>ENA-ORRQ01000498-ORRQ01000498.1-human-gut-metagenome-genome-assembly--contig:-NODE-498-length-37709-cov-4.441494_pt1 | contig 37709 bp, 28 predicted proteins | sample MGYA00242177_ERZ509138 | MGnify/ENA primary metagenome ERZ509138 (study PRJEB26280, sample SAMEA2338628) | human gut metagenome | biome: human gut; feature: human-associated habitat; material: faeces... | reverse complement strand
AAAAAGGCTTGATAAAAAATTACTGGCTAAGAATTTTGCAAATTCAATACAATTACTTAAATATGATGATTATATAGCAGTAAAGTTTTTTATATTGGCACTTATCATAGCTATATGTGGTTGTTGGTTGATAATAAAAACGATTCTCAATTTTAAAGATAAACATAGTAGCTTTGATGACATAATAATGGGATTTGTTTTAATAGTGATTATCATTATATTGTTGATATTGTTATTAAATTATATAACAGTGCCTATATTGAGAGCAATATTAACAGTTATGGCTGTTGTTATAAGTGGAGCGTATTTTATATGTCATTATTAGATATGTGACGGAATCCGTCACCCGGAAAGGAGCAGATATGATATATACGATAGAACAGATTAAGGATAAATGCCGGAAAGTATTTGACAAACAGAATTTTATCAAAGAAGCATATCTGTTTGGTTCTTATGCCAGAGGCGAGGCAACTGAAAAAAGTGATATAGATTTCATGATAGTACTGAACCGTACTGTTGGATTAGAGTTCTTTGGATTATACCATTTTCTTCAGGAGGGATTTGGGAAAAATGTTGATGTTATAAGTGAAAAGGAAGCGTATGGAATAATGCCAAAAAGCATAGAAAGAGATAAGGTCAGAGTGTATTAAATACCGGATACAAATGTGACGGATTCCGTCACAAAAAATAGTATATCGTTCAACCAGTCAGGAAAGGAGAACCGTATGATTAAGATAGATAAGATTAGAAAATGTATGATAACAGCACTTATGGCAATGTCACTTCTTACAGTAACAGCCTGTGATGCAAAGAAAGATATGGCAAGTAATAAAGCAGGTGCGAATATTGAGCAGTCAACAGAGACCGCAACAGTAGCAAAGGCTAAAGATATGCAGATGCAGGTAAAAGATGCCAATGGCAATACCGTAACACTTACCGGGGATGCAACAATCAATGAAGCCGGAGAAATGGTATTCGAGGGAAAGGATTCAGCCGGTAATGTCGTAAAAGTAACAGGAACGGCAGAAAAGACCGGGGACGGAAGCTTTAAGGTTAAGGAGGCTGCGGTTGCCGGAACAGCAAAGGTTGTAGCAGATAACGGACAGGAGACAGAGGTAAGCAATGAGAACAAGGAAACTGTCACAGTTGACGAGATAAAGGATACAACCACAGAGGTAGTTAAAAATGATATTTCTGACAATAAGCAGGAATCAGGTGGTACTGATACCGGAAAGAACGATAATACAACAGATGTCACAAAGCCAGCAGAAGGAAATAATACTGGCAATACTGCAGAAACCCCAGCTCCTGATAATAAACAGGATAATACAGGCAACAGCAGTACATCTGATGCCACACCATCAACACCAGAGCATACGCATACATGGAATCCAGTTACAACTACTGTACACCATGAAGCAACAGGCCATTATACAGATGTTGTTGTAGGAACAAGAACTGTGGTTGACAAGGAAGCTTGGGATGAACCAGTGTATGAATGGAAGTATATGGGAAAGACTAGATGCAAGGGATGTGGGCAGGTATTTAATACAGCAAGTGAATGTTTTGACCATCAGGATGAAATGGCAGACAATGGAGATTACACTCATGGTTCATATGAATCTATTGCAGAGAAAGTACAGACAGACACAATCCATCATGAAGCAGAGACTCACGAAGAGGATATAAAAGAAAAGCAATGGGTAGAAGATACTGCAGCATATGATGAGACAGTAATTACAGGTTACACATGTTCATGTGGAGCAACTAAATAATTATGTATTGTACATGATGTTAATAGAAAGTGAGGAGCTATAAATGATTTTACGAGATAAATATGCCATGGATATAGAAGAAAATATCTGGATTGCTAAAAGATTGTTGGTAGATTCGGTATATACATCTGCTAATCTTGAGGGTATAGCAGTAACATTTGCACAGACACAGGATATACTTAACAATGTAAATGTATCTCATCTTACACCTAAAGATATTAATAAAGTGTGTTGTTTAAGGGACGCATGGGAATATATGATAGAACATATTCATGATGAATTAAATATGGGATATCTTATGAATATTCATGAACTGATTGCAAGATTTGATGTTCCATATTCTTATCTTGGAAGGGTAAGAACAGACGATGTTATCATAAGTGGTACAAATTGGAGACCAGAAGTTCATAGCGTAGAATATTATCATAAAGGACTTATGGAACTGCAGGATAATCCCAATGTAACAGACAGGGCAATAAGGACAGGTTTATGGCTTATGCGTTGTCAGGTATTTAAGGATGGCAATAAAAGAATCGGAAGCTTTGCAATAAATAAGATTCTTATAGAAAATGGCAGAGGTATATTTAAAGTTCCTGTAGAGCTTGATGGTACATTTAAGCAGATGCTGGTTTCATATTATGAGAGTAATAATGCAGATGAACTTGCATCATGGATATGTGATAACTGTCTGGATGGAGTTAATAAAATTCAGGTTAAGGATGATATAGAGGCAGAGGCTGATTTAGACGAATCTATAGAAAATCCTGAATATACACCAAGATTATAATTAATGTGACGGAATCCGTCACATCTTTTGGGGAGTAGGGCATGTGCTTTATTCCCTTTTTTTTATTCTGTTCATTAAGGTTCAGGATATGTCAACCATTGTATTTAAAAAAGTACAATCTGACTGAATATAAATAAATTTGATTTATATAGTATTAAAATATACAAAGTCTTTCAATCCCAGTAAATAAGCGTGAGAACATCATATTCGGTATTGTCAAGCATGAGTTAAAAATTGGACTAAACTGGACTAGATTGGACTAATTAGATGTGGTATTCTATACTTGCAAGAAGTGTAAGAAATGACTTCTTGTTTCCGAGTTGGTTGTTAATTGTCGGAATAGTAATTCAGCTCGCCGAAGCAGTCCTCGCAACACTGCTTCGGTCTTTCTTTGTGACGGAATCCGTCACATGTATTTTAATATGACAAGAACCAATTGAATAATAAATCTTAAGGAAATCTTTACCGGATATATGCCGGCAGAGGTTTCCTTTTTTGTTGCAAAAAACAGGAAGGAGAACAGCCATGAGAAGCGTAAGAGACCCACCATGAACAGATTGTTTAAGGCAGTATAAAGACAAAATACAAGAAAGGGGAAAGATATATTTTATGTTAATGGCATGCAGATAAGACATGAAATATATAATATAATTTATGAAAAGAAGAATAACAGCAGCTCTGCTTACTGCAATTCTTATAATAAGCTGTTTTCCGTCAGGAGTGATGACTACAGTATCAAGAGCTGATGATGCGAAAAAGGAGAATATACTGACAAAGATATCAGAAGATGCAGTATTAAAATACAATCCTGCAACCGGAAGATATGAAGGAACAGCAAAACTGCTGGTCACAGGAATACAGGATGAACAATGCATAGTTCTTAATGTCAATGATATAAGGGATACAAATGGCTGTACGCTTGATGTTACCTTTGTTGACGATGAGGATAAGGAAGAAATGACATATAAAAATGGTGATATAATCACTCTCTTATATGCTGCAAGCAACTATGCATATAATGTAGCCTACAACATTCAGCTTGAAGTAAAGGGAACAGTAAAGAAAGACTACAGAGCATTGGAGATACCAGAACTTTCAGCAGCAGAATGGGAATATGAAATATCAGGTGATACGGTAATACTGGGTAAGTACATAGGAACTAATAAGGATATCGTTCTTTATCCCCAATATTCCATTGCAGGAACAGTCTATAATACCCATATGAAGATTACGCAGTACAAAACGGAATATTGTAATGACGGAGATTATGATACAGATGACTGGGAAAATTCAGAAGTATATGATGCAGATGGACCGTTTGTAAATAATACAAAGATAAAATCAGTAAAGTTTCTTGATGGGGTTAAAATTGGCAGTGATACATCCAAAGATATTGTAGTGTGTGCAGATACCCTTAACGATTACAGCAGCGTAGATGGCAGTATAAAGTCAATAGCTGACTCTACTGTATACAATGCACTTGACGAACCAGGGGCGCTTGATATGTATGGCAACAGTACAGTAGAGACAGTTGAAGGTCAGAACATGAAAGCCATGTTTGCCGGATGCACTTCTCTTGAAAAAGTAGAAAACATTCCTGATGATGTAGTGAAGATGGAAAATACATTCAGGGATTGTAAAAAACTTGTAAGTATTACAAACCTCCCATCAAAACTTAAGGATATGGGAAAGACTTTTCAGGGCTGCAAATCCCTGGTCGATATTCCGCAGATTCCTGACGGAGTAATTAACATGAACTCGGCTTTCAGAAATGACACTAAATTTAATCCTTCAAAAAGGCTCGTCATTCCTAAAACATGTAAGAATCTTATGGAAACATTTGAAAAGTGCAACGCAATGGAGCTTTGTCCTATCATATATCCGGAGACAGAGCTTTATAATCTTTATTACACTTTTTATAACTGTTATGCCATGACAGAGCTTCCAGCCATACCTGATACGGTTATTGCGGGAGTGAGAATGTTCATGGGCTGCAGGTCGGCTGAAAAAGTATATGGTGATAATCCAATCGTTATAAGAGGCATTAGTGACTTACAGCAGGCGGATATAAGTAATTATTACATATCAGAAGGACTGATTGACGCTTTCAGAGGATTAAAGAAAATCAAAGCTGAAATATATCTGCCACAGATGGACAGTATAGATAACCAGCCTGGTTTTCCTTATGACAACTGGGGAAGCTACGGTAAAAATATATCATATGAATTAACAGTAACAAGCAGTTCAGATGAGGCCCGCAGGTATTATGTGAATAATTCCGGGATTACCAGTAAGACCGTAAGTGGTAAAACGGTACTTAATGACATGATTCTGACAGATGAAAATGCTCATCAGCAGCTTATAGATAAAATGTCAATGCTCAAACAGATGCCTACAGTTTTTTTAACCAATGATACAGACTTCAATTCACTGAATCTTATAAAAGAGATAGCAGAAGACATAAAAGAAGTGTATAAGGACGCTGGTTATACGGTAACTGTTAAATGTGAGAATCGTGGTGCAAAGGCAGACGGATATAAAATAAGGACAACTGAATCAAAGCCTGTATTCTGGGAGACAGCGATACCGGAGGATAATGGCGGAGCAGGAAATTCAGAACTGAAAGTATATCTGCCGGATAACAGCCTGTATGATGATATAAGCAGGCTTGCCGGTACAGCAGGCACGACAGGCTCATATACAAGCAATATTCTTACGGATAAGTATACACAATATCCTGATATAACAGTATCTTATACACCGGAGCAGACAGGGGATGATGAACTGATATCATTTGTAAATCTGTCTGTAAGATATTCTCCGGTAAAATATACGGTAAGGTTCTATGATTATGATAAAAGCACTGTTCTGTATTCAGAAGAAGTGCTGCCAGAGGGAGCTGTTACACTTCCAGAATCTCCTAAGAGAAGTGATACGGTAACTGATACATCAGTTATTTCATACGCCTTTTTTGAATGGAGAGACTGCTTAACAGACAGTCCGGCTGGGCTTGATGCGGTTGACAGAGATATGGATGTATATGCTGCATACACAGAAAGCGTAACTTATACAACAAAGCTTACACTGGAATACTACACCATTGCAGACCTTGAAAAAGGCGTGTATGATACAGTTCCGTATGAGACAGTGGTTACGGATTATAATGAAGAAATAAAGACGAGCAGTTATATACCGGAAGACATTGTTATACATACAGCCACAGCAGCTGGCTTTGACAATACGCAGACATGGAGCTTTGATAAATGGCTTCCTGATACAGAATACCAGCTTACAGGCAGATTCACTGGAACAGATAATGTAACAGTCAAGCTGTATGCAGGGTATAAGCTTGTAGATGAATCATATATAAGCACAGAGGAGCTTGACAGCATACAGATAGCAAGACAGCCGGATAAGACCGCCTATATCGTAAAAGACAGCTTCGATAAGAAAGGTCTTGTTGTGGATGCAGTCTATAAGCAGACATGGAATGACGGACATGTGACATACAGGACAGAATATAACACATCATACGATGTAGATACTGAAACAGAGCTTAAGCTTACAGATACATTTGTAACCGTAAGCAAGACTGATAATGGAATAACAAGAACAGCGGATGTGGGAATAACCGTGTCAGATGAGATAGTAAGTACAGAATTAGACCACATAAGCATTGCCAGACATGCAGACAGGCTTAATTATATCAAGGGAGAATGTTTTGATAAGAAAGGTCTTGTTGTTGATGCTGTATATAAGAATACATACCGTTCAGGTCGTATAACATACACTGTACAGGAAAATGCAGCGTACAGTGTTGATACAGAAAAGAAGCTTATGCCTGATGACATAAGCATGGATATAAGCTTTACTGACAATGGCATCACAAAGCATACAGAGGAGGCAGTCACCGTAAAGGATGTCTTCTGTGTTAATTATTACTCATATGACCGTACAACACTTATAAAGAGTGACATGGTAGTAGAAGGACAGGATTCCGCAGCTCCTGCAGTACCGGACAGGAAAGACTTTGTAACTGATACATCAAGAACGGCATATACATTTCTTGAATGGAGAGATGCCATTACAGATACAGCGGCAGTTCTTAAAGACATAACCGGAAATATGAATGTATATGCTGCATATACAGAAAGCATAACATATACAACAAAGCTTACATTGGAATACTACACTGTTGTAGACCTTGAAAAAGGTGTGTATGATACAAAGCCTTATGAAACTGTGGTTACGGATTATAATGAAGATATAAAGATGAGCAGTTATATACCGGAAGACATTGTTATCCATATAACTACTGCAGACGGTGAGAAGATACAGACATGGAGTTTTGATAAATGGCTTCCTGATACAGAATACCAGCTTACAGGCAGATTCACAGGAACAGATAATGTAACCATTAAGCTGTATTCAGAGTATAAGCTTGCAGGTGAATCATATGTAAACAAAGAGCCGGAAGACATTGAAGAAGCAGAGGAAACAGAAGAAGCGGAAGAGACGGTTAAGACAGGTGATGACATGACTGCCGGGATGTATATATGGCTTTTTGTGTTATCAGCAGCTTTGACAGGCATGGTGACAACGGTTTCCAGACAGGCTTATGTGCGTAAGAAGTAACTGACGCAATGCGGTAAAAAATGTATAAAAAATCAGAATAAAGCTACACTAATGCGCAAAATATGTTACAATATCATTAAGAGGACAGTGTATATGTGATGGCTTAATTGTGACGGATTCCGTCACAGAAAATAGTGTATCGTTCAACCAGTCAGGAAAGGAGAACCGGCATGATTAGGATAGATAAGATTAGAAAATATACGATAACAGCATTTATGGTAATGTCACTTATTACTGTAACGGCCTGTGGCTCAAAGAAAGATACGGCAAGTAATAAAGTGGCTGCGAATATCGAGCAGTCAACAGAGACTGCAACTGTGGCAAAGGCTAAAGATATGCAGATGCAGGTAAAGGATGCAGATGGCAATACCGTAACACTTACCGGAGATGCAACAATCAATGAAGCCGGGGAAATGGTATTCGAGGGAAAGGATTCAGCCGGTAATGTCGTAAAAGTAACAGGAACGGCAGAAAAGACCGGGGACGGAAGCTTTAAGGTTAAGGAGGCTGCGGTTGCCGGAACAGCAAAGGTTGTAGCAGATAACGGACAGGAGACAGAGGTAAGCAATGAGAACAAGGAAACTGTCACAGTTGACGAGATAAAGGATACAACCACAGAGGTAGTTAAAAATGATATTTCTGACAATAAGCAGGAATCAGGTGGTACTGATACCGGAAAGAACGATAATACAACAGATGTCACAAAGCCAGCAGAAGGAAATAATACTGGCAATACTGCAGAAACCCCAGCTCCTGATAATAAACAGGATAATACAGGCAACAGCAGTACATCTGATGCCACACCATCAACACCAGAGCATACGCATACATGGAATCCAGTTACAACTACTGTACACCATGAAGCAACAGGCCATTATACAGATGTTGTTGTAGGAACAAGAACTGTGGTTGACAAGGAAGCTTGGGATGAACCAGTGTATGAATGGAAGTATATGGGAAAGACTAGATGCAAGGGATGTGGGCAGGTATTTAATACAGCAAGTGAATGTTTTGACCATCAGGATGAAATGGCAGACAATGGAGATTACACTCATGGTTCATATGAATCTATTGCAGAGAAAGTACAGACAGACACAATCCATCATGAAGCAGAGACTCACGAAGAGGATATAAAAGAAAAGCAATGGGTAGAAGATACTGCAGCATATGATGAGACAGTAATTACAGGTTACACATGTTCATGTGGAGCAACTAAATAACAATTAAATAATTGTGACGGAATCCGTCACATATAATGAGATAAGTTTTTAACTTGCATTATAAATAATAAGGAAATCTTTACTGGATATATTCCAGTAGGGGTTTCCTTTTTTGTTGCAAAAAATCAGGAAAGGAAACGGATATGAAAAGTGTAAGAGACCCGCCAGAGTAATAAAGGTAAAAGAGTAACTAACGCACATGTGACGGATTCCGTCACGGAAAGGAACATTATAATGAAAAAGGGAAAGAGAAAAAGACATGCATTGCTTGAAAAAGTAATGTCAGGTCTGATGTCGGCACTTATGATAATAACAACAGTACTGACATGTATAACCCCTATTACGGCAAAAGCAGAAGGGTCTAATTATACTCTTATAAGTCTTGGAGAAGAAAAATGGTATGATGATGTGTTTTCTGGCTATGATGATTCCATGGGACACTGGAAGACATATCATTTTACTGTACAGGACGATTATGGGAATGAGTATGAGGCTATATGTATTGAACCACATAAGGATACACCAAGGGAGAGTGAAACATTTACAGCAACAACAGAGTATGGAACAGATGATATAGAAGCAAGAGCAATGTTCTGGGCTGTAGGAGCTGGATGGGATGATGAAGACTGGGGTGTGCTTAAAGATTATCCTTATGAATTAAGATGGATTATAGCCCATCACACAATTGCCCTTGCAAACGGACAGGATGACTGGAATACACCTTTAAATGGCAATGGTACATTCTTGGGTGATGGAGAAGGGAAACTTGGCTGGGAATTGTGCCAGGAGCTTCTTAACATAGCATCCAATATAAGTCCTTCATCAGTAGGATACGAGTGCAGTCTTACATATCTTTCAAACGATTCCAGTGATAATCAGAGTCTTGGAATATATAATGATACTCCAGTTAAAGAATTTACCGGAAGTGTAAGATTCCACAAGGAATCAGCAATGCCATCCATATCAGATGGTAACAGCTGCTACAGTCTTGCAGGAGCTGAAATATCCGTATATTCAGATTCAGGCTGTACAGATTTGCTTGATACCCTTACGACAGGAGAGGACGGATATACAGGTTATTACAGCACAACATTCAGGGAAGGTGAAAGTGTAACACTTTACTTTAAGGAAACAAAAGCACCAAAAGGCTTCCTTATAAATGATGAGGTGCGTTCGATAACACTTGATTCAGAAGACAGCTACACTGAAACAATAACAGATATGCCGGGCAATGACCCTGTTAGGCTATTATTAAAAAAGCAGACTGCAGATGGACATGGTTCTGGTAACACAAGACTTGAAGGGGCTGAGTATACAGTAAAGTACTATGATATTTTATCTGATACAGACCCAGCGCAGTCAGGAAGCACAGCTAAGTACACATGGGTATTTAAGACTGATGAAAACGGAAGAATAAGACTTACACCTGATTACCTCATTGAAGGCAGTGATGAGCTGGTTTCAGATGCTAATGGTGTATATGTATTGCCTTTGGGTACAATCACATTACGGGAAACAAAAGCTCCGGAAGGTTATCTTATTAATGATACAGTGTATGTAGCTCAAACATCATTAACAAACAATTATATAGTAACAACCAACCTTCCAACAGATGACAAGGCAGCACAGGAGACTCCATATGAAGGAACAATAAGCATCCAGAAGTTCTTAGGTGGCAGTAATGCTGTAAAGACTTCTGAACCTGATGCAGAGTTTAAGATTTATCTTAAATCTGCAGGAAGCTATGATGCATCACCGGAAGATTCAAGACAGACAATCACAACAGATGCCAATGGATATGCTATAACAAAGCGTCTTCCATATGGTACATACACAATTCATCAGACGAAAGGTAATAACAAGTATTACTTTATTGATGATATTGATGTGACAATCAGTGATAATAATGCCAATTACCATAAGATTCTTGAAAATACTCCGATAGAATTTTATCTTAAGATGGTAAAAAAGGACGCTGATACTGGCAACACAGTAAATGTAGCAGGTGCAACCTTTGAACTGTATGATGAGAACGGCTCAAAGGTATCATTTAAGACAATGACATCAGCCGGAGTACAGACCTTTGACAGCTTCACAACCAATGAAAACGGCTGCGTATATACACTGGAAAAGCTTCTTAAGGGTAACTATACCCTTGTAGAGACTAAAGCACCAGAAGGATATGTACTTGATTCAACTCCGGTATCATTTACGGTATCTGAAAACACATATACAGAAGATGGCGGAACTGAAATTGTTGTGGTTGAAAAGGCAGATAAGGCAGTAACAGGACAGCTTACAGTTACAAAGGTCGGTGAGGTGCTTGATAAGTGGGATGCCGCAACAGCAGACAATGATAATCACTTTGTCTATAAGAAAGCCAATATCCAGGGTGCGTCATTTACCCTTACTGCAAAGGAAGACATAAAGACAGCAGATAATAACGGATATGCTTACAGGGCTGGTGATGTAGTAGCAGAATTTACTACAGGAGCTGACGGAAGCTCTGTAATAGATAACCTTCCATTAGGAAGCTATGTATTAACAGAGACAAAAGCACCTGCAGGCTTTGTTATTGATACAGACCCGGTAGATGTAACATTTACATATGCAGGACAGACAGTGGATATTGTTAAGGATTCCAAGACTGTAGAAGATGAAAGACAGAAGATTGCAGTGGATGCAAACAAGACAGATGCTGCAACAATGAACCCTCTTCTTAATACAGTATTTGCCCTTTATGCAGATGAGGATATTGTTAATCATGACGGCACTGTAATAATTAAGAAGGGTGCAATGATTGAGAGACAGACCACCAATGCATTAGGAAAAGCCGTATTTGTTTCGGACCTTCCATTAGGCCATTACATTGTAAAAGAGATAGATTCTCCTACAGGCTATGGAAACAGGTTTGAATCAAAGACAATAGATGCAGCATATAAGTCACAGACTACAAAGGTGCAGACATTTTCATATTTCTTTGAGGACGACCATACAGAGATTGTAAGAACACAGGCAACAGATACAGCAACAGGCACACATCAGGGTGCTTTGAGTGCTGACAATAAATATGTTGTTTACGATCATGTTGAGTGCGACAATCTTTTTCCGGGAAAGACTTATACACTAAAGGGAGCATTAACAGATAAGGATACCGGAAAGACACTTAAGGATATCAATGGAAATGATGTGACGGATTCCGTCACATTTAAGGCAACAGGAGTAAAGCAGACAGTTACAGTAACATTCAGTTTTGAGGCAGAGCTTGCCGGAAAGACACTTGTGGCATATGAAAACATGTTCCAGGATGGAAAGATGATATATACACATGCAGATATTGATGATACAGAGCAGACAGTGTATTATCCTGAAATCCATACAACAGCAACGGATAAAGCTTCACAGACACATACAGGAACTGTTGATGAGCAGACAACTGTAATAGATAAGGTTGACTATAAGAATCTTATTCCAGGCAGCACATATGAGGTATCAGGTGTCCTTATGAATCAGGAGACAGGTGCAGCACTTCTTGATAAAGATGGAAAAGAGATTACAGCTAAGACAACCTTCAAGGCTGAAAAGGCTTCCGGCAGTGTTGAGCTTGCCTTTACATTTGACAGTACCCTGCTTATTGGGAAATCAGTGGTAGCATTTGAAGAGCTTTATAACGAGAATATCAAGGTTGCTTTCCATACAGATATCAGGGATGAAGGACAGACGGTACATTACCCTGAAATTCATACAACAGCAACAGATGCAGTCACAAAGACACATACTGCAGCACCGGATTCAAAGACAACCATTATAGATAAGGTTGATTATAAGAATCTTGTACCGGGAGAGTCTTATGAAGTATCTGGTATCATTATTGATAAGACCACAGGAGAAGCACTTACCGATAAGAATGGAAATACAATAACATCAAAGACAGCATTTAAGGCAGAAAAAGCAGACGGAAGCATTGATGTGACATTTACATTTGACAGTACACTCCTTGAAGATAAATCTGTTGTAGTATATGAAGACCTTTACAGTGGAAATGCAAAGGTGACTTCACATGCAGATATAACAGATGAAGGACAGACAGTTAATTTTCCTAAGATTCAGACAACAGCAACAGATAAGAATACTTTCACACATACAGGAATGATTGCGGAAAAGACAACCATAACAGATAAGGTTGATTACAGCAATCTTACGATTGGAGAGAAGTATAAATTATCAGGAGTTCTTATGAATCAGGAAACTGGAAAGAAGCTTCTTGATAAGGATGGAAAAGAAATTACATCTGAAAAAGAGTTTACGGCAGAGAGCAAAGACGGAAGCATTGATATTGAGTTTACATTTGACAGCTCGCTGCTTGCCGGAAAGACAACAGTAGTCTTTGAAGACCTCTATAATGAAAAAATCAGGGTGGCTTCACATGCTGATATAAAGGATGAGGAACAGAGCGTGCATTTCCCGGATATACACACAACTGCAACTATTGACAGTGCCAAGAGCATTACGGAAAAAGGAAGCGTAATACTTAAGGATGTTGTTGATTATAAGAATCTCATAGCCGGAAAGACATATGAGGTAAAGGGTGTCCTTATGAATCAGGAGACAGGCGAGAAGTTCTTAGATAAGGATGGAAACGAGATTACAGGTTCAGCATCATTTACAGCACAAAAGGCAGATGGAAGTGTTGATGTAACATTTACATTTGACAGTTCGCTGCTTGCCGGAAATACAATAGTAGTCTTTGAAAATCTGTATGAGAATAATGTCAAAGTTATAGGACATGCAGATATCAATGATGTAAACCAGACTGTTGAGATAGTAAAAACAGGTGATACATCAAATGCATACATATATGCACTGATTGCACTGATATCACTTGCGGTCATGGTAGGCCTTGTAATGGTAAAAAAGAGCAGAAATCATAATTAAAATGTGACGGAATCCGTCACAATATCCTTCATTATAAGGATTAAAATATATCACACATTCATGGCAGGTGCTTAATCGCATCTGCCATTTTTAGAAAGGAGAGCATATGCAGTATCGAAATAATGCAGAAGTTCCGTTTAGTGCATATATCACTAATCTTGGGAAATACACAGAGGGCAGAACGGAAGGTGAGTGGGTGGATTTTCCGACTACCAAAGAAAAGCTTCAGGAAACTATGAAGCGTATCGGAATAGGTGACAAGCGGGCTGATGGAACAGTTTATGAAGAAATATTCATAACAGATTATGACTATAACTTACCGGAGCTGGTACAGCTTAATCTTGGTGAATATGAGAATATCAACCAGCTTAACTATCTGGCAAAGAAGATAGATGAGATAGATGATAACATGCAGAGCCAGTTTCAGGCTGCGGCAGATATATTTGGTACAAGCATAGACCAGCTCATTAACCTTACAGATAATCTTGATAAATTTACACTCTATGAGAATGTAAAAAATGATGAAGATTTTGGAATGAAGCTCATTAATGATGATGAGAGGAAAGTTCCTGAATGGCTGCAGGATTATATTGACTATGAAGCATATGGAAGAGACGAAGCAATAAACAGGGGCGGTCTTTATTCTGAATATGGCTACATAGAACAGACATCAGGTATTGAGGAATACTATAAGGGTGTGGCTGATATTCCGGTAGAAGACTTTGTATTACTTCCTGACGATAAGAAAATGGCAGAAAACATAGAGACAATGAAAGATGTGTTATCTGCTACAGATGCGATTCTGTCAGAACAGAAGCAGACTGCAGAAACTAAAAATGTGACGGAAACCGTCACGGATGATATATCGGAGGAAGTGGATGAAGAACTGGAAGAGCCAGATATTGAACATGGAATATGCATGTAGAAAGGAGATGTGCGATGTTTTGTAATAAATGCGGTACAGAAAATCCGGAAGAAGCAATGTTTTGCAGTAACTGTGGTAACAACATGAAGCAGAGAAGCAATTCCGGCATATTAAAGCTGGAAAAAGCAGAAACTAAAAATGTGACGGATTCCGTCACACAGGACAATGATGGCAGTAAGGATGATGGTGTTACTGAAAGCCTTACTCCTGAAATGCTTTCTGAAAACACAAAGGCAAAGGAAGAAAAGCAGCTTGCACAGATAGTTGCCGAAATGAGAGCAGAGAATAAGCAGGCAGTACCTAAGAAGGGCTGGTATATATATTCGTTAATGTCTGCCATTCCGGTAGCCGGCTTTATCTTTTTTGCGGCTAAAAAGCGTGAGAAGAACGAGAATAAGAAAAACTTTGCAAAAGCAGGTTTTGTGATTAATCTGATTCTTTCGCTGGTGATTCTTCTTACAGCCGGAGTAATCTTATATTTTTCTTTCGGTGGAAAAATCACACTGCCTAAGAAGCATACAGAAAAGATGACAGAGGCAGCGGTGGAAGAGACAAAAGCAGTAGAAAGCAGTGCAGCCCAAACAACATCAGCTAATGCATCATCAGGTACAGCACAGACAAGTCCGGTTAAAAAGACAGAGCCTGTAAAAAGCTATTCTTATGATAAGAACAGCAAAACATTTACATTTGAATTAAACGGCAATACCTTTAAATATCCTGTCAGTGCAGCGGCAATAAAAGACCTTGGATACATATATGTAAGCAATACACTGTCAAGCGAGACAACAACGCTTGATATGTATACGGATGCATATAAGAGTACGATAATGGTTAAATACAACGCCAAGGCGGGAAATACATCTGACTGCTATGCACTTGCTGCAGAACTAAAGGAAGGTTCAACCTTTATGGGGCTGTCTGCTAGAACAGATTATGCTGCATTAAAGGAAGCCTTTAAAAATGCAGACAGGGAGGTACAGACTGATTACAGGTCTGATACAGGAACAGGAATAATACAGTACATGTTCGGTGACAGAAGAATATCAGTAACAATGGATAACGGATATGTCACAGGAGCAACAATAGAGTAATTAAAAGAAACGAGGTAAATCAGTATGAGAAGAGGAATAAGTCCAGTCAAAGTATTAGCATTAATAGGAGTAGTTATCATAGCACTTGTGTTGTGCCTGGTATTATCAAGAGTCATAGTTGGTATCAATCCGGCAGTTTTAAACAGATGGTCTGGAATGATATTTTTCGTTATGTTTATTGTAGTTGCAGGCATAGGAGTATTCCTTGTCGGCAGGTATGTAGGCAGGGACAGATAGGATAACAATAATTAAGATGTGACGGAATCCGTCTCAGGATGTATTAAAGGGTCTGATACCGGAAAGGTACAGGCTCTTTTTTAGTACCGTCAAGCCGTAAGGCAGAAAGGATGATTTTAAATGAAAACACAGAAAATTAAACTTAATGAAACACAGAAGAAGGCAGTACAGTTTTTAATACTGGCTGCACTGGTAAGCGTAATTATATTTGTACCACAGCTAAGGGTTCTTGCAGATGATGGCGCACAGGATGGTGCAGCCATTGTTACAGGAGCATTTAATAATCTTACATCAATCATTACTGCAATACTAAGCTCAATCGGTTCAATAATACTTTTATGGGCGTTCTTTGAAGTGGGAGTATCAATGCAGTCACAAGAAGGAACAATGCAGGCTATGGGATTTAAGCGAGTAGGCGGTGGTCTTGTAATGACACTTGCACCACAGCTTGTAAATGTAATTACCGGATAAAAAAGTGTATTGCTGTTTACGATCGTAAGCAATGCACATATGTTTTACAGAAATAATGCTTAAGAGAGGCAGGGGCTTTGCGGCATCTGCCTCTCTTAGAAAGGAGAACCAATGAACATATTAATAAATCCGGTAGCACTGGCGGCAGCTCCGCAGTGGGTAATTGACCTGTTATCCGGCGGCTCGGTATATACCATAGCACAGGAATTGTGGAATTTTGTTATGGGAATAGCATATACGCTCATGGGTAAAAATGTTACTTCATTTACCACTCCGGCAATTAATGCAATTGCACAGGCGCTTGGTCTTGGTGGCAACATTGGCGCATGGGATTATATAAAGAATACGGCGTTTCCGTTGTTCCTGTCTATGGGTGCAGTGTTCTTAAATATGTTTACCCTTATAGGTTTCTGCCGTCAGGCAAGCAACCTGAAAGAAGGAATTACAATGGAAGCATGGATAGAACTTTTTATAAAGCTTGTCGTTGCAAATATCCTGATGACAAACTGCCTTGATATAATGCAGGAATTTACCGGCTTTGCAATCACAACAACCAAGGTGCTGCTTCCAAAGGGAGTGCCTACTGTAATAGGCGGTGATTATGATGCCGGATTCAGACTGGCAATGCTGATGCTTGCACCTATATATCTTATCATATCAGGTGTATGCTCAATCACTGTTCTTATTGAGATACTTGGAAGATTCTTAAATCTGTTCATGCTGATAGCTGTTGCTCCTCTTGCGCTTTCTACACTTGCAGGAGGAAGAGGACTTGAAAATTCAGCTATAGCGTGGTTTAAAAGCTTTCTTACTAATGCGCTGCAGATAATAATAATAGCACTTGTAATGCAGCTGTGCGCCGGACTTAATGCAGGTCTTACAGGCATGTGTAATACAGGTCTTTTAGCCTCATGGTTTGACGGAGCCGTGGCGGTGATATTATCACTTATATTCATGCCGTTTATGGCAACCGCAGTAAAATCAAGCGACAACTTCTTAAAGAGGGCATTTGATTTAAGATAATTATTGTGACGGATTCCGTCACACAGAAAGGAATGAAAGCAGATGAAAATTAACATAAATAAGGATTTCCTGAAAGAGTATAAAAACGATTTCTGGAAAGGCTTTTCTATGACAGATATTGTACATATTGCAGAAGGTTTTCTATGTGCGGGTGCTGTTGTTGCCGGGCTTGTGCTTGGGTTTAAGATACCGATAACGATAGCGATATATTGTGCAGTGCCTGTAGCTGCACCAGTCATATTCATAGGCTTTTACAAGTATCAGGGCTATTTATCAGTCAAAGAGCTTGTGAAGGAATATATGTATACAGGCAATACTAAAAGACTTCTGTATGAATCGGAAGAGACAGAACCAGACAGAAAATTTCAAATCATAAGAAACATTAACAATAAGGACAAAGCTAAGAGAAAAAGGAAGGGGGCTTAACCGTGGCATTTTATATGAATCCGGCTAAAAGATTCAGCGACAGCATAACACTTACAACAGCGCCGGTAAAAAAACCTAAAAATACCAGAGAAGCATTGTTCATTCATAAGGCATATCCTAATGGCATTTTCCAGATTGAAAATAGCAAAGGAGCTGTACTTTATGACAGGTGCTACACATTCACAGACATATCATATGTAAACAAAGATGATGAGGACAAGGCAAATGTCCTTCTTTCATTAATGGATTTTTTAAAGGGAATGAGTACATCATTTAAGATAACAGTGTCAAATCAATATCAGAATATGACACAGTTCGTTAATGATATATTTACCGACATTAACAGAAGTGACTATCCGGAGGTAAGCGAAGGCATAAGCATGTGGATTAAGGAAAAGATGGAAAATTCTGACCTTCATGATTTGAACCGGGTGCTTACGCTTACAATTACAGTCAGAACAAGGACATATGATGAGGCAAGAAGCTATTTTCTTGGAATGGATACAGAACTGGAAAGACTGTTTAGCGCAATGAGAAGCATAATAGTTCCAATGAAGGCTGAACAGAGACTGAATATGATTCGTAATTTCTTCTATCAGGAAGAGAAGAAGGAATATGATTTCAACCATGATGCATTGTATGATGTTATTCCTGTGTCAGTAGACCAGTATAGGGATTTCATGATGTTTAATAATGACACATATGTATCAGTGTTGTTTGCGAGAGATTTTGATACTGCACTTGATGATGGAAAGCTCATACATACAATATCTGATACTTCTTACCAGTCATTCGTTACCATTGATTATGCGCCTGTGGAACACTCTGTAACAAGAAGCATGCTAAGAAGTGCTTATGGTAATAACGAGAGGGCAATAAGCCAGGAAGCGGATTCCAAGAAAAGCAATAATCAGGCTGTTACAGGAATCTCGTATAGTAAGAAGAAAAAGAGAGCAGAGCTTGAAGGATATATGGACCAGCTCGATGATGATTCTGAGGAATGTATACAGGCAGGTCTTTTGGTTGTTGTTACTGCAGGAAGTGAGGATGAGCTTGCTGCAAGAATAGAATCAATGCAGCGTACAGCCAAAAATGTCGGTGCATATCTTGAAACATATAACTATGTGCAGCTTAAGGCATTTAACACAGCACTCCCAACAGGTGTCAGACAGGTAAAGAAGATGCGAAGCTTTTACACATCTTCCCTGGTAGCACTGCAGCCGTTCTTTGCACCGGAAGTTACAGAACCGGGAGGAATATTTTACGGAATCAACAACACTACCAAGAATCTTGTGTTTGCCAACCGTAAGACATTAACCTCTCCTCATGGAATAATAATAGGACCGACAGGAAGCGGCAAGAGTTATCTTATAAAGGAGACAGAAATAACCCAGACACTTTTATCCACAGATGATGATATCCAGATAATAGACCCGCAGAATGAGACACAGAATGTATGCGCCATGTACGGCGGCCTGTTCCTTGATTTCACACCTAAATCAGATATACATATAAATCCTATGGAAGTACCGTTAAGCCTGTTTAAAGCCGGAACAAAGAAGGACAGGGAACTGTTTATTGCGGATGTTACAAAATGGGCGACAAGCTTCACGGAATCTGTAATGAAAAAGATTGTATATACGCAGGAACACAGCAACTTCATTGAGCAGGCAGTACAGAAGGTGTATGAGAAAGTCTTTGCAGGAAGGACGCTGATTCAGCCAACAATTAAAGACGTGCGTAAGGAGTTAATGAGCCTTGAGGAAGCCAATGATAATAAGCATGATAAAGCAATAATACATGAGATGGTAAACTGCCTTTACAGCTATACGGAAGGTGTGTATGACATGTTTGCTTATCCGTCTGATGTGGATATAAGCAGCTACAGACTTGTTGCGTTCGGACTTAAGAATGTTGATGAGAATTACTGGCAGCCAGTAATGATATCAATAATGTTCTTCCTTTCAATCAGGATGAATTATAACCAGGAGCTGCAGAAGGCTACAAGACTTGTTGTCGATGAAACGCAGGTTGTAACCAAGAATGCTTCATCAGCACAGATACTTCTGGATGCAGTAATCACATACAGAAAGTTCGGAGGCATAGTTACCCTTGCAATGCAGAATCTTACAAGGGCACTGGAAAATCCTGATTTAAGGGATATGTTTCAGAATTGTGGATATAAGATGTTCTTCCAGCAGGCAGGAGAAGATGCAGAAAGGCTTTCAAAGATACAGGATTTGACAACGGCAGAGTACGAAGCATTAAAGAGTGACAGACCCGGAAGGTCGGTGATGGTATGGGGCAAGAAGGTAATAATTTTAGACAGCCTTATGAGTAAAGATAATCCTCTCTATGAAGTCTTTTCAACAAACTTCCATGAGAAAGCCGAAAAGGCACGACAGGAAAAAATGAAGGAAGCTGCAATGAAAGAGGCTGCATATGGGAATTAATTTTGCTGATGAAAAAGTGAATATTAAATCAACAGTACAGTTTGGTTCAAAGAGAAAAATAACTAATCCGATTCAGGAAGAGATAAGAAAAAGCGGATTAAAAATACCAAAGCCTGAATATGAAAAGCTGTCTGTAGAAAATTATATGACAGAAGAAGAATACAAAGCTTTTTCGACACTTCCACCGTCACAGCAAAAGAGGGCATTTGAAGTCTTTAAACAGTCGCCAGAGTATAAAAGGTTTAAGAAAAATCTTGATGCACAGTCAAAAATATTTTCAAACGATGTGACGGATTCCGTCACGTTTTTTGAAAATAACATGGATACTGCAGGTTCAGATAATGCCCGGACCGATAATAAAAAGCGCAGAAGCAATTCACATGAAGATGCAGAAAACAGAGGATATTCCTTAAGGACTTCTGATGATAATTCAATGCACATAAGCCGTCAGGAAGCATTAAAGACTTCAACAGAGAGTGCAGAAAATGCAGGAAAGCAGGCGGCAACAGCAGCCAGAACCGGAGCAAAAACAGCAGCCAAGACAGGAGCCGCCGCCGGCACCGGAGGAGCAAGTGAAGTGGCAAAAGCAGCCACAGAAGCCGTAAAAAAATATTCTGATACATTAAAGGAAGCTGCAGCACAATCTGAATCAGAGCCTGCGGATTACGAGACAGAACATTCATCTGATATTGCAATATCAAAATCAGATATGGGAGTTATACAGAAAGTAACAGCGGTAATCATGGCATTTGCGGCTGCTTTGATATCACAGCTTGGAGTTATTCTTCTTCCTCTGCTTATCGTGTTAGCCGTTGTTATAGTTATTGTTTCTCTTCTTGTTGCACTTATATCATCAATTGCCGGAGCTGTTAAGGATGCATCATCTGCACAGGTCATTGCAGGATTATACAGACAGCTATTATCAGATAATACAATAAGTTATACGCAGGATGTAAAAGACGCTGCAGTCAATGAACAGATAGAAGATTATGTGAATTATCTTCTTGCGATAATGGAAGTTGAGTCACACGGAATTGGAACTGATGTAATGCAGTCATCAGAATCCGCAGGACTTCCACCTAACAGCTTCAAGACACCACAGGAGTCGATTGCACAGGGAGCAAAATATTTTGCTTCATGCGTCATGAAAGCATCTGAAAAGGAATGCGATATAAATACTGCAATACAGGCATACAATTTTGGAACAGGATTTATTGATTATGTTGCAGAAAACGGCAAGGTATATACACTTGATTTGGCAATAGCATTTGCTGAAGAAAAATCCGGAGGGAAACAGGTTGCTTATAAAAATCAGATTGCCATTAATTACAATGGTGGCTGGCGTTATGCATACGGCAACATGTTTTATGCGCAGCTTGTCAATCAGTACATATACAATTATGATAATGCAACTGTACAGAAAATTGTTGACGAGGCAATGAAATATTCCGGCTGGGATTACATATCAGGCGGAAGCACTCCTGATGATGGAGGCTTTGACTGTTCAGGTTTAGTACAATATGTTTACGGTCAGGCAGGAATAGATTTACCGAGACTTGAAAAGGAACAGTTTGAAATCTGTGAAGAAATTGAAACAGACAAGGCAGAGCCGGGTGATTTGATTTTTTATAAAAATGAAACCTCTGATGGGGAAATAGGACATGTGGCAATCTACCTTGGAAACGGAAAAGTTTTTGAAGCCGGAGACCCGGTTGGAATATACAGTGCAACAGATGAGTGGCATAAAACGAACCAGCTTCATGTCGGAAGAGTGAAAGGAATTGAAGACGCTGGCAGTGAAAGTGATGATTAAAAGTGAAAGGACTAAACGGACATGACAGATAAAATTTTAGCAAAGATTAATACGGAATATGAACTGTTCTTTATGCAGATGATGAGCTGCACAAAAGAACTTTTGTACTCACGAAGCAGAGAGATTGAAATGAAAAAAACTATCACATCTTTCTTAAGAAACGAGGTGAAAAATAATAAAGACATCAAGCTTATAAGGATGAGTACATCAATCAATCTTCTTGACGAGTTTTACAGATATGCAACAGACCATGAAGATATTTCTCTGGATGAAGCAATGAAAATTTATATAAAAAATTACACGGATTAATTTAAGCCCCCTAAAAAAATCGGAAGATTTTTTTAAGAAAATATTTAAGACCTTTTTCAAGAATACACAAAAACCGGAGCGCAGATTTTTAAAATCAGCGTTCCGGTTTTTAGAAAATTTAAGGAGAAAATTTTCATGAGGAAAAATAAAAGTGTAATAAAAAAATGTAAATATCTGTGCCATGTGCTGTGCCAGAGGGTCTTAGGGATACTCCCTAACAAGGTTGCAAGCCACTTTTTAAGGGGCGATTTTGTATGACAAAATGCGTATCTTGCAAAAAGAAGCAGAGAAAATTGTGGAAAAAGTGTAACAGAGGGCGAAAATGTAACAAAATCTGTTACACGCAGTCAGGCTCTGTGTTACAGGGGTGTAACAAAAATGTAACAGGGTGTAACAGTGTAACAGGCATGTAACAAAAATGTAACAGCACATGTTACACATTTTGTAACAGATGTAACAGGCAACGATAAGAAAGGAGACAGTGAAAATGTCAAGGTTAGTAAGAGTATCTGATGATATCTACAGTGCGTTAGAAATCATGCAGCCGGATGGGTGGAGCATGCCGAAAACAATTGATGCAATGCTTCGTCCTGTTATCAATGCAATAAGCAGAGTAGTAACAGAAAATGGAGATTCACAAGAAGAATTTCCAGTGAGGGTTAAAAAAATTACAGAAGAAATTATTGAGGTTCTTCCACAGGTTCTGTCACAGGATGAAGTGAAAAATAATTCGGAAATTTTTGAAGAACCAGATGAAAACATTTCATCAGAGGAACTGGAAATTGTCTATGAAGAAATCGAAAAGTTAAAGCAGAAGGTGAAAATAATTGAAGAAAAAATATACGGCGGCTGCATTGAAAATATATCCGAACCGGAGAAAAATCTTCTAAAACTTTTTGCAGCGACACCTACAAAGGAGTCTCCCAGTTGTACCGGATTCTTTGGAGAGCCGTATGTAGAAGCTGCACCGGATGAGATAAGATATTATACGCAGTATGTAACGAAAAGGATTCCGGCAAGCCTCCCATCCAGCAACGGATGGAACAACTTCTGCTGGACACTCGATATAGAAAAGCATCAGGGAGCATTGCTTAGAAATGCAGAAAATATAATTGCAAAGTTTTCAGTTCCTGATAAAAAGATAATGATTACATCTGATGAAATGGTGTTCGTCTGGTATGACTTTGAAGGAACATTTGATGAAATGATTGCAGAGTGTGAGAAGCGTGTTGCAAAAAAATATGCAGGAAGGGAAACACTCTGGATTATGAAAGGACTATCACATATGACAACACCACAGCGTGATGAGTTAAGATTCAGACAGCAGATAGTAAATAATGAAATGAGAAAGAGAGGATTAAAAGAATATGACACTGTCAGCATTATCTAAAAAGATTGAAAAGGTTGAAAATGAAATTAGCAAATATCAGAAAATTATTTCTGACAAGAAAAAGGAACTTGCTGAATTGAAAAAGCAGCAGCATCTGTTACAGGTGCAGGAAAAACAGAAGATGGGAGAGAACTTCATTTCCACTCTGGAAGAAAAACTTGGAACAGAAGTGACAGACGAGATGCTTAAGAAATTTCTTGCGATTGCAAACGAAAACGCAGGTGAAAGTTCAAAAGTTTCTAATGAAAATGATGATAATAATTCTGAAAGCATTAATGAAAGCACGACAGAAAATATGACGGACTCCGTTACATATAATCATCAGACATACTAAATAAATTGCATGATAAAAATGGGATGGCAGAAATAAATGCCATTCCATTTTTTACTGCAGGAAGGATTGATGTATGGATAAAAAGGAAGGTCGGCACAGCATAAGAATCATTGTGCGCATGACAGAAAATGAATACGAAAAGTTTGATACACTTTATAAAAAAGCGAAAGAAAAATCGGACGGATTAAGAAAGAGTGACTTCATGAGGTCGCAGCTAATTTATGAAAATAATGAAAGACAATTGAAGGAAATCATGAACGAACTCCGCAAGCTACGCACAGAATTTCATCAGGGGTTATTAAGACTTACCGCATATAATGACAAGGAATCTGTTGAACACATGAAAGAACTTCTTACCCAGGCTGATGAAAAGATAGATGATATTAAAATAAGACTGGAGGCAGTAGATGGCGACAACGATACTTAAAAATATAAAAGAAGCTGCAAAGGGAAGACCATCACAGCATCTTATTAATTCAATTAAATACATAATGAATCCTGATAAAACAGAAGGTGGTCTGTGGGTAGGAAGCAATGCAGGGGTTACTCCTGATGAAATATACGACTGCATGATGAGTACAAAAAAAGAATATGGAAAAGAGAACGGCAGGCAGGGATATCATTATGTAATATCATTCCCTCCTGGCGCATGTGATGAAGCTACATGCTTTAAAGTCGGAAAAGAATTTTGTGAAGCATATTTTGGTGATGGTTACGAATATGTCTTTGCTGTTCATAACGACCATGAACACATGCACTGCCATATTGTATTTAATTCTGTCGGAAGGATGGACGGAAGCAAGTACAGATATGTAAACGGAGACTGGGAGAAATACATCCAGCCAGTCACGGATAAGATAACAGAAAAGTATGGGCTTGGAAGACTTGAGTATGATAAATCTTCAAAGAGAAAAGGAAAATCCTATGCAGAACATTCTGCAGGAAAAGCAGATAAGTTTACATGGAAAAAGATAATAAGACTTGATATAGACATGGCGGTGTCCGTATCAAATAATCTGCATGAATATTTTGAAGAAATGAGAAGAATGGGTTATGACATTCGCATAGGCCAGTCTGAAAAGCATGGTGATTATATATCATATCATCATCCGGCAATGAAAGAGGTTGATGGAAAGACTTCCAAGAGAGCCAGAAGGGATTATAACTTAGGACCGGGTTATACATTTGCAGATATTAAGAGAAGAATCATGCAGCCGGATAAAGATATAATTCCACCTGATACCGTATATGTAAAGGATAGGCTTACTACTATTACGGAACACAAGGACTCAAGATTTCAGGTGTGTGCAATAATGCGTTACGGACAGGCAAGCCAGTACCACTATTTTGATTTGCAGCTAAAAGAGCAGATAAGGGTAAGACAGGATTTGATCGGAATCGATAAGCTGCTTGAAGAATGTAATTATATTTTGGATAACGATATAAAGAGCGTGGAACAGGTGAAGGAAAAACTGGATGCAGTAAAGCAGGAGATAAAGACAGTAAAGGATTTAAAAGGCGACAGGACATATTCTGATGCAGATATTAGTGTAGACGATTTAAGAGTAAAAAATGAGTATGAAGACATCTACAGAAAACTTATTAATGCCAGGGCAGAAATGACAGATGAAGAATACGAAACGCTGTCTGACAGGCTGGAAGAAATAGAAGCAGCTTATCCGGATATTGTAAAAGGAAATTTAACATCTGCCTCTGAATATGATAAAAGACTTGAAATGCTCTACGCAGAAAAGAGAATACTTTCAAGAATCATAAAGGAAGCAGATGTGACGGAATCCGTCACGCAAAGACCGCCGGTTAAAATCACTGCTGAAAGGTCAATGAAAAATACAAAGGCAGTTCAGGATAATATATCAAAGCAGGCATCCGAAAATGTGATGGAATCCGTCACACAGAATGTACCGAAAGGGGGATTATAAAATATGGAACTTACAGAGGAACAGAAACTTGTAACAGGAATAGCAGATTATTTTAATATCGAAGTACCGGATATCATATCTGAATATGTGACGGATTCCGTCACGGTGCAAAGAATGATATATGCAATAGTAACGGTTAGGAATACAGATAGACTAAAGAGACTCTATAATGCTAATAAAAATACATTTTATGATGTCGTACAGAATTACAATTCAGAAGCATACATGGAAAATGACAAACTGGCTTCACAGATAAAGGAAGCTAATGACCTTGCCGTTAAAGTGACGCAGGCAAATATTGAGATAAGAGACCTGTTCCAGAACCAGGTCAAGGCTGCATATGATAAGGAGAAGGAAACACAGAAGAAGCTTATGGAGCAGTACCAGCTTACGCTTAATGAAAAGGAAAGAGCCTACAAACTTATGATGACACAGCGTGATGAGGCACGACAGGAAATAAAGAATCTGGAATATAAGCTTTCGCAGGCACAGGACAGGATAAATATGAGCAGTGTAGCTTCTGCAAAAGATGAAGCTGATAAGAAAACAGGCAGATTACACAGACTGTTTGAGAAAAGAAAAAAGAAGGATGAAAATGCAGCTTACATATATGATGCATTTGTAAAAGAGATTGCAACGGATAAACGCTTTTCTGCAGAACAGAAAGACTTCCTGATGCGCTGCATGGAAGATGGTATTGCATATGAAGAAATAAGAAGAATCGCAAGACCGGAGCTGGATGTTGAAATGATGGAACGCCTGGCGAATTACTACAGGAAAAAGATAAAATAACCTTGTAAAATATTGCAAAAACCCTTTCAATTTCCTTGTATGTATTCAAAATAGAATTTTTGATACAGATTGTACCAAACTGGACTAGATTGGACTAATTAGATATGCTACTCTATACTTGCATTAAGTGTAAGGAACACAGATAAATAAGACTAAATGAGACTGGATGAGACTAATTAGATGTGTTACATTATACTTGCAAGAAGTATAAAAAGAGGATTTAAAACAGGTGTGAATCTGCTTAGGCAGGTTTGCACCTTTGTTTTAAGTCCTTTTTTTATGCAAAAATGTGACGGAATCCGTCACAATTATTATCTAATCCAGACAGAAAGGACGGTAAATTTTATGACAAAGAATGAAGTAATCGAATTAGTTAAAAGTGGAAGATTAAGAGGTTTCCTGCCGCCGGAAATGGCACAGTATGAGGTTAATGTAGAGCAGATGGGTTCATACACAGGAATCGTTCTGGTTAATCCTGAACAGAAAAGCGCTGCATACCCGGTGTTTAATCTTGACAGGGCAATGGAAAGACTGCAGTTTATTAATTCAGAGGAAGAAGTGGCAGAATTACTTGCAGGAAGCATGAACCGATTCATACAGGCTGCACCACAGGGCAATATTGATATTGAAGGATTAAGTGAGAAGTTATCAAGCTATGAGGCTGCAAAGCCTTATATATTCATGGATGCCGTATCACATAATTACAGCAATGACAGAGCTGTTGTATATGAAAAGAACGGCATGAAGTTTGTCCCTAAACTCATGGTATCCAACGGAACGCAGGAGAGGTCAGTGTCGGCAATACCAAAGGAATGGCTCTTAAGGCAGGGAATAAGCGAAGAGAGACTTATCCAGGATGCCATATCAAACACAGCAAATGTCACATCTGTATCAATAAATTCCATGAGTGACATATTTTCTAACATGAATGCTGATTTTGAGATTTCGGCTATGCCAGAGACAATGCTTGTAGTAACCAACGCAAATAAAACAGGGGGTGCATCTCTTATTTTAGATGATAATGTAAGACAGCGGGTATCAGAGCTTTACGGTGGTAATGACTTCTTTGTTATCCCTTCATCAATCCATGAAGTTATAACACTTCCGGTTGGTAATAATATATTAAATTCTGCGGGTACTTTCAGTCCGTTCCAGCCGGATTCTGAAACACTGCAGTCAATCATGGAAATGGTATCCGAGGTTAATGAAACGCTTGATGATGAGGAAATATTAGGATATTCGGTAAGCATATATGATGCAGATAAACATGAGCTTGAAAAAGGTACAGAATACTGCATCAATAAGCAGATTGACAAGGTAAGAAACTTAAGAATCAATGAACTTAAAGAGATGGGAGAAATACAGCCGGATATCAAGCCGGATAATGATAATCCTAAATTATAATGTGACGAGTTGCGTCACATTGTGACGGAAACCGTCATAAGCACATATCAATATTAATCAAGGGGCAGGCATGTAAAATTGTCTGTCCTTTTTAAGAAAGGAGCGTGTATATGGACAAAAATGTATATGGAAGCCTGATAAGCAGGTTAAGACAGGATAACAACATGACAACACAGGAGCTTGCTAATATTCTTCTTATTACACCAGAAAAAATGATGAGAGTGGAAGCTGGGGATGAGACACTGACAGACAGTGAACTTACGCTGTGTGCCAATGTACTTGACGCATCAAGCACCGCATTAAGGAAAGGTGAGTACAGACCGAGAACCACAGCGGCAGAACTGGAAGAAAGCCTCGGAAAGTTTCAGGAGCTTTATAAGGCTGCGGCAAAATCAGAAGCAGCCATACTGGATATGCTGCAGGAGCTTAACCAATCCGAGAGATACAGGGGAAGATATCTTGACGAACAGACAGCAACAAGAACGGCTGGCTTTGCAATATATGACAGCCTGGCTGCTGATTATGTCCGTGATGAAAAGGGTGAGCCTCTTATGTATGCAACAGCAAAGGAAGCTTTTCAAGCGGTGAAGGAGCTTGAAGAAAAATATGAGCAGGAAAAGACTGCATCCGAAAATGTGACGGAATCCGTCACAACTGATATCACTGATGAAATCAGTGCAGACAGTGAGAATACACCTGACATAACAGATGAACCGGACCTTGAACAGACTGCAGGAATTAAAATGTAATATGTGACGGAATCCGTCACGGAAAGGAAATGACAATGAGTGAATACAGCAACAGCATTTATGCTGACTATGGGAAAATTGTAAGAGGCATGAGAATGTATTTTAAGATAAGCCAGCCGGCAATGTATGCAACAATAAAGCTTATACAGTTCATTGCAAGGGGTGTAAAAGCAAAGTTCTTTGATAAGGATATCACAGAAAATTTCACAAAGTTTCTCAAAGAAACTGGCGGTGATTACAGCATATTCAGAGTGCCATTTAAGGAGAGTGATACCAGAGAAGCTGCGATCGGAAACATTAAAAATTATCTTGATAAGGCAGGTGTGAAATACTGCATACTGGAATCTGTAAATGATGAAGATAAGGCGGTGCATGTAAGCATTGCCAGAAAAGATGAGCAGAAGTTTAATGTAATGTTTACTGACTATATCAAAGCGAACCTTACATCTGATAAGGAACTTAATTCAAACGACCTTATTAATCTTACAAACGGTAAGACAACAATAGTGTCTGTTCCGGATGCAGCCCTTGATGTAATGAAAAATGCACTTACAGAAACGAAAGTAAATTTTGCAGAGCTTCCTGACCTTATACCGGATGATGGAGAAAAGCAGTTAAGGGTTGCTACGGCAGACTTAAATACAACAAAGCAGTGCTATGAGAGCTATAAACACTCTCTTATAAAAAATGCTTCTGCAGATGTGACGGAATCCGTCACAAATGTACCGGATATGAAGATATACTCCGAAGATGATTATTTAAACACTGCAAGAAGAAGCCCGGATGAGTACATGGAGTCTGCATCAGATGAAATTAAGGCACAGATAGCAGAGTTTGAACAGCTTGAAGCAACAGAAGCAGAGAAAGCCATGCAGAAATGGGATATGGAAATACAGGACAGCAAGAATGTAAACTGTCAAGCACTAAGAGGCAACATGGCATTTTCGGAAATATCCATTGATAAGGAAACACTTGTTGACCGTAACAATATTAATGCACAGCTTGAGCAGAGATTTCCTAACTTCTTCTTCTGTACAGTGCCGGGAACTAAGGGAGAGCAGACATTAATGCTTCCAAAGAATCAGGTATTTACTGTAAATGATGCAGATAAGGCAAGATATGTTGCATTTGTAAACAACCAGAAGCCTGTGAAATTATGGGTAAAAGGTGAGCCGGATGGCGGAACTACATACAAGACCGGAAAAGAGTTGTTTGAAAAATTCGATAAGCACGACAACAATGCTGAACTTACCAGAAATATATCAAAGGCACTTGAAGCTGCACCTGTGCCAAAAGCTGCTCCGGTAAAGTGATTTTAAATGTGACGGAATCCGTCACAATGTAACATTGATGTCACATGAGAGGAGGATAAAACCATGGATATATCAGATGACAAGATGAATGTATATAAAGACCTTGCAAGAAAATGTGAGAGCTTTGAATTGTTTAAGTGGATTGTTGGAGACAAGGAATCCTGGATGACCGAAGCGGGAAAGGCAGAGACAGAAACAATGCTTAAGACAATCTACAACGGAGTACATATTACAGACAAGCAGAGACTGTTCGTGGATATGGACGGAACACTTGCAGAGTTTAAGACTGTGGATACACTGGAAACACTATACGAAAAAGATTACTTCATTAACCTTAAGCCTAATGAAAATGTCTTAGGAGCAATAAAGCAGCTTATTGCAGATAATGATTTTGATGTATATATACTGTCTGCATATCTGACAGACAGCCGCTATGCACTTGAAGAAAAAAATGCCTGGCTTGATAAATATCTGCCGGAGCTGCCGCAGGAAAAGAGACTCTTTGTACCATGCGGAACAGACAAGAGCGTTGCAGTTCCGGGGCTTATAAGACCAGATGACTACCTGCTGGATGACTATACCAAGAATCTGTCAGAATGGGAGCCTCCGGCAAGGGGAATAAAGCTGATTAACGGAATCAATCATACTAACGGAACATGGCAGGGAGATAAGATACAGTTCACACATGCACCGGAAGAATTAAGCAGCATGATTTCAGATGTCATGAAAGGATGGACACATTTTTATGAAGACAGGATTGTGACGGATTCCGTCACAATGCACAGCACAAAAAATGACAACAGGGGTGAATATGATATTGAGATAACAGAGGTTCTGCAGAAAGTGGTAAGCACGAAAGCTGCAAGTCTGCAGGAAGCAATACAGGATATAGAGGAACAATATCATAATTCAGAAATCATTCTTGATGCAGATGATTTAAAAGAAACTACCATTGAGGCAGCCCATCCGCAGCTGGATGAGGAAATAACAACAGATTTAAGAGGTATTTTTTTGTGATGTAAAAATCCAGTGTGACGGAATCTCGTCCTAATGTGACGGAATCCGTCACATGTGAGATAGGAGGATGATAATATGTTAGATGTAAAATACGCAGGTTTTGGCGGATATATGGAAGTTCCCTGTTATGAAGATGAAAGCGGAAAGCTGTATTTTGATGAGAATAATGGAATAGGCGGTTTAAATCTATATACAGGAGCATACAGGGATGAGTTCGGGGATATCTTAGGAGAGCCAGATAAGAAGGTAACAGAAGATGTAAGATGTGCAGAGCCGTTTGCAAGACATACAAGGGAAAATGATTACCGGATGCTTGGCAGGCTGAAACAGGATTGTGAATATTTCCTTGGGTACGGAGCTGGAAATGAAGATGTACTGTACTATAAGAATGTTTCGGCTCATTGTGATGCAATGGAAAAGCTATGGAACACGTTTTCAGAAGCTGACAAACCTGAATGGCTTTCAATGGAAGATATAAATGAGTACAGGCATGTAATGACCAAAGCGCTCGAAGATAAAGAAAAGAACAGTCTTGTGGCAAGCGTTGATGGGCTTACAGCGGCACTTGACGCATCAAATAAAGTGCTTGAGGCATCACAGAATCCGGAAAGAGATGTAAAAGAACCTCTTTCCAATGTGACGGAATCCGTCACATGCGAAATGGAAACAGAAGAATATAAAGAAGAAGTAACACCGAGATTATAAGGCAGGCACATAAAAGTGTCTGTCATTTTTTATGGAGGAATAAGCAAATGGATATCCAGATAACCAGACTTAAAGAGTACATAGAAAAACAGCCGGAGGATTTCTTTGTAACGGCAGACCTCACAGCCCTTACAGATAAGATGGATGGGATAGACAGGAAAGAGGTGAAGGAAGATGAACATAGATACAGTTAAGGCGCAGGAGAATCTTGATGAACCTGAAAAGGCGTTTGAACTGGATAATGTAGCCGTAAGACTTGTAAGAAGCAGAGAACCACTTATGTCAGATGAACCCTTCAGCAATCCAGACAGCGTTGTAAGGGCGCTGTCAGAACAGATGAGGGATTTTGACAGAGAGGTGTTAGGAATAATAAATCTTGACAGCAGAATGAGACCGATAAATGTAAGCTTTGTATCTGCCGGAGCTGTGAATGGTACATTGTCACACCCAAGAGAGATATTAAAAGCTGCAATATTATCCAATGCAGCAAGCATGATGCTCATACACAATCATCCAAGCGGATATCTCATACCAAGCAAGATGGATGTGCAGATGACAGACCGCATGATTCAGCTGTGCGACATGGTTAATATTCCTCTGATGGACCATATCATTGTTGGTGGAGATAAGGAAGAATATTTCAGCTTTGCTGGACAGAAGATAATGCCAATGGCAGATAACTATTTCACAGAGAATTTTCTTAACATAGAATTTACCATGCAGCCGGAAAGACAGGATAAGGAGCTGACAGATGATTACAATGGACTTATGCCGGTGATAGAAGAACCGCTGGCAGCATATAACCGTGAAGACCGTGTGAAGGAAATAACACAGCAGCTTGAAGATGGAATAAAAGATATGTTTACCAGTGAAAAATACATGGGTTATCTAAACACAATGTCTAAATTCCATGGATACAGTTTAAATAACACGCTTCTTATTGCAGCGCAGAATCCGCAGGCTTCACTTGTAGCGGGCTTTAAGTCATGGGAAAAGAACTTTGACAGACATGTAAAAAGAGGAGAAAAAGCAATAAAGATACTAGCCCCAGCTCCTTATACAAGAAAAGTTCTGCATGAAAAGGTAAATCCTGATACCGGGGAAATAATCCTTGATAAGAATGGTAATCCGGTAAAAGAAGAAACAGAAATAAAGCTCACATCATTCAGGGTTGTGTCCGTGTTTGATGTCTCCCAGACAGAAGGTAAGGAACTGCCAAGCATGGCACATGATCTTGAGGGCAATATAAATGATTACCTGCTGTATATTCAGGCACTTAAAGAAGCATCAGGTGTTCCTATTCACTTTGAGGAAATAGATGGTGATGCTCATGGGTATTATAACCGGGCAACAGACAGCATAGCAGTTAAATCAGGAATGAGCGAAAGTCAGACCGTCAAAACAATGATACATGAGATAGCACATTCAATACTGCATAATGACAATGCAGCTGATGCCGGAGAGAAGAACAGAAGGACAAAAGAGGTAGAGGCTGAAAGTGTTGCATATACAGTATGCAAACATTTTGGTATAGATACATCTGATTATTCATTCGGTTATATAGCCGGATGGTCGGCAGATAAGGAATTGAGCGAGTTAAAAGCCTCTCTTGAAACAATAAGAAAAACCTCATCGGGTCTTATAACCGACATTGAAGATAAGCTTGAAAAGCTAAGACTTGATAAAGATATGAATGTATCAGAGCAGGCATCCGAAAATGTAACGGAATCCCGTCCCCTTGTGACAGAATCTCGTCCCAATGTGACGGAATCCGTCACAAGCGAATTACAGCACAGCAGGGATATGATGATGGCAGCTCTTGGAAGTACAGGCGACCTTCTTTCTTCATACGAAAATAAAGCTTCTGGGACTGTGACGGAATCCGTCACAGTTGTAGCAGAAGAAAAAGCCGGATATGAGAGCCGTATGCCTGTCAGGAAAGCTATAGAAAACAGAGAACATACATATCATAGTGCATATGCAGATATTGGAATGGTACTTGATAACTATACTACAGATGAATTAATAGAATATCTTAAGAATAATGAGCCTGGCGGGGAAAGTTCATTAAGAAACTATGTGGAAAGCCAGATAATAGGTGCGCAGATTAACAGGGAGCGTTACCAGTCAGAAAATAATATTGTGACGGAATCCGTCACAAAAGATATGCCTGATGAGCCTGATATCAAACAGGTGGCAGGAATGAGAATATAAAATGTGACGGAATCCGTCACGGAAAGGAAATACATGTTTACTAAGAATAAAGTACAAATAAGTACCTATATGGTGATGCTTATACCATTTGTGTTGCTGGGAATATTTGCATCCGGGCTTTTTTCATTTTCGGATTTAACCCTGATGAATATTGGGGATAAAGTGATGTATCTTTTATATCACATTTGGGAATACAAGAGATTCTTTAACGAAAAGACAATGATGTGCATTGGCTGGGCGGTTATATTATGGGTTTTTCTATGCTCATATATCATGTATCATTTCAGGGATTTTCACTCTGATATTCAGAACGGAAGTGAAGAATGGGCTGACCCATACGAAGTAACTAAGCGCAGGGCTAATCCTGATGATTCTTTAAATAGAATAATTTCTAAAAATGTGAAGATAAGTACGCAGGGTGAGGGTGCTCCATCTAATAATAATATGGTGGTTGTGGGTTCATCTGGTAAATATAAAACAACATCTATAGTAATTCCTAATTCGCTTAATAGTAATGCAAATCAGATAACACTAGATGTAAAAGGAGAAATAATGTATAAACTTGGATTGTATATTACCAAGATACAACACAAAACAATAAGATGCTTGAATTTAAAATATCCAGAATTATCTGACAGATACAATCCATTTGCATATATAGAATGTGAAGAAGATATTATTAATCTTATCGAAAATATATATGATTCTCTTACACCACCAGATGCTATGGTTAATGACCCATTCTGGCCAGAAGGAGCAAAGTTATACTTGCAATCCCTTTTTTACTATGAGTGGTGGTATGCGAAAAAAGAGGGAAGAAAGGGAAGCATCAATAATATTCTTATCCTTATAAATGATGAAACTAAAAAAGATACTACAATAAAGGTACAAAAAGGACAACAACCTCCATCTTACTTGCAACTTAAAATGGATAAGCTTGCCAAAGAAGATTCACCAGATAATCCGGCAGTTAGAGATTATAGAAAACTGAAAGAGGGGGCTGCTGAAACTGTACGGTCAATCATTATTATTGTTAATGCAAAATTGAAACTATTTGAAACGGCTGCTTTGAAGCGCATATTTGAGGATGATGATATGAATTTGCGAGAGTTTGGAACGGGAGTTGGTGGAACGCTAGAGAATCCATCTAATAATAGACTTGTATTGTTCATATGCGTTGATGACAGAGAGAAATCATTTCATTTCATTGCTTCTATGTTGTATACCCAGGTATTAACAATATTATGCAGAATGGCAGATGATGATTTTAAAGAAAACGGTGGAGCTTTACCTATTCCATTGGAAATGCTTCTAGATGAGTTTTACGCTGGCGCAAAACCTTCAAATACAGTGGAGCTTATGGGTGTAATAAGAAGTAGAAATATAAGTATGATTCCGATTCTTCAGTCAACATCTCAGCTTAAAGACCTTTTTAAAGCTGAAAAAGCTGAAATAATATATGACAATGTTCCAGTATTATGTTTTTGTGGTGCAGGACAAGGCGCAATTGAATCACATAAATATATATCAGAACTGCTCGGAAAAGCCACTATTGATACAATAGGAGATGGTAAACACGGAAGCTCTTATAATAGTAGTTATAATAAGGCTGGAAGAGAACTTATGACTCCGCAGGAAATTAAAAGGATGGATAAAAAACACTGTATAATTTTTATGGAAGATGAGTATCCAATATATGATAGAAAAGCGCTGCCGTGGGAGGATAAGGGAGCAAGTCGAAAAGAAATAAGAAGATGCAAGCGTCTACATAGAAAAAATCCTAATATACAAATCCCAAGCAGAAAGTCAAAATATCAGATAGCTATGGAATTAAATGAAGCAAGTAAAGATAAAGGCTATGTTCCAGCTCCAAAATCAATGATAGACCCTCACACCGGAATATATGTAACTATCAATAGTAATTCTCCTATTGAAGAAACATCTGAACTTCCTGATGATGCACTTGTAATAGATATGACATCAGAAGAGTTCTTATATCAAAAGCTTGGAAATAATAATGCAGAGGATGATATAACCGCTGCAGTAAGCGAAGAAATTAAGCGACTGTATGAGTTAGACCGTCAGAGCAGGCAACCGATGAAAAAAACTACAAGAAAAACAACCAAGAAGAAGGCAACGGAAAATGTGATGGATTCCGTCACATCTGCGAGTGTTCCGGCAACAATAGAGGACGGAGTTGTTATGTATTTCAATTCGTTTAGCGAACAACAGAAAGACCTTATCAATAAGGCTATAGTAAATAGGATGCCTGATATATTCATACGACAGATGTTTACAATGAATTATGATGATATGAAGGAGTTCTTCGATTCATACAATAAATAAAATGATATGTGAATGTGACGGAATCCGTCACATTTGCATTTCACAATTGAACTACAGGTTTATTGAAATATATTTGAATAAATATTATTATATGATTGAGATATAAGACAGCTAAAAACAATAACAGGCGAGGTGTTATTTATATGCGTAAAGGTTATAAAGAAATGACCTACACAAAGCGTATTGAGCTGGAGACACTATTAAAGGCTGGCTATTCAGTAATTGAGGCAGCCAGAATGTTAAATGTATGCGAAAAGACAGTGTATAATGAACTGCACAGGGGAAAATATACACATACAAAATCCGACTTAACAACACAGACGAGGTATTCAGCACAGATAGCGCAGGAGAAAAGAGATTACAATGTTTCCGCAAGGGGAACAATACCCAAAGTACTAAAAGATAAGAAGCTTGCAAAGGCAATTGAGGAAAAGATTGTTGATAAGGGCTACAGCCCAGAAGCAGCAATTGAAACAATGGTCCGCAGTGGGGAAATGGATAAATATGAAGAATCTGTATGCGTCAAGACGGTGTACAACAGTATTGACAAAGGATTCTTTACGAAGATTACCAACAAAGACCTTCCTGTAAAAAGGAATAAGAATAAGAAAGATTACAAGAAGATTCACAGAATTAAGAAAGCTTGTGCAGGAACAAGCATAGAAGACAGACCGGAAGACATACTCGAAAGAGAGGAGTTCGGACATATGGAGATGGATTCTGTGATAGGAAAGAGGGAAAAAGGAAGCACACTTCTTACGATAATTGAACGAAAGACCAGAAACATTATTGTAAAGAAGCAGCCGGATAAGACATCTAAATCCGTTGTTGAAACTCTGGATGAGCTTGAAAGAGAGCTGGGAGATGTCTTCTATAAGCTGTTTAAGACCATAACAGTAGATAATGGTACTGAATTTGCAGACTGCGCCGGGATAGAGCGAAGCTGTGTATATCCAGGCAGGAAGCGAACAAAGGTATATTACTGTCATCCTTATGCTTCATGCGAGCGTGGCTCTAATGAAAACGGAAACAGAATGATACGAAGAAAAATCCCTAAAGGAACAAGTATCAATGGCTATTCAAAAGAGGAGATACAGCAGATAGAGGACTGGGGTAATGAATATCCAAGGAGAATGTTAGGATATAGAAGCTCCAAGGACTTATATAAAGAAGAAATGAAATACCTGATTTAAAGCCGTGTAACTTAATAAACTTTTTTTGACTGACTTTCAGCCAGTCTTTTTGTCGTGCCATTAAATCTTAAAAACAGAGGAAATAAGCCTCTATAGACTGATTTTTATGTATAGTGTAAGTATAAAAATATTTTAGAAAAATTCGGAAAATTCTGCGCAGTTTCTCCCGCCGGTGCATAGATTACTGCAGGAGGGATGCAGATGAACGACTA
>ENA-ORRQ01000488-ORRQ01000488.1-human-gut-metagenome-genome-assembly--contig:-NODE-488-length-38210-cov-15.901612_pt1 | contig 38210 bp, 35 predicted proteins | sample MGYA00242177_ERZ509138 | MGnify/ENA primary metagenome ERZ509138 (study PRJEB26280, sample SAMEA2338628) | human gut metagenome | biome: human gut; feature: human-associated habitat; material: faeces... | reverse complement strand
GAAGGAAGAAGTACAGGCCCTGGTGGGCTATATCGACGGCATGGAAGAAAAGCTGGCCCAGATGATGGAGGAAATGAAGGCCATGCGCCTGGAGGTGGAAAAGCTCCACGACAAGGGAATCCGCGCCCGGTGCGCCCAGCTTGTGGGGACGGCGGAGGGGAAAATCCGCCAAGGAAAGGCCATGCTTTCCACGGCCAGGACAAACTTTGTTTCCGCTGCCGGGCGTATGCTGGGGACATTTCAGGAAAAGGGGCGCGCCGCCCTGCGCCATGCGGTGCAGGCGCTGCGTATCCCCGCCGTCCTCTCCCGCATGGAGCGCGGCTTTTCCCACGCAAGCCAGGCGATGGAGCAATGCGCCGGGAAACTGGATATGATCCGGGAGGAGCTGCACCAGGCGGGCGGCCACATGAAAAACGCCGGGCGCGCCCTGGCGGGAAAAGAGGCCCTGGAGGCCCAGGAACTGGAGGCCGACAAGGGCGCGCTTGCCAGGCTGCGGGGGCTGTTTACGTCCTGCGGCAAAACCTTTGCCCAGATGGAGCGCGGCGCGGGCCGCCTTGCGGAAAAAACAGGCGGCGAAAAATCTTCCGTAAAAACCGAGCTGCGGGGGCTGAAACCGGCCCCAGAGGGGCAGCGCCGCCAGGCGGCCAGTAAAGAACAGGCGCGATAAGCATAAGGAGGGGTGAAACATGAGCGATAAAGCAAAAAGCAGACTGATGATTGCAGGGGCGGCCCTTTGCGCCGCCCTGTTCCTTTTCTCCGGGGCTATGCTGGCCCGTGAATACCTTGACCAGAAACAGAGCGCCGAAGCCTTTGCAGAAGTGGCGGATTTGGTTAAGGAAGATGTAGAGCCGCCCACGCTGGAACTTGCCGATGACTCGGCCCCAGAGCCGGAAGAACTTACGGCTTTTGAGAAATATGCGGATGTGTACGCCCAGAACAGCGACCTGGTGGGCTGGATTACCGTTCCCGGCACCCGGATCGATTACCCCGTTATGCAGACCAAGGACAACCCCAATTTCTATCTGAAGCACGCCTTTGATCAGTCGTACAGCAGCTACGGGGTGCCCTATATGCAGGAAAACTGCGACATCGGCATTTCCGACAACCTGGTGCTGTACGGCCATCACATGAACAACGGCAGTATGTTCTCCGACCTGTGCAAGTATGAAAGCGAGGATTTTTACCGGGAACACAAGACCATCCGCTTTGATACTCTGGACAGCTTTGGCGAATATGAAGTAATCGCCGCCTTTAAGACGGTGGCCTACTCGGAGGAAGACTTCAAGTATTACCACTTTGTCAATGCGGAGAGCGCCGGGGCTTTTGACGGGTATATTGCCGAGTGCAAGGCGCTGGCGCTTTACGATACGGGCGTAAGCGCGGAATATGGCGACCAGCTTATCACCCTTTCCACCTGCGAGTATTCCCGGACAAACGGGCGGATGGTGGTTGTGGCAAAGCTGCTGGAGGAATAAGGGCGCGCCCGCCCTGGAAAGGAGGTGAAGCCCATGGGCAAGGGCATTAAAACAAGGGTGGCCGAAAAAGGAATTAAGGCCATTGACAAAGCGGCGGTTGCCTCGGAACGGATGAAAGAGGCGTATATCCGCACCAGGGATAAGGCCGACCACAGCCTGTATGCGGCGGAAAGCTCCCCCGGCGAGTATGCGTCCGACCGCTTTTCCGCTGGGGTGGATAACGTCGCCCATGAAGCGGTCCACCAGTTTGATAAACAGGGCCGCAAGGGGGTTCAGACGACTAAGGAGAACATCTCCAAGGTCAAGGAGAATATCCAGAAGCGGAAAGCCGCAGCCGAACAGCCGAAAAAACAAGCGGAGAAGCAGGCGGCGAGGAAAATCCGGCAGGCGGCGGACAAGATCTCCGAGCCGGTAAGGACGCTCCGGCAGGAGCGCGGGGCCGTTAAGACCCTGGATCGGGGAAAGAAAGGCATTAAAACCGTGGACAGGGGCCGCAAGACCATCAAGCAGGCGTCCGCTACCGCCAAAGGGACGGTAAAAACCGCCAGCAAATCCATCAAGACGGCGGAAAAAACCGCGAAGGCCAGTATCAAGACCACACAGCAGGCGGCCAAAGCCGCCCAGCGGACTGCCCAGGCCACGGCCAGAGCCGCCAGGGCCGCCGCCCACGCGGCCCGCGCTGCGGCAAGGGCGGCGGTTGCGGCTGCAAAGGTTGCGGCCAAGGCCACCATCGCGGCGGTGAAAGCCATTATTGCAGCCACCAAGGCGCTGATCGCCGCCATCGCTGCCGGGGGCTGGATCGCCGTGCTGGTCATTGTCATTATCTGCCTCATCGGGCTTTTGATCGGCTCCTGCTTCGGCATTTTCTTTTCCGGTGAGGACAGCGGTTCGGGCTATACCATGCAGAACGTGGTGCAGGAGATCAACGATGATTACCAGCAGCAGATCGACACCACAAAGGCCAACCTGTCCCATGACGTGCTGGAGATGTCCGGCTCCCGCGCCGTCTGGCCGGATGTGCTTGCCGTCTATGCCGTCAAGACCACCACCGACCCGGATAACCCCCAGGAGGTGGCCACCATGGACGACAGCAAGAAAGCCATCCTCACGGATATTTTCTGGGAGATGAACCAAATATCTTCCCGCACGGAAACCAGGACGGAAACGGTCATCACCGAAACCGATGACGGCAATGGCAATATCGTGGAGACGGAAACCACCGTCACCCAAACCTATTTGTATATCACCGTCAGCCACAAGACCGCCGAGGAAATGGCAGAGCAGTACGGGTTTGACGAGGAACAAAAAGAGCAGCTTGCCGAGCTTTTGGCCGAGGAAAACCGCAGCCTGTGGAGCGCCGTCCTCTACGGCATTTACACCGAGGACGGGGCCATCGTCTCCGTGGCGCTCTCCCAGGTAGGGAACGTGGGCGGCGAGCCGTACTGGAGCTGGTATGGTTTTTCCAGCCGTGTGGAATGGTGCGCGTGTTTTGTGAGCTGGTGCGCCAACGAGTGTGGCTATATTGATACCGGCGTAATTCCCAAATATGCAGGGTGCGTCAATGGCGTACAGTGGTTCAAGGACAGGGGCCAATGGATGGACGGCAGCGCCGAACCGGCCCCCGGCATGATTATCTTCTTTGACTGGAACGATGAAAACGGGCAGGACGGGCTTTCCGACCATACCGGCATTGTCGAGAAGGTGGAGAACGGGCGTGTTTACACCATTGAAGGGAACTCCGGCGATTCCGTCCGCCAGAACAGCTACCCCGTGGGACATTATGAGGTGCTGGGCTATGGCTGCCCAGATTTTTAATAACCTTAAAAAGAGAACGCCCAGCCGCATAGACGGCTGGGTACATATCTATAACTCAAATAGCTTTTTAGACTGAAATCGGGTAGATACCAGCAACTCAATGTCATATTATTTCGTTTAATTTATGGCGAAACAAAGAAAGACTATTGACTTTTGCAGACTGCTGTGCTATATTAAAACCGTTGGATTGAAACCAATGGTTTTAAATGATGGAGGCACCCTATGGCAAAGCGTGTAGCAGGAGTAACGGAAAAGCTGATGGAAGCAGCCAAGCAAGAATTTCTAAAAAATGGATATGAGCGAGCCTCCCTACAGACTATTGCGGAAAAGGCCGGCTCCAGCAAAGGAGCAATTTACATTCGCTACCCGGACAAAGAGAGCTTGTATCGTTCCCTTGTACAGCCTGCCATGGATGATTTTTGTGGTATGATACAATCGGCGTTGCAGCAGTTTAACCAGTTGCCTGGAACCGAACAAACCAGTCAAATGTATTCTTTCTCTGATCAATGGTTTTGGGCTTCTGTGGACTATATCTACGATCATTTTGACGAGTTCAAGCTACTTTTGACCAGTGGAGAGAACAATACATATCAGGAATTTCTCCACCGGATTGTGGAGCTGGACAACCAATGCACCATGCGCTATATTCAGGCATCCAGGAACGACGCAATCTCCAGTGGTCGTCTTACGCCGGAACTGGGCCATCTGCTGTCCAGCGCCTTTTATACCGGAATGTTCGAGGTGGTCATCCATGATATGCCAAAGGATCAGGCGGTTGAGCATATCCAAAGGATGCGGCGTTTCTACACCGCCGGGTGGAGATCTATCTTCTTCGGAGATGGAGGTGAAAACCATTGAACGGGTGGATTGATAGGTATGGCTGGATTCACTGTCCTACCTGCGGCAACAAAACCCGCACGAAAGTAAATCCGGATACTGTTCTCAAACGCTTTCCGCTATTTTGTCCTAAATGCGGAAAAGAACACATCGTGGATGTGCAGGGACAAAACATTATATTATCAGAGCCAGACGCCAAGACGCAGAGCCGATGATTTACAGGATAAATCCTGTGGATTGTCGGCTTTTACTTTTGGCCAGCGGTTAGGTTTCGCTAACTTAAAGGAGGGAATTATATGCAGCGACAAAAAGATTCTGTAAATTTGATGACATTCATTAAACCGCATCAATCAGGCTTTTTGCTCTCTATTATTCTTGCTGTTATCAGCGTCACAAGTGGTATCGTGCCATATTTCGCTGTGGCAAGGATCGTAAATCTGCTGATTGGAGGTGAAACGAATTTTTCTGCTTATTTAACATGGGGAATTGTTGCCCTTATAGCTTATCTGATGAAGTCTGTTTTTCATGGGCTCTCTACCAGATGTTCCCACGAAGCGACATTCCATGTGCTTTCAGAAATACGACAGGCGATTGCGGATAAATTAACGCGTGTTTCTATGGGATATTTGACGGATACACCTTCGGGACGGCTGAAAACAACAATGGTAGAGCGTGTAGAGCAAATGGAAGTCCCTCTGGCACATATCATCCCGGAAATGACTTCTAACCTGCTTGTCCCCATCGCCATCATTATTTACCTGTTTGTATTGGATTGGAGAATGGCACTGGTATCCCTGATTACGATACCCATCGGAATGCTCTGTTACATGGCCCAGATGAAGGAATACCCTAAAAAATATGGTGCTGTTGTTCAGGCAAGTAAGTATATGAGCGCCACCACTGTGGAGTACATCAATGGGATTGAGGTCATCAAGGCGTTCAATCAAAGTGCTGCTTCCTATGGAAAGTTTACACAGGCTGTCCGCCAGAGCGTGGATCTCATGCTGGACTGGATGAAATCCACCCAGGGCTATTCTGCTCTGATGATGACGATTTGGCCGGCTGTATTGATTGGTGTATTACCCGTTGGATGCTTGTTCTATATGAACGGCTCTTTGTCTGCTCCGGACTTTATTACCATTGCCATTCTGTCTCTTGGCATTATGGGGCCGCTGGTTGCAGCTATTTTTTTGACGGATGATTTTTCTAAAATTGCTACTATCACCGGAGAAATTACTGCCGTATTGTCCGAGTCTGACCTGGATCGTCCGTCCCAGCGGAAAAATCTCAAAGGATTGGATATTTCTCTGCGGGATGTGACTTTTGCTTATAAGGATACGCAAGTTCTGAACGGCATCACCCTGGACATCAAGCAAGGAACCACAACGGCATTGGTAGGGCCTTCTGGCTCTGGTAAATCTACGATTGCGAAACTTATCGCCTCTTATTGGGATGTTGGAGACGGGCATATCACCATTGGAGGTGTTGACGCAAAAGAACTTCCTCCAGAGCAGGTAATGGATTTGATTGGTTATGTATCCCAGGATAATTTTCTGTTCAATTTGTCCGTCCGTGAGAATATCCGCATGGGCAGGCCAGAGGCAACGGATGCTGAAGTCGAGGCGGTGGCAAAAGCTGCGGGCTGTCATGAGTTTATCATGGGTCTGGATCACGGGTATGAAACTGTAGTAGGCGGCGCAGGTGGACACCTCTCCGGTGGAGAGCGCCAGCGGGTCGCTATTGCACGGGCCATGATGAAAAATGCACCCATTGTTATCTTAGACGAGGCAACTTCTTACACAGACCCAGAAAATGAGGCGGTCATTCAGGATGCCATAGGACGGCTAACTCATGGAAAGACACTCATTGTGATCGCCCATCGCCTGTCCACCATTACTGGGGCGGAACAAATTGCTGTGGTAGATCACGGAAAGATTTTGGACTCCGGAACGCATGGAGAACTGTTGGATCGGTGTCCGCTATATCAGCAAATGTGGGCAGCTCACACGCAGGCGCGAGACAACGATCAGATGGAAGGAGGTGCGGCGTATGTTTGACGCATATAAACGGTTCTTTCGATTTTCCGGGACAGAGAAAAGTACCTGGTATAAAGGTATGGCCTTTGAACTGCTGCGGAGCATCTTTGAAGCGTTACAATTTGTCGCTCTATTGATCGTGCTACGGGCGTTGGTGGAACAGAATATAACCGGGGCCACCGCATGGACAGCTTTGGGAATTATGGTGGTTAGTGTGGCTGGTGCCGCGCTCTGCTGGTATCTGGCCCACAATAGCGAAGGACACGCTAACTACCGAATGTGCGGAGAAAAGCGTATTCACATCGGTGAACGCATGAAATATATGCCGATGGGTTATTTCAACGCGCAGAGCCTGGGCAGTCTTACTGCGGCAGCAACCTCCACAATGTCCGATTTGGAGAGTATGTCTTTCGCAGTGATTGCCCGGACAGTTGTGGGTATGATTCGTACTGCGGTTTTTTCTCTGGCGATCATGTGCTTCGACTGGAGAATCGGTCTTGTATTCTTTGTTGGGATGCTGCTGTTCCTTTGGGTCAATTCCCGACTGCTCAAGAAATCCCGTGAGCTTTCCCCAGGACGATTGGCTGCACAGACTAAATTGGTGGATGCTGTGCTGGAATACATACAGGGCATGAGTGTGGTGCGCGCTTTCCACGGGGATAAAGCGGCAAAACAAACTCTAAACAATACCATCAAAGAAACAGAAAATCAAAACTTCAAATTGGAGCGCAAACGCATCCCCTACAACGTGCTGGAGCAGGTTGTTTTGCGCGTTACTTCTGTGTTGGCAATCCTGATTTCCATCTGGCTTTTCCTGCAAGGAGATATGTCGCTCTTCTCCTGTTTGATGATGGTGGTATCTGCGTTCCTGGTATATAGCGAATTGGAATCGGCTGGTGAGATGTTCTTTATGCTGCCGATGATTGATGCTTCCATTGACCGGGTAGAGGAAATTGACCGGGCACCCAGGATGGATGAGGGCGGCTCTGTTCAGGTGCCGAAAAGCCATGATATTTCATTTGACCATGTGGATTTCTCCTATGGAGATCGGAAAATCATTGATGATGTGAGCTTCACCATTCCAGAAGGCACGACTACCGCTATTGTGGGGCCCTCTGGTTCCGGCAAAACAACGCTTACCAGCCTTATGGCCCGGTTCTGGGATGTGAAAAAAGGCTCCGTGAAATTGGGCGGCATTGATGTAAAAGACTATTCGCTGGACAGTTTGATGAGCAATTTCAGTATGGTTTTTCAGAATGTGTATTTGTTCAACGACAGTATTGAAAATAACATCAAGTTTGGTAAGCCGGAGGCGAGCCATGAAGAAGTGGTGGCTGCGGCAAAAGCTGCCCGCTGCCATGATTTTATTATGGCGTTGCCTGATGGCTATGACACAGTGATTGGTGAAGGAGGAGCCACAATATCTGGCGGTGAACGTCAGCGGCTTTCCATAGCCAGAGCCATGCTGAAGGATGCTCCCGTTGTCATCTTGGATGAAGCTACCGCAAATGTTGACCCGGAGAATGAGGCGGAGCTTCAAGCGGCCATTGAAGCATTAACCGGAGGCAAGACCATTATTATGATCGCCCATCGCCTAAAAACGGTGCGCCATGCAAACCAGATTTTAGTGGTGGATCACGGAAAGATTGTTCAGCATGGCACTCACGAAGAATTGATAAAGCAGGGCGGGATCTATGGAGATTTTGTCCATTCCCGGAAATCGGCAGAATCGTGGCGCATTACTGATCCGAGAAAAGGCGAGGCCAATGGAAAATGATAGGGAAAAAAGTACTCACTAAAATTGTATTACTTTTGATTGTCTTGTTTGGGGTAACCATCCTGACCTTTGTCTACACAAACCTCTCCCCTGTAGATGCGGCTGAGGCATTGGCTGTGCGTCGTTACAGTCGGCCAACCGCGGAGCAGATTGAATTAGTGCGGGAAGAACTTGGCCTTGACAAACCTATCCTCCAGCAATATGGCTCTTGGTTGTGGAATGCCCTGCACGGTGATTTTGGAAATTCATACAACACAGGACGTTCCATTGTGGAGGAACTGACGGCATCCATACAGCCAACTTTGATTATGGCTGTGTTAGCACTTTTGTTTAGTACGGTAATCTGTATTCCCCTTGGAGTTTTATCTGCCAGCAGAAAAGGAGGTTTAGCGGATAAAAGCATCTACCTGTTCGGAATTATTTGTATGTCACTTCCAAATTACTGGATCGGTTTCATGCTTTTACTTGCTTTTGCCGTGTATCTCCCTATTTTCAGCATTATGGGGGCAGACAGTCTGAAAGATTTTGTTCTTCCGGCTCTGGCATTGGCTATCCCTACGTCGGCAGGAACCATTCGGGTATTTCGTTCTTCCCTTTTAGATGGATATAACAGTGATTTTGTGTTATATGCAAGGGCACGGGGAGTATCAGAATGGAAAATTGCAAATATGGTAAGCCGTTTTGCGTTACCTCCGTTAATTACCATGCTGGCGCAGAGCTTTGGGTTTATGATTGCAGGCAGTTCTATGGTGGAGAGTGTGTTCTCCATTCCGGGTCTCGGTTCCATGTTGGTGACAGCATTAAACGCCAGGGATACCATAACAATCAACGCGTGTGTATTGCTCACTGCCGTTATCTTTGTCTTGGTCAATTTCCTTGCAGACTGCCTGAACACATTGTTGAATCCTCAAAGCCAGATGGGAGGAAGATCATGATTCGTAAAATTATCCATAGCCCTCAGGCTTTAATTGGACTTGCCATGATGCTGATTGTTTTTCTGGTGATGGTGTTTGCCCCTTTTTTGGCACCTAATGATCCTATGCAACTGAATGTGGCCCATAGTTTTGCTCCGCCAGATACACAATATCCACTTGGGACAGATGAACTTGGACGATGCGTTTTGTCTCGCTTAATTTACGGAGCCAGGGAATCTTTGAGTATTGCGCTTCCTACTTTGCTGCTATTGGCTATTATCAGTACCGTCATTGCAACCTTATGTGCTTATCTTGGCGGTATTGTGGATCGGGTATTCGAGGTGGTATCCAATATTTTTATGGCATTTCCGCCATTCCTCGTGGCAATTACTTTGGTAGGGCTTTTTGAGTCCAAAGTAACCAGCATCATCCTTTCCATTGTGATTGCTATGTGGGTGTGGAATGCGAGAGTGGTTCGCACCCATGTACTCCGAGAACGGAGTCAACCGTATGTCATCACCTGTAGAATGTCCGGGTGCTCAGAACTGCGCATTGTGTTCCGGCATATCATTCCGAATATTCTGCCACATTTGTTAGTGATATATAGCACAGGATTGTCCTCCATTATCATTATGATCTCCAGCTATGCTTTCTTGGGCTTGGGATTGGAGACCGGCACGGCAGAGTGGGGCGCAATGTTTGTGAACGCCAATAAACTATTGTTTAGCCATCCGGAACTGCTGGTCTATCCAGGTCTGTGCATTTTATTTGCCGCGGCTGGATTCAATTTATTCGGGGAGGCCCTGCGAGACCTCTGTGCTCCAAAGGAGGGATCATGATGCTCACGGTTAGTAATCTTTCCATTTGCACAAAGCGGACAAAAGAAGTCCTTGTACACTCCGTCAGCTTTTCTGTGGGCAACGGGGAAACATTGGGGTTGATTGGGGAGAGCGGAAGCGGAAAAAGTATGACCAGCAAGTGTATTATGAAACTTCTCAATCCCCGATTATTTGACCAAACTGGAAGCATCCAATGGAATGGGCGAGAAATGCTCACGGTGAAAATGAGCGAATTGAGAGACTATCGGGGGAGGCAAATCAGTATGATCCCTCAGAACCCCATGACCGCGTTTGCCCCAATGCTCAAGCTGGGAAAGCAGGTGGAGATGGGATTTTCACTGAAAGGCCAAACAGAGAGGATGACATTCCGAAAACGATTCGCTACTGCGCTTGCAGATGTCAATTTGCCTGATGCGCGAAAAATCCTTGGAAGTTATCCTCATGAATTATCTGGAGGCACGCTGCAACGCGTTATGATTGCCCTCACCCTTCTTCAACGCCCGAAGTTGATTATTGCGGATGAAATTACCACCGCTGTGGATGCTGCCAGTGAGTATCTGATCCTGAATGAATTAGAGAAATTAAAAAAATCTGGCGTTTCCATGATCGTTGTGACCCATGACTTTGGCGTGGCCGCTAAGATATGTGACCGGGTGGCCGTTATGAAGGATGGGGAAATCATTGAAACCGGAAAAACCAAAGATGTCTTTACAAAACCGCAGCACGAATATACCAGGCAACTTGTTCAGGCCAGCGTGCTGTTTCAGGAGGAACTATGCTGAGAGCCGAACATATTACAAAACAATATTCATTACCTGATAGCGGACACACAGTTTTTGACGCCGTGTCAGATGTTTCTTTGGAACTAAAAGATGGATGCGTATCCTCACTTGTGGGGGAAAGCGGAAGTGGAAAAAGCACTTTGGCAAGAGTCTTGTCCTACATTGAGCTGCCTGACATTGGAAAAGTGTTTCTTGGTGATTTGGAGGTCACTTCCTGTAAGCGGAAAGAGATTCGCTCTGTTCGAGGTAAGGTACAACTGGTAATGCAGAACGCCCTGGGTTCGTTAGATCCCCATCAAAGCGTTGCCGCCATTCTGGAGGAACCTCTACAACTCCTGTTTCATATGAAAGCCCAAGATAGGAGGCGTCGCTGCCTGGAACTCATGGATATGGTCAGGTTGGAACGCTCCACCCTTTCTCATCGGCCTAACGAGCTTTCCGGCGGTCAACAGAAAAGATTGTGTATTGCACGGGCTCTGGCAACCCGTCCTCAATATATTATTTTTGATGAATCTTTCAGTGGATTGGATGTCACTTTGAAGAAAGAAATCCTGGGTTTTTTGAAAGAACTCCATAAGGAACTTCAGATTGGATTTCTCATCATCACCCATGACCTTGACACCGCAATGTATATGGAGGGTGGCATTCATGTGATGCGCAGAGGAAAAATTATTGAAACAGTGGAACAGCCACATCATTTTTCTGATTTTCAAGAACCCTATTCACAAATGCTTGTCAAGGCCGTCCGTTCCAAGCGACTGGCCTTACAATAAAAAATCAAAAAGGAGTGTTGTAAAATGAAAAAACTCTTATCGTTGCTGTTGGTCGGTGTTATGAGCGTCATGCTTCTTGCCGGTTGTGGTACTACCGGTGGCGGACAGGATAATCCTGATTCCGGTTCCGATGAAACAGAGAAGTCCATCTCTATTGCGCAGAGCGCCAATTTTTCTATGGGCTTTGCCCCCGGCGTTCAGTCCTATGAGACTACATATTACATGAACAACTTTTACGAGAGCTTGGTGGAATACCGTGACGGGGAATATCAGCCCTGCCTTGCCACCGACTGGACTGTTTCAGAGGATGGCCTCACTTATACTTTCTATTTACGAGAAGATGTGCAGTTTAATGATGGAACTGCTTTTAACGCCGAGGCTGTCAAGCTCTACTTTGACAATATGAAGTCAGTCATTGGAACCAGTGCAAACTATGGACAACTGGATATGCTAACTACAGAAATTACTGTAGATGATGAGTATACCGTTTCTTTCCATTTGAGCCGCCCATACTACAACGTTTTGAATGACCTTGCTATGGTGATGCCTCGCGGTATTCTCTCTGCCGCTGCTTTTAATGATGATGGCTCTCTCAATACGGAGTATCTGATGACCCATACTCCCGGCACCGGCCCCTATATGTTCGAAAGTGTGAATGAAACTGCCACGGAATACACATTTGTGAAAAATCCGAATTATTGGGGCGAAGAACCGGATGTAGATCGTTTTACTGTAAAAGTCATCCCTGAGTCCAAGGTCGCCGCTATGAGATCTGGAGAAGTAGATTTTATTATTGGCTCCGACACACTGGATGCGAACTCCTATCAGGAACTTTCGCAAACAGAGGGGATCACGGGAATTATATCTGATTTCAACTTTGTGACTGAGTTTATCGCCCTCAATGATGAGATTGCTCCTTTAGATGACCAAAATGTTCGCACGGCCATCCAAATGGCGATCGATAAAGAATCCATCGCACAGAATATTTATGCCGGTCTGCGAACTGCGGCTAATTCGGTAATGCCAGCAGATATGCCTTATTGTGATGCAACTGTGACAACCCCGGATTACGATATGACAGGTGCAATCGCCCTTCTGGAGGATTCTGGCTGGGTAGACTCCGATGGCGACGGAATCCGCGAAAAGGACGGTAAGGTTTTGTCCTTTACCATTACATATCCATCCACGGGTGTATACGACAATGTGGTTCTCTTTTTCCAAAGTGCTATGGAAGAACTGGGTATTGAGATTAAAACTAACCCCATTGATCTAATGGCGTTCATGCAGCAGGTCTTTATGGAGGATAATTATGAGATAACAGCTTACATGAGTTATTGGTTCCCTTATGACCCCTATACTTTTGTAGCCAATATGTATCCGTCTACCGATTATTCAGATCCCAGCGGTATTTATTCTACTGACCCACAGGTTGCCAAAGCGTTAGCCACCATGAGCGATGAAGAAGCTAAAGCGTTGATTGCTGGACTGTATAATACAGACGATCCAGCAGTTGTCCAAGAAATCTTTACAGAGGCTTTGAACTCCGCCAATGAAAGCAGCGTGATTATTCCGCTCAACTATCGAAATGAATACGCTGTATTCAATAGCGATGTGATTGAGTCCTATACCTTTAATAGCATTCCCAACCATGTAGATGTTGCGGCAATTCACCTTAAATAAATATCATGTTTTTTTAAGTTCCACCTGTCTCATACCATTGTTCCTGCATATAACGAATGACTGTTTTTGTGGCATATCGGATGATGTAAATGAGGATACAATATTGTGATGAATAGGCAGGAATCTTTGAAATTGGCACAATGATTCAAAAAGGAGGTGCGCCATTGGCTTTGACATCATCTATGGAGGATTATCTTGAAGCTGTACTTATCCTTCATCAAAAGCACGGTAGCGTTCGCGGTGTTGATATAGCCGTACATTTGGGGGTTACAAAGCCTTCTGTGAGCCGGGCTGTCAAGGAATTGTCCAAATCCGAGTATATTGTCAAAAATACTGATGGCACACTCTCCCTCACAGATTCTGGCTTGCAAATAGCTACACAGATTTATGAGAAACACCAGTTTTTCACCAGGCAGCTCATCGAGGCTGGTGTACCCCAGGATATTGCGGCACAGGATGCTTGCAAACTGGAACACGTCATCAGTGAAACGAGCTATAAGAAATTGAGAGAAGCCGCCTGGCCAAGCAGCCGGGAGGTGATACCATCGGACGAGTAGTGATTATGGAGCTGGAGGATAAAGACAAACGGACATTTGAGGATTTTCTTACCTTTTTACAGTTCCACCCGGATTTGAAAATGTGGGAGATTGACCCAGAGCCGATCCTGTCACTCCCTGGCCTGCAAATCTACCCAGACCGCCGAAAAATCTATCACGGTCAGCAGGAAATTGAGCTGAATACCAAGGAGTTCGCCCTGCTCTGCCTATTAGTGACCAATAAAGGGCGGGTGCTTACCTACGGACAGATGTATGAAAAAGTCTGGAAAGAAGAACCCTTTGGCAATGAAAATATCGCGGTGGGCAGCCATGTGCGGAGTATGCGGCAGAAACTGTACGCAGCCTTTCCCCGGCCACCTTTTGCAATTTCCTGTATCCGGGACATCGGGTACTGCATGGAAGTACATTGATGATTGAGAACGGCAGCCCTCTATGGGCTGCCGTTTTTTCGCGCCATTCTCCCAAAGCCCTACAAATGGCGCTTTTTTCCGCCCTTTCCTTGTCGGCTTTGCTCTGAATTTGCGACCGAATTGTGTTCTATTTGCGTTTCGTTTCCATTTCATTTGTATTTCATCCATTATACTACCCCCATCTACATTTTTAGTCTGGGGAAAGGTGGTGATGTCTGTCAGCTTATCCCCATAAGGGGATAGCACATGGAGCCTGAAAAGAAAAAGCCGGGGGCCTGCCCGCCCCGCGCCGGATTAAATCCGCATTTCCTACATACCGCAGTCCTCAAGGGGATTGCGGTATTTTTTTGTTCGACAGGCTTTTTCCTTTTCCCTGGGCCTTACCCATCATCCGCCAAAAGCCAACAGCCGAGCGCGTACACCAGAAGGTGTGCGCGCTTTTTCTATGTCGGGAAATGCAGATTTCTGTTATTTCCCGTTAGGACAAGCCAGCCGCGTTGCAGGGGGCCGCCGTCCGTCTGGATTTCTTCCCGAAATTCAGACGAAACGGAGGTACACAGCGTGGACGCTGGTAAAAAGAAAATATGGGTTCGCGGCCAATTTGTCGAGGTCACGGACGAGGTATATACCGCTTATATGCGGGGCGACCGGAAAATGCGCTACTTTGAGGCGGATCTGAAAAGCGAGCGCCCGGTTTACGGCAGCAACGGCGAAATCAAACAGGTTCTCCCCAGCCGGGAGGATTCCCTGGACAGGCTCATGGAAGAAAATGCCCGCCAGTTTGCCGCTGCTGCGGAGAGCGTGGAGGATGTAGTGATCCGAAAACTTGTGGTGGACAAGCTACATACCGCGCTTATACAGCTTACCAAAGAAGAACGGGATTTCATTTGTGCCCTGTTCTTTGACGAGAAAACAGAAAGCGAAGTGGCAAAAGGCCTGGGCGTTTCCCAGCAGGCCGTCCACAAGCGGAAAAACCGGATACTCAAAAAGCTGAAAAACTTTTTTGAGTAAATAGGGTTGTTAGACCTCTCACTCAACGGCAAATAGAGTGAGAGGTCTTTTTTATCTCTCCCGGAACTTTGAAAACTGCATACCCATTCATCAGGCACATTCCCGCTGCTTTGGCGAAAGCCAAAGCCCAGGCGGCTGCTGCGCGGCGATCTGCCGGAAGAAAACAACGAGACACCACCGAAAAAGAAAATGCAGGTCTTTGGTTTGTTCTTCCCGGCAAGGAGCGAGAAACAGCAGGCTGTCAGTACCGGATGGCTCCCGGTACGGCCATGACCGGCAGCGGGGACAATGATACTCCCGTCCAGCCTAACGTCCGAGCGTTGAAGCGGCCCGCCGCCGTGATCCGTCGCAGGCAATGGGGGCGGTTGCGTGAGAACCACGCGAGGGGTGAGATTCCCCGTGGAGCTGGCAAGCCGCCAGCCGTTTGATGACTTCCCACCCGGTGCTTCGGGGCGTCGAGGACAAATAGGAGCACCTTTGAAATACGGGCCGTACAGCAGGACGGGCCAATGAAAACAGGAGAATGGTTTTATTTCTCCCCGGCCTTCATTCTGTTCTGCTGCGCGGCCTTTACATAGGCGGCCCATGCCGCCTAATTTTTCAAAGGGAGGTCATAAGACATGAACAGGACATATCTGCGCGGCGATATGTACTATGCCGATCTGGGCCGGGGAATCGGCTCCGAGCAGGAAGGCTATCGCCCCGTCCTTATTCTTCAGAACAACACGGGGAACAAATACAGCCCCACCGTCATTGTGGCGGCCATTTCCAGCAAAGTGGACGCCAAGGCCAAGCTGCCCACCCACTATCTTCTCCAGGCGGAAAACGGGCTGGAACTGCCTTCTCTCGTTCTTTTGGAACAGCTCCGCACCATTGACAAGAAACGGCTGGGCGCGTACATCGGACATCTGGAGGAAAAGCATATCCGCAAAATCAACCACGCCCTGGCGGTCAGCGTGGGGCTGATTGAGGAAGTTCCCGAAAACTTAATCATGTGCCTTTGCCCGGCCTGTGCCAATAACTTCTACGGCACAGGCTCTTATTATTTGCGCAGGGTTCACCCTAGCCGGGTGGAAAAGGACATTTGCACCTACTGCGGCCAGCGGCCCGGTTTTGACTATGAGGTTGTAAAGCGCCGTCAATGACCGGGGTACAGCACATGGAGATCGTATTTCACACTGGGAAAGACAGCGAGCAATCCCTGCGCCAGTTCGCTGAAAAACGCGCCGAGTTTTTAACCCGTGAATTGCGGGATTTGAACGCGGAAGAATTAAAAGCGTTGCTTTCCACATTGAAAGAGGATCATCGCACCTTTGAGCAAAAATGAGGATGTTCCTATAATAATGGAGAAAGGGTGGTTTACTCATCGCCCTGGAAAGGAGGATATTTGAATATGAAACGCAAGGCAAGAATCCAGACGGGAATCGATGATAGATTGGTGGCCATATATGCGAGAAAGTCCCGTATTACGAATAAGGGGGACAGCATTGGAGTTCAGTTTAAGCAAAGCGCCGACTATGCGATCAATCAGCTTTCCCTACCGGAAGATTACGAATTTGCCCGGTATGAGGACAAAGGTTTGAGCGGCTACTATTCCGACCGCCCGGATTTTCAAAGGCTGCTCCGGGACATTGAAATGGGGAAAATCAAGGCTGTGGCCTGCTACAAATTAGACCGAATCAGCCGGAAAACTTCCGATCTCATGCGGCTGCTGGAATATTTCGAGCGCCATGATGTGACACTTTTGGTCTGCTCCAACAATATCAATACGCGGATCAGCACATCCAAAATCATCATTCAGGTGCTGGCCATTATCGCAGAATTTGAACGCGATATTCTCACGGAACGTATCCAGGATAACTTGATGGAGCTGGCGAAAGATGGGCGCTGGCTGGGTGGCAAAACACCGACCGGCTTTTCTTCCCAACGTGTGACAACGGGAAGTGGAAAAAACAAAAGTGCCATTAGTTTTCTTGTCCCTGTGCAGGAAGAAAAGGAGATTGTGCTGGAAATCTACGGCACCTTCTGGGAGACACGTTCTCTCTTGCAGACGGCAAATATCATCAATGAGAAATATGAAACGAAGCATGGCGCGAAGTTTACCACATCCACCATCCGGCTGATACTGCGGAATCCAATCTACTGCGTGGCAGATGAATATTCCTACAACTATTTTCTGGAGCATGACGGAAACCTGTTTGGCGAACCGTCCGACTTTGATGGTCAGCATGGGCTTACAGCTTATAACAAGACCGACCAGATGAAAGTTGAGGATGAGGATTCCACCTTTTTCAATCCCAAGTTCTCACAACTTCTTACCAGGAAACCCATTAGTGAATGGATTGTTTCCGTGGGCCGCCATGAGGGATTTATCAGTTCCCGGAAATGGGTGGAAACACAAAATATGCTGGATGAGATTGCCGAAAAGTATAACCGGCCTCATAGAAAAACCAATGCTTTGTTGTCCGGCTTAATGTATTGTCCGATTTGCGGAAAACGGCTGCGGGTGCTGCCGGAATCTAATCGCTGGACGAATGGCAAGCCTCGATTCAAGTACGCCTGCCCTGGTGTGCGGGCAAAGGAATGTACCTTCAAAGGGGTTGAGGGTGTAACGCTGGATGAATTTGTTATCCACTCACTCTCCAGCCTGCAAGAAGAACATTCCGACTATTACCGGCAGCTTTTGGAAAACAGGGTTGCCAGTATGATCCGCACCGATCAAAGCGAGAAAGAGTACCAGGAAACCAAAAAGGCTATTGAACGCTTAAATGCGGATATTGCCGCACAGGTACGAAATCTGCGTGAAGCAGACGACGCCCTTAAACGCTTTATCCAGGATGATATAAAGGAATTGACGGACGAGCTGGCAAAGCGCGAAGCTGCCCTGCGCCGAATGGAAGATACACAATCTGAAAATCAGTATCTCATCCATGAACTGAATGGCATGAAAAAAAGGCTGCTGTCCTTTGAGGAGTTTGCAAAGGGCGCACAGCCTGAAGCTCTGTTTACTTTGGTTCATTCGATTGTTGACCGAATTTATATTACTACTGATGGCACCAAACAGAAATGCCAGGTGTATATCAAAGGCTGCGCCACGGAGGATTATTCCGACGTACTCGGCGCAGCCGGGTACATAGAGGAAGAACCCCTGTTACCGGTGGCGTCGTATGTGCCGCCGATGTGTGATTTAGATTACTATAGCATTCCCTATATATCCAAATGTTCAGCGCTATTATTAAGGCATACATCAGCGCAATTGCACCCGAAACATAGTAAGTCGAGTAATTATCATAGAGTTTATGCCACTTTTGCTTCATCGCATCTCCCTGCCCGTCCGTTTCGGTCTCTGCGCCCATTCTACACACCCGCGCGCGGGCTGTCAAACCCGGGCAAAAAAACAAAGCCTGACGCAAAGCGTCAGGCCTCGTAAGGTTGGCTCAGCCCCGGACGGGCTGACAGCGTGCTACCGGTTAACAGCACACAAAAAATCCATTACTTGTTCGGGCACATGGATCTGAACTTCTCGGCCATTTCGTGGTCCCAGTCCCACTGATCATGCAGCCATCCGAGGAAGCAAAACGGGCAATCCCAAATCATGAATCTTACTCTCCTTTCGTGTTTTAGAACAATTTTTATCAGTTCCAGAAAAATATTACCATAAATTGACCGTTTTTGTCAAGTATTTCTTTCCTTTTTGTAACAGATTCGTTTTTCGTGCATTTTTTCATGCATCTGTCGCAAATCGGCACTTGCGTCCACTGTTCCCAAAATGCACCAGATGCACAAACGCCCGCCGGATATCCGGCGGGCGTTGAGGAATTCGGGATTCGGTTATTTCGCGTAGTCGACAGCCTTGGTCTCGCGCAGGAGATTGACCTTGATCTGACCGGGGTAGGTCAGCTCGTCCTCGATCTTCTTGGCGATGTCGCGCGCGAGCAGCACCATCTGATCCTCCGAGACCTCCTCGGGCTTGACCATGATGCGGATCTCGCGGCCGGCCTGAATGGCAAAGCAGTTGGCGATGCCGGGGAAGCTCTTGGTGACTTCCTCGAGCTTTTCGAGACGCTTGACATAGTTCTCGATGTTCTCGCGCCGGGCGCCGGGGCGCGCGGCGGAGATGGCGTCGGCCGCCTGGACCAGGCAGGCGACGATGGTCTTGGGCTCCACATCATTGTGGTGGGCGTGGATGGCGTGGATGACGCCCTCGCTCTCCCGGTACTTCTTGGCCAGCTCCACACCGATGGTGACATGGGAGCCCTCCACCTCGTGGTCGATGGACTTGCCCAGGTCGTGGAGCAGTCCGGCCCGCTTGGCCTCGGCCACGTTGGCGCCGATCTCGGCGGCCAGCAGGCCGGCGATGTGGGAGACCTCGATGGAGTGGTTGAGCACGTTCTGTCCGTAGCTGGTGCGGTAGTGCATCCGGCCCAGCAGCTTGACCAGCTCGGGGTGCAGACCGTGGACATTGGTCTCAAAGACCGCGCGCTCCCCTTCGGCCTTGATGGTGGCGTCCACCTCCCGCTTGGCCTTCTCCACCATCTCCTCGATGCGGGCGGGGTGGATGCGGCCGTCCAGGATCAGCTTCTCCAGGGCCAGCCGGGCAATCTCCCGGCGGACGGGGTCAAAGCAGGAGACGGTGATGGCCTCCGGCGTGTCGTCGATGATGAGGTCCACCCCGGTCAGGGTCTCCAGGGTGCGGATGTTGCGGCCCTCGCGGCCGATGATGCGGCCCTTCATTTCGTCATTGGGCAGAGGGACCACAGACACGGTGGCCTCCGCCACGTGGTCGGCGGCGCAGCGCTGGATGGCCAGGGAGATGATCTCCCGGGCCTTAGTGTCCGCCTCGTCCTTGAAGCGGGCCTCGATCTCCTTGATCTTCATGGCAGACTCGTGGGTCACATCGGCCTCCAGCTGATCCAGCAGATACTTCTTGGCCTCCTCGGCGGTGAAGCCGGAGATCCGCTCCAGGACCTCCATCTGGCTCTGCTTGATCTCCTCCGCCTCGGCCTGGGTGGCTTCCAGCTTGGCCAAACGGTTGGAGAGATGCTCCTCCTTGCGCTCCATGTTCTCGGTCTTGCGGTCCAGGTTCTCTTCCTTCTGCTGCAGCCGGCGCTCCTGCTTCTGCAGGTCGGCCCGGCGTTCCTTCTCCTCCCGCTCGTATTCGTTGCGGGCCTTCAGGATCTCCTCCTTCGCCTCTACCAGCGCCTCGCGCTTCTTGCTCTCGGCACTCTTGTACGCCTCGTTGACGATGCGCTTGGCCTCCTCTTCCGCGGAGCCGATCTCCCGTTCCGCCGTCGCCCTGCGCCGCTGGTATCCGAACAGGCCGCCCAGCACAAAGGCCAGCACAGCCACGACGCCCCCGATCATATAGGGTAACATTGGGTTTTTACACCTCCATAAATTTCAGATCTTGGAACCTGCGTTCCCTGCGGCGGACCGCCGCGGCTGCCTTTTCGGCATAAAATGAGCCGCAAGGCGCGCCGTGCCGCACAGCGGCGGAGCATCCTTGCGACAACTGAAAAACTTCCCCCATGTTTTTCATTTGTGTCCTGTTCATATTGTAAAGGCAACTGCGGTCTCTGTCAAGATTTATTCACATTTACCACAAATTTATTGTCAGACATTTTTACTCTTTTCATAACGCGCTCCCATATTTCGACAAATTTTTTATTTATTTTGCCAGCATTTCTCTCATATTTTTTGCTTGGGGGATTTTCCGCTCCGCCCGGAGGGCAGAAAAAGGCCCGGCACGCCGGATGGGCGCGCCGGGCCTTCCCGCTCAGACCTGCTGGGGCAGGGAGTCATCCTCCCGGACCCAGTCCTCCACATGGACTACGGAGTACTCCCGCTCGGTGTTTCGGATGACCACCCGGTCTATGCCCGCGTTGATGATGAGGCGCCGGCACATGGAGCAGGAGGTGGCGTCATGGAGCAGCTCGCCGCTCTTGGCCTCCCGTCCGGCCAGATAGAGGGTGGCTCCCAGGGTGTCCCGCCGTGCGGCGGCAATAATGGCGTTCATCTCCGCATGGACCGAGCGGCACAGTTCATACCGCTCTCCGCTGGGCACATTCATGGCCTCCCGAGTGCAGTAGCCCAGATCCATGCAGTTTTTCCGCCCCCTGGGCGCGCCGTTGTACCCGGTGGAAACGATCTCGTCGTTCTTGACGATGATGGCTCCGTAGCACCGCCGCAGGCAGGTGGAGCGCTCCAGCACCGTCTCCGCGATGTCCAGATAGTAGTTCTCCTTGTCGATCCGCTTCATGGCCGCCCTCCTTTTTTCGACAGTATAGCCCAATTTGTCCGTCCGCGCAAGACAGTTTACATTTTGTTTACGATTGGTTCCTTGACCGCCGCCATTTCCCGCGGTATCATATCAACATGCCAAATTGGCGGTTCCCGCTTTCCAGAGGAGGCTCTTTCATGATCCGGAATGCCATTCAGCGCTTTATGTACGGCCGGTACGGCGGCGACCAGCTCAATGTTTTCCTGCTGGTCCTGTATCTGATCTTTTATTTTATTTCTATCTGGACCAATTTTCTCCCCCTGTACTGGCTGTCTCTCGTTGTGATCGTCTGGGGACTTTTTCGAATGTTGTCCCGCAATCTCCCCCGCCGGCGGGCGGAGAACGCCAAGTTTATGCAGCTGGCCGGACCGGCCATCAACTGGTTCCACCTCCGCCGCACCATGCACCGGGACAAGGAGCACCGCTATTTCCGCTGCCCCAGCTGCGGTCAGCAGCTCCGGGTACCCAAGGGCAAGGGAAAGATCACCGTCACCTGCCGCAGCTGCGGCGCCGTCTTCCAGGAAAAAAGCTGAAGATACACGTACCGCCCAGGCCCTTTCCCGGCCTGGGCGGTCTTTTTCTCTAAAGCTGTTTCTTCCGCAGGAGCCGGATGTCCTCCCCAAAGAAGTGGAGCAGGTGGTACTCCCCCTCCAGCCGGGAGGCGATCTGGGGGGAGTAGCGGACAGCAGCCTCCTCCATAGACAGGTTAGAGGAGATGACGGTGCGCTTTCCCCCCACCAGCCGCCCGTTGATCAGCTCGTAGAGGGCGGACTGGGTGAACTGGGTGGTCAGCTCGCTGCCCAGGTCGTCCAGGATCAGCAGGTCACAGCCCAGATAGCGCCGGGTCTCGTCCCGGGCCTCCCGGCCGTCGTCGCTGTCCCGGAGGAACTTCCGGGCCTCGAACTGCGCGAACACGTTCCCCGCTGTGTCATACACCACCGAATGTCCGTTCTCCGACACAGTGCGGGCGATGCAGGCAGACAGGAAGGTCTTGCCCAGCCCGGGGGCCCCGCTGAGGAAGAGGTTTTTGAAGTAGAAGCGGCCGAACTTCTGGGCATAGTTGAGACACACCTCGTACACCAGCTCCATGTTCTCCCGGGGGGAGGTGCCCCATTCGGGCCAGAAGCTGGTGCTGTAATAGTCCATCCGGAAGGTGTCGAAGGACTGCTCCCCCAGGTCCAGCAGCTTGGACAGCTCCCGGATCTGCTCCTGGGCGCACAGCGCCCGCAGGCAGCGGCACATCTCAGTGCCCCTCCAGCCCGTGTCCCCGCACAGGGGGCAGGCGGGCTTGTCATCCAGGGCGTCCTCCGCCAGATCCATGCGGGCCAGCAGCTCCGCCCGCTCCTGCTGGAGGGCCAGGTTCTTCCGCCGCACCTCCTCCACCGTGGGAGCGCCCCCCTCCCCCCGGCGCAGGGAGGCGGCAAACAGCTCGGTCATGGTGCCCCGCAGCTGCCGGTCGATCTCCGACAGCCGGGGCTGGCGCTGACAAGCGGCCCGCCGCAGGGCCTGCTGCCGCTCCTCCCGGGCGCGGCGCTCCCCCTCCAGCCGGGCGGTGGCCCGGCGCAGGACCGCAGGGTCATATGACATCTCTTATTCCTCCTCCCGCTTCATCTGCTCCATCAGGCGGCGCATCCGCTCCATGTCCTCCCGCACCCGGCGCTCCTCTCCGGGCTGAGGAGTCCGCCCCTGGGCCGGCGCCCCGCCCCGGTTCCGGCGCAGGCCGTCCCCGGCCTGGATGGCCGCCACGGTGTGCAGCCCCTTCTCGTGCCAGCGGCGCAGGATGCCGTTCATATAGCCCCAGTCCATAGACTGCTTTTTCATCACCGTCTTCTCATAGGCCAGGCGCAGGGCCTCGTTGTCAAAGCCCATATCCTGCCAGGCGGCGATATAGGTCCTCTCCCGCTCCACCAGGGGGCGGGCCGGGATGTCCAGCAGCCGCAGCACCTCCCGTTCCCGGGTGTGCAGCTGAGCCAGCTTTTTCAGGTGGGCCTCCGCCGCCTCCACGGTGTCGATGCCCTGTCTGGACCAGGCAAAGCCCTCCTTGCGCACCTGGGAGAGGAAGGGGCGCCGCCCCGGCCCGTACTTCCGCTCCGTCTCCTCGATGCACCAGGTGACCAGCATCAGGATCACCTCGCCGGGCAGGGCCAGGTGGTCATACAGGGTGAGCAGGATCTTCAGGTCATTGGCAGACAGCCGCTTGCCCAGGCGGCGCTCCACCTCGTCCGCCAGGGCGGAGAAGGTGGAGCCCGCCTCCTGGAGGGCGGCAGTGACGTCCTGGGTGGTGTATTCGGGGGGCAGCGCCTCCTGAACAGGGGGTGCCGGGGGCGGCGGAGCGGCCTCCGCCCCCGCCATTCCCTGGGCGGAGAGCAGGTCCAGCGCCCCCTGGAGCCGCTCCCGGGGCCAGTTCAGGCCGGCGGCGTTCCCGTGGCCCAGCAGGTAGAGATACAGCAGGGCGGCGTCTCCGCTGTCCAGCCGGATCAGCCGCTCGGCCGCCGCCGCCGGCATGGACAGGATGCTGCCCGGCATCAGAGGTCCGGTCATCCCATGCCCCTCCCTTCCACAAAAGTCTGCGACCATTTTACTCTAAAATCGCCCCGGCGTAAACCTCCAAAATCCCAAGGGCAAAAAAATAAAAAATTCATGGTAAATTTGTTTTTCAAGCGGCCTGTTCTGTGGTATAATGATTGCCATCTTGAAACAGCAGAGACCGGGAGGGGCTTCACGATGAAAAACAAGATCACCGTCTCCATCGCGGGACAGGAATACACCATGGTAGCCGCCGAGGGCGAGGACTATGTCCGCCGGGTGGCCGCCCATGTGGACAGCCAGATGCGGGAGGTCCTCTCCCAGGGCCGTCTCTCCCAGGCGGACGGCGCCGTTCTGGCCGCCATGAACATCGCGGATCAGTATTTCAAGGAGCAGGAGGCCGCCGAAAACCTGCGCCGCCAGATCAAGGAGTATCTGGAGGAGGCCACCAAGCTGAAAATGGAGCTCTCCGAGGCCAAGCGGGAGATCTTCAAGCTCCAGAACCACAAATAAGAAATAAGCGCAGGAGAGGGGTTCCCCGCCGGGGACGGGGGCCCCTCTTCCCTGCGGACGCGCCGCCTGAGGGCGGATCTTTACAGGAGGTGCCTTATGCTGGAGCTTCTCGCCCCTGCCGGGTCCATGGAGGCGGTCACCGCCGCCGTGCAGAACGGGGCAGACGCCGTCTATCTGGGATATGGGGATTTCAACGCCCGCCGCAACGCGAAGAACTTCACCGGGGATGAAGCTGCGGCGGCGGTTTCTTATTGCCATCTGCGGGGCGTCAAGGTGTTCCTCACCCTGAACACCCTGCTCACCGACCGGGAGCTGGCCGGCGCCGCTCAGGAGGCCGCCCAGGCCAGCGCCATGGGGGTGGACGCGGTACTGGTCCAGGATCTGGGGGTGCTGCGGATGCTTCGGCAGACGGGGGCCGCCCTGCCGGTCCATGCCTCCACCCAGATGACAGTCCACAGCCTGGACGGGGTGAAGCAGTGCGCCGACCTGGGGATGAGCCGGGTGGTCCTCTCCCGGGAGCTGTCCCGGGACCAGATCGAGTACATCTGCGCCCGCTCTCCGGTGGAGATCGAGGTGTTCGCCCACGGGGCCCTGTGCATGTGCTACTCCGGCCAGTGCTTCTTCTCCTCCGTCATCGGGGGACGCAGCGGCAACCGGGGGCTGTGTGCCCAGCCCTGCCGGCTGAAGTACGGCTGGGGGAACAAGGCAGACGGCAGCCCCCTGTCCCTGAAGGACATGTCCCTGGCAGGCCACCTCCGGGAACTGAGGAAGATGGGGGTGGCCTGTGTTAAGATCGAGGGGCGGATGAAGCGCCCCGAGTATGTGGCCGTGGTCACTGGCATCTATGCCCGGGCCATCCGGGAGGGGCGGGAGCCCACGGCCGAGGAGCTGGAGCAGCTGCGCTCCGCCTTCTCCCGGGACGGCTTCACGGACGGCTACTTTCTGGGGCAGACGGGGCCGGAGATGTTCGGCACCCGTCAGGACGAGGCGGAGCCCCGGGAGCTGTTCACCCAGGCCCGGGCCACCTATGAGAGCGGGGAGAACCGGAAGGAGCCGGTGCGGATGTACGCCATGCTCCGCCGGGGGGAGCCCGCCCAGGTGGCCGTCCAGGACGCTCAGGAGCATCTGGCCTCCGTCACCGGCCCGGTGCCGGAGGAGGCGGTGAACGTCCCCCTGACCCGTGAGAAGGTGGAGGGACAGCTCTCCCGCACCGGAGGGACTCCCTTCTCCTGTGAGAAGGTCACCGTCCACGTGGATGAAGGGCTCTCCCTCCCCCTGTCGGCCCTCAACGCCCTGCGCCGGCAGGCTCTGGAGGAGCTGGGCCGGCAGCGCACCGCACTGCCGGAGCGCCGTTGCGAGCCCTTCCGCCCCGGGGTGCGCTATGAGAACCGGAAGCAGCCCCCTGTCTACACCCTCTCTGTGCGCGCCGCCGAACAGGTCAGCCCGGAGCTGCTCCGCCTCGCCCCCGCCCTCCTCTACCTCCCCGCCGGGGAGGGGGCGGCCCACCCGGAGGTGGTGGAGCAGGCCCAGAAGGCCGGGGTGCGGGTGGCCGCCCTGCTGCCCCGCATCTGCACCGATCGGGAGGCACCCGCCCTCTTCCAGGAGCTGGAACGGCTGCGGGCGATGGGGGTGACCGACGCCCTGGCCGGCACCCTGGACAGTGCCCGCCGGGCGGCGGAGCTGGGCTTCACCCTGCGGGGGGACTACGGTCTGGGGGTATTCAACGGCCAGACGCTGAAGGAGCTTAAGCGCCTGGGCTTCCGCTCCGCCACTCTCTCCTTTGAGCTGAAGCTGGCCCAGATCCGGGACCTGTCCAAGGGGCTGGACACCGAGCTGGTGGTCTACGGCCGCCTGCCCCTGATGATCACCGAGAACTGCATCATCCACAACCACAGCGGCCGGCACACCTGTGCCAACGTGAACCTCCTTACCGACCGGAAGGGGGAGCGCTTCCCTGTGGTGAAAGCCCCGGGCTGCCGCAATGAGATCCTCAATTCCAAGAAGCTGTTCCTGGCGGACAAGGCCGGAGACTGGCAGCGCCTGGGTCTCTGGGCAGGGCGTCTGATGTTCACCACCGAGAACGCCCGGGAGTGCGTCCAGGTGCTGGAGCGCTACCTGGGCCGGGGCAGCTATCAGCCCAACGACTACACCCGGGGCCTGTATTACCGGGGGGTAGAATAAAGCGCGGAACGCGGAGAGGAGGTCCCCCCTATGTTCAGCCGGCAGCGCCTGTTCTGGCACCGCGGGCCCTATGACCTGCCCAGCACAGACCAGCTCTTTCTCCAGGCGACAGCGGACTGCTGCGCCTTCCACATGGCCCGCTGCCCCCAGTACCGGGCCATTGCGGAGCACCTGGGCTTCTCCCCGGACCAGCTGCGCACCATGGACGACCTGGTCCGGGTGCCCATGCTGCCCACCCTGTTCTTCAAGCGCCACGCCCTCTTCTCCATGCCCCGGCGGCGGATGGTGATGAAGGTCACCTCCTCGGGGACCAGCGGCACCTTCAGCCAGGTGGGCTTCGACCTGGGCTGCATCTGGGCGGAGGTCCCCATGGTCCTCCGGCTGGGCTGGCGGCACCGGCTCATCTCTTTCCGCCCCGCCAACTATGTGGTGCTGGGTTACAAGCCAGACCGGCGCAGCTCTGCCGGCGTCACCCGCACCATGTTCGGCATGACCTTCTTCGCCCCGCCCCTCCGCCGCTTTTATGCCCTCCGCTGGCAGGGGGAGGGCTACGTCCCTGACCTGGACGGTGCGGTGGAGGCCCTGGAGCGGTTCTCCTGCTCTCCTTTCCCCACCCGGATCGTGGGCTTCCCCTCCTATCTCTGGTTCGGACTGAAGCGGATGGAAGAGCTGGGCATCTCTCTGCGCCTGCGGCCCGGTTCCAAGATCCTGCTGGCCGGGGGCTGGAAGCAGCACTGGCAGCAGCAGGTGGACAAGTCAGTGCTCTACTCCCTGGTCCGGCGGGTGCTGGGGGTGGGGGAGGAGGACATCCATGAGCTGTTCGGCGCCGTAGAGCACCCCATCTTCTATAACACCTGCCCCAGGCACCACTTCCATGTGCCCATCTACTCCCGGGTCCTGATCCGTGACCCGGCCACCCTGGAGCCCCTGCCCATGGGACAGGTGGGGTTGGTCAACCTCATCTCCCCCCTCATCCGGGCCACTCCGGTCACCAGCGTGGTCACTGACGACCTGGGCTATCTCACCCCGGGGGATGTCTGCGGGTGCGGCCTGACCTCCCCCTACCTGACCCTGCTGGGCCGGGTGGGCCTGGGGGACATCAAGACCTGCGCCGCCGGCGCGGCGGACCTGCTGGGAAAGGGGGAGGGGTTTTGATCTTCGCCAACGGACGCCTGCTCCCGGACAGCCAGCTGTCCCAGGTGCTGGAGGAGCTGGAGGAGGCGGTCAATGAGACCCGCGCCTGCCGGACCCTGGAGCCGGAGACCGTCATCTCCGCCCTCCAGACCGTGGGGGAGCGGCTGGACCGGGGAGAGCTGGACCCGCTCATCCTCCGGTACGCCGGTCCCGGCGGGCGCCGGGAGGTGGCGCACATCCGCCCCCTGCTCCGGCGGGAGGCCCTGGAATACAAGCTGGCCGTGGAGCTGGGCATCCCGCTCTACTCCTTTCAGGAGCGGCCCTTCGGCCGCACCCAGACCGTTCCTCTGGGCACCCTGTTCCATGTCACCGCCGGCAATGTAGACGGCCTGCCCGCCTTCAGCGCAGTGGAGGGCCTGCTCACCGGCAATATCAATCTGGTGAAGCTGCCCTCCGGGGACCAGGGGCTCTCCCTGGCCGTCTTTCAGCTGCTGACGGAGCAGGAGCCCCGTCTGGCCCCCTTCCTCTACGCCTTCCAGATCCCATCCCGGGACACCGCCGCCCTGCGACGGCTGGCAGATCTGGCAGACGGGGCGGTGGTGTGGGGCGGCGACGGGGCGGTGACTGCCCTGCGGCAGCTGGCCCCGCCCGGCTGCAAGCTGATGGAGTGGGGCCACCGCCTCAGCTTTGCCTATCTGTCCCGGTGGGAGGGAGAGGAGGACGCTCTCTCCGCTCTGGCGGAGCACCTCATCCAGACCGGGGGACTGCTCTGCTCCTCCTGCCAGGTCATCTTTCTGGACACGGACGCCCTCGGGGAGGGGGAGGCCTTCTGCCGGAGCTTTCTCCCCCTGCTGGAGCGGGCAGCGGACCGCTTCCGTGCTGCCCTTGGGGAGAAGGGGGAGGGGAGCCTGTACGCTTGGGAGACCCGGCTGGAGCACGCCGCCGACCGGCTGCCCGGCACCCTGTTTCCCGGCCGGGGCTGCTCCCTCACCCTGCGGGAGGACCGGGAGCTGGAGCTCTCCCCCCTCCACGGCAATGTGCTGGTGAAGTGTCTGCCCCAGAAGGCTCTGCTCCCTGTCCTGAGGCGGCAGAAGGGCCGTCTCCAGACCGCGGGGCTGCTCTGTCCGGCCCAGGACCGGCCCGCCCTCACCCAGCTCCTCGCCCGGGCCGGAGTGACCCGGATCGCCCCGCCGGGCAGCATGTCCCGCACTCTCTCCGGGGAGGGACACGACGGGGAATTCCCCCTGCGGCGGTACGTCCGGACGGTGGACATCCAGGAGCCGTCCCCGGACCGCCCCATCTGACTGTTGATACTAACTGACCGCAAAGGAGCCGATCATTATGGAACTGAACGTCAAAGCCCTCTCCCCCAAGATCGGGACAGAGATCCCCGCCCCCTTCTACGCCAGCGCCGGCGCCGCCGCCATGGATCTGCATGCCTGTGTGGACCAGGCGGTGACCATCCCCGCCGGCGGGCGGGCGGTGATCCCCACTGGCATCGCCATCGCCCTCCCCTCCGCCGGCTATGTGGCCCTGGTCTTCGCCCGCAGCGGCCTGGGCATCAAACACGGCATCGCCCCTGCCAACTGCGTGGGCGTCATCGACAGCGACTACCGGGGAGAGATCCTGGTGGGACTCCAGAACTCCGGGGACGCAGACTACGTCATCCAGCCCGCTGACCGCATCGCCCAGCTGATGGTGGTCCCGGTGGTCCAGGCCCAGGTGAAGATGGTGGACCAGCTGGATGAGACCCAGCGGGGCGCCGGTGGCTTCGGCTCCACCGGGAAATAGAGATCCGCTGAGAGAGGAGGGTTTGGGCCATGTTCGGATTTTTCAAAAAAAAGGGCGGGGAGATCCCCGAGGAACAGCAGCGGCAGCAGAGGGGGGCTCAGGAGGGGCAGACGCGGCAGGACGCCGCGGAGGTCCCCCAGGAGTTCCGCGCCCTGGGCCAGGACTTTCTGCCGGAGGAGCTGAACATCCTGGCCGTCACCGGGGCCAGCGGCTTCGGCGGCGGGCGCAGCCAGGGGGAGAAGCTGTGGACCGCCTCCATCGGCCTGACCGCCTGGATGGAGGAGGACAGCCCTGACATCCACCAGGGTGACTTCCGCCTGGTAGCCCTGGCCGACGACCGTCTGATGGACTATCTGCGCCAGCGGGTGCCCCGGGACTTCATTATCAAGTGCCGGGCCCGGCTCTCTGTGGACGGCAGCCGCCTGCTGATGCTGGAGCTGCCCCAGCCCGGCTTCGACCCCGACCTGAAGGCCATCCTGGATGAGCAGAAAAAGCCTGTGAGCACCTGGGTGGAGGGGCTGGGCACCTTCACCCTGAACCGCACTGTGGACTGGTTCGAGGCCACCGTGGACTGGCTGGGCAGCGAGATCGCCCTGGACTTCGACCGGGGCGTGCCGGAGGAGATGGCCTCCGCCCAGGAGACCGGACGGGCCCTGATGGCCAGTCAGGCGGACTGGGACCACCGGGTGCGCTCCTATGCCGCCCAAGAGCTGCTCTCCCTGGCCAACGACTGGGCGGCGGACGCCCGGGAGGAGGAGGACGAGGACAGCGGCGCGCCGCTGGTCACCCAGGAGCAGTTCATGGAGCGCATGGAGCTGGAGTCCATCCAGCTGCTGCCCCAGGGCGGGTTCGAGTTCTGGTTCAACGACGGGGATCTGTTCTGGGGCCACTCCATCCACGTCACCGGCTCCCTGGAGTCAGGGCCGGAGAGCGCCCAGATGGAGGGCTGAGTCCCCGCGCTCCAATTCATGGAATTTCGAGGTGTTCTCATGTCCATTATCCTGGCTTCCCAATCCCCCCGGCGGCGGGAGCTGCTGGCCCAGATGGGGGTCCCACAATTTGAAGTCGTCCCCGCCCTGGGGGAGGAGATCGCTTCCCCGGGCCTGTCCCCCGCCCAGCTGGTGGAGGTCCTCTCACGCCAGAAAGCGGAGGAGGTGGCTGTCCAGGCCGGGCCGGACGATGTGGTCATTGCCGCCGACACGGTGGTGGCGGTGGACGGTGCCGTGCTGGGCAAGCCCCGGGACCCAGCGGATGCCGCCCGGATGCTCTCCCTGCTCTCCGGCCGGGCCCATACAGTCTACACCGGGGTCACGGTCCGGCGGGGGACCTTCAGCCGCACCGCCCACGAGGCTACCCAGGTCCGCTTCCGCCCGCTGACCCAGTCTGAGATCTCGGCCTATATCGCCACTGGCGAGCCCATGGACAAGGCCGGGGCCTACGGCATCCAGGGCCGGGGCTGTGTGCTGGTGGAGGGGATCGACGGGAATTACCACAATGTGGTTGGCCTGCCCACCTGCCTGCTGGCCGGCATGCTGCGCCAGGTGGGGATTGATGTGCTCACCGGAGGACAGGAGGGGCGTCCATGAAACATTTTCTGCGGCAGAATGGCCTGCTGCTCCTGATCATCGCCCTGCTGCTGTCGGTGCTGATCGGCATCGTGTCCGCCGTGATGGGGGGCAACGCCGACCCTCTCTCCAACGCGGTGGGCTTCATCACCACCCCCATCCGCAATGGGGTGAGCGCCGTGCTGGACTGGGCCGACGGCGTGCGTGCCTATGTCTTTCATTATGAGGAGATGGAGCAGCAGATCCAGGACCTAGAGCGCCAGGTCGCTGAGCTGGAGGAGCAGGCCCGGGAGGGCCAGGAGGCCAGCCGGGAGAACGAGCAGCTGAGGGAGCTGCTGGATCTGCAGGCCAAGCGGAGGGACTTCGTCTTTGAGTCCGCCAAGGTCACCGCCCGCTCCTCCACCAACTGGGACTCCACTCTCACCATCGGCAAGGGGAGCAGCGCGGGTCTGGAGGTCAATGACTGCGTGATCACCGAGACAGGCACCCTGGTGGGGGTGGTCTCTGAGGTGGGTCTGAACTGGTCCAAGGTCTCCACCCTGATCAATACCGACATCGAGATCGGCGGCCAGGTCACCCGCACTTACAGTGCCGGGATCCTGGAGGGAGACTTCACCCTGATGAGCCAGGGCAAGCTGAAGCTGAGCTATCTGCCCGACGGTGCCCAGCTGGTAGCAGGGGACGAGGTGGTGACCTCCGGCAAGGGGGACGTGTTCCCCTCCGGCCTGGTGGTGGGCACCGTGGAGGCCGTCTTCACCGACCCCTCCGGCATGAACCGCTACGCGGTGGTGGAGCCCGATGTGGACCTGGACAGCCTGGTGGAAGTCTTTGTCATCAAGAGCTTTGACATCGTGGAGTGACGCCGCCGCGTTTCCTGCCGTCTCTCTCCCGATCTTTTCCGAAAAGGGGGCGCCCCTGTGACCCGACGAGACCAAATCTATAAGTGGTGCATCTACGCCCTGGGGCTCTTCCCCATCTGGGTGCTGGACGCCTTTGTCCTCAGCCGCTATCCCCTGCTGGGGATCACTCCCACCCTTCTGCCTCTGGCGGTCTCCGCCGTGGCGGTGCTGGAGGGGGCCCTTCCCGGCTCCGGCTTTGGACTGGCGGTGGGGCTGCTCTGGACGCTGGCCTACCCGGGCAGCAGCAGCCTGCTGGTCTTCGGCATGGCGCTGGCCGGCTTCCTGGTGGGCATCGTCTCCCAGTATGCCCTGAACCAGAACTTCCTGGGTTGCCTGATCTGCTCCGCGGCCGTCCTGGCCGTGCAGGAGGTCGTCCGCCTGCTGGCCGGCCTGTTCACCCAGATTGCCCCCATCCAGTCGCTGCTCCAGGTGGCGGTGCCGGAGTTCCTCTGGTCTCTGTGCTGGATGCCCTTGGTCTATCTCATCTTCCGATGCATCTTCCGCCGGGTGGGGGGCACCCGCCTGGCGTGACCTGTCCGCTCTGAAAGGGGGCGTGCGCCATGGAGAAAAAACAATTTCACCGTCGGGGGCTGGGGATGCTCCTCCTGCTGGCCGTCATTCTGTTCGGGCTGGGCTCCTCCCTCTATGACGCCCAGATGATCCACGGGGCGGAGTATCTGGCCCGCTCCCAGAACAGCATTGCGGAGACCCAGACCGTGGAGGCCGCCCGGGGGGACATCCTGGACCGGTACGGCCGGGTGCTGGTCTCCAACCGGGTCACCTATCAGGTCGCCCTGAACACCGACGCCATGGAGAAAAACCGCAACGACATCCTCCTGGCCCTGATCCGCATTGCCCGGGATGCCGGCGTGGAGTGGGAGGACACCCTCCCCATTACCGCCCAGCCCCCCTTCCGCTACACCACGGACACCCCCTTCCAGTATCCCACCACCGATGAAGAGGGCAGCCCCACCACCAGCCTCACCCGCCTGGGGCGGCTGGCGGTAAAGATGAAGTGGATCGATGACCCCACCGCCGACGGGGCCCAGGGCGCCCCCCTTCCCACCGCCGAGGAACTGCTGGAAAAAATGCGGGAGAGCTTTCAGCTGGAGTTGGAGGGCGCGGATATGCGCGCCGTGGCCGGAGTACTGTACGAGCTGTACTACCGCTCCATGGTGAACAGCTGGCCTCCCTATGTCTTTGCGGAGGGCGTAGACATCGACTTCATCTCTAAGGTGAAGGAGCAGGGCCTCTCCGGCGTGGAGATCGAGGCCGCCACCGTCCGCACCTACAACACCGAATATGCTGCCCATCTGCTGGGCCGGGTGGGGGCCATTGAGAACTGGGATGCATATAAGGACCTGGATCTGGACGGGGACGGCACGCCGGACTATGAGATGGACGACACTGTCGGCAAGGAGGGGGCCGAGCTGGCTTTCGAGTCCTACCTGCGGGGCACCGCCGGGGTCCGGGAGGTGGAGCGGAACACCAGCGGCAAGGTGGTGTCCGAGAAGTGGACCACCGCCCCCCAGCCGGGGGACAACGTGGTGCTCACCATCGACATCGACCTTCAGAAGCAGGTGGAGGACATCCTCTCCCAGGCTATCCCCCAGCTGGCCAGTGAGGATACGGAGGGCGCCGCCTGCGTGGTGATGGACGTGAACCGGGCAGAGGTGCTGGCCTCCGCCTCCTACCCCTCCTATCACCTGGCCACCTACTCTGCCGATTTGGCGGAGAACAGCGCCGATCCCCTCAAGCCCTTCCTGAACCGTGCTTTCCAGGGTGTCTATGCCCCCGGCTCCACCTTTAAGATGGTCACCGCTGTCGCCGGACTGGAGAGCGGGATCATTGAGCCGGATACCGAGATCATGGACACTGGCGTCTACACGTATTATCAGGACGACGGCCCCCAGTGCTGGTATTGGCGCCAGTACCGGCGCAAGCACGGCCTGGTGAATGTGTCCGAGGCGTTGGAGGTCTCCTGCAACGTATTCTTCTTCGATGTGGGCCGCCGGGTGGGCATTCAGGGGCTCCAGGAGTTTGCCGCCAAATTCGGCCTCGGGGAGCCCACCGGCATCGAGCTGTATGAGGAGACCGGCGTCATGGCCGGACCGGAGTACACTCAGTCCATGGGGCAGACCTGGTACGAGGGCAGCACCCTGTCGGTGGCCATCGGCCAGGAGAGCAGCCAGTTCACCCCCCTCCAGCTGGCCAACTACATCGCCACCCTGGTCAACGGGGGAACCCGGTACTCTGCCCATCTCCTCAAGGAGGTCAAATCCAGCGACTTCTCCCAGGTGCTTTACACCTACGAACCGGAGGTGCTGGACTCCATCGACATCCAGCCGGAGAATCTGGATGCGGTGAAAGCGGGGATGCTGGCCCTGACCACCGGGAAGGGCTCTCTGGCCCGCTATTTCCAGGACCTTCCTGTCCAGGTGGGTGCCAAGACCGGCTCCGCCCAGGTCAACGCCGAGACGGAATCCAACGCTGTTTTCGTCTGCTTCGCCCCCTATGACGATCCGCAGATCGCCATCTCCCTGGTGGTGGAGAAGGGCGGCAGCGGCTCCACTCTGGCCAGCATCGCGGCGGACATCCTGCGCTACTACTTCTCCGCCGAGGAGTCGCGGGAAGAGACCTTGACGGAGAACACCCTTATCCGGTAAAATAGGGGCCGCTGATCCTATCGGAGTAGAGCCCTCTTCTTCCCACACGCCCCGCTTCCACGGGGCCGTGGATCTTCCCAAGGAGGTTTCCTTTTATGACTGACCGATCTTTGATCCGCAACTTTTCCATCATCGCCCACATCGACCACGGAAAATCCACGCTGTCTGACCGGCTCATTGAGCTGTGTGACGCCGTCCCCCAGCGGGAGATGGAGTCCCAGCTGCTGGACAACATGGATCTGGAGCGGGAGCGGGGCATCACCATCAAGGCCCGGGCCGTCCGCCTGGACTACAAGGCGGAGGACGGCAGGACCTATGCCCTGAACCTGATCGACACCCCGGGCCACGTGGACTTCAACTATGAGGTGTCCCGGTCCCTGGCCGCCTGCGAGGGCGCGGTGCTGGTGGTGGACTCTACCCAGGGTGTGGAGGCCCAGACCCTGGCTAACACCTATCTGGCCCTGGAGCACGACCTGGAGATCCTGCCCGTGTTCAACAAGATCGACCTCCCCGCCGCCGACCCCCAGAAGGCCAAGCACGAGGTGGAGGACATCATCGGCCTGCCCGCCCTGGACGCGCCGGAGATCTCCGCCAAGCAGGGGATCAACATCCCCGCTGTGCTGGAGGACATCGTGCAGAACGTCCCCGCCCCCGCCGGCGACCCGGATGCCCCCCTGAAAGCCCTGATCTTTGACAGCCAGTATGACCCCTATCTGGGCGTCATCGTCTATTTCCGGGTGATGGAGGGCACGCTGAAAAAGGGCATGGGGGTCAAAATGATGGCCTCCGGTGCCAGCTATCAGGTGCTGGACTGCGGGTATCTCCGCCCCCTGGGCATGGACTCCTGCCAGCAGCTCACCGCCGGTGAGGTGGGCTGGTTCACCGCCTCTATCAAGAACGTAAAGGACACTCAGGTGGGTGACACCATCACCGGCGCCGACTGTCCCTCTGCAGCCCCCCTCCCCGGCTATCGGCCGGCCCAGCCCATGGTCTTCTGCGGCATCTACACCGAGGACGGCTCCAAATATCCTGATCTGCGGGATGCCTTGGATAAGCTCCAGCTCAACGACGCCTCCCTGTCCTTCGAACCCGAGTCCTCCATTGCCCTGGGCTTTGGGTTCCGCTGCGGCTTTTTGGGCATGCTCCACATGGAGATCATCCAGGAGCGGCTGGAGCGGGAGTTCGACCTGGACTTGGTCACCACCCTCCCCTCCGTGATCTACGAGGTCACCAAGACGGACGGCACCGTGGTGCGGGTGGACAACCCCCACAACTACCCCGATCCCGGCGCCATCCTGGAGGCCCGGGAGCCCTATGCTAAGGTCTCCATTATCTCTCCCCCCGACTATGTGGGCAACATCATGCCCATGTGTCAGGACCGCCGGGGCGTGTTTAAGGACATGCAGTATCTGGACACCAACCTGGTGGAGCTGCACTACTCCATGCCCATCGGCGAGATCATCTACGACTTCTTTGACGCCCTGAAGGCCCGCACCAAGGGCTATGCCTCCCTGGACTACGAGCTGGAGGGCTATGAGCCCAGCGAACTGGTCAAGGTGGACCTGCTGCTCAATGGAGACCAGGTGGACGCCCTCAGCTTCATCGCCCACAGGGACAAGGCCTATGCCCGGGCCCGACGCATCTGCGAGAAGCTGAAGGAAAACATCCCCCGCCAGCTCTTTGAGGTCCCGGTCCAGGCGGCCATCGGCGGCAAGATCATCGCCCGGGAGACCGTCAAGGCCATGCGCAAGGACGTGCTGGCCAAGTGCTACGGCGGCGATATCTCCCGCAAGAAGAAGCTGCTGGAAAAGCAGAAGGAGGGCAAGAAGAAGATGCGCCAGCTCGGCAGCGTCTCCCTGCCCAGTGAAGCCTTTACCGCCGTGCTGAAGCTGGACAGCACGGATGATTAAATAAAGATGTCAAACGTCCCCCTGCACCGTTCAAACCACGAACGGCGCAGGGGGACGTTTCATATCCCGATATTTTCAGTTCAGGCCCTTGAACCAGTTCAGGCTGTCCTTGATGCCGTGCATGGAGTCCTGAATGATCCGGCCATAGATGTAGATGCTGTATGCCGCCGCAATGACCTGCACAAAGGCCTTGCCGCACTCGATGCCAAAGGCCAGATAGGGCTTTGCCTTCTGCCAGTAGGGGCGGATCTGATCCTTCAGCTCTCCCACCCAGGCAGGAGCGCCGCCGGAGACCTGCTCCAGCTCCTCAGCGGGAATGACAGTGCACTGCGCCGGAAATTTTAAGTTCTGCTGCATGTCCGCTCCTCTCAAAGTGCCAGGCTTGCCAGCAGCACCAGAACGACGCTTCCGGCCGCCAGCCCCATCGTTGTAAGAAGGGTGTCCGGGTCTACCTCTTTCTCCTCCACCACTTCCGCGCTGCCGCCGTTGGCCGACCAGTGGGCATAGACGGTGGTATCCGCACCAAACGCCGTATCGTTGGCTTTGACCTGCACATCAATGGGAAAACCGGTAACATCATCCGTACCGGTGGTGTACCAGCCATCGAAGGTATAGCCCTCCATGGTGGCGGTGGGCAGGCTCGTCAGCTGGCCGTCGGCATTGGTGCGCTCCGCGGCAGAGGTACAGATACCGCCGTTGGCATCAAAATAGACGATGACCTTTGCCGCAAAAGCGGTGGGGGTACACAGGCAGACCGCCAGCACACAGGCCAGCCCCGCCAGCATCCGTTTGAACTTCTTCATCCTGCGCTCTCTTTCCGGCTCAGCGTCAGACGCTGTAGCCCTGTGCCTTGATGACATCCACCACCTGAGAAACGTACTTCTGGCAGGTGTCGTGGTCAGGGGCCTCCACCATCACGCGGACAACAGGCTCCGTGCCGGACTCACGGACAAGGATACGGCCGGTATCGCCCAGTGCCTCGGCCACCGCCTTGACAGCGGCCTGCACGGCGGCATCGTCCTGCGCAGCCTTCTTATCGGTCACACGGACATTTTCCAGCACCTGCGGGTAGATCTTCAGCGGGGCGGCCAGCGCGCTCAGAGGCTTCTTCTTGGCCAGCATGACCTCCATCATCTTCAGGCTGGTCAGGATGCCGTCACCGGTGCTGGCGTACTTGGAGAAGATGATGTGGCCGCTCTGCTCACCGCCGATGCGGCAGCCGTTCTTGGCCATATACTCGTAGACATACTTGTCGCCCACGGCAGTCTTGGCGTAGCCGATGCCCTGCTCGTCAAAGGCCTTGTACAGGCCAAAGTTGGACATGACTGTGGTGACAACGGTGTTGGTCAGCAGCTTGCCGCGCTCCTTCATGTAGCAGCCATAGATGTACAGGATGTGGTCACCGGTGATCACATTGCCCTTTTCATCCACGCAGAGGCAGCGGTCTGCATCGCCGTCATAGGCAAAACCCACATCCAGACCCTTTTCCACCACAAACTTCTGCAGACCCTCGATGTGGGTGGAGCCTGCGTTCAGGTTGATGTTCAGGCCGTTGGGCTGGTTGTTGATGACATAGGTGTCTGCGCCCAGCGCATCGAACACGCTCTTGGCAATGTTCCAGCTGGCACCGTTGGCGCAGTCCAGACCCACCTTGATGCCCTTGAAGGAGTAGATGCCCAGGCTGATCAGGTAACCCATGTAGCGGTTGCGGCCCGCCACATAGTCCACGGTGCAGCCGATGTGCTCCCGGTGGGCAAAGGGCAGCTCCGGCCAGTCCTGATCAAAGACATGGAGCTTGCCGTCGATGTAGTCCTCCACCAGCAGCAGGGTCTCCTCCGG
>ENA-ORRQ01000485-ORRQ01000485.1-human-gut-metagenome-genome-assembly--contig:-NODE-485-length-38388-cov-4.047061_pt1 | contig 38388 bp, 36 predicted proteins | sample MGYA00242177_ERZ509138 | MGnify/ENA primary metagenome ERZ509138 (study PRJEB26280, sample SAMEA2338628) | human gut metagenome | biome: human gut; feature: human-associated habitat; material: faeces... | reverse complement strand
AGGCAAACCCTGCCCCTACAGCTGACGATGGGATAGACCGGTTTAGTTTTGACACCCCCTACTAGCAAAATAATAGCATTATCAACGTTTTGCCTCCTTTTAATTTTATATTATTCCACTCCTATCTCATCCACAAACAAGAAAGCGTTCTTTCCGGGCATGGAATGCCAGGCAGGAAGTTTTGAAGTTGTCTCTGCAATTATCCGTACATATCTGGTTTTGACTTTATCAAACGAAATCTCTTCTTTACGAATTTGCATCTTTGTTCCTTTTTCCAATACGGGAATCTTCTTAGAGGCTATCTCACGGAAAACTTTTCCATCATCGGAGATTTCTATTTTCAGACCGGTCGCTCCGAATATGGCATCTCCCGGATTCAATAATGTATTGATAAAGGCCGATGAGATTTCTTTCGGCTCCTGCATATCAATGGTGATATCCGGATTGTTACCATAAAAACCGACCCAACGGCCGGAACGGTAGTTCAGGTCTCCATAAAGTCCGTCTGTTAATGTACTTCCTCCTTGAAAAGTATATGATTTGTGAGGTTCTACATTCAGCGTCGCAGGCTTCATGGTAACAGCATTGAAATGAATTTCTTCCTTACTGATACTGCTATTGCCTTGCGGACGAACGGCTATTGCCTGAATAACTGCATCCTTATCCAGGTGCAATGTATCTGTGTAAAGAGAAGATTGGGCATTGGGCTCGCTGCCGTCTAATGTATAGTGCACTTCGGCGTTATCGAAAGTAAGAAAAAAGACTTTAGCTTTTCCTTCTTGTTCTTCGGGAACAACCTGGATGGTAACATCATAAATATCCTGACGGAAATCATAACCACGATCTTTATAAATAGCCAATAAAGCCGGAAGACGATTCAGGAAACCGTCAAAATCCTTATGCGCAGGTTCTGTCCATTGAATCTCGGAAAGGGCTGCCATACGAGGAAGAATCTGCCATTCCATCTTAAGACTGTCACGAGTCCATTCAGTCCAGATACATCCTTGAGCCCCTATGATATATTGTTTTTCTTCCTCTGTCAATTCATCCGATACCGGTTCGAAAGTATAAACACGCTCAAGGCTCTTTGTTCCCTTGATGCGATTGTAGGTAGGATTACTGAAATAGAGGTATTGAATGGGAGTCATTATAGCGTTATGATGCAGACGCGCTGTCTCTATGCCGCCTCGGGGACTTGTCCACGACATAACGGTTGCCCCCGGAGCCAAGCCTCCTTCAAGCATTTCATCCCATCCCAACATCTTACGTCCTCTCTCACTGATTACTTTTCCGACTTCAGCCATAAAATAGGTCTGCAACCGGTTTTCTTTATTGTGTTTAGGAGTATCCTTCAGTCCCAGTTCGCGAATCTTCGCCTGACACTTAGGACATTCTTTCCAGCGTACCTTCGGACATTCGTCTCCACCGATATGAATGTAAGGGGAAGGAAAAATATCCATTATTTCATTTAATACATCTTTGGCAAACTCCAAAGCCTTCGTATTTCCGCCACACAGCACATCCGGGAAAACTCCCCATTCGCACGGTATTTCATACGGACCTCCGGTACAGCCCAATTCGGGATATGAAGCCAATGCAGCCATCATGTGTCCCGGAAGGTCTACTTCGGGAATAACTGTAATAAAACGGTCTGCTGCATATTTCACAATCTCCTTTGCTTCTTCCTGAGTATAAAATCCGCTGTGTGGAGTCTCGTCGTATTCTCTTGTGCTCCAATCCATCAAGGTACGTGGGCGCGTCGAACCTATTTCGGTCAGCTTAGGGTATTTCTTAATCTCAATTCGCCACCCTTGATCTTCCGTAAGATGCCAATGAAAATAATTAATATTATGTAACGCCAGCATATCGATAATCTGCTTCAGATAAGAAACCGGGAAATAATGACGACCTACGTCGACCATAAATCCGCGATAATCAAAACGGGGATAATCATTGACGATACCGGCAGGAATGGCAGACGCCGACTCTCTATCCTTCGTCACCGGCATAGATTTATGTAAAGTCTGAATACCATAAAACACTCCCGCTTCACTTCCACCTGCCAAACGGATATTATTGGATGTTACCTCCAGCCGATATCCCTCTTTTTGTTTTATAGCAGTATCAACAGACAGAATGATGGCATCACTTTCTTTATTCTCTGTCGTACATTGAACGGTAAGTCCCGTGGCTTCTTTTATATAAGAAGCCAAAAATTCAGCTGTCCGTTCCAGCTTTTCATTACCTGCCGGATAAACAATTTTTGTGCCCGAATGAATAACAAAAGGATTTTCCTGAAAATTTTGAACGATCTCTTGCGGTTGAGGAATAACATTCAGATTACCTACTTCTCTTTTTGTAGGGGTACATGCAGACAGGGTCAGTGCTACCCACATTCCAAGTCCTGCCCATTGCATAAATTGCTTTTTCATTGTTTAAAATATAATAATTTGTTGCAAGGGCAAAGATACAACAATCCGTTTTATCTGCTGTGTTTTACTCTAATCTTTCTTTTCTTCAGTAATGATTTTCCTCCAATGATCAGAGTTACTGCGGTAATCACCATCAAGATACCCAAAATAATGCGTGGAGTCAACTGTTCACCGAATACCAGCACCCCGAAAAATAAAGCGGTAACCGGCTCCAATGCACCCAAGATGGCAGTTGGAGTAGAACCTATATAATGAATAGCCTTAGTCATTGTCACCAGTGAGATGACAGTAGGAAAGACTGCCAGCGAAACAGCATTTATCCATAGCATCGGCGTTGGAATGACCTGCAATTCTGTACAGAACTGCAAACGCACTACATACACCGATAATCCGAACAACAAAACATAAAAGGTAAGTTTGGCAATCGGCATATCTTTGAGCGATGAGCGATTGACCCCCACTATATAAATGGCATAAGACAATGAAGAAAGGAAGACAAATGTGATTCCTACCAAGCTGAGTGTCTGTCCGCCCGGACTCTTGCACAACATGGATATACCTACAAAGGCAAGAGCAATGGAAAACATCGTAATGGGGGAAACCTTCTCTTTAAAGACCACCGCCATAATAATAGCCACTAATACCGGATAAACAAACAGAATGGTAGAAGCAATGCCTGCATCCATATAGTTGTAGCTCATGAAAAGGAACAAAGAAGAGAAAGCAAACAATAATCCCATTATGCAGAGTGGCAGCACATCTACCCTTTTTATGGCAAAAGATTGCTTTTGAAATTTCATCATAATGCCAAGAACGATAACAGCCAGCGAATAACGGTAAAATAATACCGTATCTACGCTCATTCCTGCACTGTAAAGGGGAAGAGTGAAAAGGGGGTTCATGCCGTAACTGGCTGCTGCAATCGCTCCAAGGATAAATCCTTTAGTCTTGTTGTTAGTCATTATAGTCTATCTTCTTAAAATCGCCGCGAAATTAGATATTTGTTCGCAATAAACAAAGGGAAAGAAATTTATTCTTTTGTCCTAACAACAATTTATCTATATTACACCTATACAACAACAATAATAAATCATTTCCGAATATGAAGAGTTGGATTTCTTCTTATCACTGTATTGTTTTAGAGGTGTATCAAGACTCCAAAGTTTCTTCTGATACACCTCTCCAAAAAATTAATTCAGTTTATGAATAATCAATCCCGAACGAAGTTTTGGTTCAAACCAAGTAGTCTTCGGCGGCATAATGTTGCCGGTATCGGCAATATCCATCAGCTGTTTCATTGAAACAGGATAGAGCGCTAAAGCAACTTTCATCTCGCCACTGTCTACACGCTTTTTCAGTTCTCCCAAACCACGGATACCACCCACGAAATCGATTCGTTTATCAGAACGAAGATCTTTAATACCAAGGATTTCATCCAATATCAGATTAGAAGAAATAGTTACATCCAATACTCCGATAGGATCATTATCATCGTAAGTTCCCTCCTTGGCAGTCAGGCTGTACCATTTGCCTTCCAGATAAAGGGAGAAATTATGGAGGCTTTGCGGTTTATAGATTTCCACGCCCTTTTCCTCGATGACAAAGTTCTTTCCGACAGCCGCTAAGAACTCTTCGGGAGTCAAGCCGTTCAAATCTTTCACCACACGATTATAATCGATGATAGTCAACTGATTAGCCGGGAAACAGACTGCCATGAAATAATTATATTCTTCATCACCTTTATGATTTGGATTCTGCTTTGCCTTTTCTGCTCCGACCAGTGCTGCGGCAGCTGAGCGGTGATGGCCGTCAGCAATATATAATGCAGGCATTGCGGCAAAAGCTTTAGTAATGGCTTCAATATCATTTTCCCGATCTATAACCCAAAATGAATGGCCGAAGCCGTCACCCGGAGCTATAAAATCATATTCCGGTTTTTGAGAAGTGTATTTCTTAACAATAGCATCCAGTTCTGCATTATCGGGATAAGCGAAAAATACCGGTTCAATGTTGGCATTATTCACACGTACATGTTTCATCCGGTCTTCTTCCTTGTCACGGCGGGTCAATTCATGCTTCTTGATAATACCATTCATATAATCGGGAACATAGGCACCTACTACCAAACCATACTGAGTCTTACCATTCATGGTCTGTGCATACACATAATAATTTTCCTTTTCGTCCTGCACCAGCCAACCTTTGTCCTGAAACATCCGGAAATTCTCAGCAGCCTTGTCATACACCTTCGCATCATGCTCGTCTGTACCTGCCGGAAAGTCTATTTCCGGTTTGATGATATGATAAAGTGATTTCTCATTACCCTTTGCTTCTTCACGGGCTTCTTCCGAATTAAGCACATCATAAGGACGGGAAGCGACTTGCTCCACCAGTTCTTTCGGAGGGCGAATGCCTTTGAAGGGTTTTATTATAGCCATAGAATATTAGATTTATAAGTTATAAATACTTATTTATTTACGCGAAACTTTTCGCAACCATCTTTCAGGAAACCCACAATCTGCCTGGCAGCTGCAATACCGGCATTTATATTCGCTTCGGCAGTTTGGGCGCCCATTTTCTTCGGTGTAGAGAAATAACGACCCGGAAAATGGTCAGCAAATTCGACATGATGTACAGGCATAATGTCAGTAACATATTCCAAATCAGGACGGTCATTCATCAGACGCAGCAAGTCGGCTTCATTAATAACTTCCTTGCGTGCGGTATTAACCAGCAAACCGTTTTTAGGCATTTTGTCTACCAGATCATAATTGATAGAATTCTTTGTTTCAGGAGTAGCAGGAATATGCAGAGATACAATATTACAAGTAGCATACAATTCTTCGGTAGATGCAACCGCCTTCACACCGTCTGCTTCAATGACCTCTTTCGGACAATAAGCATCGTATGCATAGATGTCCATACCAAAGCCTTTGGCAATACGAGCTACATTACGTCCCACATTACCGTATGCATGAATACCCAGTTTCTTACCTTTCAATTCAGTACCCGAAGCACCGTTATACATATTGCGGACAGCCATCACCATCAACCCGAAAGCCAGTTCGGCCACAGCATTGGAGTTTTGTCCCGGAGTATTCATGACACATACATTGTGAGCCGTAGCAGCCTCCAAATCCACATTGTCATACCCTGCTCCGGCACGCACTACAATTTTTAACTCTTTAGCAGCGTCCAATACTTCAGCATCAATTACATCACTACGGATAATAATGGCATCGGCATCTTTAACCGCTTCCAGCAATTTTGCCTTTTCTCCATATTTCTCCAATAATGCCAGTTCATAACCTGCTGCTTCTATCTCTTTGCGAATACCGTCTACTGCAATTTTTGCAAACGGTTTATCTGTTGCTACTAATACTTTCATGGTCTTATTTGTATTAATAAATAAGGACGTACTCACAGCACGCCCTTATTCTTATAAATCAATTAATGAAGTTTCTCGAATTCTTGCATGCAATCTATCAAAGCCTGAACACTTTCTTTCGGCATGGCATTATAACAAGATGCACGGAAGCCACCCACAGAGCGATGACCTTTAATACCTACCATACCTTTTTCGGTTGCAAACTTCAGGAAGTCTGCTTCCAAATCTTTGTATTCATCATTCATAACGAAACAGATATTCATATAAGAACGGTCCGCCTTATCCGTTACTGTACCACGGAACAACTTGTTACGGTCAATTTCCGCATACAGCATTTCGGCTTTCTCTTTGGCACGCTTCTGCATTTCTGCCACTCCACCGTTAGCCTTAATCCAGCGCAAAGTCTGCAACGCTGCATAGATAGGAAGAACAGGAGGTGTATTGAACATAGAACCTCCGTCCACATGGGTCTGATAGTTCAGCATAGTAGGAATATAGCGTGATACCTTGCCCAAAGCATCATTCTTCACAATAACGAAAGTAACACCGGCAGGAGCCAGATTCTTTTGTGCACCGCCGTAAATGCAGATATATTTAGAAACATCAATCGGACGAGAGAAAATATCAGATGACATATCGGCAATCATAGGAACCGGAGAGTCCAAATCCTCATGAAGCTCCGTACCATAAATTGTATTATTGGTGGTGACATGGAAGTAATCCGCATCGGCAGGAACAGTATAATCTTTCGGGATATACGTATACGTTGCTTCCGCAGAAGATGCCACTTCTACGACTTCGCCAAACGCTTTCGCTTCCTTTATTGCTTTCTTCGCCCAAACACCGGTATTAAGATAAGCAGCTTTCTTTTCAAGGAAGTTGAAAGGCACCATACAGAATTCCAACGAGGCTCCACCTCCAAGAAACAGCACGGAGTAGCCCTCAGGAATGTTGAGGATCTCCTTGATGAGCGACTCTGCTTCGTCGACAACAGGCTGGAAATCTTTGGAACGATGACTGATCTCAGCGAGTGACAGTCCGGTACCATTGAAATCTAAAATCTGTTTCGCAGTATTCTCAATCACCTCTCTTGGAAGGATTGACGGACCTGCATTAAAGTTGTATTTTTTCATCTGTATGTATTTTTTTTGATTAATACTCTATTTCTATTTTCAGTTTTTATACATTGTTTCAGTTACGGTAAAATATGTCGTAGGACATGTTTTCTACTTTTCGTAAGATTGTAGATGCGAAATTACACCTTTTATTTGAAACACACAAATAAAAAGACAATAATTTACTATCTAAGGGAAAATAATTACATTTTGACATTTTCAAAGAAAACGTTTTCACATGTTTTTGGTGGCGTTTCCGTGCTTTACACCTTATTTTATAAGACGATGAGTTCTTGCTTTGGCAAGCAATTTCTAAGAATTAAAATTTCTCTTCGTGTTTGCTTTTCATCATTCTTTGTTGTATCTTTGCATAAGATAAGCTGCACCTCGGCATAATATTCAAGCAAGCTTGATATTCTGCTCTCGGTTTGCATTATCTTTGCATAACTTTGCGCAACATGCGAACAAAAACGAGAACAAGATGGAAGAAAAAGACATAAAAAAACAAGCGAGCGAAGAGATGGTCATAAAGCCTATAGCCCACTTCCACTCGCCTCTAAAGACCAAGTTTGGTGTGCCCAAACAGAGCGGACTGGCATCGTCCTTAAAGGGGTTCATAACGTTCACAAAAGAGTGGCGCGATCCAGAAGCGCTTCGTGGCATCGACGGTTTCAGCTACCTGTGGCTCATATGGGGCTTCTCTGCCAACCCCCACAAGGCCACGGGCACGACCGTGCGTCCTCCTGTGCTTGGCGGCAACAAGCGCATGGGCATCTGGGCCACGCGCTCTCCTTTCCGTCCCAACAACCTGGGGCTGTCGTCGGTAAAGATCGAGAGCATAGACCTTGAGGCTGCGACAGGCCCTGTGATTCGTGTGAGCGGCGCCGACCTCATGGACGGCACCCCCATTTACGACATCAAGCCTTATGTACCTTATGCCGACGCTCACCCTGAGGCCGAGAGCGGTTTCACAGGCGCTGAGAAGACCAAGCGGCTAAAGGTTGTCATGCCGCAGGAGCGGCGCAACGAGCTTGGCGCTGACCTGAGCGAGGCGCTTGAAGAGGTGCTGGCGCTTGACCCGAGACCACAATATCATAATGACAGCAACCGCGTGTATGGTCTCAAGTTTGAGCGCCACGACGTGAAGTTTATGGTTAAAGAAGACAAGATAATCGTTTTGTAAACAATAGCTTACAAAAAAAATAAAGACAAGAAGATTAGTCTTGTCCTGCAATTGCTGGTCGCAAGGCTAATCTACTTGTCTGCTCAACTTGACGCTTGCCTAAGCAAGAACCCGTCAACTAGTTTTTAAAGCTATGTACAGGAGCCGGTATTCGGCCAACACGGTTCACAAAAGCTTCGCAAGAGAAGCGGTTTACAGGCATGATGGGAGCATGGCCAAGAAGGCCTCCAAAATCGACATTATCGCCGACCTTCATGCCGACAGCAGGAATCACGCGCACGGCTGTGGTCTTCTGGTTGATCATGCCGATGGCAGCCTCGTCGGCAATAATGCCCGAGATGGTGGTGGCAGGCGTGTCGCCAGGGATGGCGATCATGTCGAGGCCCACGGAGCACACGCAGGTCATGGCCTCAAGCTTCTCTATGGTCAGGGCGCCAGCCTCTACAGCATCAATCATGCCCTGATCCTCGCTCACGGGGATGAACGCGCCACTCAGTCCGCCGACATAAGACGAGGCCATGATGCCGCCCTTCTTTACCTGGTCGTTGAGCAAGGCAAGAGCAGCTGTTGTGCCTGGAGCGCCGGGGTGCTCAAGACCGATCTCCTTCAAGATGTCGGCCACGCTGTCGCCTACGGCAGGTGTGGGAGCCAGCGAGAGGTCTATGATGCCAAACGGTATGCCCAGACGGCTTGACGCCTCCTTAGCCACGAGCTGTCCGACACGGGTTATCTTAAACGCCGTGCGCTTGATGGTTTCGCAGAGCACCTCGAAGCTCTCGCCACGAACGCTCTCAAGAGCATATTTCACCACGCCGGGACCACTCACGCCAACGCTTATTACAGCATCGGCCTCGCTTACGCCGTGGAAAGCGCCGGCCATGAATGGATTGTCGTCGGGAGCGTTACACAGCACCACCAGCTTGGCACAGCCTATAGATGCACGTTCCTTGGTGGCTTCAGCCGTCTGCTTCACGATCTCACCCATGAGCTTCACGGCGTCCATGTTGATGCCCGTCTTCGTTGAGCCCACGTTGATGGAGCTGCAAATAAAGTCGGTCTCAGCCAAAGCCTTAGGAATGGAGCGTATGAGGAGCTCATCGCTCTTGCTCATGCCCTTCGACACCACGGCCGAGTAGCCGCCGAGAAAGTTCACGCCAACGGTCTTGGCAGCACGGTCGAGCACCTTTGCCACCTTCACATAGTCGTCGGGAGTTTTGCAAGCAGAACCTCCCACCAACGAGATGGGGGTTATGGCTATGCGCTTGTTGACGATGGGAATGCCAAACTCGCGCGAGATGTCTTCTCCCGTCTTCACCAGGTCTTTGGCCAGACGGCAGATCTTATCATAGATGTTTTGACAGAGAACGTCGAGGTTGGAGTCGGCACAATCGAGCAGGCTTATGCCCATGGTTATTGTGCGCACGTCCAGGTTTTCCTTCTCTATCATTTTGTTGGTTTCGAAAACCTCGTATATGTTAATCATAATGATTCTGTCTGATTATGTAAAATGGAAGGTCCTTAAAGTTAGATGCGATGCATCATGTCAAAAATCTCCTCGCGTTGACATTTCACCTGCACGCCAATCTCCTTGCCGATCTGCTCCAGCTCATTGGCCACAACCTCAAACGGCTTCTCCATCTTTGTCATGTCAACGATCATCATCATGTTGAAAAAGTCTTGAACGATGGTCTGAGAGATGTCCAGAATGTTGACATGGCTTTCAGCGAGGTAAGCACACACTTTTGCAATGATACCAACAGTATCCTTGCCTACTACTGTAATAATGGTTTTATTCATATATGCTAACAATATAATAATTTTCTGTTTTTGCCCTATCGACCAAACAAATGCTTGTGTTGGCGTGCTTGCTCAAGTGGCCATAGACCATAACACCTTATTAATATATAGTATGAGAACCGTGTGAGAGCTCCTTGTTTTTTAATAAAATGTGAAGACGGCAAGCTAACGAGTCGCCAAAAACAGCCAGTTTGTCTGTTTTTATTGTGCAAAAGTAGCTTAATATTCACAATTAACAAAACAAAATGCAAAAAATCTTACAAGATGAGACTACATAAAGAAAAAAAATCAAAAAACATTGCGTAAGAAAAAAAATAATATATACCTTTGTATAATCTAAAAAAATCGCGTGAGCTACATGAGACAACTAAAAATAAGCAAATCGTTTACCAACCGCGAGAGCGACGCTCTTGACAAGTACCTACAAGACATCGGGCACGAGGAACTTCTTTCGCTCGATGAAGAAGTTGAATTGGCCCAACGCATAAAGGAGGGCGACAACAAAGCGCTTGAAAAGCTCACACGCGCAAACCTGAGGTTTGTTGTGTCGGTTGCCAAACAGTATCAGAACCAAGGGCTCAGCTTGCCAGACCTCATCAACGAGGGCAACATAGGATTGATCAAAGCAGCGAAGAAGTTTGACGAGACACGCGGCTTCAAGTTCATATCCTACGCCGTGTGGTGGATAAGACAAAGCATCATGCAAGCTATTGCTGAGCAAGGACGACCCGTGCGCCTACCGCTCAACCAGGTGGGGTCGGTAAACAAGATAAACAAGGCGCTGAGCAAGTTTGAACAAGAGCACGAACGACGCCCGAGCATCGACGAGATAGCATCGAGCACAGACCTGCCACAGGAAAAGGTGGAGGAAGCGATAAAGGCCAACACGCGTCAGGTGTCGATGGACGCGCCGTTTAAAGAGGGCGAAGAAAACAGCCTGATAGACGTGCTTTCAAGCGACGAGACCCCTTCAACCGATGCCGAGCTGCTCAAGCAGTCGCTTCGCGAGGAGATGTCGATGGCGCTGAACGTGCTCAACGAGCGCGAACGCAACGTCATCATGGCGTTTTACGGCATAGGCCAACCCGAGATGTCGATGGACGAAATAGGCAAACGCTATGGGCTCACACGCGAGCGTGTAAGACAGATCAGAGAGAGGGCGTTGCGCCGTCTGCGTCAGAACACGCACAACAAGCTGTTGAGATCGTATCTCGGCAAGTAAGAAAAAAAGAGGTGTGGCTACGAGGGGCTGGAAGAGGGTGCCTCTGAGCAACCTGTCAGAGAGAAAAACGGGGGCAACCAACGGGAACCAACCGATTAGGGTGAACCGACATGGTCAACCGATTGGGGTGAACCGATGTGATTGTAATAAGATTATTTATATAACAACGTTAAAAGCACATGATTTTAAAAAAATTACTCCTTGTCCTTGTTGCCTTCCTCATGGTTGGAAGCGTGGCCAAGGCAGCAGATAAGACAAAGAAGGTTTATGTATATGGCATGGCCATCTCGTTTAACGACTCTACCGTTTATATGACAGACATACAGACGCTCGATTCGGCTGCCGTGAAAAGCAAGACGGGATTCCTCTACGGACGCGACAACTACTCTTATCAGCTGCGCGACTACCTGAAGAGCAAGGGCTTTCAAACGCCCACTTGCGAGACGACCTTCTCGGTTAAAAAGAAAGACATCGAGAAAAAGTTTATTGCCGCAAAGAAACGTTACGGCAACGGCAAATACACGCTCAAACACATCACACCAAACGAGTTCCAATATACGGTCATAACGCTCGATGTGGACGACGAAAAGCCCATGACAAAGGAGGAGCGCAAGGCCATGAAGATTCAGGTCAAGGAAGCGAAAGCCAAGGCTAAAGCCGAAGCTAAAGCAAAAGCCGAGGAGCGCAAAACCCTGAAAAAAGAGCTGAAAGACAAGAAAAAGGGACCGAAGCCTGAGGGACAAAGACCTGAATAAGGAAAAAGAAACTAAGGAAACGAAGAAAACAGAAAAAAATATGACCATGCACTCAGAGAAATCATACAATTACTCAATTGCAGATTTCAACATTGGCATATCGTTCAGCAAAGATGGAATCAACGACAAAAACTTGATTCCATCTTTTCGCGTTTTTGAACAAGACGCCCCAAACGGCGACCTGCTCTTCTCCCTTCATGTCGATGACAGCCTAAAACCAATAGCCAAGGAACGACGGGAGAGAATTCGCGAGTTTGACACAGGAAACGGCAAAACCGTCGTTGACAGAATTGACGACGGAGGCTACCAATATATCATTAAAGATATCATGGGGCGCAACTGCTGCTTGCTACAGGCCGACAAGGAGTTTAAACATTGCTTTTGTGCGCTCAACGGCAACTATAACATGCGCAGCTTCGGACTGAACAACGCGCTCATGCTTATCTTTGCCTTTAACGGATGCCGCCAACAGACCTTGCTCATACACGCCTCGCTCGTGAGACACAACGGCAAGGGCTACGCTTTTATCGCGAAAAGCGGAACGGGCAAGAGCACGCAGGTGAGCATGTGGTTGAGACATATACCCCATTGCGACTTGATGAACGACGACAACCCCATTGTGCGAATGATAGACGGCAAGGCGTTCATTTATGGCAGCCCGTGGAGCGGCAAAACACCTTGTTACCGTAACGTGAAGGCTCCGCTTGGCGCCATTACGCGAATAAACCGCGCGACAACAAACAGGGTGGAACAGCTGAAACCTGTAGAGGCGTTTGCATCGGTTCTGCCTTCGTGCTCATCGATGAAATGGGACGAGGACATTTTCAACGCCATCTGCAACACGGTAACAAAAATAATAGAGACAACGGGCATTTATGTGCTCCATTGTCTGCCAAACAGGGAGGCTGCCGAGGTGTGTGCTGCCGCCATCGTGCCAAGCTTCAAGCTTGAGCCAAACGCCAACAAGCCTTACACAAAGCCCGAAACGACGGAGCTGGAGCCAGGGTCGTTTCCGGTGTTATGTGCCGAGGTGAAGGAGGTTCTGTTTCAGAACGCACAGTTCTTGCCCGAGGTTGTAAAACTGCTCGACGAGGGCCACACCGTGACGCTAAGGCTGAAAGGCTACAGCATGAGACCGTTCCTTGAAAACGGACGCGACAAGGCGCTCCTTATAAAGGCCACAACCATACGCAAAGGCGACGCCGTGCTGGCTGAGGTATCGAAAGGGGTGTTTGTGCTTCATCGCATCGTGAAGATTAAAGGCGACGACGTGACACTTCGCGGCGATGGCAACCTGGGCGTGGAGAGATGTAAAAAAAGCGATGTGAAGGGCTTTGTTGTCGGCTTCTACCGCAAGGGACGAACGACCATTGACAAGACAAACCACCCGAAATGGCTCATCTACTCGTTTGTGTGGACCTCGCTCCTACCCTTACGCCGCTATTTGCTCGCCTTTTATCGCAGAATATGGTTGAAATTTTTCCCAAACAAAATAAATAACTAATATGAAAGCAAAGAAAGGTTTTAAACTTAGAGATGTGTGCGGCGAAAAGATTATCGTTGCCGAAGGCAAGGAGAATATCGATTTCAGCAACATTATAAGCATGAACGAGACAGCTGCCTATCTGTGGGAACAGCTCTACGGCAAAGAGTTTTCTGTAGACAACATGGCCGACCTGCTCACAGAACAATATGACATAGACAGGGAAAGTGCTCTTGCCGACTGCCAAGAGCTCGCAAAGCAATGGAAAGAGGCGGGAATAACTGAATGAGACAGGAGCCAAAGGATTAGAAATAAAAGCTTGGAAAAACGACCTCAAACGTTCTAACATTGACAAAGAAACAAGGCCTGTTGCAAACATTATCAGCAACAGGCCTTGTTTTATATAAGCTTGTTTTCAAAACAGTTTATTGGCTATCTTTCAAAAAGCCAGATGACACCTATTAAAAAACCTATGGCTCTCATTTCAAAACCAACAGGTTGCGCTTTAAAAAAACTTTTTCACTCCTTACGGTTCCATATATTGATAATCTTGCGCCTTATAACCACCGTGTTAACCAAGGTCACAAAGAGGAAGAGCAGAAGACCAAGAAGGACGGTCGGGAGAAACGACGGCTCAGAGATGTCGGGCAAGAGAAGCGTCAGTACATCCATATAACAGCTACGGGCCACGAGCACAAGAACCACCACAAGGACAAGCACACAGAAATTGAGGCCTGTGGCAAGCAACTGGTAGGGACGTGACACGCTTGACGGACTGTAACCTATGAGCAGGAGGTTCTCAAGCTTGTAAGAGTTTTTCTGAACCAAAAGATAGATGCTCAGCATGAGGATATAGAAACTTAAGGCTGAGATGGTAAGACCAACAACAACAACGATGAAGACCATGAGACGCAAGAAAGAGATCATCTTCTCGGCGTTAGCATCGTTGTTTTCGGCCTCATAACCCTTGCTGTCAAGATACTTTGAAAACTGGCCATCTGCAGGATTGTTTACATCCATAATGAGACGTGTGGGCTCATCGGGAGCATCGGGAGCGTAACGGCTGTTGCTCCATTTCATAAACGCTTCAGGCACAAGAATGGAACTGATGCGGTTGGAGAAACCTATTACACGCCCCTTGAAACGATCATGAAGACCATTGCCGTTGATGAAGATATTGAAGTCGATCATGCTTACCAAACCGTCAGAAAGCTTTGGTAGCGAGTGAGATTGTGCGAACCCAAAATTATACATCGTGAGATATGAACGAGGCAAGATTATGGGAACCGTATTGTCGCCATCACGATAATGCCAATCGGCGCCGGACACAACGACAAAGCGGTCGGGCACACTCTCAAAGAACAGTTCCGAGTTAAGAATGTTGACGCCGTTAACGCTCATCGTGGCGTCAACCTTATAACCTGTGGAGATGAAACGACCTGCCGACCGGACAAAGGGCTGAGAGGTAAGGTCGTCGATTTCGCTGTTGCTGAACGTGTTTGACCGTCCCGACATGGTGGTGGCCATGCCAATTTTCTTGCTTACGATAACATAGTCGGCCTTCATGAAGCTGTCATTCTGGGTGAACACAGGCAGCACGTCACGATAAAACTGATAGCCAAAGAGCACGATGAACATGCCCAACAAATTGGCAAAAAAGAAACCGACAAACTGCGGCACGCTAACATGCTGCCGCAACAACTTCCAAACAAGGCTCATAGCTTAAATGTTTTTTCATAGTCCAACTTCATGTGCTTGCCGATGCTGGTAACGATAACGCCGGCTCCCTGACGATGGGCTTCGCACATCATTATGTCGGCCATGATGGCGGCGTTGTCGTCATCAAGATGGCTTATTGGTTCGTCAACGACAACAAAGTCGAATGGTTGTGCCAACGCTCTGATCATCGCCACACGTTGCTGCTGACCAAACGACATGTGGCCAATCTTTGCATCGAGCTTGTCGGCAACGCCAAGACGCTCAAACCACTCTTTCAACACCCTCTCCTTCTGAAAGCCTGTCAGGTTGTTCTTTATTGCAACATTCTCCCAAGCCGTGAGCTCGGGAAACAAGCGCAACTCTTGAAACAGATAGCTGATGTGAGCACGGCGCAGGTCTACCCATTGGTCCACAGACAGGGTTTTGGCGCAGATCGTGTCAAAGAGCACGCTACCGTCATAGTCGTGACGATAGCCCACGATGTAGCTGCAAAACGTGCTCTTGCCCTTGCCGCTATCAGCTTCCACGAGGTAGAGATGGCCCTTGCTGAAGCTTATGTCTTTGCCCCATACCTCAGAACAAAGGTCTGTACGGCCAGAGAAGACATGAGGCATAACAGCTTGAAAACTAATCTTTTCCATTTTTTAAATAAAAAGAGTTATTTTTAAAAGGTCCACAAACGGATCTATGTTTTATGTGCTTCTGAAGAGCTGTTTATGAGTTTTATTAAACCCTTTATTTAAGCCCTTTATTTGCTTTGAATTTTGCTCTTCATTTGCTTTTAAGCCCATTTTATTGCTATGCCTATGAGCATTCCTACAGCCACGCCCCACTCGCTGGCGAGAAAGAACGTGCTGATGGCTGTGCCACGGCGGCAATGATCGCTATGGGTGATGAGCATGAGCTGGGAACGAGCGCCAACCATACCCACTCCTCCACCAAGCAAACAAGGGGTAAAATAGCCTGGAAGCATGCCGCTGGGCGAACAAAAGACCGACATGGCTGAGAGGATGAAGAAGAACGCCACAAAGAGGTCGGTCCAACCGTGGTTTAACGTACCCATGAAACGCTCGGTTAGTAAAGCCCACAAGAAACCAACCATGACAAGAGCAAAGAAAGCAACAGAACTTACCATGGTCAGCACATAACCATAACAGGCGAAGCTGAAGGCGGTAAAAAGGAACAGATGCCACTCGCCACCAAGCATGAACCGGTCAAACGACATGTGGTGAACATCGTCTTCGGGGGTCTTGAACGGGAAGCGCACAAGACGAACCAAAACGGCAGACGCGAAACCTGCCAAGGCAGCCCACAGGCACACATCGGCGGCGCTGGTGTGACGGAACAGAACGATGGCGGTCAACGGACCTAACGCGATGCCTAAACGGGCGAGCCAAGCAGCAGAGTGGTTGGCGCGTGTGCGATAAACCGACTCGGTCTTGTCTACGATCAAGGTGCCGAACAGCACGATGGCAGCAAGACCATAACAGGCGGCTGTGAAAAAGCGCAAAACCTCTATGACCAAGGGAATGGCCCATTGCGGATTCTTCAGCACGAGCCATGAAGCAGCCACACAAAGGGTGTAACCCTCGATAGCACGCACGCAAACTAACCCACGACGATAGCGCTGGATGAGCCAGTTGCAGAACGGGCCGAAGGCAAACAATCCGAGGGCGTAAGTGACGGCACATAGTAACTGTTCTTGACAGATGACCGCGTTTGAAGCCATGCGAGCTCCTATGTGCAAAGGCAGAAGGGCCATGAGCATGTAAGCCGAAAGAGTGAGCAAGAAACCCGCCAAGGCTAACATAACGAAACCGCTGTACCACAGATTGTTATGAATGGGTGTCTCTGTGTTTAATTTTACTGTCATTAATGGTGTCTTTAATGAAACATGGGAGCAAGAGGCTCCTTAGTAGCTTTCTGCTTCGTTAGGGAACGCCGTGCTCTTAACATCGTCAACATAACGGCCAACGGCGTTTGTCATGACATCCCACAAGTCGGCATACTGACGTAAGAACTTGGGCTTAAAGCCCTTAGACATGCCCATCATGTCGGCATAGACAAGAACCTGTCCATCGGTTCCGTTGCCTGCACCAATGCCAATGGTGGGACAGCTCACACGACGGCTAACCTCTGCTGCAAGAGCTGCGGGCACCTTCTCAAGGACGATGGCAAAACAGCCGGCCTTGTCGAGCGCCTCAGCATCGGCGATGAGCTTGGCTGCCTCTGTCTCACCCTTTGCACGAAGGCCGTAACCACCAAACTTATGTACGCTTTGAGGCGTGAGACCTAAATGGCCGCACACGGGGATGCCTGCAGCAAGAATGCCTTCAACGGCGGGCAAAATCTCTACACCACCTTCGAGCTTCAAGGCATCGACACCAGTTTCTTTCATTATCTTTACTGCGTTGCGCACGGCCTCTTCTTTGCTTACCTGATAGCTGCCAAAGGGCATGTCGCACAACACGAGAGCGTGGTCTACAGCACGGGCAACGGCACGAGCATGATAAATGATCTGGTCAACGGTTATTGGCAAGGTGTCGGAGTTGCCTGCCATGACATTGCTGGCAGAATCGCCAATAAGAATACTGTCTACGCCGCCAGCATCTATTATGCGAGCTGTGGTGTAATCGTAGGCTGTGAGCATTGTTATCTTCTCGCCACGTTGCTTGAAATCAAGAAAGCGTGTGGCTGTCACCTTCTTTATGTCTGTACTTAAATATGTTGCCATTTTTCTTCTGTTTGTCGAGCACATCATAACGATGAAGCTTGACGTTTGTTGAGTTTTTAGATTTGTATTTGTATTTTTATTATTATAATTGTCTTTTTAAGAAAAGCCCGCTGTTTCTTTAGCAAAGAGAGGTTCAGACCTCAATCTCAAGTCCATCGTAAGCCAAGCCCACGTTTCCTGGAAGTTTGGCCTGTGCTTCTGTCTCTAAACCAATATCATGATTAAAATGAATTAACCATGTTTGCTCCGCTCCAACCTTATGGGCGAAAGCCACAGCATCTGCAACCAACTGGTGCGAATGGTGAGGCTTTTCAAAGCGCAAGGCGTTGACAACGAGCGTGCGCACACCTTTAAGATAATGGAGCTCGTCTTCTGACATGCTCTTCATGTCGGTTATATAAGCAAAATTGCGACCTAAGCGGAAACCCAAGATGGGAAGTTTGCCATGAAGAACGTTTATCGGCAAGACCTCTATGTCGCCAACAGAAAACGACCTGTGGACATGAATCGGGTTGAGCGACAGACTTGGAACGCCAGGATAAAGCTTTAGCTTGAGCCACGGCAGGCTCTTCTCTATCCTTTGCATGAGACCATGGGGAAAGCAGTAAGGCATGCATTGGCGCACATGACGCAAGGTCTTGCGATCGCCATAAAGGGGTATGGTGCCAAAACGACAATAAGGGCGAAGGTCGTCTATTCCACCGACATGATCATAGTGCATGTGTGTGAGCAACACGCCATCAATGCGTCGGAAAGGCAACGGCATTAGTTGTTGGCGTATGTCAGGACCACAATCGATGAGCAGACGTGTTGTATCGGTCTCCACCAAAGCGGCGCAACGCAAGCGGCTGTCATGAGGGTTCGTGCTGCGACACACCTTGCATGAGCATCCTAACGTAGGTACGCCACATGAGGTTCCCGTACCAAGGAATGTTATCTTCATCTGTATGTTTTTATTTTCTTTTTAAGGCTCTCCCAAAAATTCACAAAATCTTTAAGAGATTATCACATAGAAAGCTGCATCAGCTTCCAATGACCTCTCTTACATTCAAATGTCAACTCGGTTTCCAAGCCATTGGCAATGCCGCGCATCACGAAAATCTTACGGCTACTCTCCGCATATTTCTGACCATAAAGTATATTATATATAAGTCGGCCAGGCAATTCGGGAGCGAACGAAGGCCATTGCTCAGGGGTGAGGAAACCTGTCATGGTGTTAAACTCGTCATCGGGATCAGGACCTGAAAACTGGAGCGGGTCATTAATGCTCTTTACCTGAAAAGCCGAATCGGCAACAAACGCCTTATAAAACTTAAGGAACGAAGAGTTGTTGCTCGCTTTCAAACGATCGACATTCAAACCTGTAAGCTTCCATTGCCCCTGAAGACGGTTGAAGACATACTGCTTTAAGATGTTGGTGTTAAGATATATTTTCTCAACAACAACATGATTGATGGTCGTATCCTTGACTATGGACATTTGACGCTTACTGTCAAAAATCAACGTGTAATAGTCTTGCGTCATAAAGAAACGCTCCATGCGCCACGACTTTTCCGTCATTTCCGACTTCTTGCCAAACTTCGTTACGGACAAAGGAAACTGTATGCGCGAATATTGCAACTTGCGATTTGCGGCAAAATTGAAAATGAAATCGTCAAACAGTTCATCGGCTGTCTTGGGCATGGGCGACTCGGTAATGATTGTTGCCATGGTGTCGACAACAGCCATGCTGTCTGAATCGGTGGTGGCAACAGAGTCGACAGCTGCAGGTTTCTTATCGCTACAACCTACAGATGAAAAACAAAATATGCTAGCGATTATGGCCAGCACAATAAGGAAAGCACCTTTTTTCATAACTAATTATTATTACCCTGTAATAACGGGTCTGTTATCTCTCAATTTCTTCGATGCAAAATTACAACTTTATTTCTATATAATGACCTTTTAACACAAAAATAAATCGGCAATCCATCCTTTGAGTCTCTTTTAAGCCTTTATCTTTGGCAAAGCCCATTTTTATATTTGACAAAGTCCATTTTTAAGCCAAACCATAGCTTTTTTATTTTGATATATTTCCTTGTTTGCATTAAAAATGTTAACTTTGCATCGGTAAAAACATATAAACAGATTATGATATTAGACAAGATAGATAAACTTCTTAAGGAAGTGAGCACTCTCTCGGCAAAAAACGCTGAAGAGATTGAACAACTACGACTGAAGTATCTCAGCAAGAAAGGCGAAATCTCTGCCCTTATGGCAGACTTCCGTGAGGTGTCTGCAGACCAAAAAAAGGCTGTAGGCATGAAGATTAATGAGCTCAAACAGATGGCTATTGCCAAGATCAACGAGCTGAAAGAGCAACATGAGACCGACGACGACTTGAACGTGGACCTCGACCTCACACGCTCAGCCTACCCCATTGCTCTTGGCACACGCCACCCGTTGACCATCGTGCGCAACCAGATTATCGACATCTTCCAGCGTATGGGATTCACGTTGGCTGAAGGTCCTGAGATTGACGATGACCTGCATGTGTTTACAAAGCTCAACTTTGCTGCAGACCATCCCGCACGCGACATGCAGGACACCTTCTTCGTAGAGACCAACCCCAACGATGTGACAAAGAACATCATTCTGCGTTCGCACACCAGCAACGACCAGAGCAGAATTATGGAGAAGCAACAGCCACCAATACGTGTCATTTGCCCCGGACGTGTGTTCCGTAATGAGGCAATTTCTGCACGCGCCCATTGCTTCTTCCATCAACTCGAAGGTCTGTATGTTGACAAAAACGTGTCGTTCACAGACCTTAAGCAGGTGCTCTTGACCTTCGCACGCGAGCTCTTTGGTCCTGACACAAAGATTCGTCTGCGCCCGAGCTACTTCCCCTTCACAGAGCCTAGCGCCGAGATGGACATCTCTTGCCACATCTGTGGTGGCGAGGGTTGTGCTTTCTGTAAGCATACAGGTTGGGTTGAAATTCTCGGTTGCGGAATGGTTGACCCCAATGTGCTCGAGGCGTGCGGCATAGACAGCAAGGTGTACACAGGCTACGCCTTCGGTCTTGGTGTGGAGCGTATCACGAACCTTAAATATCGTGTTGCTGACCTCCGCATGTTCTCAGAGAACGATTCACGCTTCTTGCGCGAGTTTGAAAGCGCAAACTAAAAGACTTGAAAGAAGATTTGCAAGTTTTTTTGTTTTTCATTACAACATTTAAAGACAAAATATAAAGACAACTCTTGGATAACTTTTGTTTATCCAAGGGTTGTCTTTTGTGTTTTATAACAGGCAGATTTTTATCTGCTTTTTTTATTCCGCAACCTTTTCTTTACATTTTAAAAAGCGACAAAAACAATATAACAATTATTATATTGTGACTAAAAAAACTGTCAGCTTCCACATGGAAAAATCCATAGCAGAAACTGACAGCCTTGTTTTAAAAAGTATTGTTTATAAAGCCTTGATTAAAAAGCTTCATTTATAACTAACAGCCGAGAGGTCTCAACTATTTGCTTTCATTAATACTCACCCCAAGCCTTGATGCCAATATCCTCAAGCTTCGTTGTGCAGAAGGCGTAGATGAACGCACTTGCAAGACGGGCATTGGTAAGAAGAGGTACGTTAAGGTCGATAGAGGCGCGACGGATCTTGTAGCCGTTGCTAAGCTCAGAACTTGTGAGGTTCTTCGGGATGTTGACAACCATATCGATGGTATGGTCGTGCAACAGATCGAGAGCCTTGGGCTCATCACCCTCCTCTGATGGCCAGAGCACATGGGTGTTCTCGATGCCGTTCTCTGTAAGGAACTTGCTTGTACCGCCTGTAGCATAAAGTTTGTAACCATTGTCAATGAGCTTCTTTGCAGCATCAAGCATTTCAACCTTTTGCTTGGCACCACCTGTAGAAAGAAGAATGTTCTTCTTCGGTATGCGATAGCCTACAGAGAGCATGCTCTTAAGCAAGGCTGTGTTTGTATCGTCACCCAAGCAACCTACCTCGCCTGTAGAACTCATGTCTACGCCAAGCACAGGGTCGGCCTTCTGTAAACGGTTGAACGAGAACTGCGAAGCCTTGATGCCAACATAGTCGAGATCGAACAGGCTCTTGTTGGGCTTTTCTACGGGCAGACCGAGCATTACGCGGGTGGCAAGCTCGATAAGGTTGATCTTCAGCACCTTGCTCACGAACGGGAATGAACGCGAAGCACGGAGGTTACACTCGATAACGAGGATATCGTTGTCGCGGGCCATAAACTGCATGTTGAACGGGCCGTTGATATGAAGCTCCTTGGCAATTTGACGGCCTACACGCTTACAACGGCGAACGGTCTCAACATACAGTTTCTGAGGCGGGAACTGGATGGTGGCGTCACCTGAGTGGACACCAGCAAACTCGATGTGTTCAGAAATAGCGTAAGCAATAACCTCTCCATTCTTTGCGACAGCATCCATCTCAATCTCCTTGGCGTGCTCGATAAACTTGCTCACAACAACAGGATGGTCCTCGCTAACGTTGGCAGCCAACTGGAGGAAGCGTTTCAGCTCATCCTCGTTAGAGCAAACGTTCATGGCTGCACCTGAGAGAACGTATGACGGGCGCACAAGAACGGGGAAGCCTACACGCTCTATAAAGCGGTCGATATCTTCCATGCTTGTAAGTGCGCTCCACTCGGGCTGGTTGATGCCGTTGTTGGTAAGCATCTGAGAGAACTTGGCACGGTCCTCGGCGTTGTCGATGTCCTGAGCCTTGGTACCAAGGATAGGTACATGCTGCTCATCGAGAAGCACAGCAAGGTTGTTAGGAATCTGACCACCTGTAGACACAATTACACCATGAGGTGTCTCAAGGTCGATGATGTCCATAACGCGCTCGAAGGTGAGCTCATCGAAATAGAGGCGGTCGCACATGTCATAATCGGTTGACACGGTCTCGGGGTTATAGTTTATCATAACCGAACGGAAACCCTCCTTGCGGATGGTGTTAAGAGCTTGAACACCACACCAGTCGAACTCTACAGATGAGCCGATGCGGTAAGCTCCTGAACCGAGCACGATAATTGAACGCTTGTCGTTCTCATACTTTATATCGCTATTTACGCCAGCATAAGTGACGTACAGATAGTTGGTCTGTGCAGGATACTCGGCAGCCAAGGTATCGATCTGCTTAACAACAGGCAGGATTCCGTAATTCTTACGGCGTGAACGCACAACAAGCGATGCCTTACGCATAGACTTAAGCTCGTCCTCAAGACCAACGGCACGCGCAATCTGAAAATCGGTAAAGCCGTAAACCTTGGCTGTGCGGAGGAGATCCTTGTCGAGGGTGTTGATGTTGCATTTCTTCATCTCCTCATCGATGTCGATGATGTGCTGCAACTTCTCAAGGAACCACTTGTCGATCTTGGTAAGTTCGTGAATCTGGTCTACAGTATAGCCTTTATGCATAGCCTTGGAGATTACGAACACACGCTTGTCTGTAGGCTCGCGAAGAGCAGCATCGATATCCTCAATCTCAAGTTCCTTATTCTCAACAAAGCCGTGCATGCCCTGACCAATCATGCGAAGACCCTTCTGAATGGCCTCCTCAAAATTGCGGCCAATGGCCATAACCTCACCTACTGACTTCATTGAAGAGCCGAGCTCTTTGTCTACACCACGGAACTTTGAAAGGTCCCAACGTGGAATTTTGCAGACAACATAGTCAAGTGCAGGCTCGAAAAAGGCGCTTGTGGTCTTGGTTACTGAGTTTTTCAACTCAAATAAGCCGTAACCCATGCCGAGCTTAGCTGCAACAAAGGCGAGAGGATAGCCTGTAGCCTTAGAAGCAAGAGCAGAAGAACGGCTCAGACGAGCATTTACCTCGATAACACGATAGTCTTCCGACTGTGGGTCAAAAGCATACTGAACGTTACACTCACCCACGATACCGATATGACGGATAATCTTGATGGCAAGAGCACGAAGTTTATGATATTCTGAGTTGGTAAGAGTCTGTGAAGGAGCAATAACAATTGACTCGCCGGTATGGATGCCCAGAGGGTCAAAGTTCTCCATGTTACATACTGTAATACAATTGTCGTAACGGTCGCGAACAACCTCATACTCAATCTCTTTCCAACCTTTGAGACTCTTCTCTACCAACACCTGTGGAGAGAAAGAGAAAGCCTTCTCGGCAAGCTTGTTAAGCTCCTCCTCGTTGTCGGCAAAACCTGAGCCAAGACCTCCAAGTGCGTATGCAGCACGGATGATAACAGGATAACCCAGATCAGCAGCAGCCTTACGGGTTTGCTCTATAGTCTCACACGCCTCGCTCTTTATAGTCTTGACATTAATCTCGTCAAGCTTCTGAACAAAGAGCTCACGGTCCTCGGTATCCATAATGGCTTGAACGGGAGTTCCAAGCACCTTAACATTATATTTCTCAAGAATGCCCTGGCGGTAGAGTTCAACGCCACAGTTCAGCGCTGTCTGTCCGCCAAATGACAACAAGATGCCGTCGGGACGCTCTTTCTTTATTACCTCCTCAACAAAGTAAGGCTGTACAGGAAGGAAATAAATCTGATCAGCTACGCCCTCTGAGGTCTGCACGGTTGCGATGTTTGGGTTTATAAGAACCGTTTTGACACCTTCCTCGCGCAACGCCTTCAACGCCTGTGAACCAGAATAGTCGAACTCGCCCGCTTCACCTATCTTTAAGGCTCCCGAACCGAGCAACAACACTTTCTTTATATTTTCGTCTTTCATTTATTCTAATGCTTTATTTTATTAATGTTTAATGAGGCAAAGCCTATTTATATCAAACATTTCACTCCCCCACTTTTTTTGATTCATCAGATTTTTATCTTCTCATCAGATATTTATCGATCTTCAGAAATCAAATCTTATCGATACGAATCAATCTTATCGCCAAAAAACAATCTTATCTAAAAAACATATCTTCAAATATGATATTCATATATCTTCTAAGATTAATTCTTATAATAAAATTGTATAGTGGAGGCGAAGCTTTTTTACATTTTAAGGCAATCTACAAACTTGTCAAACATAAACTCTGTGTCGACAGGTCCTGAACATGCCTCCGGATGGAACTGGCTTGAGAACCAAGGCTTGCTTTTGTGACGGATACCCTCGTTAGAACCATCATTCATGTTTACAAACATCTCTTCCCAATCGGCACCTAAGGTCTTGGCATCTACAGCATATCCATGGTTCTGGCTTGTAACAAAGCACTTTTCTGTGCCTACAAGACGAACGGGCTGGTTATGAGAACGATGACCATACTTCAGCTTGTAGATAGATGCTCCAGCAGCCTTGGCAAGCAACTGGTTACCCATACAGATGCCACAGATTGGCTTATCGCTCTTGCTCATCTGCTTGCGAATGATCTTTACAGCGTCCTCACACATGTCGGGATCGCCAGGACCGTTGGCAAGGAAAAGTCCATCAAACTCCATGTCAGTATAATCGTAGTTCCAAGGCACACGGATAACCTCAACACCACGATTGATAAGACAACGAATGATGTTAGCCTTTACACCACAATCGACGAGAACCACATTCTTGTCTGCACCCTCGTTGTAACGAATAATCTCCTTGCAGCTCACAAGGTCAACAAAATTTACTCCCTCATATTCAGCTTGAGGAATGTTGTTGGGTTCATCATCAAACAAGATTTTTCCCATCATAACACCATGCTCACGCAACACCTTTGTGAGCTCACGAGTGTCGATGCCAGTAATTCCTGGCACTTTCTCACGTTTGAGCCACTCGGCAAGAGTTTCAACAGCATTCCAATGACTGCATTGCTCACTATAGTCGGCTACAATGATAGCTGATGCATAAATCTTGTCACTCTCCATAAACGTAGGAAGACCGTTAGCCTCAAACGTGAAAGGAGGAACGCCATAGTTGCCCACAAGCGGATAAGTTAGTGTCATCAACTGTCCTGCATAAGAGGGATCGGTAAGCGATTCGGGATAGCCCATCATGGCTGTATTGAACACCACCTCGCCAGCGACGGGGGCTTCATAGCCAAATGACTTTCCGTGGAACTTTGTTCCGTCTTCTAAAACTAAAGTTACGTTTCTCATTTTATGATATTCGGAATTACTTATTTCTTTTTAATGCATGTTATTTTATGTGGTATGAACCGTTATGGTTAAACCTGTCACACATTTTTGGGTTGCTTATTTACTCTGATACACTTTTTCAATATAGTTGACAAATGCCTGATTACAGAGTCTAGTGCCACCAGGCGTAGGATACTTACCAGTAAAGTACCAGTCGCCTTTGTGGTTAGGTATTGCAGTATGCAAGCCGTCAATCGACTGATACACAAGTTCCACCGGCGTTGTCATACCTTCAGGACGAAGCATCTCAACAATTTTTGCATTTATCTCTTCAATCGTGAAAGGCTTATAGATGGCACGCACACAATTGGTCATCTGCTCAGCAGGCTTTTGCAGCTCGGTCTTACATGCTCGATACACCTCGTCCAAGACATTGAGAAGGTTGCGTTCCTTCAGTAGCTCCATTGTAGCTCGGAACACACAGAACTCTTCCAAACGAGGCATGTCTATACCATAATAGTCGGGGTAACGAATCTGTGGAGCGCTACTAACTATAACTATTTTGCGTGGGTGTAGACGGTCAAGCATTCGAAGAATACTTTCCTTCAACGTCGTGCCACGCACAATGCTGTCATCTATTACAACAAGGTTGTCGACATGTGGTTCTATGCATTCATAAGAAACATCGTACACATGTGAGGCGAGGTCGTTGCGCGAGTTGCCTTCAGTAATGAAGGTACGAAGTTTGATATCCTTCCACGCCACTTTCTCTGATCTCACATAGTTGTCAAGAATGTCATGGAGCTCCTGTTCTGTAGGAATGTGTCCAAGAGCTTGAATTTTCTTTACCTTCTGCTCGTTATAATATTTTTTAAATCCTCTCAGCAAGCCATAGAAGGCCACCTCTGCTGTGTTGGGAATGAACGAGAACACGGTGTGCTGAACGTCGCTGTCAATGGCTTTAAGCACAGGTTCACGAAGCTGTTCACCAAGAAGCTTTCGCTCATCATATATGTCACGATCACTACCACGGCTGAAATAGATTCGCTCAAAAGAGCAAGCAGAATCGCCACGCTGATCAAGCACCTTTTCAACACTAAACTCGCCATTGCGCTTTACAAACATGGCGTAACCAGGTTGAAGTTCTTTAATGTCTTCCACCTCGAGATCAAAGGTTGTCTGAAGCACAGGACGCTCACTTGCCAAGGCAACGATTTCATCGTTCTTATAGTAGAACGCAGGACGGATACCCCATGGATCACGTAAGGAGAACATCTCACCACTACCTGTGAGACCACAAACCACATAACCACCATCAAAGTCGTCCATTGTTGTCTTGAGCACATTGCTCATCAACACATTATCGTTTATATAATCAGTAATGTCGGTTCCTTCCAACCCCTTGGCCTTTGCGTCAACAAAGTTGCGTTCCACCTCTCTGTCAAGACGATGACCCATGTATTCGAGCATTATATAGCTGTCGCTATAAATTCGCGGGCATTGGCCTTGAGCCTTTAGCTTGTCAAAGATGCCCTCTATGTTGGTCATATTGAAATTGCCACACAAACAGAGGTTCTTTGCCTGCCAGTTGTTACGGCGCAAGAAAGGATGAACATATGACAATCCCGACTTGCCTGTAGTGGAATAACGCAGATGACCCATATACAACTCACCAGCGAACGGCAGACTGTGTTTTGCGAAAGAAGCATCTGACAGTTCATCGTGCGATAAGTCGATATAATTTTTCTGCACGGTGCCAAAAATCTTTGTTATGGCATCTTTTCCTTCAGCACGTTCACGGAACATATATTCATGTCCTGGTCGATAATCGAGTTTCACACAAGCCAAGCCTGCGCCTTCCTGTCCACGATTATGCTGCTTCTCCATCATAAGATACAGCTTGTTGAGACCATACATCCATGTCCCATATTTTTCCTGATAATACTCAAGCGGTTTGAGCAATCTAATCATCGCTACGCCGCATTCATGCTTCAAAGGTTCCACTTTACAATCCTGAATTTAAAAATTTAAACTGGCCCTTACAGACCTTTTTCCTATTTAAAGACGCGTATTACACGCCAACAATCTCGTCTGCTTATATAAAGAAAGCGTTAAGCAACAAGCCCAACGCTTTACATTTATAATAATAGATACTTATCTAAGGATATTAACGACAAGAGAGGCCACCGACGTAATGATGCCGATAACCGAGAACCAAAGAGTGGTAGACTGACCAATGGCTGAGTTTTTAGCCTTGGTACTGTTAGGTTCTACATAAAGCACATCGTTCTGCTGAAGATAATAGTAAGGTGAATTGATAATGTTGGCATCGTTCAGATTCAAACGATGCTGCGTCTTCTGACCAGTAGCATCCTCACGAATGAGAAGAACATTATCACGTTTACCGTAAATGCTGAGATCGCCGGCAGAGGCGATGGCTTCAAGCACACTCATCTTCTCTGTGGCAACAGGAACAACACCTGGACTATTCACCTCACCAATGACGGTAACGTGATAGCTAGACATACGAACAGTAATTACCGGATTCTCAGTCTTTGAGAGATATGGGAGTATGCTTTCTCTAATTTTATCTTCACACTGGCTCTTTGTCAAACCAGCAACTTGGATACGTCCTACAACAGGAAACTGAATATTTCCGTCATTATCAACGAGGTAAGTTTGAAGAGAGCCTCCGCCTCCGCTAAGACTTCCACCGTTACTCAATGCGCTTTGCACCGTTAGGTTGAACGGGATAGCCACCTGGGGGTCTGTTGTGTTTACTGTGATTGTAATAAGATCCTTAGGCATAATCTTCGCGTCATAAAGACCACGCGACTTTGCAAGGTTAACGGTATCTACATTTTGAAAATACGCAACCTTCTTAGCACTACCACAACTTCCCAACAACACTACCAATGTCATGAGAAAAAACGGAAAAATCAATTTTTTCATAAATACTATTATGAGAGTTTATATTAAAACCTTGAAAATAAGAACTTTAGCCCTTTAAAATAATAGAGCACAGTTTATCAAATGCAAAGTTATCACATTTTTTTCAAATCAACAACTTTTTAATCGACAAAAACTACAATTATTATAAGTAAATAAATGACAGGCAAAAATAGGGCGAGATAAAAGCGTTAATGACATGCAGTCTTATGCATTTAATCTGCAAAACGAAACTATTAAGAGGAAGACAAAAGACAACATGAAAGAAGACAAAGACAACTGAGACAGACAAAAAAATGTGCTCTGAAAGAACAAACCTCGCTATAATGTAGCAATAGATGTTTATACTTTCAGAGCACGAAAAGTATAGTTATATATAATTTATATATTCTCTATAAAGACCCAATGAGTTTATTCCCACTCGATTATCATTCATCTCAGAGAATCAATCTGTTGACCATCATTCAAAACCCTTTAGGGGACGCATGAAGGGGACGTTCATATCAAGTGCAAAGGTACTATTTTTATCCGAAAACCTAGCATTTCCTTTCAATTTTCAGCTGATTTAGGCTTGTTTTTAGCTTGTTTTCACTCTATTTTGGTTCATTTTTGAGCATAAATCAGCAGTCAACAGTCCTACACCTTATTATATTATATGATGTTCTTGCAGTCCTTTACCCCCAAAAGCAAACCGACTACAAGCACCATAAAATAAAGCGCAAATAGTCGGTTGAAGTGAATGTCAGTCACTACATTCATAGGTATTTATATTAAAAAACGTTGGATTTTAAGAAACATAGTTCAAAAGCTATATAAACTAAAAAATACTTTTATACTATGTCAGTCACAACATCAATAAGTACCCAAAGATTTAGTCACAAACCGACCCAAGAGGAGAAGAAGAACCTATACTTTGAGGTGAAGACCATAGAGGTGAAACAACTGTACCATCATGTCATCAACGGTGGTGCGTTCAACAACATTTATGACCTCAAAGGAACCTTCATGTTTAAGGGAAAGGGAATCAAGACAGACCACTACATAGGCACTCAGACCATCAACATTGATTTAGACCACCAAAACGAAACAATGGAAAAGTGCTACGAAAGGGTAACAGATAGACCAACCATTTGTTACACCACATCGTCTAATGGTAAGATGAATGAGAAGACTGGAATCGTAGAGTACGCATATAGGTTCATCTACGTCTTGGATACCATACTCCAAGGGAAGGAGTCCTACAAGGAACTGTACAGCCTTATCTGTACAAGGAACAGACTTGACTATGACCCAAGAGCTTCCAATCCGTACCAAAACATGTTTGGGTGCGCTAACTGTGAGTCAAGGTACACAGCCAAGGTTTACTCAGTCCATGATTTTGGTTTTCAAAATCATATTAATATTAATAACAATAAAGAAGTAAAAAGGTGCAAATCCAATAATATGGCAACAACAACACAGCACAATATTATTGGTTCTGCACCTTTCATCGACAAACAGTTCTACGCTGACTTCCAAACCCAAGACTTCAAGACCATAATCTTCAAGTATAAGGACAGACTCAGAAACGTCCAAATGTCTCGTATTCCATTCGTATCTGATGACGAGATGATGATTGACCTTCCGACTGACTTTTACGAGATAAGAAGACTGTTCGAGGTTAAAGGAAAGGACAAGGGTAGATGCAAGAGAGTTGTTTACGGTCAACATCGCAAAAGAAAACTCTTCCATAATCTAATGATACGAAGACTCATCACCGAAGACCTAAGTCCAACTGAACTGCTGTACGACCTCTGTTATGAAATGGAATATTACATCGACAATACCAATACTGCCCATCCCATCACGAAGAGAGACCTTCTCAGCATCGTAGGGAGTGTAATGGAGGCAGACCTTGAAGAGTTCAGACAAAACTACAAGAGACCAAGGGAGAGGATGGTGAATCGCAGATATGCCGAGAGGCACGGAAAGACCAAGAGGGCTGTAGCCAACAAGGCCAATGCAGAGAGGCATCGTGTGAGAAAGGAGGAACTCTATGCACGGATTGGAGAGCTTTATGACTGTTCCCTCGGAAATAAGGAGAACCTCGCCATCCTTGCAGAGTACGGAATAGCCATCAGCATCGACACGTTGAAGAGGTTCAAGAAAGAAAATGGTCTGACTCGGAAATACGCCAAGAGGCGTTCATCTAAATCCGAGTCGGATGCCGCATAGGTGATGGTAACTGTAGCACATCCACAACCGTCTCAATTTAATCTTTATACCCTATCTTGAAACACTCATTTTCTGTCTCATTCTATCCTTTTAGGTTAACGTGAGTCATATACACAAGGTCACTTACAACTTTTCATAATTGACTCCACCTATCTTGCCTGCGATATAATTAAGGGGAGAGCGTTGGTTTGCATCGAAATAAACGTGGTCAAGAAACAGTTGTTCGCCTTTCTCTATAACTTGGCATCTAAAACTCGTTCCTTCTATCAGTTTTGTCAATTGAGAAGACTTGACAATGAACGTATAATCACCTCGGTATTCAATAATACAGACTCGGTTGGGAGACCAAGTAAGACGGTAAACATCTCCCACCTCCATCTCATCGGCATATACGCAATCGCCAAATGTTATGTTGGAGGATGGCGCACCATTGACATCATCGGCATTATAGAGCCTTTTGAAATCATCAAAAGACCGATATCCAATGTACTGGCTTAAGATATCAAGCGTAACCGCTCGAGGAGTTGTTGTATCATTCACATATCCCCACAACCTCTTTAACGTTGTGACTCCTATCATATCTCGGGTACGCATAAAGATTCTCTGAGAAAGATGTTCAAACTTCTTACTCGTTATCTTTGAAATTCCTTCTGCATTCTCGATGGCAGAAATCAATAATAGGATGTCTTTTTCTGTTTTCATGCGTGCAAAATTAATGATTTTTTAAAAAAAGCCCAAGTTTCAAATAAATTATGTAATTTTGCAAGCAAAATTTTCAATTATGTCCAATAATCAACAAAATCCCCTATGCTTTTCCCAAAATCCGTCAGAAATTTGGGGTGATGACAATGTGCGGATGAACTCTGATTATTGTAACTTCGTGGAGTTGCAGAGCTCGGGCTTCTTCAGGCTGGTTATTGCCACTAGATTCGGCAGGAAGGTGATGCTAAAGACCCTCAAGGAAGAAGTTAAGGATACTCTAAAATATAAGGAGATTCTTCGTAAGGAGTTTGACATTCTAATGTCATTGAATAGTGACAATATTGTGAATGTAATTACTTGGGAAGAAGCAATTGCTGGGATTGGCTCGTGCATTGTGATGGAGTATGTTGATGGGCAGACTCTTGATAAGTTTCTTGCACATAATCCTACAAAGAAAGAAACTCTTATTGTTTTGGAAGAAATGCTCAAAGCAGTAGGATATGTTCACAGAAAACAGATTATCCATCGAGATATCAAACCAACAAATATTATTGTCCTGTCAGACGGACACCACATTAAGTTAATTGATTTTGGACTTGCTGATTCAGAGGCCTACGAGAATCTCAAACAACCATGCGGTACAGAAGGATATGTAAGTGCCGAACAGAAATGTGGCGTTAACGATGTACGCAACGACATCTATTCCATTGGATGTATAATGAAGGAAATGAGACTCGGTTGGCAATACCAAGGCATAATTAAAAAATGCCTTTCATCATTAGAGAAGCGTCCTACTTCAACAATGGAACTTTTGTCTATGGTGGAATCGGTTTCAAGAAGACGTGCGGTAGGACTAAAGGCTATGTTATTCTTTTCATCCTTCACTATAGTTGGTATTTGCTGGTACTATTATCATGTTTCTCAGATTCAATCATACGACAATGATATGGAACAAACAGTAACAACGGACACCTCGGATGCCGAGATTTTGTTGGAAAGTAATCCTCCTTCAGAAACTTTGACATACACAGACTACACCAGAGTTCTGTCAGAAGTAAAGAAGATAATTGATGAAGATGTTAAGCCTATTGATGCTATGATGGATACTATTACGAGAATGAATAATGTTCCCTCATCATATTTTACTTTTCTCGAAAACGAGGCTGAAAAACTCAACGAGCTTGCACAACGTCACAGAGGGGAAATCAATCCTTCTAATTTTAATGAATTCTATTCAGAGATGATGTCTTACTATAAATCTAAAACCGACAAGTGGAAAGGCATATTAGAGAGATTAGAATGACCTGCATTTGCCACATATATGCAAATGGTCCTAAATGGACCTTCTGATAATTTGCTATGCTCTTACAAACCTTATACCTTTGCACTAAAAGTAGTAAAAAACAAAGGTATGGGATTTGATATTTTTACCAAAAAACATCTTTTTGAAGCACAAATTCATCAAATAAGAGTTAAAAAGTATCCTTATTATCTCTATTTTGATGAATTTCTCAATATTTTTCACTATATTTGCAACGCCATACTGTGTGCGAATATTGACTTGCGCGGTCTAATTTACGCAAAAATGGGTGGTAAGTACATAACATAAAGTCGTTTTCTGCGACTTATCTGGTGGCATCTCGAATCTGACAGTTCAACATTACCGTCACGGATAAGATAACAGAAGAGGACTACGGTGTGTATTAGTATACACACCCTTTTTAGGTATGTGGTTTTGCCATATACTTTGAGGGTGTTATATATAATCGCATCGTGGGGCTCTACTTGGTTATCAGATTCCTACGGTAAAGGTTTTGTCAGAACCCGAGGTGCAGGAGGTGAGGTAGCGAATGTGGTCTCCACGATTTTTTTATGTACCTGCACTTACATTTTAATTATTCCAAGTCCACAAGTGGAGATATGGACAGACTTTTAAACTTAAATCCTATGGATATCGAAGAACAAAAGAACTTAGCAAAAAGTTTCAATCTCTCCAGCAAAACACCAAGCGAACTGATACAACTATTGCAGGAAAGTATTAAATCAAAGTTCGGAATCTATTCAAAAGCAGATAAAGACAAGCTGATGCGTGCTTGGTTCAAGTCAGAATTAAACCGTCTTCGTTCTCAGGGCATGGAAGAAGAGACCGCAGGAGAACAAGCAATGGATTATGCCATAGCCCTCTGGAAGCGAACAGCAAGCTGTATTCGAAACGTTCCTCCATACCACATCTGGACTATTGAGAAAGAAATTGATGATATTGTTAGCGAAAGTATTTTTCAGATTAATAAGAATGAATGCTTGGATATTAAATTATTTACTTTTGATGCTAAAGACTCTTCTTTAGAAGAATACATAAGCCTACTAAATACTATAAAATCCACCAAATCTACAATTGTTCTGCTCATTAAGAATTTTGCTAAGGCTAAGGGAGAACTTTTCGTGTGGTTACTTAATTATGTCGAGAATGGGGCAGTAAAGAATTGTCAAACAATCATTACGACCCCACTTGTTTCTGACGGGCCAACACAGAGTTTAATTGGCATTAGAGTTTTGCAGACAGTTTTAATTTCTGAATAGGGTGTCCAGTTAGCCGTACCAAATTGAGTGCTCACATGAGATGGTACCTTAGACTCTAGTACCCCTGTAAGGGCAAAAGCGTAACATATAATGATGTAACATCGGGCAAACAATATGATAAAAAGTCGGGGGGGGTAATACGCCTTTGCCTTTACAGGGCGTGGGCTACCCGTTATACTCGGTTACCCAGGGCGTAGCTTCGCTCTGCCCTGTGCTATGGTGATTAGCTTGCAACAAATTATGCCTTTTTACCGTTGTACTAAATGGTCCTAAACGAACCTCTAAGAAATTCTTTACTGCAAATTTTTGTAAATATCTTTGCATCGAATTTCTCAGAGGTTCTTCTTTGGGGTCTCTAAGAATGTAGCATGATGTGTAATCTAAAAGCAAAAAATTATGTGGAGTTTCCTTTTACTTTTTGCCTTCCCTCTTTATGTAGTTTGGGCGGTAATAAAAATCTGTATCTTGATGATTCAGTTTTTTTCTATCTGATTGGATTTTTGATTGGTCGTGGATGGGATTAAAAATGGAATAATATGAGCAGAAGTTATCTACACAACCCTTACATGAAAATGATTCATAGAGGGAGGGCAATCCAACAAGGTTGTAAGAATTCACACAAGTATGATGAGAAACCAAAGAACTTTCCATCTCGATTCGTTACTGAACACTGCTCTGATAACGCAAAGATAAGATGTTTAGATGCTGCTAGTTCACTTAGAGGTCATGGCGGAAAGAAAGACAAACGTACAATGGTGAGTGGAATTATCCGTTCACATGTACGCAGAGAAGCCCGATGTATCATAGAACAACAATTGTTAGAAGATGAAGTATAGTGTCATTTTGGTCATCGCATTGACTATAATTGGTTGCAATCGTATTACCGATAAACAAATTGATAAAGGTTCAAAGGATGCATATTCATCAAGCAGTTTGTCTGTATTGATTCATAGTAAACAATGTCCAAAACAGATAGAATCATTAGAGAAGGCTTGTAATCAATGGGATGATTTGAATAAGGAAATAGAAGAAATGTATTACATTGTTCAGACAAAACCGAGTTGGTATCGTGGCAATGAGGGACATGAGAATTTCTATAAGGATTGTGAAACAATAAAGGCTCTTCATCTTTCTTTATACCAAACGCCTCATAGTATTCCTTGCCATCAGGTAAAATCCAACCATTACATATATATTAAGGATGCAAAAGAGTTGCTCCTCGCTTGTTGCCAACGAACCATTGACAGAGAGCTGCCAGAATCGTATGAAACACCATGCACGGAGCATAATGAGGAAATGGCACGTTATCGTAAGGATGCTATTGGCCATCTGAATCGAATAAAAGTACTTTTAGATGATTGGATAGAGGCAAGAGAACAATATGCTAAAGATTTATCCGACTTGCCTTATGATAATGCAGATTATGTAGATAGAAGTCTGACTGACCAAAAGACATCTGAATGCCTAATTGGTTTATCAGAATTAATGTCCTTGCCTTAATATGGACATCGCGACTGATGAAACAAGTATTATATCCTTTGTTTGATGAAGATTTTGTCATTGACTTTGCTACGATTAGTAAGCGATAATTTACTTTGAATATTGATTGAACATCTGCCGAAGTGAAAACGAACGTTTGTGCAAGGCAAGCGCAGAAGCCAAGTTTACTTGGATTATGCCGAGCCGCCGCCAATTTTCGTGCAAGCGAGTGCAGAGCCGAACTTGTTCGGGCTATGCCGAGCGCAGCCGAAAATGTCTAGAAAACGTCTGTTGAAAACGAACATATGAAGACACTTGATTTTAACATAAAGATTTATCTAACGGTAGGTATTAACTATACCTGCTGGAGCAAGGAAGATAATAAAGAGGATGACTATAGGGTGTGTGTATCTGAACTCATCAGTGATAGTAAGTCTGTTGAATTAACAGACGAACAATTTGACTTACTATACAAAGTGTGGTCACAGAAAGGCGAAAAGCCAGAATTAGAAACACTTGGGCATGGTTTTCAAGATATTTTTGACTGCCTAACCACACCACATCTCATTGCCATCAAACAAAAATACAAAGATTATGGCTACTCAGAAGACTACACAGAGATGATGATGCAAAAAATTGGCGCAAGCGTGACTCCTAGAATAGAGAATTTGAACCGAATCTTTGACGAGGTTGTTGACACAACGTTTGAGAACGGAATAATCATCGACATTCTCAAAGGAGGTCGTAAGAAAATTGCAGGTTGTACGGACGTTCATATTAAAGTTCTTGAGTCTGACGCAGCCTACATTGACGCACGTGCCTTTAGAAAATGTAAAGAACTCAAAGAGGTTCATCTGCCCAATGTGGTTTCAATCGGACCTGGTGCATTCTCAGGTTGCCTTAGCCTACATACAGTAGAACTTGGCTCAAAAATTAAAATAATTGATGAGTTTGCTTTTGCCGATTGTCATTTTCTACATTCTGTAAATCTGCCTGACGGCATCGAAAGAATAGAAGAATCGGCATTTCAAGGTTGTGTGAATCTTCCTGCGTTACTCGAACTCCCCAACTCCATCAAACATATTGGTTTTGATGCCTTTGCTTATACGCCTGCTGACCGCTTGTCAAACAATCCAATCTATTCGGATGAAGAATATGAAGTTGATGATGCCCCATTTTGAGAGATGATGTTTGTAATTGCTGAAGACCCCCCAAAGGTATATAAAGAGTTATTCGAAAACCAACATAACTTTTCAGTGATGACTAATCATCTTCTCTCATTCAATAAAAGAATGAGAATTGATAAAAATATCCCAATGAGGGAGCATTGCTATGCGGAGATAGACTCATCGTAGATGAAAACTGTTGGAAGTCATTCCAAGAGATGTGTGTAGATGTCGGGATAATACTTGATTTTACTAATATGTACCACCAAACAGATAATAATGATTCCCTATAAATTTCATAAAGCTGATGACTTTTCATTAGTCAACTTGTCAACAGAAGAAGAGCCGGAAGAACCGCTTGAGGAATTAATTGCTCAATATGAGGCACTATGCAAAAACCATCGTGACCATCGATTAAGTTTACAAGAATTGGCAAAACCATATACTTGCGTCAAGACTATTAACGGCAAAGAAAATATGGTTATAGACTTTGAACGGTGGGAGAAGGAAGATGTGGAAACTTTCGGTGCTTATATCTGTGGTGAGGTTAATAGCAGCTGCGTCTTTGAGGCATATGAATACGTCATAGACTTAAAGATTGCCTTCTTGAATAGGAAAGACGCTAAATAACGCTAAAGATTATTGTGAAACACCACATTGCTATTGCCTGAATTAAAATCATGCTGTACCTTTGCTAAAAAACAAAACGGTCATGAATACAGTCATTTATACAAGGGTTTCGACGAGTGTGCAGGATTATCAACGTCAGATAGACGAACTCCAGCAGTTTGCCTCATCACGCGGTTGGAATGTGTTACAAGTTTTCTCGGAGAAGGTGTCAGGGGCAAAAAAGAATGAAGAACGACAAGAGTTACAAAGTTTAATGTCCTACATTAGTACACACAATGTAGAAAAAGTTCTTGTGTGGGAATTGTCTCGCCTTGGGCGTAATACGCTTGAGGTCTTAAAGACTATTGAAGAATTTAACACCTTGGGAATCTCTTTATTCATAAAAAATTACAATATTGAAACCCTAAACGAAGACGGAAAACCAAATGTAATGTCTCAATTTTTAGTTACTATTCTTGCAGAAGTTGCTAGTATGGAACGTGCAAGTATAAAAGAACGCATGGATAGTGGCTTAAAGAAATATATCTCCAATGGAGGTCAGGTTGGAAGAAAAGTCGGTTATCGCAAAAATAATGAGAAAGTGCAGGAAGAGTATTCGGATGTAATTAAACTCTTGAGAAAGGGTATCTCTATCCGCAATGTATCTAAATTAACTGGACACAGTATAAACACTATACTGAAGTGCAAAAAGCAGATTGCCTAACTCGCCCTCTTCTCACGTTAACCTAAAAGGATAGAATGAGACAGAAAATGAGTGTTTCAAGATAGG
>ENA-ORRQ01000480-ORRQ01000480.1-human-gut-metagenome-genome-assembly--contig:-NODE-480-length-38710-cov-16.050912_pt1 | contig 38710 bp, 29 predicted proteins | sample MGYA00242177_ERZ509138 | MGnify/ENA primary metagenome ERZ509138 (study PRJEB26280, sample SAMEA2338628) | human gut metagenome | biome: human gut; feature: human-associated habitat; material: faeces... | reverse complement strand
GGACATCTTGGCGGTTTAAACTTTGCTAATTTGGGAACATGCGGACATTCATTATAATAATATGTAGCGAAAACAGAAATAAAAACAAGAAACGACAAAAATCAAAGGGCAGGAAACGTATGGACACAAAAAAAGGACTCCGCTGAGTCCCTGTCTTTTGTTAACCTTAAATCTAATACTATGAAAAACACAGTACAAAGATATGAAAGTTTTACCTAAAAAGACAAACTTCTGTGATAATATATTTACAAAAAGGCGGTTTTATTGATATAAATCAACAAAACCGCCCAAAATAGTTACTTATTTTTTATAATTACTCAATCCCTTGTTAAGGAAGTCGGTGTAATGACTGATATTCTCGTCGTAACTATAAGAGCCTGCAAGAGGCATACCTTTGTTGTCGAGAATTACATAGAATGGCTGTGCGTTAGCACCAAATTTGCTGCGCTGCAGATAGCTCCACTTATCACCGACGGTGCGTAGTGTGCGCTTGCGTCCATTCTCAACCACCTCAATAGGCTTGTCGAGCGGCTGCTTGTCGTCAACATAAAGAGAGATGAGTATGAAGTCGTTGTTAAGCTTGTCGGCAACCTGCGGGTCTGTCCATACGGCTGCTTCCATCTTACGGCAGTTTACACAGCCGAATCCGGTGAAGTCGACAACTACAGGCTTGCCCTCAGCTGCAGCTGCTGCCATACCCTGCTCATAATCCTTAAACTTAGGCTCAACTTCGTTGTGATACAGGTTGAAGTCCTGAGTGTTGATAGGAGGAGCAAATGCGCTGACAGCCTTACACGGTGCGCCCCAGAGACCAGGGATAAGATATACGGTAAATGCAAGCGAAATCATACCAAGAACGATACACGGAACAGGCATGGCATCTGTGTTGCCCTGATCGCTCGGGAACTTGAGTTTACCGATAAGATAAAGACCGAGCATACCGAAGATGATAATCCAGAGAGCAAGGAACACTTCGCGGTCGAGAAGTCCCCAGCCGTAAGCAAGGTCGGCTACAGAGAAGAACTTGAGAGCGAATGCAAGCTCGATGAATCCGAGTACAATCTTGATTGTGTTCATCCAGCTGCCTGACTTAGGAGCCTGCTTGAGCCATGTCGGGAACAGGGCGAAGAGTGTGAACGGCAGAGCCAGTGCGATGGCGAAACCGAGCATACCGATGGCAGGACCTGCTATGCTGCCTGAGGTGCTGACCTCAACGAGCAGGAAGCCGATGATAGGACCTGTACATGAGAACGAAACGAGCGTAAGCGTGAACGCCATGAGGAAGATGCTGAGCAATCCGCTTGTTGAAGATGCCTTGTTGTCAACCTTATTGGTCCATGAAGAAGGAAGAGTAAGCTCAAACCATCCGAAGAACGAGAGGGCAAACACTATGAGCAACAGACAGAAGAATATGTTGAACACAGCGTTGGTAGCCAGCGCGTTTAGCGAGCTTGCACCGAAGATAGCCGTTATGGCAAGTCCGAGGGCAAGATAAATGACGATAATCGAGATACCGTATGTTATGGCATCGCGGATACCCTTCTTCTTATCCTTAGTACGTTTCAGGAAGAAACTTACAGTCATAGGAATGATAGGCCATACGCAAGGAGTGAACAATGCCACAAAACCTCCGACAAGTCCCATTAAGAATATGTATATCCAAGAGCGGCTTGCACCGGCATCACCGCCGTTGAAGTTCTGAAGTTCCTTGATAACAGGTTTCCAGAGGTCGCCCTGTGTGTTTACGGCAGCAGTGTCAGCCTGCAGCGAGTCGCCGGCAGCAACGGGTGCGGCAGCCACGGTGTCGGCAGCCTCAGTCTCCTCGGTTTCCTCTGCCTCAGGAGCATCGGCAGGTCCTTCACCCTTGAAAGAGAAGTCAACCTGTGTAGGCGGAATACAGTTTTCATCGTTACATGCACCATACTCGAGATAACCCTTGACATTATAAGTCTTACCGGTTATCTTGTATTTCTGCACAAAAGTGACACTATGCTCAAAATAGCGCAGAGTCATGCCGAACATCTTGTCATACTGGCTGATTTCCTTTCCCCTGTGCGACAGTTTTCCTTCAGCCTTAACTCCCTCTGCCTTTTCAGTGTGAAGAGAGGCAGAAATAGGGCCGTCAGCGGGCAGTCCGGTTGAATACACGTGCCATCCGTTGTCTATCCGCCCCGTAAAAATAACTTCAAGCTCTGTTGGGGACACTTTTTTCTGGCTCACCTTAAAGTGAACCGGGTCTTGCATCTGGGCTGCAGCAGCCAGAGTGAACATGGCGAGCAGCACTGTAAGAAATGTTGATTTTAAAAGTTTCATTATTTTTTCTGGGTTTTATGTGTCATTATATCAAGCACGAAGCGATCAGTCTCGTCCATGCCCCTCTTGCCTATCTCTGTAAGGTTGCGTATACTTTGGTCTACATCATCGTCGATGATACCCTCAACCGATGTAACATGCTTGTTCTGTATGGCAAGCATTGCGCTCATCACAGCCGTGCTGACGCCAGTCGTAAGCTTTAGCGCGCAGCTTGGCTTAGCTCCGTCGCATATCATGCCGGTAAGGTTGGCAATCATATTCTTTACAGCATACGACATTTGCTCATAGCTGCCGCCCATAAGATAAGTTATACCGCAGCTGCTGCCCGTACTTGCCACCACGCATCCGCAGAGAGCAGAGAGCGAGCCCAGATGCTGCTTGATGTATATGGCAGTAAGGTTACTTATGATAAGTGCGCGTATGGTTTCTTCCTCAGTGTTGTGATTCTCCTCAGCAAACACAACAACGGGCATTGTTGTGCAGATGCCCTGGTTGCCGCTGCCGCTGTTGCTCATCACGGGCACCATGGCTCCCGCCATGCGTGCGTCGCAGGCACAGCTCGTTGCCGAAAGTATCTTTGAGAAAATACTGTCGCCCATTATGCCCTTGCCGAGCGGGCTGCACATGGTCTTGCCAAGCGTGTGGCCATAGTTCTCACGCAGTCCGGCTGCAGCAGCCGACTCGTCCATGCGCTTAGCGTCAAGAATGAATTTCAATTCATCAATATCTGTTTCAGTGGCAAACTCATACACCTTGCGCAGCGTCAGTTCAACCTCCTCATGATGTTCCTCGTCGGCCTTGGGCACCATATTGTCGAGCATTACATCGCCATCCTTGCGCAAATACACAAAGTTGGTGTGCATGTGCATTATTCTGGCCTCGGCCTCATGACCTTCGGCACGGCACTTCACAGCAATATACAACTTGTCGGGGGCATCCTCTTTCAGGCTTATGTGTATCCTGTCGCCGGCAATATACTCTTTGCCGCGCTCTACGGCCTGTTTGTTACAGTCCTGCAGAACTTCAAGCTCCAGCTCAGGACGGCCGATAAGCGCTCCGAGCGCCACGGCTATAGGCAGGCCTATCATACCCGTCCCGGGTATACCCACTCCCATTGCGTTTTTCAAGATGTTGGCACTTAGCTCTATGTCGATGCTCTCGGGAAGAGTGCCGAGAAGCTCTCTGGCCTTTGCCACACACAGAGCTACGGCAATAGGCTCGGTACAGCCTATTGCAGGCAGAACCTGACTGTGTATCAGGGCAATAATAGATTTTCTTTCTTCTGTTGACAACATTACTAAGACTTTTAGGTTATACTTACAAGTTGCGAAATTACAAATTTAAGTGGAAAAAATCTGTTTTTAACAAGGAAAATTACATAAAGTGTATAAAAAAATCGACAAGTAACCCGTAAGACGCACCTGCCATAATTACATTTTGTAAACATAAGGAATAAAAATTCATATTTAATTCAAAATACATGTTTCAATTTTTAATATGGCATCGAAAAACAAAGAACATCAACCATTACATAAAAGACGACAATAAGCATCACAAAAAGACATCTTCCCACCTGCAATGAAAGGAGCTTCAGAAACAACAACTACCACGCTTATGAAGTTTGGCATAACGTTCTGAAAATCAGCCATATAACAAGTTATCAACAATACATTTGAAAAACACCATGCTACACAGAGAGCAGCTATACCCAAAACAAGAATCAAAAACCATAAAAACGTATACGGCTACGCGCCGGACATAAACAAAGACACAAGGAACGACACATGCCAAATGAACAAAAATTAGCAGCTTACGAATGACTCACTAACTATTTTTAGCATTAAAAAGTTGTTGATTTGAAAAATAAAGCCTACCTTTGCCAACAAGAATAAAATGAATTAACATAAGGAAAGGCAAGATCAAAGGATTCCGACATTGAGAGATATGCCGGAATCTTTCGTTTTGTCTGTCCAAAAACAATATTAATTTTTAAAATCTATAATTATGGCTTACATGTCACAAGAAGGCTACGACAAGTTAGTAGCCGAACTAAAACATTTGGAAAGTGTCGAACGTCCAAAGGCATCAGCTGCTATTGCTGAGGCAAGAGACAAAGGCGACCTGAGCGAAAACTCTGAATATGATGCGGCAAAAGAGGCACAAGCTCACCTGGAAGACAAAATCAACAAAATCAAGCTTGCAATCTCAGAGGCTAAAATCGTTGACACATCACGCCTGAGCACAGACAGCGTGCAGATTCTGTCAAAGGTAGAAATGACCAATCTGGCCAACAACGCCAAGATGAGCTACACCATCGTAAGCGAGAGCGAAGCTAACCTGCGCGAAGGCAAAATATCAATAAAGACCCCTATCGCACAAGGATTGCTCAACAAGAAAGTTGGCGACGAAGTGGAAATCAAGATTCCACGCGGAACAATCAAGCTGCGCATTGACAAAATTTCAGTAGAATAAAGCTCATGAGAGGTCAAGGTCATGAGGCTTTAAGGCAGGCAAGCCAAAGACTCCTGACACTGAAGCCTCATTACACACGACATTCATAAGCCCTAAGGACCTTACAATACAATAACATAAAAACATAACATCATGGATATATTCTCAAAGATAGCTGCAGGCGAAATACCCAGCTACAAATGTGCCGAAAACGACAAGTTCTACGCATTTCTTGACATCAATCCGCTGGCTAAAGGTCACACGCTGGTGATACCGCGCCGTGAGGTAGACTACTTCTTCGACCTCAGCGACGATGAGATAGCCGAGATGATGGTGTTTGCCAAGAAAGTTGCAGTAGCCATTAAGAAAGCTTTTCCATGCCGTAAAGTGGGCATGGCTGTACTCGGACTCGAAGTGGCTCACGCACACATACACCTCGTGCCCATGCAGACTGAAAAAGACATGCTCTTCTCTAACCCGAAACTCAAACTGACTGAGCAGGAGTTTAAAGAAGCTGCAGACAAAATATATGCCGCTTTCTGCGAATAAAGCCCGAACACGGCACGCCGCAAAAAACGGCACAAAACATATAAGAGCGAGTAACAACGGCCGGCATTGCCAAGCCCTAAGTTACCCGCTCTTTTTTATTTCAGCAAGACAGCACGACTAAATATACTCGTCTCCATACTTGACCTGAACTTCGTTAACATACTTGCGTATAAGTGCCGACGAATCCTCCTTCTTGCATATGAGCAGCACGTTGCCCTTCTCGGCAACGATATATCCGTCGAGCCCGTTGATTATGCTCATGTGGTCGTCAGGCAGCTTTATTATGTTATTATGGCTGTCTTCAATAATCACGCGCGAGCCGATAACCACATTATCACCCTCGCCCTTGCTCATACTCTCATATATTGAATGCCACATGCCAAGATCGGCCCAGCCGAAATCGCATATCATCACATAAACATTGTCGTTCTTCTCAAGAATACCGTAATCGATAGAAAAATTCGGATACGACGGGAAATTCTCCTTGACAAATTCGAGTTCGCGCTCCATGCTGTACTCCGTTTCCGACTCTTCAAGCTTTCTCAGCACCGGCGGGAAAATACGCTTGAGGCACTCACACAGATAAGTTACATTCGACAGGAACAGACCTGTGTTCCAATAAAACTCGCCGCTCTCCATGAACATACGTGCAAACTCGCGGTCGGGCTTCTCCGTGAACGACTTTACCTTAAACACATCGTCACGCTCAGAAGGCTCGCCTGTCTGAATGTAGCCGTAACCCGGCTCCGGACGTGTAGGCCTTACGCCCATCGTCAGCAGACTGTCGTTAGCTCCGACAAAGTCAAGTCCGTTAAGGACATCCTCCTTGAACACATTTTCCTTGAACACAGCCTGATCCGACGGCACCACAACAAGACGCGCATCGCGGTTGATATGAAGAATGCGATATGTGGCCCACGCCACACTCGGAGCCGTATTCCTGAATATCGGCTCACTCAGGATATGTCCTTCGGGCAGATCGGGCAACTGCTCACGAACAAGGTCATAATAGATATGGTTAGTACTGATATAGATGTTCTCTGCGGGAATAAATCCCGACATGCGGTCGTAAGTCTGCTGAAGAAGCGTGCGTCCGGTTGAAAAGAAATCCAAAAACTGCTTGGGACGGTCCTCACGACTGCAAGGCCACAGGCGGCGCCCCTTGCCGCCGGCCAAAATAAGGCAATAATTATTTTTATTCACACACATTGCGTTTACAGATTGTTTTACGAATACGAAGATACGCATTATTGTCTGTATAACCAATTATTTTAAGTTTTTTCAATTAAAAATTTGTCAATTCAGAATTTATATTTATCTTTGCAGCCGAAAAGAAGCCCAGATGGCGGAATCGGTAGACGCGCTGGTCTCAAACACCAGTGGGGCAACTCGTGCCGGTTCGACCCCGGCTCTGGGTACACAAACGGAACTTCCTTATAGAAGTTCCGTTTTTTATTATTCTGACGCACAGCATTTTATCACCATAACCAATGCAAACAACAAAAAAGAGGCAGGCCATAAAGACCCGCCCCGCTAAACGATAAAATTATTTTTAACACATACAATCCGGCTACGCCGAACGAACAAAGCCAATGAAACATCATTTGATGCTGCCGTCAAGTATCCCCTCATAATAGGCTCTTACGTCAGCCCATTTATAATACGGAAACATATTTGTCTTAACTGGTATATGCACTTCGCGCTCATTATGCAGAAACTTGACAATAACATCACCGGCAGCATTCTTATAGAACACAATCTGCACATTGGCAGCCATAGGCGTAGCCTTAAAGTCGCACCATACCTTATACACATCGGCAGGAGCCGAAACAGCCACGTTGAAATTCTCAATACGCAAAATGGCCAAGAGCGGAATGACATTGCCGTCGTGACCAAACCGCAGAGTAGCAGCAATGTCGCCCGACGATATAGCCTCGTCGGCACTGCTGATGATGTTGCGTAACAGATTCTTTGCATTAGCAACAACAATACCGTTGCCGGCAGCATGGTTTGCATTGCCTACATAAAACCTATAGTTAACACACTGCCACAAGTCAAACAACTCAGAAGGTTCAAACACATCATAAAAGCTGATGTCGGTGTCAATGTCCTGCATGTCAACGGCTATCCAGTAAAAGCCCCACATAAGCTCGGCCGGACTGACATGATTCTTAACAAACGAGCTGTCGGTAAAAAGAGCCTTCATAAGTCTCTGCGGACGCACGTTCTGCTTTTCAAAAGCATTATACTCAGCCACCCACGGACCAGTCTTCTGGTCGGTAAACGCATTCGACTCAGGCGTATGATAGTTAAGATAACTCATATACTTCTCGCTTGCCTCATAACTTATGTCAAGCCCCGGAGCAAGTCCCTTCAGCCTGTCGCCAAAAGCTGCCATGCTCATTGCGCAGCGGAGCGACACTGTAGAACGGGCAGAAACCTTGCGCCCGGCAGTAAACACTTCGGGATAATTGGCATACATACGCTCTGCTATGCCCTGATGCTGGCGCACGCCTACAGAACTCAAGTCGCCTCCACATCCCTCTACGGCAGGCCAAAGGCGCTCAAGACGCGACAAGGCCGACTTGCCTAAAGGCGTAAGCACGTCAAGACTGTCGGCACTTTTAAGCAAATCCATAACCCATCGGTAATCCCGGTCGCCAAGAAGATAACGTGAGCCGTGGCGTCCGTAATGGCTTATATAAAAAGGCTTATAACCCTCAGGAGCCGGCGACTGGGCTATCGCCGGTGCCTGATAGGCAAGATATACACCTCCGGCCCTGTTCAGGTCAGCATAGACTTCCTTGCGCGTTGTCTGTGCGCTTATCCCTGTAAGGACAAGAAGTAATAATACTACAAAACTTGTTCTTCTCATATTGTCACGCAAAGTTTAATATCCTTCGTTCTGTATCAAATTCGGATTGTTAGTAAGTTCCGTTTCCGGTATAGGGAACAGGTTATAATGGTCGTCAACGTCAGCTCCTGTACGCACATCGTTTTTCCAGTCCCAATTACGTCCCTTAGTAAACTTTCCGAAACGTATCAGGTCTGTACGGCGCACGAGTTCTGACGCAAGTTCACGCTGACGCTCGGCAAGGATAAAGTCAAGAGTAAGCTCCGAGTCAGTAATGTCGCCCGAAACATCCGACCTTACGCCAGGCTGTGCATACTTGCCGCTCATATATGCGCGTTCGCGTATCTCGTTTACATATCCCAAAGCCTCTGCCCTAGTGCCGCCCTCGGCACCTCTCAGAATAGCCTCTGCCGCAATAAGGTAGGCCTCGCCTGTGCGGAACATAGGAAAGTCTATCGAAACATAAGCCTCGCCCTGCTGAGGTATCTCATCGTTCACCGTCACATTACGCCATTTAATATATCCATAGCCATAGGTGAACAGACTTGTCATATTCATATTCTCGTCCCATGTTTCCTTCTTCTGGTTAGGCAGTGCTGTCATAAACTGGGCACGTTTATCCTTCTTCTGATTGCCCCATGTGTCATTTACGTCAAACATCACATCGTCAGCATCAAAAGCATCAACAAGAGTAGTCTTAGCACGCACGTTGCCCCATCCGCGAGATCCTACACCGGTCTTGTACATCTCATCCATCGGACCATTAACAAAGGCCTTGACATAAAAGTTTGTTCCTGCCGAACTTTGTGCATGCAGGCCGTCCTGAACAAGAGGCCATATTATCTCTGAACATTTGTCGTTGTCGGCAAGGAATATCTGTCTATAGTCAGGAGCAAGATTATAGCCTCCTTCGTTTATCACCTTTTTTGCATACGTCAGGGCATCAGTATAGCGGTTTTCGCCGGTCCACACTTCAGCATTAAGATACATGCGTGCCAACAGGAACCACTCTGCCACACGGTCAACTCTTCCGTAAACATTGGCATGAGGAGCCTTCAAAAGCGTGTCGATGCTCTTCAGCTCGCTTTCGGCATACTCAAAAATCTGCTTGCGGGTATATTGCACAGGAATGTCTTTCACGCCCGTATTTTCATCTATATAAGGAACAGAGCCAAAGAGGTCGCAAAGCGACACATAGCAATAAGCACGCAGGAACCGGGCCTCTGCACGATAGCTGTCGCACTCTGATCCGAGTTCGTCCCACAGTCCGCGCTGTCTGAGTTTGTCCTCTGTACATTCACGCAGAATCTCGTTACAGTAGGCAATAGTCATGTAAAGGCGCTGATATGTCCATGTAATGACTGAAGCATTAGAGGCGTCCCACTGCAGGTTAAGGCATTTGCGCAGTCCGTTTGAAGATGACGGCATAAGGAAATTGTCGGTGTCGAGTTCCTGAAGATAGAACATCAGACGCACATATCCCGAATAGCCCTCGTTTGCACCTTCGAGGTCGCCGTCGCCTCCGTCGCCGCCTTTCTGTCCGGTAAGTATCAATGAAGCGTAACACTTGGCCAGCATACCGGTATATCCGTCGGCCGTACTGTAAACTTTTTCGCTCACCAGCTGGTTGTCGTCCAGCGGCATAGTGTCGAGGTCGCTAAAACATGAGGTGAGTCCGATGCAAGAAAAAATCAATATTATTGACTTGATAAATATCTTTTTCATGATGAATTTATTTAAGATTTAGAAGTTAAGGTTAGCACTTAATGAGAATGTGCGCGGACGCGGATAAACATCACGGTCGATACCGTCGGACAATTCCGGGTCAACACCTGAATATCCTGTTATAGTAAATACATTCTGTACGGCAAACGCAAGGCGAAGGCTGCTGTCGCTGTTCCAAAGTTTCTTGAAGGTATAGCCAAGCGTAATGTTGTCGAGACGGAAGAAATCTGCGCTCTCAAGGAAATAGTCTGAATAAAGCTGCTGTGTCTCAAATCCGAGGTCGCGTGTAGAAGGCAGAATGTTAGAGAAGCTGCCCTGGTCGCTGTAGACCGACTGCAAGTATTGGTCGGCACGCACATAATTATATACGTAAGCTCCGAATGAACCGTGTGCGTTGATTCCCAGATACCAGTTTTTGTAAGTAAGCGAAGTGTTAAATCCTATATACGACTTAGGCAGGGCACTCTTGTTGGTTGCATATCTTGTCTCTGTCGACGATATGCTGCCGTCCGGCTGTACATACATACCCTCCATAGGCTTTCCGTTTTCATCGTATGCCTGCTTTGCAAGATAGAAAGTATAAGGACGCTTGCCCACCATGAACACCTGAACATATTTGCCAGTGCCTGATATAGAACCAGTCTGCACAAAGTTTGACTCAGAGTCGAACGTGTTGAGTTTGGTTATCTTTGACGTGCTCCATGTATAGTTGAAGCCCAAATCCCACTTGAAGTCCTTTGTCTGCACCGGCACTGCGTTAATTGAGAACTCTACACCTTCGTTGTCCATCTCGCCGATGTTTGTGGTGAGTACTGACGAATAGTTTGTTCCAGATATGACATTGATAGTGTTGAGCAGGTCTTTGGTATGACGCTTGTAAACATCAATAGAACCATAGATACGGTTGTCAAGGAATCCATAGTCGAGACCGGCATTCCATGTTATTGTCGTTTCCCATTTAATGTCATTGTCATAAGCGTTTGGCCTGTATGTATTATACCATGTGTCGCCGAAGAGATAGCTCGACTCAGGATACGAGACGGTGAACGTAGTCATGTAAGGATAATCGTTGAGGATATCCTGCTGACCTGTCTGGCCATAGCTGAGGCGTAATTTCAAGTTTGAAACAACCTTGTTGTTCTTCAGGAAATTCTCCTCAGAAATGCGCCATCCAAGAGCCACTGACGGGAAATAGCCCAGCGGTTGTCCTTAGAGAAGCGTGAAGAGGCATCAGCACGCAGCGTGGCAGTAAGCATATACTTGTCGGCATAGGTGTAGTTGATTCGTCCGTACAGAGAGAGCAGATAATATTCTGTTTCATAATGATACGGAGAGAAAAGCTCCTCACCCTCAGGCGAAAGAGTTGTGTCGTCATACTTCTTCCAGAAATGCTGCCATCCGTAACCGGCCATTACACTGAAGTCGTGTTTTTCGGCAAATGTGTGTGCATAGTTTGCGTAGAAGTCGAGCAAAGAGTTCTTTTTCTTCTGCACTCCGTCATAGTCAAGTCCTGTGCCGTCTTTCATGTTAGATGTATACATCGTACCTGCAAAGTCGGGCACATCCTTTGTATAGTCGCTCTTTAGATAGTCCATGCCGAGGTTGAGGTTAAACTGCAGGTCCTCAAATCCGTGTACCTTATATAATATGTTTGCGCTGCCGATAAAGCGTCCCACCTTGTTGCGGAAGTTCTGCAATTCGAGCTGTGCCACAGGGTTGTCGGTCTGTATGGCCATAGGATAATTGCCGTTCATCCATATAAAATATCCCAGTCCGGGGTCAGTGTCCGATGTTGGGCTGCCTGTCTTAACCGGGCGTGTAGGGTCATATCTCAAAGCGTTGCCGACCACGCTGCCGTCAACAAGGCGGTTGTTCTCTGACGAGAGTTTGGCGTTGAGCGCTATGGTAAGATGGTCGTCGAGAAGCGAAGGAGTTATGCCGCCGTCGAAGGTATAGCGCTTATAGCTGTTTGTCTTGATGATACCTTGCTGGTCGGTATATCCGAGCGACACGCGATAAGGTGCCTTTTTAAGCAGATTGCCCGACATCGACAGGTTGTGCTCGGTGCTTATAGCCGTGCGGAATATTTCGTCCTGCCAGTCGGTGTTGCTTGTTCCGAACTCTACTCCGCTTGGAACGCCTGTCACAGTAGGAACAAACGAGCGGAACTCGTCGGCCGTAAGTGGCTCAAGTCTTTTGGCAACAGAGCTGAGCGAAACGTTTCCGCTGTAATTAAACTTTATCTTGCCGTCGGTTCCCTTCTTTGTAGTTATAACTATTACACCGTTTGAAGCTCTCGAACCATAGATGGCCGTTGCCGAGGCATCCTTTAAAACGGTGAACGTTTCGATGTCGTTAGGATTTATGGCACCTATGATGTTGCCACCACCCTCTATGTCTGAATTGTCCACAGGCACTCCGTCGATTACTATCAGCGGGTCGTTGCTTGCCGAGAGAGAAGCGCCGCTGCGGATACGTATCGTAGCGCCCGAACCTGGAGCACCTGAACTGCTCACCACGTTGACACCGGCAATTTTGCCCACAAGAGCATCCTGAGCCGTGCTCTGCACGCCCTTGTTAAGTTCGTCGGGCTTTATGGCAGTTACAGAACCTGTAAGGTCTTTTTTCTTTACCTGTCCGTAACCAATGACAACAAGCTCGTTAAGCGTGTTCGACTCTTCCGACATACTTACGGCATAAGTGTTTCTTCCGTCAACTTTAATTTTCTGCTGGTTGTATCCTATAAACGTAACAACAAGCTCGCTGCCCTCGCTTGCGTTAATCGAGAAGTTTCCGTCAATGTCGGTAACTGTGCCCTGATTGTTGTTACCGCTAACCATCACCGTTGCTCCGGGCAGCGGCTCGCCGTTAGCGTCTTTTACGGTTCCTCTTACAATTTTTGGCTGTCCCTTGGCCTTACTGACGTGTCTGCGCCCGTCGCTGACAGACACCTGCCGTCCTGAGATGGAATAGTCAAGGCGTGCCTTCTCGCACAGTTCCTTGATGATGTCGTTAACAGTCTTGCCTTGTGTTGAAATATCTATCACTTCCTGGAGGCGGCTTTTGACCGACTGGTCATAGACAAAAACATAGTTGCTGTTTTTCTCTATATAATTAAACACATCCCCGATTGTTGTCTTCTCGACGCTTAGTGTGTAGACACCCCTCGAGAAATTCAACGATACATGTTGAGCCGCATAAGCCGCTCCATAAGAGGAAAGAATGCCTGACAGCAATATCACGCCGGCTCTCTTTCCAAGATTAAATCTTGATAGGTTAATCATAAGGTTTTTATTTTTTAATTAAAACATAAAGGTTTAACAACGTTATTTTATCTGGTAATGCTTATGGTATTATCTGTCTTTCTAAATTTTGTGCCCGACAATCGTGTTATCACTTTAAGCACATCAGTTACATCTTTCTTCAATTCAAGTTTTCCGTAAAGCCGCACATCCGATAGCGAAGGAGCGCAGACTATGTTTATGCCATAAAAATTTTCAATGCGTGACGCCGTCTGAACTATTGTCTCGCCGTCGAGCACTATTATGCCGTCAATCCAGCTCGTGCAGTCAGACGTGTCAACGCTCGTCAGCGAGTCTATGTTACCGTCGCTGAGCAAGAGCTGCTCGTCAGGCCGCATGTTAATCTTATTGCTCTTGCCCGTGGTAACCTCAACCGAGCCGCTCAGCAGCACTATGCGTGCCTGCTTGCCGCGATAGTTATTAACGTTGAAACGTGTGCCGAGCACCTTCAGCGCAAACCCGTCGCCATGCACGATAAACGGCTTGGAGGCATTGTGAGCCACGTCGAAATAGGCTTCGCCGTCCACATACACCTCACGTGTGGAGCCACTAAATGTCTTGGGATAAAGTATCCTTGAACGTGAGTTGGCTATTATCTTTGTTCCGTCAGACAGCACGAGCGTGCGTGTCTGTCCAACCGGAACCACAAACTTCTCAAGTTTTTCGCTGCTCTTGGCCACGGCATGTTCTCCCGAAGCCAAAGGCGATGTAGAAGCCACACGGCTGTTATACAGACACACAGCCCCAACAAAAGCCAACAGCAGACAGGCTGCCGCCGACACCGTCCTTACAATAATTCGCCTGCGCTGCATTTTTTTGTCATACTCGTGTATCTTGCGATATGTACGCAGCTTTATCTTGTCGGTGTTTATTTCAAACGGCGTACAGTTGTCCAAAAAGAAATTCAGCTTCATGTCGGCATCATTCTCATCATGAGCGCCATACGGTGTCTTGTCTTGCATATTATCAGTTGTTCTGTTCATAATTAGTCACGCTTTTTAAAACGTTTTTTAAGAGTAGCGAGCGCATAAGCCACATGATAGTTGACCGTTGCAATCGAGATGTCAAGCAGCTGCGCTATGTCGGCATACGGCATCTGTTCGATCTTGGCAAGAAAGAACACATGCTTGCATCGAGGCGGCAAATACTTTATTGCCTTGTTAAGTTCCTGACGTTCTTCCTTCGTGATTATGCTTTCGAGAGGCGACTGGTTCTTCGGAAAGAAGAAGTCAGGAAGGTCATCTATAGACAAACTGCTGTTATGCACTTCTGAGCGCACAGCATTAAGGGCCTTGTGAAAAGCTATTGTGTTAAGCCAGCTCACCATATTGGTTATCTTCATGAGATTTTTACGATGCTGCCATACCTCAAAGAACACATCACTGACCACTTCTTCTGCTATTTCCTTATTGCCCACGATGCCGTAGACATGATAAAATATCCGGGCCGAATAACGGTCCATAAAGGAATCGAAGGCAAGCTCGTTGCCTTGTGATATGTGGTATATTTCAGTAATGTCGCCTTCCATAAAGACCTTTTATTAATCGAGTTCTATTTATATGACACACTAAAACAAAAAACATATAGGATAAGAAGGTAATTTTTTTTTATTTTTTCGAAGAAAATTTAAATTAGCCATTTTGTGGCGCAATATAAGACTTAAAAAATACCGCAACAAAAAATTGTGTTTACATTTATGTTAATTTTAACTATAAATGCAATGTAAGAACATCTTACATGGCCCTATGTATAAGTGTGCAAACAAATAAATTTATTATTTTATGCTAATTAAAAAATCGCTCAAAAATCCTGCATTATTTGAAAAGCGCAAAAAACTGTAACTAAAAGATGCGATTATTATTAACGGAAAGGCAAAAAGCCTGCCTCACAGACACGAGTCGTAAGCAAAATAATACGTAAATGTTTTAAATCATTAACCTATCGTTTACGCATCGTAACTCGGCCACTTTTGATGCAAAAGTGGCCGAGTTTTTAACCTTAAACAATAGAGTTATTTTTGAGAAATGAACGGATTACTGAAAAATACTGTTTATGCAATCTGAACCTTCAGTGACGTCACCAAGATAAGACTCATCACTATGTGAAGCCGGCCAAGGCGCATTGACCATAAACAATGAATGAAATATCGACAACATACGCCTTATATGCTTATTTACTCCGGCAGACTTTTCTTACAGTGTAAAGTCACATCATTGAGATGAACTCTTTATCTTGACTGCCAAGACACAAAAAAAGGAGCGATTCTTGTTATTTAATCGCTCCTTTTCTTAGGTCATGTTTAATAATAGTATAAAATTATGCTGTTGTCATTATTTCTTACCGGTAACTTCAAACGGCTTTGTTGCCGTGGCGTTGCCATACTGGATGTATAGCTGATATTTGCCGGGCTTCAAATCGGTTACGTCGATCAGGTAAGGCGCTACATATTTCACAGCCTTAACCACATGTTCCTTGCTGTCGAAGATCACTACCTTTGCCTGATCCTGTGTAGGCAGAGTGAGACGTATGCCCGAACGATTGGGATTGAACGTGACGCGGGCGTCATCAAGAGCCTTGACATAATTTACAGGAAGCGACGAGATGTCTTTTGGCGAGAATTTTACCATTACCTTGAGCGGACTTCCCTTCAGTCCATCGTCCGGCATGACATATACCGGAATTTCAGAGCCCGGCTCGAGCTGCATCATGTTAAGCTCAACGTTGAGCGAGCCGCTGTTTGAAGTGTCGAAACCGAGAGTGGTGTTCTCAAACACAAAGGTAACCTCAACAGGCTTGTTATCGGGGTTGTCGGCCGAACGCGACACGCCCATTATGTAGCCTTTGTTCTTTATCACATTGTCCGAAGCAAGCTTTGTCCATGCTGTCTTGGATGGCTGCTCTGCACGCGAACGTGTGTTATACTCGCACAGATAGAACGCCTTCTGAGAGCCGTTGAGAGTATAGCCGAGCGAGTTGAGATTGCTTATCTGAGAAAGGCTCGCATTGGCAGGGAACGAGATGAAGTTCCATTCGCCAGGATTGAAAGTATATTTCAGTATAAGCTTATTAACGCTTGCAAAGCCGTTGTTGACAACCACCTGTCCGCGCGAAGAAGGATTGGCATAAACGGTTAGTTCATCAACTTCATCACCATTGTTAAGCACAAGTTTGCCATCGGCAGGCACGGTCTTGTCATTAACGACATAGAAACGGCATGTTGACAAGGGCGACGTCAGATATTCGTCGGTACCGGGCTGCACGGCTGCCACCTCAATATAGGCCGAATCGTCTGTAGGTATTGTGTGCACATTAAGCACGTTGCCTTCGATAGTGGCATACTCGCTGCCTGACGTTATATAGTAAAGCCCTGTTCCTCCTGATGTGAATCCGGCGTCAAGCGTGTGCTTGAAAGGCTTGCCGTAAGCGAGAATCTCGGTTGCGGGCCATGTGGCTTCCTGCTCCTTTCTGACATCCTTTTTAAGATAAAGGCGTCCCAGAGGAAAATTCATGTGGTCCTGATTAATGTCGTCTATCATATCGCCATTAATCACAATGTCGGTCTGTCCGTCGATTGCCACATCATACTTGCGCAGATATATTCCGTCAGAAGGCTTCACAGGATTATTCTTGGCATACATGGTGTGCGTATCCTTCAGCTCACCGTTAACAGTGAGGGTGAACTTTATGTCGCCGGCACTCTTGTTATCTTGTATTCCGTAATAGGTGAACAGACGCGAGTAAGGGGTATCCTCAGCAAAGTTAAACGTAAAGCTGCCTGTGGCGTGTGTGCTGAAACTCTTGTAGAAGTTTATTCCATCTACAGGGAAAGGATTACCGCCGTCTATGCCTTGGTCATACTTTATCCTATTATCGTATCCGCTGGTGGCGGCATTCCACTTTACGTCTGCGCCGATCCATCTAAAGCGCTCAACGCCGTTGTCCTCAATCATCTCTGAGATGTAATTGTTACCGGCTTTTGATGTAAACTTAGCGCGATATGCATATCTGTCTTTTGTATCAAGAAGAGGCACGGTGAAATCACGGTCGAGAGTCTCAGGTATCGGCAACAGATAATATCCGTCAGACAGAGGTATATTGTCTGAAGTAACGGTGCTGCTGCCGTCACGCAGACTGAAGCTGACAAGCTGCACGGTACTTATTCCGGCTCCGCCGTCATCTACTTTTGCCAATATCTTACGTCCGGCCAGACTGCCGTCGGCACTTGGCACAAGTCCTATCAGCTCAATGCTCTGCGCCTGCGAATGCAGGCCGAGCAAAGAGAACAATAAAACAAATATATATCTTGCTTTCATTATCTTACGTTTATTTTGTTTGTATAATCCTTGTTAGCTGTGCGCACACGCACGATGTATGTGCCCGATGTTAGCTGATGAACAGAGCTTGACGCGCTTGTCGTAGTGTAGACGCGGCGACGGCCGGCTGTGTCGAATATCTCGATGACCGACTTGTCTGTCAGTCCGTCTATGCGGCATGTGTTGCCGTTGACGCTCACTGAAGGCTTTTCGCTCTCAACAGCCTGATCTATGCCTGTTGTCTCTTCGTAAACGTTAAGCACAAGCACGAAACGCGACTTGGCATCAGCTACATTATTGACATCAAACTCGTATCCGTTGCCGTCGAGCAGATTCCAGCGCAGACCGGTCTGTTTGTCTAACAGCTCAGCCTTGTCTTCGAGTCCATAGCCATACGACTTTATCACACCTATACGGAACTTTCCTGTAGACGAGAGCTTAAGATTGATAGGAATCTCCACCTTATTGCCCGGCATAACGTTAACCGACAGGCTGCGGTTGCCGCATGCTGTGGCCATCTCGTTGGTCTTAGAGTTGAGTCCGCCCCACATCTTGATGGCATCCTCGCCGAGAACAAAGTCGGCAGAAGTTTCGTCCTGGAGTTTCACCTCGGTGCGGTCGGCAAGTTTCTCAGAGTCGCCAACATAGAGTCCCAGACGCAGCATCTTGTTCTCATGCAGCATATAGTGGTCGAACACCTTACGGCTTATGCTTGTGTTCTTAGCCTCCGGCGTTATCACAAGACTTGCGCCCGGCTGACGTGTCTGCACGAAGAACGGCTGGAAAGGCATCAGCTTCTGAGTTTCGTCATAATTCTCAATCATATCCCACGCCGTGTAAGTGTCGCTCTCGGGATTATACTGATAGAGATATTTCACCACCTCTTCCTCATTAAGAATAACATTATACTCCTTTGTGAGGTTTATGTTCGACAGATATGGATTGCCAATAAGGTTCCATCCTGCGTCAAGCTCGCTCTCACTTGGATAATATTCCAGCATGTCGGCATAAGCCACGTTTCCGCTGCTCAGCATGCTTCCGAGCGATGTGTTCACCAGACTGGTTACGTTGTCGTCAGTCTCAACCTTTATCTTTATGCCGCCGTTAACTACTCCCTGCAGCAGTTTGGCCTTCACTCCGAACGATGCGTAAGGCGATGTTGCCTCTATCACGTTTCCGCCGTCGCCATTGTCGGCCAGCGAGAGTTCAACTATAGGCTCAAGAGCCACATTGAGTTTAAGCTCACCGTTGCCGCTCACACCCGAAAGGCTTATCGTTACAGGATTAACGGCCAGCTTGTTAAGATTATTCTTGTTGATGTTTACTACAATATCCTGCTCTGCCGAACTGTTCATATCGAGCTCCGATATGTTAGTTGAAGCATACTCCGACTCTACAGCCGAAACAAGCACCTTGCTGTTAGGATTGGCACTTATCACGCGGCTTTTTACAATAATCTTGTCAGTAGCCTCGTCAAGTATTATTGTGTCGCCCTCGGCATAGTTGTCAACCGAAAGTTTCACGTTGACAGGCATCTCGCCCGTAGTGCCGTCATACATCAGCATCATCTCGCATCCGCCGTTGAGCGTTGTTCCGTCAACGCTGAAGTTAATCCGGTCATTACCCTGACTGAGCAGAGGAACATAAGTTGCAAACGGCTCTGTTGAACCTATCGGACGCAGCGCCAGCTTGATTGCCGGACCTGAAGTCATCTGCGGCACGCTGAAGCTTATTGTGGCATTCTGTCCTGCGCTGAACACAGAAGCCTTGTCCATAGTGATTGTATAGAACGAATTGCTCAACGGCACAAGCTCTGCATGGTCGGCATTAGCATAATTATAAGGTGTTCCGTTCATCATGCTTATGCGGAAGTTGGCATTTACGCCCTGCGGAGCGGCCACATGCACTGCCTGTCCGGCCTCGGTGTCCTGACTGTTCTGTGTGAACGAGCTTGACGGATGGAACGGCATGTGAGAGAAATCCTCATTAGACGTTGTGCCGTAAAGCGTAACCGGTGCACCTGTAACTACATCATAAATCTTTCCGTCGTTGCCCTTATGATCCATGTCTACGAACGATACCAGACCAGGAGCGTCAAGACGCGGATTGTCCATCATATACTTGCGTATCTCGTCTGACGACAGCGCACGGTTCCAGAGCATAACCTGGTCAACCGCACCATTGAACCATTTGTCGCCAAGATTGTTCTGTCCGAACATCAGTGCCGAATTTATCTTTGCGGCAGGCACAGTTGTCGCACGTGAGTATTCAGCACCATTTAGATAGACATGGAATCCGTCTGAAGCAGCCACAAGAGCCACATGCATCCAGCGTCCTACGTCAGTAGGCTTGAAATAGTGAGTGGTCGCCCATCCGTAATATCCGTCGTTCCAGTGGAAGCGCAGGTTCTTGTCGGCAAGGTGTATACCGCATACGGCACCTCCGCCACTACGGAAGAATATCAGAGGCTTGACACCTGTAAGCATATTCTCGTTGTCTATGCGCACCCATCCCATAATAGTAACATTGTTCTGTCCGTTAAGATTAGAAATAATCTGTGTCGACGAAACAGCAGCGCCACCGTTCTGGAACGTGAGAGCCTTGCCCGGATCCACGGGAAGCATCTTGTTGTTGACTGTAATCACCAGAGGCACCATGCTGTTGTCTTTGCTGACAATGGTGTCGGTAAGAGTCTTTGCTCCGCTCAGCTTGTCAATGTCGAGCTGAAGCTTAGCCACAGCCTTGCCGTTGACAAACTTCATGTTGTCGGCTATCTTAAACAGTCCTGTCTTAGAAGTTATCTCATAGAGTCCTTCAGGCTCGGCCTTTCCGCCGACAAGACGGGCACTTATACTATATGACACCTGACTTTGGTCATAGACATCTATCTCGTTGCCTTCCATACCGCCGTCGAGAGAAGGCTCCACTGCGGCCTTGTTCTGAAGCACGGCAAGCATCTTGTCGGCAAGGTCTGCAGTCTTTACTCCCTTGGCAACCATTGACGCTCCGTTATTTCCGGCCTCAAGGTCAGCCACTTTCTGCCATGACTTGTTTTCATCATAAAGTCCGCTTGCATAAAGCTGATACTGCTTGCCGCTCTGCCATGACAAAGGCAACTCTATGTTGAGAGTCTGGTTGCCGGCATCAGAGAACGGACGAATCTGGAACACTTCTGACGCAGACACATAATACTGGGAGTTGACGCCCATGCTGTCAGGATGCAGGTTAGCATAACGATAGATGCCGATTTCAGGCGACTTGTCGCCCGACGGTGTGAGATATATAGCCGTGCCGTTGCCTGTATCGTATGCAGTGCGTCCCTCCGGAGTCTTTACCTCCGACTTCACCGCACCTACAGCCACTGGCATCTTCACGTAAGAAGTGACTGCCTGTGTACGCGGAGCCATACCTGTACGAGAGAACAGCTCATGCTCCTTGCTGAGTTCTCCGGCATTGAAGTCATTATAATATACCAAAGCGTCAGACTCTGATGTGTCGTGCGAGAACATGGCGCGCTTAACATCGTTGGCATTGAGCGCACGGTTCCATATCTTAAGTTCGTCAACAGCACCCTTCATAGCCATGCTTTCAAATCCGTCGGCAAAGAGCGAGAGGTTTACTGCGCTATTGAGCGGAGCCCACTGTACGATGCGCGGAGCCGAAGCCACCTCGCTGCCGTTGACATACAACGTTACGTTGCCGTCGCGGTCCTCGCTCAACGCTACGTGCGACCACTGTCCCTTTGTAAGCGCACTGCCAACAAGATCAGTCTGCTGTGCGTCGTTTGCATCGTAAGTCGCGCGGTCGAAGAGCTGTGCCGGAGCGTAACGGAACTTCAATATGCCCTGGTCGAGCAACAAAGCCCATCCGCGGGTGTCACGCTGAAGTTCTACGGGGCGATTGCACAGTATAACGCCATCTTTCTCGGGTTTAACCCAGAAGTCTATCGTAAAGTCATTAAAGAAGTAATCAACATTTCCAAGGTCGATGCGTCCGCTGCCGTCGCTGTAAAGAGCCTGACCAGGTTTAGGTGCATACTCTACTGCCGTGGTCTTTGAAGAAACTGACTTGACTGTATATTCAGCCGATTCTGTGGTTACATCGGGCGACTCACGCAATGTGAGCTTCAGCTTAACCTTGTCGCCGTCTTTCAAATTATATGTCAGATACTGGTAAGGATTGTTTACGTCCTGACCATTGACATACCATGTATAGTCGTAATACAGGGGGATGGTCCATTTGGTGTCTATGCCGAATGTACGGCGTCCGTTTACGTTAGAAAGTTCTTTCAACGCGAATCCGTTACTGAAATAACGGTCGGCAGGATGTTCGAGGTCGGCCACCCACACTCCGCGTCCGTAGTCGCCGATAACCATTTCCTGTGTAGTATAATTCAATGCCACACGCTTTGCAGCAAGAGGATTATAGCCCTTGAGCCACAGGCTCCATTGCCCTGTGGTGTGGTCACGGAGATAAATGCCTGACGACGAACTGAAGAAATACAGGTCGCCCGTTCCTTCATGGAACAATATGCCATCACATGATATTGACGGCAGTCCCTCCGACAGATTCTCACTGTTACCTGTCGTAAGGTCATACTTAAACACCTTGCCTGTCTGTCCGATATATATGACATTGCTGTTGTTCGGATCAGCGGCAATCAAGGCATTAGTAAACTTGGCAGGAACCTTAGAACCGTTAGAGCCGTTCACCATAACTGTTTCAAACGTATTGCCGTTATCGGTTGAGCGTACAATGGTGTGGTTCGTGTTCATCACAAACAATGTAGGCTTGCCGCCGTCGCGAGTTATCGCAAAGTCGCGGGCACCGATACCGGTTCCACTAACGTCAACAGTATTGGCTGAAATATTTACTGTCTTGCGTCCAAAGTCATCAATGCGGAACAACGACTGGGCATTACTGCCCTGATTGTGAATCAGATACCAACTGCCGGTACAAACGTCGGCCATGGTGTATCCTTCATACCAAGAACTGATAGAAATGCCCTCAAGGCCACCGCCTCCGCCACCTGAGAAATAGCATGTGCCGGCATAAGGATTGATAAACGCCTCTGTTCCCTCGTATCCGCGCCAGTGTCCCCAACGTCCGTAGCGGTAAGTCTGTGCGTCAACGTCCTGAGTGTTGCCGAGCATTGTCTGGTCGCCAAACTCGTTCACCTTAATAGAATAGTGCAGCTGATTGCCCATCGAGCTGTTTATGTTAGTCCATTCGTAATTGTTTATATCCTTGTCCTTGACAAGCAGTCCGGCGTCAGATCCGCGGAACACTCGTCCGCTGCGGTGAGACACGATACAATGATTATCTGCATTATGACGCGCACTTGTCGTAGAATAATACTTTCCGTCGTCAGCCAAAGCTTTCAGGCGGTTGCCCCATGCAAATTCCTTGAAAGTATGTCCGCCGTCGCTGCTTATGGCAGAACTCATAGAGCATCCGTAGAGCCACTGCGGGTCTTGGAAGTTTACACCGAATCCTCCGAGCCATCCCCATGGCGACTCGTTTCCGAAAGCAAGTCCACTGCCTATGCCGTTTATAGGCTCTTGCAGCGTGCGCCATGTCTTGCCGCCGTCGTCTGAGCGGTAAACGGCTGAATATACGCCATAACTTACGTTACGCGAAGCCGTTGCGAACCACATCTGCAGAGGGTTGTTAGGATTAACCTCAAGGAATCCCTGAGTTGTAGCCTTAAACGGAAACTCGTTAACCTGCTTGTAGCGCAGCTGCGTTCCGTCCTGATTATATACGTCGAACGTCATGCGCTTAATATTGAAGCTGCCGTCGCTCTGCGGTGTCAGTCCGTCGTCAGAGTAATAGATGCTTCGCGAAGTAGGTATATATATAATGTTACGGTTTTCAGGATTGAAGGCAAAATTCTGGAAGAACGAGCCTTTCATTCCTGTTTCCGGATGAGTTTCCTTCAGTTCGTCGGGCAGTACAATCTGTTTCCATGTAACGCCCTTGTCCTCACTGTACCACAACTGGCTGCCGAGATAATTGGCTCCCGACTGTATTGCTCCTATAAATTTCAGTTTGCCTGACGCATCTCTGAACGCATATCCGCGCTTGAACGACTTATGCGTAGCGCCCGGCACTCTTGTCCAGCTCTGTCCGCCGTCTGTCGTCTCATAAACGGCAGTGCTGTTACCGTTCTTCATGAAGGCGAAGAAATGGTTCCAGTCGTCCGGATCAACAGGGATTGCCGAATGAGAGCATATCTTGCGGAACTCGCGGTCGGGTATTCTGTCGGTAACACAGTCCCATGTCTTGCCAAGATTGTCAGTACGGAATATTCCGCCACCGTCGGGAACAACCATAAGAGCATCAGGATTGGTAGGATGAACTACAATCCAGTGAATACGGCCTGTATAAGGCTTCTGCTGCACCGGGCGGAAATATCCCGGGTTGCGCTTGCCCTGCATACGGTCGTTGGGAGTATAAGGTATTTCAGGATAATATGTTTCAAGCTGCTTGGAATAAAGTCTTCTTACCGACTTCATCGTTTCGCCATAGTAAGCTGTATCCACAAACTGATAGATTGAGTCGCCGCCCGGAGCATGCCCATAAGCCGGCAACCACTGCTTGGCATACATGCCATATTCACGCGAGCCGCGCACCTTACTGCGGTTTGCGTTAATGTAGCGGTTCATAATCCGCGTTATCTCCTCCGGATACCATCCGTCGCGCGCGAGCTTAATATAAACCTCGTCGCCGAGCAGATCCTCCTTCTTTACCTGTCCATAAGCAGAATCAGGTAATGTGGAAACGGCACGTTCCATCTTTGAACGCTTCTTGTCGTCGGCACCCTTGTCACGGCCCAGATGAGCCTGTACCAAGACGAACGGCAACATAAGCGCCAATAATCCTGTTAATCTTTTTTTAGCCATAATACCTTTTGTTCTGTTTATTAGAGTTTTTGTTATTTACATTTCAAAATCATACTTCATTATGATTACGATGCAAAATTATACATTTGTAGCCAAATTAAAAAATAAACAAGAATATATTTGGCATAAATTAATAAATTTCCTATTTAATGATTGTTTTTAAAAGCTTTTAAACATTTAAGCCAATAAATATAAAATAATTGACTAAAATCAATCCTTACAATTTGAAAACATATATAGGCTCTGTTTTCGCGCACACAACATTAACAAATAAATTTTCTACAGAATATTGACAAAATATTTAGCAAATAGAAAGAATTGACCTATATCAAGGAAACATGTCTGGCATGAGTTTAAAAAAGTTCATTATAACAAAATTTAACTATTCAAAAAGCGATTTATCATGATTTTCACTTAAATTTTTACTATAAAAATCATAAAAATTTGATGATTATCGGCCAAATTAAATAATAAACATTAAAAAGATATGTTCTATTTGTATTATTACATGTTCTTTGATTATCTTTGCAACCGAATCAAAAATACATTTAAATTATGAAGATGAAAAAAGAATACATTTCACCCTCAATTCAAGTGTTGCAAATAGAGTCAGAAAACATCCTCAGCGGAAGCGGACCTCAGCCTGATGCTTTCAATGGAATGGACAATCTGCCGTCTGACCCTGGATTTTATGATTACGACGACGAGTATTAATACTATATATATAAGGTAAAAAGACTCATTCAATTAAGCAGAACCGTTACGCAAGTTAACGGTTTTGTTTTGTCCGAAAGTTAAGGCCATTGGCTGAGACATATTTTCTGAAATATCTCAAGCCGCGTATTACTGAGCCACGAATTACATTAACAGCGATAACAATAAAACAAATAAATTCACCGACATGAAGAAAACTATCATTGCAGCTGTGTGCATAACGGCAAGCTGCATGACAACGGCTAAGGCCAGCAAGGCCGACAGCGTGAACACTTTCCGCTCTGTCAACCTGCAAGAAGTTGTTGTGTCTGTCAACAGGGACAAGACACGCAAGATAAACACACCACAGCACGTTGTGAGCGTGCCGAAGAGTTTTATCGACTATGCCAACAAGCAGTCTACTGCCGACCTGCTCACCGAAACAGGACAGGTGCTCGTGCAGAAGAGCCAGCAGGGCGGCGGAAGTCCTATTCTTAGAGGCTTTGAGGCATCGAGAATACTGCTCGTGGTTGACGGCATAAGGATGAACAACCTTATATACAGAAGCGGACACTTGCAGAACTGTATCACCGTTGACCAGTTTGCGCTGAAGAACATGGAGGTGCTTTTCGGTCCGTCGTCACTCAACTACGGCTCTGACGCACTTGGCGGAACAATCACTTTCAACACGCTCTCGCCCACCCTTGCCACCGACGGACAGACTCACACAAGCGAGGGACACGCCGTGGTGAGATACGGCAGCGCCAACCAGGAAGGTACGGCTCACGTTGACTTCAACTACGGAACGGAGAAGTTTGCGTCGCTCACGTCGTTCACGTTCAGCAACTTCGGCGACCTGCGCGCCGGAACAACGCGCAACCCTTTCCTGCCAGACAACGACAACTACATTGAAAGCAACATATACGCGCAGCCGCAGGACGGCAAGAACGACATAATGCTGTATAACGACAAGCCGCAGCTGCAGAAGCGCTCGGGCTACCTTCAGTATGACTTCATGCAGAAACTGCTCTACAAGCCCAACGCCAACAGCCAGCATATGATTAATTTTCAGCTGTCTAACACCAACAACTTCAACCGTTACGACCGTCTGAGCGTAACAGAGGTGAAGGATGGCGAGCTGCGCCCTAAGTTTGCAGAGTGGTACTACGGACCTCAGTTCCGACTCCTCGCCGCTTACCATTACGACGGACGCGACCAGCTCGGAGCCGACAGAGTGCACATGGCCGTGGCATACCAGAACGTTAAGGAGAGCCGCCACGACCGCAAGTTCCAGAAGGAGGAGCTTTACAACAACTGGGAGAACGTTAACATCGTGTCGCTCAACACCGACTGGATAAAGTTTATGGACAACCACAAGTTGCACCTCGGAATAGACGGAACGCTGAGCTTCCTCAAGTCTACCGCCAACACCGAGAACGTGCTGACAGGCGAAACATCATACAACACCACACGCTATCCCGACGGAAGCAACAGCATGCACACCATTGAGGCATTTGCCACACACGTATGGAACATCAATAAGAAGTGGAGCATGCACGACGGTGTGCGCCTCGGCTATGCCACCACTTATTCGAGCGTGCTCAACGTTGACGAGTTTCCCTTCTTCGGCGGCGACAGCCAGCGCAAGAACAACTTTACATACAGTGCGGCGATAGGCATGAACTACCTGCCCACAAAGACATGGAAAATCGCCCTCTCTGCATCGACAGCTTACCGCGTGCCGAACATCGACAACACATCTAAGGTGTTCGACTCTAAGGTAAGCACCGTTACAATACCCAACAAGGACATCAGACCGGAGAAGACCGTGTCGGTTGACCTCAACATAACAAAGCATATCGACAATGTGCTGACATGGGAGAACGTTGTATACGGAACTTATTACTTCGACGCCATAACCACGGCACGCGGCACATTCATGGGCGAAAGTCAGATGGAATATCAGGGCGAGATGTGCGACGTCTACACATATACCAACGCCAAGACGGCCGTATTGTGGGGCTTTTCGTCGAGCCTGACCGCCACACCGACAAGACAGACCGAGCTTTATGCTTCGTTCAACTATACTTACGGCCGCATTCTGAGCGGTGAGAAGAAGCAGCCGCTCGACCACATTCCGCCAATCTACGGACGCGTGGGAGCCGCATGGCTTACTGCTGACGGCAAGGGACGCTTCGACATGTATGCCCTGTACAACGGCAAGAAGTCGGTTGACAGCTATAACATGGACGGCGAGGACAACATCGACTACGCCACCGTTAAAGGTGCCGACGGCGAAGGCATGCCGGCATGGTTCACCATCAACGTCAAGGGCAGCTACAACCTTAACAAGAGTCTGACGCTGCAGGCCGGCGTCGAGAACATTCTCGACACCCAGTACCGCGTGTTCTCATCGGGCATCAACGCTCCGGGACGCAACGTATATGCAGCCCTGAGAATGACATTCTGACGCGAAAGGCCTTTGTACACAACCTGCAACAGGTCTAAACTAACCCTGCCGCATGCAGCCTCAACATGACGCAGCACTAATGCGGGCAGAACAATCAATGAAAGAAAGCTTCAAATAAATAGAGTAAAACACAAAAAGTTTTCTGTGCAACTCGCCAACCGTAACATCTCTGCATATCACACTGATATTCAGAGAGATACGAAATGGCGAGTTGTTTTTTTGTTTCCGTGATTACAGCCTTTGCGCGGCGCGTTTCTAAAAGGTGGCCTTTTAGACTGCAAAAGGGCACCTTTTACAAGCCAATATGTGGCCTTTTACAAGCTAAAAGGCCACATATTGGAAACAGGCTCTAAACATGCCTGTATGTAAGGATTATATTTCCGTCGTATTCCTTGCGGTCGCACAGCTCTGCCGAGGCAGGAATTTGCGGTGCGGCAGTGCCTCCGCCTACGGTGCGCGGCGATATTTCTACGCGCAGTTCGTCCCAGCATCCGTCCTCGGCGAGGAAACTCCGGTGGGTTTCTGCTCCGCCTTCAACCAGCAGCGACTGAATTCCCTTGCCGTAAAGCCATTTCATCAGCTGCGGCACAATGGGCTTGCTGAAGTCGGCTTCGGGCACAAACGGCCTGTTGCGGTCGATTACTATGCGCATCGGGTCACGTCCCGCCCACAGTCTTACGTTAAGCTGCGGCTTGTCGCGCTCCGCCGTAACACGGCCCACGAGTATGGCGTCGTTCTCCGCCCTGAGCTTATGCACGAGCATCTGGGTGAACGGTGTGGACAATGCCACAGGCTTGAAGTTGTCGTCGATAAACCCGTTTGCCGTCTGACACCATTTCAGTGTCACATAAGGACGGCTGTGAGTGTTGAACGTCATGAAACGGCTGTTCAGCTCAAGACATTCTTTCTCAAGCACGCCCACAGTAACCTCTATGCCTGCGTCGCGCAACTTCTGTATGCCGCGGCCCTTCACCTTGGCAAAGGGGTCTACGCATCCTACCACCACGCGCCTTACGCCCTTGCTCACAATGAGGTCGGCACACGGCGGCGTGCGGCCGTAATGAGAGCATGGTTCAAGGCTCACATACATGGTCGACTTACTGAGCAATGCCCCATCCTGCGGCTTTACCGACGCAAAGGCGTTCACTTCGGCGTGGCCTTCGCCGCATCTTATATGATATCCCTCGCCTATTATGCGGCCGTCTTCGCTCACAATAACAGCACCCACCATAGGGTTTGGCATCGTTGTAAGCCGTCCGCAGCGTGCCAGTTGAAGGCACCGGCGCATATACATTTTGTCTGTTTCAATCTGTTCCATGCTGCAAATATACTTCAAGTGAACGAGAAACAGAAATTTACGGGCGTAAGAATGTTCTTTTGAATCAGAACCGTTACTATTCATTTTTACTGAAAAAATCTTAAAAACAATGCTCAACCGATACAAGATTAGAGAAAAAATGCATATCTTTGTAATATCAATTTGATATCATATTCTTTTTATATTAAATCTTTAAAAACACCTTATTTATGGAAAACAAGGAATTCATTTTCAAGGGTATGACACTCAACGGCATCGGCATGCTCGTTCTCAACCTTTTTCTCTACATTGCGTCGGTAGGTCTGATTGCTCTTTCGCCCACGATATTCAGTGGCGCCACGGCCATAGTTTCAGGCGTGGCAGGCGGCATACTGTTCATTGTCAATATCATCGTTAGCTGCGGTTTCGTAAAGGTTGAGCCGGGCGAGGCGCGCGTGATGATGTTCTTCGGAAAGTACCGCGGCACGTTCAACACTCCCGGTTACCACTGGATTAATCCGTTTATCACCACCAAGAAGCTGTCGATGCGCGCACGCAACCTCGACGCCGAACCTATAAAGGTGAACGACAAGACGGGCAACCCGGTGATGATCGGTATGGTGCTGGTGTGGAAACTGAAAGATACATACAAGGCAATGTTCGAGATTGACGCTCAGACCATGGCCGAGTCGAAGGCCGCCGGCGACGCTGCTGCTGCAAGTGCAAAGACTGCCAACATAATGAACGCCTTCGAGAAGTTTGTGCGCATACAGGCTGACGCCGCCCTGCGACAGGTGGCCGGACAGTATGCCTACGACGACGGCGAGCAGGACAACGGCGAACTGACTCTGCGCGACGGCAGCGACGAGATAAACAAGGAACTTGAAGCTAAGATTGACGAGCGCCTTGCAATGGCAGGTATTGAGGTAATTGAGGCCCGCATCAACTATCTGGCCTATGCTCCCGAGATTGCGGCTGTGATGCTGCGCCGCCAGCAGGCAACGGCAGTTATTGCCGCACGCGAGAAGATTGTGGAGGGTGCCGTGTCGATGGTGAAGATGGCTCTCGACAAGCTTTCGGACGAAGAGATTGTTGAACTCGACGAGGAGAAGAAGGCAGCCATGGTGAGCAACCTGCTCGTTGTGCTCTGCGGCGACGATACGGCACAGCCCGTAATCAACACCGGAACGCTGAACCACTGATATAATTCATAATTCACAATTAAGAATTCATAATTGGGAGCGCGCTGTCATGCCGACGGCATAGCTCCCATAACTCCCATATCTCCAACAACACCCATCACATGCTAAAGAAGAAAAGCAAGAAACAACTAATTGAATTCAGCCGTTCGCCAAAGCTATCGGGCAAGGTCAATGTATGTATCGGTCTGCCGCTGACAGCCCTTTGGCTGCTGCGCTGCTGGAAGATTGACTGCTGGTATAACGGCACAACGATACTTTCATACATCGTACTCCTACTGATGGTGGGCACGGGCATCTACCGCTGGGCATTCCGCAAGGGTGCCATAAGCGACACGGTTACGCTCGGAGGCTTCAGCAACCGCATGTACCTGCGCTACAGACAACTGTATATGCCGGTTGGCATTGCGGCAGGCTTTCTGCTGATATTTGTCTTCACGGCGCTACTAACATTCATAGACGACGGCATAGACGGACTTACCATCCAGAGATTATCTGAAGAACTGGCCACTTTCGGTTGGATGTTTATCCTGGTTTTGTATAAAGTTCTGAAGTCATACGTCGACTTCTACGAATATTACCGATCACCCGAAGCATCGCGGAAGAAGGTCGACTGATATTGATTATACGGCAAACAAAGAGGAATGAAACATGATTAAACAATATCTAAGCAGCATAAGCATAACGAAATACAGCTGCAGCGCAAGGCTTTATGGCAAAATACATATCGGCATAGGGCTGCTCGTTGTGCTGTTCACCCTTGCATGTATAGCCATTAAAGGAATGCCGGAGCCGATAGTCTTGATTATTATGAGTCTTATAGCCATAGGCATCTTAGGCTATGGGCATATTTCACATGGCTGCGCGGAAAGCCGCTGAAACGTGAGATTGTACTCGGCTCATGGTCCAACAGACTCTATCTGCGCAGCAGATGGCTGTTTATCACGGCAGGCATAATCACCTGTCTGGCAGGATCTGCCGTCACTATAATGATTGTATCGCTGATTTCCAACGGCTATGAAGGCATGATTTCTGTGATGATAAAGAATATGAACGACTGGTTCTCACTGCTGATTCTGCTCATATACAAAGTGTTTCATTCTTACATGAGCTATTATCTGTACTACCGCTCGCCCGAATACAGGGCTTCGCTGAACAAAGATAAAGACACAATACGGGCATAAACGGCAGCAAGCCGTAAGGCCGCCGGACGCAAACCCGCAAACATAGAAGATGAAGAAAGACAACAACACCAAGAGCTTTGTCCTGCGTGTGGACTCAGAGACGATGGCAGCCATAGAGAAATGGGCTGCCGACGAGTTCCGTTCCACCAACGGACAGCTGCAATGGATAATATCGGAAGCGCTGCGCAAGAGCGGACGACTGCCGAAGAAAAAGCGCGCACGCAAAGATGAAGGAAAGGAGAATGAAGAATGACATACCGTGAACTGTGGCGCACACTCGAACCGCTGTATGGCAACGGTGAGGCGCGTGCCATTACCGACTATGTGCTAGATGTCTGCTTCGGACTGTCGAAGGCCGACATCCTGTGCGGAGCCGTTGAAGAGATGACGGCAGAAAAGACTGCAGAACTGAACAAGATATTCGGGCGTCTTATGAAAGGCGAGCCTGTGCAGTATGTGCTCGGGCGCGCTGAATTCTGCGGGCGCTGGTTCAGTGTCCGCCCCGGTGTGCTCATACCCCGCCCCGAGACCGAGGAGCTTTGCGCGTGGATAACAGCCGACAGCAAGGCTTCGGCCAGCCCGAAGGTGCTCGACATCGGCACGGGAAGCGGCTGCATAGCCATAACGCTGCAACTCGACATGCCGGAAAGTAAGGTTACGGCGTGGGACATTTCTGCCGATGCGCTCGACGTGGCACGCGAGAACGCACAACAACTAGGCGCCAACGTAAACTTCGTAAAGCAGGATGCGCTCAACGCAAAGCCTGAAGGCGAATGGGACGTGATAGTGAGCAATCCGCCATATATCTGCGAAAAAGAGAAGAAGGACATGGCCGTCAACGTGCTGGAACATGAGCCTCACACGGCCCTATTCGTGCCCGACGCCGACCCGCTGCTGTTCTACCGCGCCATAACGCGCCTTGCGGTGCAGACGCTTAGCAAGGGCGGACGGCTGTATTTTGAGATTAACCCGATATATGCCGACGACACTTGCCATATGATGCGAGCCGAAGGCATGACGGCAGTAGAGCTGCGAAGCGACATGTACGGCAAGCAACGCATGGCAAAGGGCGTAAAGGCGTAGCGGCAAAATAGCACAAACAGACAACACGGCAACATACACAGAGCCGGCTGTGCCGGCACAACATGACAAAGAGATGAAACAGATAACAGAACAGGAGGCATTCTTCAAGCTGTCGGCCATGTGCGCCGCAGCAGAGCACTGCCGCCACGAGATGAGCGAGAAGATGGCGCGCTGGCAGCTGCCCGACGACATGCAGGAACGCATAATGCAGCGGCTTGTTGACGAAAAGTATATCGACGAGGAGCGCTACTGCCGCTTCTTCGTGCGCGACAAGATACGATATAACAAATGGGGACGCCGAAAGGTGGAACAGGTGCTGATGATGAAGCGCATACCACGCGACATAATATCAGGCGCGCTCGGTGAGGTTGACGCCGAAGAATACATCGCCGTGCTGCGCCCCCTGCTGCAGAGCAAGCGCAAAACGATAAAGGCGGCAAGCAAATATGAACTTAACGCCAAACTGATAAGGTTTGCCATGGGCCGTGGCTTTGACATGGACATAATAAAAGAATGTCTTGACTGCGAACAGATATAACTGCTCAATGCTGCATAAAGCAGCAACAAAACCCAACAGACGGACATCACACGCGCAAAGAGCACGATGAAAGCATGACGAAAGAAGACCGCGACCTGCAGCTGGAAATCTGCCGTATGACAACCAGAGGACATATATACGCCAACTAAAGAGGCGATATATGCCGTGTGCGCAACGGACGCTCCGCACGATAACGCTGCGGCGACATTCCGGCATTGCTCTTGAAAAACTTGCCGAACGCCGACTGATCAGAGAAATGCAGGTCGTAGGCAATGGCCTGTATGGTCATGTCTGTATATACAAGCAGGCGGCAAGCCTCGGCATAGAGCATGCCCGAAATAAAATAGCCGGCTGTCTTTTGAGTTACCTTACGTATCACGCGCGACAGATAAGTGGTAGAAATAGAAAGCCGGCGCGCATAGAAATCAAGATAATGCTCCTCACGATAATGCTGTATGAGCAGAAGTATGAAACGGTGGAACAATGCCTCATTGTGATTGACTGCCGGCGGAAGAACTGCCACACGAGCGTCGACAAACTCAAGAACCTGCAAGAACAGGGCGTGCATCTGATGGTTAATGATGTTCTCCTGATAGACATAAGACTTCTTGATGGTATCCGAAATCTGGCGCATTGAAGCCAAAACACCGTCGGCCTGAACATCGGTCAGATGAAGTACGGGCGTCTCTGTGCGACAAAAGAAGAGCGAATAAGACTGATAGGCATCAAAAGACGACAGCATGTGTTCGAAAAGACTGCGCTCACACAGCAGATGCATAGCCACAAAATCGTCGCTCTGGCCCGTGATTGCCACCAAAGAACTGGGAGAAAGCAGCAGCATGTCGCCACGCCGGAAGCTGCACTCACGGCAATTAATAGAGAACATTGCAGTTCCCGACTCAACCAGAAGAAAAGAAAACATATCGGCAAACACAGGCGGAATGGTGTCGATATTCACCAAACTGTTATCCATCCTGAAGCAGGCAACGCTGTCCTTATACACCTCCTTCACCTCATGATAGGCCATCAGTTCGCTAAGTCTGATTATACGTTCACCCATACATATTTCCCTTTATCAATCATATTAATCCAGCAAGTATGCCAACATTCTGTTTGGAATGTACGCGGCACTAACCACGCAGATGTATGCAAAGATAATCATTGTTTCGTTTTTAACCAATTCTCATCATCTTTTTAACAGCAATCAATGGTGATGATTTACGAACTTTGCACACAGAAAAGAACTTTATTAAGAAAGAAACAAGAAAACATGACAAGACAACTGATTTACACCGGAGTGATGATGCTCCTTGCCGTCTGCACCCAACGCGTGGCGGCACAACAGGAATTGACGCTTCACAATGCCGAAGGCAAGGCCATGAAGGTGGCGCTGCGCAAGGCTCTGCCTGTGAGCGCCGACCGTGTGCGTTATACCGGATTCAAACAGGAAACGCTCATACTTAAAGCCGGAAGCATACGGCGCGAAGGCGCAAAACCGCTGACATGCGACATAATGCTCGAACGTGACGTGCCGATAAAGCTGCGCGACGGAGTCACGATATACGCCGACGTGTTCCGTCCAACCGACGGAAAGCCGTGTCCGGCTATACTGGCATGGAGCCCCTACGGAAAAGAAGTGGGCGGACAGATGCTCGACGACGTGCCGATGAGAGCCGGAGTGCCGATGAACGCGACGTCAGGTCTGGAGAAATTTGAAGGCCCCGACCCTGCCTATTGGGTGGCTCACGGATATGCAATAGTGAATGTCGACAAGCGCGGAGCCTATATGTCGGAAGGCAACCTGCTGTACTGGGGACACGAGGACGCTCTTGACGGATGCGACGTGATTGAATGGATAGCCTCGCGCGACTGGTGTACGGGCAAGGTAGGAATGTCGGGCAACTCATGGCTAACCGTATCGCAATGGTTCATTGCCGCCGAAAAGCCAAAACATCTGACAGCGATAGCGCCGTGGGAAGGCTTCTGCGACCACTATCGCGAGTCGGGCACACGCGGCGGAATACCTATGCCTGAGTTTCCTGAGATGATAGCCGAAACGTTCTCGTCGGCTCACGGCATGCTTGAAGACCAGCCGAGAATGATTGTAGAGAAGCCGTTTATGTGCGACTATTGGGAGGACAAAGCCGCACGAGTTGAGAACATAGACATTCCGGCATACGTTGTGGCAAGCTACACCAACTCTGTTCACACGCACGGAACATTTGCCGGATACCGCCGGATGGCGTCTAAAGAAAAATGGCTGCGCGTACACGACACTCAGGAATGGTTTGACTATTACACCCCGGAGAACGTAGAGGACCTTAGAAAATTCTTTGACCACTATCTGAAAGGCATCGACAACGGATGGGAAAAGACTCCTAAGGTGCGTCTGTCGGTGCTCAATCCCGGAGGCAAGGACATTGTCGGCCGTCCTGAAAACGAATTTCCGCTTGCCCGCACCGAATATCACAAACTATATCTGTCAGCAACAGACAGTACGCTGAACGATGTTCTGCCAAAGAATACGGCGTGCAACACCTACGTGTCTACTTCTGCCGACAATCAGATAACATACAGATACCGCATGGACAAGCCTACGGAAATAACAGGATACATGAAGCTGCACCTGTGGGTTTCAGCCCCGGACAACGACGACATGGACCTGGCTGTACGCGTGGAGAAGCTGTCTAAAGACGGCAAGCCGCTGCCCGACATGACCGGCAACGTAATAGCCACAACGGGAATGATGCGCGTGTCAATGCGCCAGACAGACCCGTCGAAGAGCACCGAGGCGGAGCCTTACTATCCGTTTACAACCGAACAGAAGCTGAAACCGGGCGAGATAGTACCTGTGGAGATTGAGATATGGCCTATGGGACTGCTGTTTGACAAGGGCGAGATACTGCAACTCACCGTTGGAGCATATCAGCCCGCAAAGGCAGACATACCATTCGGCTCGGCCCATATAACTATTCCGAAGGAGGGATATACCTATATGCCAGGACAGAAAGTGGAGATGATGACCATTGGAGGCAATGCAACAGAGTGTGCCGACAAGAACGAAGTGGTTAAATCGCCTGCAACACACAACTCGGGAAGACACTGCATATACACCGGCGGCAAATACGACAGCTATCTGTATGTGCCTGTAATTCCTGCAAAGAATAAATAATATTTACTGTTTTAACATCCAAAATATGTCAAGACGATAACCCACAACGTTATTTATTGACGCTAATTACGCTCCCGTCCGAATGGTGGTGTCCTTAGAATTTAATCAGTCATGCTGTTTATGCATGGCGGAAGATGGACACAACCATACGAACGGGAGTTTTTATTTGTAATCATTGGCAACGCATATCACTGCAAATAATTCATTAACGTAAAATTAAATGTATGACAAAGCACAAAGTACAATCGACGGATATGTAATATTATTTTACCTAAAGTAGGTTTATGCGCAATACATTTAACAGTAAAACTTTAGGACAAAAAATATTTTCAATCTAGGAAGCTTAAGTATAATGGATGTTAAAATACAGGTAATAGAATTGCCATTAAATTAACATTGATTTACTTTTGAAGGCCAAAAGCACAATAAAAGCATCTCTTTTGAAGTACAAAACGGCATGTTTTACAACGTAAAAGCACTGCTTTTGAGACGCAAAAGCATATCTTTTACATAACAAATGACCGGAAAACACATATAAATGGCTATGTACTCAACATCTTAAAACGCGTAAAATCCAATATAACAAGCACTTATATCAGATACTTAATTTTACGCAGTTTTCTCTATCAAACAACGATTTGCGGACAACATGGCTATTTTAAAGGCATCAAACGACAGAACACAATAAATTATACTTACATTTTCGTTGCTTTGATAATATATTATTTCCATCTCCTTAGCAATACATCATATACGCTATATTTTTACGCAAAAATAGGATTGCCAATATAAAGACACACTTAAATAGAATTTCTCTGCCTGATTAAAACAAAATGCGGTGCAACATGCTTTGTTAAATAAGACAGGATGCGGCTCGGCTATAAAAATATAACAAGTTTTATTTTGTATTGCAATCGCCTTTCGCTATCTTTGCATAGTAAACTACTATTTTGCGCAAAAAGGCAACAAAGGAACGAAAGGAGAACATTCTGATGAAATACCCGATAGGAATACAGAGCTTCGACAGAATTATTGAAGAAGGATACGTTTATGTGGACAAGACTGACATGATTTATTCGCTTGTCAGTGAAGGCAGTATATATTTCCTAAGCCGTCCGAGACGCTTCGGAAAAAGTCTGCTCGTATCAACATTAAAGAATTATTTTCTGGGCCGAAAGGAACTTTTCCAAGGGCTTGCAATTGACAAGCTTGAAAAGGATTGGAATGTTTATCCGGTGTTTCATGTTGATTTCAACGGAGGAAACTTCTCCAATCCTGACGAACTTGAACAGAAACTTAACTTCTGCCTTTCTGAGTGGGAAAAACAATACGGACTGCCTATACGTTACGGAGAACTGGGCTATGGTGACAGGTTTGCCGAAATAATCAAAGCGGCACATTTACAGACAGGCCGGCGCGCCGTGGTGCTTATAGACGAATATGATAAGCCGATATTGGATGTGCTCGACCTGAATCAGCAACTCGAAGACAGACACCGCAATATACTTAAAGCTTTCTATTCCGTGTTCAAGGGCGCAGACGAGCATCTGCAGTTTGTCCTACTCACGGGCGTTACGAAGTTCTCGCAGGTAAGCGTGTTCAGCGGATTCAATCAGCCTAAAGACATAAGCATGGACGCACGATACGAAACATTGTGCGGAATAACACAAGAGGAACTTGAAAGCTATTTTGCAGAGCCGATTGCTGAAATGGCACAGGATTACAGATGCGACACAGACGAAATGAAACTGCGCTTGAAAAAGCAATACGACGGTTATCATTTCAGCGATAAGATGACAGACATCTACAATCCGTTCAGTCTGCTCAATGCAATGGACAGCAAGAGAATATACGACTACTGGTTCCGCTCGGGCACTCCGACATACCTCATCAGACTGCTCAGCCATTTCAACGAGAACATGAACGAGCTTACAGGCAAATATTACGGCATGGAAGAGTTTGTCGATTACAAAGCTGACGTAGAGAAGCCGTTGCCAATGATCTACCAAAGCGGATATCTCACTATCAAGGACTACAATATGCGCAGAAACAGGTTCCTGCTCGACTTCCCAAACGATGAGGTAAAGAACGGATTTCTCACCATGGTGGCAATATCATACCTTAAGCCGAAGGAACGGCTTGAAGGATGGATTGACGATGTGATTGACGCAATGGAGGACGGAAAAGCAGACACACTCGGCACTCTGTTCACATCTTTTCTGTCTAGCATTCCATATACAATGCGTCGCAAGGAAGACGAGAAGGAGCGCGAACGTTATTTTCAATACACGTTTTACCTGATCATGCGCCTTATCAGCGTGTACACTGTCTACACGGAGAAGGTGCAGAGCCAGGGACGTGTCGACTGTATTGTTGAGACTCCGCAGTATGTCTACATATTTGAATTCAAGCTCGACGGCACGGCTGACGAGGCATTACAGCAGATTGAGGAAAAAGGCTACGCACGCGAATACGACTCTGACAAGCGACAAGTGTTCAAGATAGGCGCAAGTTTCTCGTCAGAGACGGGAACTATTGACGACTGGAAAATCAAAGAATGACATTCTAAAGCCGGGATGACTAACATATTATAAAATTTAAAGGAAAACATTCTGATGAAATACCCGATAGGAATACAGAGCTTCGACCAAATAATTGAAGA
>ENA-ORRQ01000467-ORRQ01000467.1-human-gut-metagenome-genome-assembly--contig:-NODE-467-length-39695-cov-15.547553_pt1 | contig 39695 bp, 38 predicted proteins | sample MGYA00242177_ERZ509138 | MGnify/ENA primary metagenome ERZ509138 (study PRJEB26280, sample SAMEA2338628) | human gut metagenome | biome: human gut; feature: human-associated habitat; material: faeces... | reverse complement strand
ACATCATTGATAAAAGTAGGCTTATTGCATAAGATTATTATACCGAACTCACGTATCTTTACGTTCTTGATTTTCATTGCTCAAACTTTATTTCTATTCATGTCTTTCAGTGAGTAATATCGTCCGAGTTTTAAATTGAAAGTATGTGATATTCTTATAATTATGTGCTTAGTGATGTTTTCTTTGTGTCTAATTAAACAAAATCGTGATATTTTACTTATAGTCTATAATTGATTGCGTGCCAAAGCATGATTCAATGTCCGTATTTACGCATTGTTGTTATGCCTTATTGTATGTTGCGGTTATAGATTGTTACTTTCTTTTTGTTTTATAAAAAGCTATTCTTATATCTTATTGTAAAGATACATTATTGATAATCCATGGAAAACACAGATTTTGATACCTTTATGACATAGACAACGCAATTTTTCGTATAGTTTGGTCTAAAATTCTTTAAAACGCATTATTATTGCCTTAATTATTTTGAAGTTTGCCATTGTTACACTATCTTTGCACAAAACAAGACGATTTGTGCAGTTAATAACAGGCTAAAGGCCTTATTTATCCCGCAGAATCATAGTCTTTATACTCAAATCTTAAAACACTATGGAATCAATACGAAATTTTGATGACATCGTCAGCCGTCAGTGTTCTGTAACAAACAGAAAGCGTGTGGCAGTAGTTTGCCCGGCTGATTCACACACTGAATACGTTGTTGGACGGTGCCTAAAAGAAGGAATTGCCGACTTCTTGTTGGTTTGTGCTGGTGCGTGTAAGCCCGAATTCGAGCGTCTTCGCTCACTTTATGAAGGTCATGTTGAGGTGTTTATAGAGCCTACTCCCGATGATGCAGCCCGAAAGGCTGTGGCGCTTGTCAGGGAAGGTCAGGCGGCAGTGCTCATGAAAGGCACTCTAAACACGGATAACCTTTTGCGTGCTATTCTCGACAAGCAGCATGGACTGCTGGAACCAGGCAGAGTATTGAGCCATATAACAATAGCGCAGATACCGACATATCGCAAGCTGATAGTGTTCTCCGACGCGGCTGTCATTCCTCGTCCCACTATCGATCAGTTTGACGCTATTATGCGTTATGCAATCGGCGTGAGCCGTCACATCGGAGTTGAACGTCCCTGTGTGGCACTCATTAACTGCACTGAGAAGGTAAACGAGAAGTTCCCTCACACTCTGTGCTATGAAGAGTTGAAGAAACGTGCCGAAGCCGGCGAATACGGCGATGTGTGCGTGGGCGGCCCTATGGATGTCAAGACGGCCTGCGATGCCGACAGCGGCAGCATAAAAGGCATAACATCGCCTGTTGTCGGAAATGCCGACGTGCTTATATTCCCCAACATCGAGTCGGGCAACGTGTTCTACAAGACAATCACATTGTTTGCCAAGGCTGAGACAGCCGGCATACTTTGCGGAACCACTGTACCGGTAGTAGTGGCATCACGTGCCGACTCGTGTGAATCAAAATATTACAGTCTGGCCCTTGCCTGCACAGGCATGCTTGGCTGATGAGCCTTCATGGCTAAAATGCTTTTGAGTGTTTCCGGCTGCTGAACACTGCCAGAACACAGATATTCGTTCTTTTATTTATTCATTTATACATCAGTCTTGAATGAAAATATTTGTAATAAACCCTGGCTCAACGTCAACAAAACTTGCAGTTTATGAAGACGAAAAGTCTGTATGGATGACGGGAGCGCACCATCCGGTGAGCGAGCTTGCCGCCTTTCATCATATCAGTGAACAATATGAATACCGTCGTGATTTCATCTTGAAGCGGCTTGCCGATGACGGCATAGAGCTTAACTTCGATGCTGTTATAGGCCGTGGCGGACTCCTTAAACCTCTCAAAGGCGGTGTCTATGCCGTTAACGAGAAGATGAAGTACGACCTTATTCATGCCGAGATGGAACATGCCTGCAATCTTGGAGCGCTCATCGCCGACGAAATAGCGTCGCGCTGTTCGTGTCCTGCTTATATAGCCGACCCGGTGGTTGTCGACGAGCTTTGTCCTGAAGCACGCTTCACGGGCATCCCGGGCATGGAGCGCAGGTCGGTGTTTCACGCCCTCAACCAGAAGGCTGTGTCGAGAAGATACGCCGCTTCAATAGGCCGTAAGTATGAAGACCTCAACCTCATTGTGGCACATCTTGGCGGAGGAATATCTGTCGGAGCACACCGCAAGGGCAAGGTTATCGATGTCAACAACGCCCTTAACGGCGAGGGACCTTTCTCAACAGAGCGTGCCGGCACACTGCCTGCAGGTCAGCTTGTTGAGATGTGCTTCGGCGGAAAGTACACTCAGAAACAGATAAAACAGCTGATAAGCGGACGCGGAGGACTCACGGCTTATCTCGGAACAAACGATATGATAGCAATATCGCGTGATGTCGAGAACGGCGACGAGCATGCCATAAGCGTTGTCAACGCCATGATATACACCATAGCCAAGCAGATTGGCGCCATGTATGTGGCTCTGACAGGACAGGTTGACGCAATAATCCTTACCGGAGGCATTGCCTACGACACATATTGCACCGACCGTCTGAAACAGCTTGTAGGCTATATTGCGCCTGTTGTTGTTTGCCCGGGCGAGGACGAGATGGGCTCTTTGGCCTATAACGCTCTCGGAGCATTGAGAGGTACGTTGCCTTTGCTCGAATATACAGGTGAAGGATTATAATATAGTTTTTTTCATAAGCATGTACACAGCACCGCACTTTTGTGTGGTGCTGTGTAGTTTAAATGTAACACTAATGAAACACCTGTGTAATCGCATGTGGCTAATTTAGCGCCCTGAACAAACAGTAAATAATATATACAAAACATGAAAAGATTCTTTTTGAAGGCAAACGCCCTCGTTGCGGTGTTTTTGCTTATGGCCTTTGGCTGTGCCAGAGCGTTGGCTGCTGGAGCTGAAAGGCCAAAACTCGTTGTCGGCATCGTTGTCGACCAGATGCGCTGGGACTATCTTTACCGTTATTACAATCTGTTCGGTGAAGGCGGATTCAGGCGTCTTATGAACGAAGGTTTCAAGTGTGAGAACACGATGATAAACTATGTTCCTTCAGTAACGGCTGTTGGACATACTTCGATATTCACCGGCACTGTGCCCTCTGTACACGGAATAGCCGGCAACACTTTTCTGCTTAACTGCAAGATGACCTATTGCTGTGCCGATTCTACCGTCAATACAGTGGGCAGCAAGTCGGACGAAGGAAAGATGTCGCCGCGCAATATGCTCACCACAACCATAGGCGACGAGCTTAAGATAGCAACCGACTTTAAGGCAAAAGTAATCGGCGTGTCGCTGAAAGACCGTGCGTCTATTCTTCCTGCCGGACATGCTGCCGACGGAGCTTACTGGATAGACTATACCACAGGCACATTTATAAGCAGCACCTACTATATGAAGGAACTTCCAAAATGGGCTGCTGACTATAACAAAACCATAGGAAAGGTTACTAAAGACCAGATATGCTATTCGCCGCTCGGCAACAAGATAACCGAGGAAATGGCCAAGGCTGCCGTTGAAGGAGAGATGTTGGGCAAGGACGATGTTACCGACCTGCTTACGGTAAGCTTTTCATGCACCGACCTGATAGGTCACAAATACGGCACTCACAGCGACAAGACACGCGAGATTTATGTCGACCTTGACAAGCGTCTTGCCGACCTGTTCGGCTATCTCGACCAAAATGTGGGCAAGGATCAGTATCTTGTGTTCCTTGTTGCCGACCACGGAGCAGCCAACAGCATATTGCTGTCGCGTGAACATGGCATACCTGCCGACGGCTTTGTTGTGCCGAAGGTTGAGAAAGAGCTCAACGAATATCTCACTAATAAGTTTGGTTCCAAAACATCTCTCGTGCGCTGCATTGACAGCTACAAGGTGTTTATCAACCATGAAGCCGTTGAGGCTCTGTCGGTAAGTCTTGACGACGTGAAGAAATCTGCTATAGACTGGCTGAAGAAGAATCCTATGTTTGCCTATGTGGTCGACCTTGAGCACGTGTCAGACGCTACAGTTCCTGCCCTTATCCGCGAAAAGATTATCAACGGATACAACCGCATGCGCAGCGGCGACATACAGCTTATCGTTCAGCCTGCCTGCTATGATGTGTACAGCGACAAGATTGACGGAGGAACAACTCACGGCACATGGAATCCTTACGACGCTCACATACCGTTCCTGCTGATGGGATGGCACGTTGCGCCGGGCGAGACTCACGAAAAGGTTTGGATGACCGACATCGTGCCTACGGTGTGCGCCATGATCGACATACAAATTCCTAACGGCAGCATAGGCAATCCTGTAACTGCCGTTACTGACCGTTAAGGTTGAGCGAGGCAAGGCGGCTGTTCATCTCGGCAACGCTGACCGTGCCGAGCACCACTCTGCCGTCTTTGTCTATAAGATACAAGGTGGGAATCCATCTGACGTTGTAAGCCGTGGAAATAGAACTCTCTTTCCACGGCTTTAATTCGCTAAACTGAATCCAGTTAAGGCTGTTGTCGCTTATATATTGCTGCCACTCTTCTTTGTCGGTGTCGAACGAGACACCTACAAACACCACACCCTTCGGAGCGTAAGCGGCATACATTTGCTTCATGTTTTCGGTTTCTTTCTGGCAGTCGGGACACCACGACGCCCAAAACTCTATCAGCACATATTGTCCGCGCAGCGAGCTGAGCGCAAATCCTTCAGGCACGCTGTCGGTATATATCATGAAGTCGGGCGCAATAGTGCCTTCTTCCAACATTCCTTTTCCATATTCATTGTTGTCCTCGCTGCCTATCGTGCATGATGTCATGCATAGCAGTGACGCTAAAAATATGGCTATCCGTGTTATCAAAGTGTTGTTCATGTTGCTGTGTTTTTAGTCTTTGCATGCCGCCGTGTTCATTGTTCATGCGGCTTGTAGTAGGGTTAAACATATTTTTCTGACTGCAAAAATAAGATTTTTATGTGATTTTTGCAAGTGTTGCAGCTCCTAACTTTGTTCCTTGTTTAGGCTTTCCATGTCTTAATCAGAATCGTTTATCATTCTGCAGATTGTTTATTTCTGCGGGCATACTCATTCCTTCTATAGTCTTATTGTTCCTCATCAGTAATTTTTCCGTATGAATATTATTGACACATCCTGCCATGTCTGCGGAAAAGCATACTGCAATACTGCTTAATTCTGACTGCTGATTATGGGTTAAATCATTGTTTTTATGATTACATGTTCACATTAATTTTGTTGAGTTTTACGACAAGTAAAACAGAAAACTTTTTGATTTTGACGCTCTCAGACAGTCCATGCTCATCGCCATACCGCCGTTTTGACTGAAAAATGTCGAAATACAGATAGTTTACATAAGTGTTTGTATATTAGCAACTTACGCTAAATAGGCTGCCCGTTGCCATACCTTTAAGATGCAAAAGGTGGCCTTTTAAGAGCTAAAAGCATGCCTTTCGTGGTGCAAAACGGCACAAATCAGCAGGCAAACCAAATGGTTTCGGTGTGCAAAACTTATGATTTATACATCATTTTGCCCTTATTTTGTGAACGTGTGTTAATAAAAGTGGCTGATAACCATGTTGATATTAACATCTGTTTAAACATCTTTTTCTAGATTAAAGAAAACTCTGTGCAAAAAAATTAGCCATTTTCTGCCATGTTAGCAATACATAAAAAGGTCTGCCGTCTGACAGTTCAGACGGCAGACCTTTTATGCGTTTATGCTTAACTTATGGCATATTTTCCGCGTGCAGATTAATGTCCGCCGGGCAGATGCAATGCCTTTATTTTATCAGTCATTCTTTTTGTCGTAAGCGTGGAGCGGATAGTCGATTGTGAAGTGTAGTCCGCGGCACTCCTTACGCTCAATAGCCTGACGTGTAATCAGGTAGCCCACGTTGATCATGTTGCGCAGCTCGCAGATGTCACGGCTTGCCTTAACGCGCTTAAACAGAGCCTCAGTCTCTTCATACAGCAAGTCGAGGCGGTCCCATGCGCGTTTCAGTCTGAGGTCACTTCTTACAATACCTACGTAGTTGCTCATAATCTGTCCGACCTCTTTTACGCTCTGAGTTATCAGAACCTTTTCCTCGTTGGTCATGGTTCCTTCGTCGTTCCATTCAGGAATGTTGTCGTTGAAGCTGTATTCGTCAACATGCTCAAGGCTGTGGCGTGCTGCAGCGTCGGCATATACAACGGCCTCAATCAGCGAGTTGCTTGCCAGACGGTTGCCTCCGTGCAGTCCTGTGCATGAACATTCGCCTATAGCGTACAGGCGGTGTATGCTCGATTCACCGTTGAGGTCAACCTTTATACCTCCGCACATATAGTGGGCGGCAGGTCTTACAGGTATATATTCTTTTGTGATGTCGATGCCAATAGACAGACACTTCTGATAGATGTTGGGGAAGTGGTGCTTGGTTTCCTCGGCGTCCTTGTGTGTAACGTCAAGGCATACGTGGTCAAGTCCGTGTATCTTCATCTCCTTGTCTATCGCACGTGCAACGATGTCGCGCGGTGCCAGTGAGAGTCGCTTGTCATATTTCTCCATGAACGATTCGCCGTTGGGCAGTCTCAGTATGCCGCCGTAGCCGCGCATGGCCTCTGTGATGAGGTAAGCCGGGTGAGTTTCTCCCGGATGATAGAGTGCTGTCGGGTGGAACTGCACGAACTCCATGTCCTGCACCGTTCCTTTAGCACGATAAACCATAGCCTCGCCGTCGCCCGTTGATATAATCGGGTTGGTTGTCGACTGGTATACAGCTCCGCATCCTCCGGTACACATAAGCGTAACCTTGCTCAGATAAGTGTCCACCTTCTGTGTGTCAGGATTAAGCACATAGGCACCAAAGCACTCTATGTCAGGTGTGCGTCTTGTAACCTCTATGCCAAGATGATGCTGTGTGATAATCTCTACAGCAAAGTGATTTTCCTTTATGTCAATCTCCGGTGTGTTGCGCACGGCTGCCATAAGTCCTCTCTGTATCTCGGCTCCCGTGTCGTCAGCGTGGTGAAGGATACGGAACTCTGAGTGTCCGCCTTCGCGGTGAAGGTCAAATTCTCCGTTTTCCTTCTTGTCAAAGTTCACGCCCCATTTAACGAGCTCTTCTATTTGTTTAGGTGCATTTCTGACAACTTGCTCCACAGCTTTGCGGTCACTGATATAGTCGCCTGCAATCATGGTGTCTTCAATGTGCTTTTCAAAGTTGTCCACCTTGAGGTTTGTTACTGAAGCTACTCCGCCCTGGGCGAACGCAGTGTTAGCTTCGTCGAGTGTAGTTTTGCAAATAATACATATTTTGCCTTTGAGTGCTCTTGCTATTTTAAGGGCATAACTCATACCGGCAACTCCTGCGCCGATAATCAAAAAGTCGTATTTGAATACCATAAAGATATATTATAAAACATTTGCAAAAGTAATAAGAATTTTTGAATTTGAGTGTACATGATTTCTATTTTTGACATATATAAGGTTACTTTAAAACATCAAAATGCCTTTATTAGTGATAAAATAGCTATCTTTGCATGGTTGAAAGTACGTCTTGTGGCGACTTGCATGTACGGTATATCCCCGCCGGAGGCATGTTGTGGCTGTCGGTATGCTGTTGGTGTGCAGTTACGTTGTTCCGTGGCTGTTGGGCCATAGTCATCGGGGCGTCATTAGGCGGATAAATTAAAAACGAAGTTTCAGTGAACCGTTCATTTCATTATCGTGCGTCGTGGCTCAATTACACGTGCATAATCGTGGTTGCCGTAGCTGCCATGTATTCTCTTTGGCACCGTTCGGTTGTCAATGCCATTGTTGGTTTCCTGCTCATGGGCGTGGTTGTCCTCATGATTGAGAGGATAATCCACACGGTTTATGTGCTTACCGCAGACGGACGCCTGGTAATCAGCCGCGGCAGATTCTCGCGCGAAATGTCTGTTCCGGTCAATGAAATCATACGCATGAGCGTGATACGTCCCAAACTGCTTGGCGTAAGATACATACTTATTGAATATGGTGCAGGCCACGAAACCACAGTGCAGCCTGTCAATGAGGAGGCTTTCATGCGTGAGGTCAGAGACAGACAGGAGCGTGTTTGCATAAATGAAGACAAAGATGAAGAACTATAATAACAGATTAATCTACGCATTCTCAAATTTATTAGTAATTGTTTTATTCTTATCGCTCACGCCAAAGGCAGGTGCCATAGGCTTATATGGGCCTGCCGGCGGCGCCGGGCTGTCGGTTCGGCCGGTTAATGACGTGGCTGACGCCGACACTGTTATTTCAGAGGATGACCTTCCGTGGCCGTCTAATGTGAATGCGAGACTCAACTCGCTGCTCGGCGACGATATGTTCGAAACGTCAACGGTGGGCATGATGGTGTATGACCTTACGGCCGACTCGGTGATATTCAAGCACAACGAGCGTCAGCTTATGCGCCCCGCAAGCACATTGAAGATGATTGTGGCAGTTACGGCGCTCGACAAGTTGGGATACGATTATAAATATAAGACTACGCTTGCCTATACCGGCCGCATAGACAGCTGTGTGCTGAAGGGCGACCTTTATTGCAAGGGTGGTTTTGATCCTGCGTTCAGCTCGTCAGACCTCAACGACTTTGTAGACAGTCTTGAGAGTCGTGGCATCAGCACCATCGACGGCGACATTTATGCCGACCTTTCGATGAAGGATGACGACAGGCTCGGCGAGGGATGGTGCTGGGACGACGACAATCCAGTGCTTTCGCCTTTGCTTGTGTCGCGCAAGGACGACTTTGTCGAGTCGTTTAAAAGCAAGCTCGACAGGGCCGGAATTAAGGTTGAAGGCAAGATTCGCACCGGACGCACGCCTGGAAGTGCCAAAGAGATATGCACCGTTGAGCGTGCCATAGGCGACGTTATGAAGCGTATGATGAAAAAGAGCGACAATCTTTATTCTGAATCAGTGTTCTATCAGCTTGCTGCATCGGCAGGTTCCTATTCGCCGGCTACAGCCAAACAGGGCCGTCAGGTTATAAACAAGATGATACAGCAGTTCGGCTTTAAGCCTTCTAAATATTATATTGCCGACGGTAGCGGGCTTTCTTTATATAATTATGTGTCGCCCGAACTTGAAGTTGCATTCCTTAAATATGCCTATAAGCACAGCAAGATATACGAGCCTCTGCGCGAGGTGATGCCCGTTGCAGGCGTTGACGGCACGCTCGACGACCGTATGGGCCGCGGATATGCGCGCGGCAACGTTCATGCCAAGACGGGAACCGTTACAGGTGTGAGTGCCTTGGCTGGCTATTGCACCGCGTCTAACGGTCATGTGCTGTGTTTCTCGATAATCAACATGGGCATACGCCACGCCTCTTCGGGCCGCCGTTTTCAGGACCGTGTGTGCGAGGCGCTGTGCCGTCCGTAGTCTTCCGGCAGGTTCTTCTCTTATGTTGAACCTGCCTTTTTTAGCTTTTATACATAAAATTATTAAACATAATGTTTGCTAATATTGTTTGTATTTATACCCGATAAGGTATAAAATGAAATAAAATTAATAAAATTATACCCTAAAAGGTATAATTAATATATTAATTTCGTATATTTGTACCCAAACGGGTATAACATGGACGACAGACTGATAGCAGATTTTGTTAAAGAAATGCGAAAGAAGTTTAACCTCACTCAGGTCGACTTGGCCGAAAAGTCGGGCGTGGGGCTGCGCTTTGTCCGCGAACTGGAGCAGGGCAAACAGACCTTGCGCATGGACAAGGTAAACCAGGTGTTGAGCCTTTTCGGTCATCAGGTTGGTGCCGTTGACATACGTTCAGGCAGTGAGAAGGGCAGATAAATGTCCTTGTCAGTGGGGCAGGGCATCGCATAGTTTAATCGTGTCGGCCGTCTTTATTTGTTATCTTAACTCAAAACCTTTAGCCTATGAAAACAGCGATAGTATATCTTTACGACCGTGTGGCTGGGCGGCTTACTGAAGACGAGAACGGATTTACGTTCTTGTACGACCCAGATTTTCTTGCTTCCGACGGTGCCGAGGCGGTAAGTCTTACTCTTCCGCTTACCGACAAGCCTTATCACGACACTGTGCTTTTTCCGTTTTTCGACGGACTTATACCTGAAGGCTGGCTGCTTGACATAGCTGAAAAGAGCTGGAAGATAAATCAGCGCGACCGCATGTCTTTGCTCCTTGCATGCTGTAAGGATTGCATAGGAGCCGTAAGCGTGGTGCCGGAGCAGGACGACAAGGAAGAGGAAAATTAAGAATTAAAAATTAAGAATTAAGAAAATTACTTTTGCCGGTATTCTTCTTGTTCTGCTTTTGTACAGCCGTAATTAATTAAGAATTAAAAATTAAGAATTAAGAAAATTACTTTTGTCGGTATTCTTCTTGTTTTGCTTTTGTACAGCCGTAATTAATTAAGAATTAAAAATTAAGAATTAAGAAATTCTTATCTCTCTTGCAGTTACCGAACCAATTATGAATTATGAATTAAGAATTATGAATTACTCATGAGGTGTCTTTATTGTTACAAGGAGTTGAAAGAGGGGCAGGTTGATTTTCATCCGGCATGCGCTCGCAAGTTTTTCGGCACACGCAATGCGCCTTCGTTGCCTTATGTCAGGGCACAGTTGGGCGACTTGGCGCGGCAGGTGGTGCGCAGTCAGACAACGCTTACGGGTGTTCAGGCAAAGCTGTCGCTCGATATTGACCGCGGAGGCAGAAACGAGCCTGACCGTTTTACGATAGTTGGACTGTGGGGACGGTTCATCCTCAAGCCACAGACCACCACATACCGTGCGCTGCCCGAGCTTGAAGACCTCACCATGCATTTGGCTGAGGCGGCAAAGATAACCGTGGTGCCGCATAGTCTTATACGCTTCAGCGACGGCGAATTGTGTTATATAACAAGACGAATAGACCGCACGTCAGACGGCCGCAAGATTCCGATGGAAGATATGTGTCAGCTTACAGAGCGCCTTACCGAATATAAATATAAAGGCTCTTATGAGCAGATTGCCAAGGCAATAAAGAAATATTCGTCAACTCCGAAGCTCGATTTGGTCAACTTCTGGGAAGTTGTCGTGTTCTCATGGATAACCGGCAATGCCGACATGCACCTGAAAAACTTCTCGCTTTACAACGCCATGGACGGTGTTTATACGCTTACGCCTGCCTATGACATGCTTTCTACGGCTCTTGTCATGCCTGAGGATACCGAGGAACTGGCCCTTACGCTCAACGGAAAGAAGCGTAAACTGCGCAAGGCCGACTTTATCAAGTCTATCACTCTGTCGGGCATTGATGAGAAAGTCATTGACAATATGGCGCGTAAGTTCAGTAGGGTGTTGCCCAAATGGTTCGAGCTTATCGACATGTCGTTCCTGCCCGAAGACATGAAACATCAGTATAAGACGCTGATTCTGCGGCATATAATAATGTTGAAATAAATTCTTAAAACGTTTATTCGTTGTGTACCGGAACAAAGTTATGCTGTTTGTCTGTTTCATTTGGTATAATGGCTTTTGACGAATTTATTCATTGCTTTGTTCCGGTTTTTGTCGTTTTTTTGTTGTTTTATATGACTGACATCGCTTCTTGTGTTGTTATCAGTAAAATGTCAGACAAATGTCAGTAAGTTTTTTCCGCCAAAAATTGTCAAAATCTTATTTTTGCATAGTTGCCACAGATACATAAGTCGGTTGCCGCCATGTCGTTGCTCTTTGTCTTTTCATGTCTTTAAGATGTATGCACGACAGTCGCGGCAACGGCTTTAATCTGCTCTGCAATTTGATTTTTATGATTTAGACGTTATGCGGAAGATAATTGTTTTTGCGTTTTTGTTCATCTTTATGGCTTTCTGTGTTGACGATATAGTTAAGAAAGACTATCCGCCAGACATGGACAAACGGCTCATGGAGTGGCTCAACGCGGCGCCGCTGGCAGAATATAAAGACCGTGACTTCGGCTTTGTTGCATATTATCCAGACGTGTTCGTAAAGAACAACGACACCACAGGCCGTTATTTCGGCTGTTCACGCTTCGACTTCTGGCAACTTTCGATAGAGTGTTACGTGGTCTACGACAGACAGGAACGTGGATTCAAGGCATATATGGACTCAATAGCCACAGCCATGAAGGCCGACTCGTGCCGTCGGCACGGCGACAGTTTTATCGTTTCGTCGTCGCTTTATGAAGACGGAATGCTTGTCGACGGTTTCCGCTATTACGCAAAATACGTTAAAGGCAACAACGTGTGGTTTGTCTATGCCCTGCATTATCCTGCGGCTTATCGTAAGTCACTCGGCCGTCTGTTTGATCTTGTTGACAGATGGCAGGTATGGAAATAAACGTCATTTTGCTGTCATTGAAAACTTTACAGATGGCAAACCACTCATGAAAACGAGTGAAATCTGTTGGCATATAGGTTTTAATGCTACAGCAAGATGAATGTCTTAGACCGAATAATGATAAATGATTTTGGCTAAAATGAAGACAGGCACATAGCGGAAACCGTTTCCGTATGTGCCTGTCTGTTGTTGTTACCAGTGGTAACGTATCAAATAAAAAGACTTTCAGATATCTTTGCCGAGACCGTCCTACATGTCTTTTCGTTTGTTCATTATTTATTTCTCCTCAGCGTTTTCTTCAGCAGCGCGGAAGTTAACCAAGTCTTCTTCAATGAAGCTCTTAACGTAAGCAGAGTGGCCTATAACTTCAGCTTCAGCGTAACGTACATAAACGTTGGCGCTCTTTGTGAAGAGTTGAGGAGCACGTGTAGCGTCGCTCAGCATGAGCAGAGACATAACGATGTCGCCGGTCATGTCGTACAAACGGCGTGCTAGGAAGTCGTGTACCTCCTGATTGCCTGACTCCTTGACATAGTTGACAGACTGCTCATAAAGCTCAACCATCTTGGCAACGCGTGTCTGCAGCGGTTTCAGTTCTTCAGCTACCTCTTCTGCAAGCATCTCCTTGATGATAGAGAGATATGTTCCGTTGGTGATGTAGCGTATTGCGGCAACCACCTGCAGCTGTGTTGTTCCCTCATAGATAGAGAAGATACGTGCGTCGCGGTAGAGACGCTGGCTCTTATACTCCATGATGAAACCTGAACCTCCGTGAACCTGAATGGCATCGTATGCATTCTGGTTTACGTACTCTGAGTTCATACCCTTTGCGAGCGGTGTGAAAGCATCAGCCAGACGTGTGTATTTCTTCATCTCCTGACGCTCCTCAGGTGTGAGCTTGCGCTCCTTAGATATATCTTCAAGAGTCTTGTAGAGGTCAACGTAGCGTGCTGTCTGGTACAGAATGCTGCGTCCTGCGTCGAGTTTTGCCTTCATGCGTGACAGCATGTCGTAAACAGCAGGGAAGTTTATGATGGCCTTGTCAAACTGCTTGCGCTCCTTTGCGTATGCAAGTGCCTCGTTATAGGCAGCCTGGCTTACGCCAACGCTCTGTGCGGCGATGCCCAGACGTGCGCCGTTCATAAGGGCCATTACATATTTGATAAGTCCCAGACGTGTGTTTCCGCAAAGTTCAGCCTTGGCGTTCTTATAAACAAGCTCGCAGGTAGGTGAGCCGTGTATACCAAGTTTGTTCTCTATGTGGCGCACTGTTACGCCGCCCTGACGCTTGTCATAGATAAACATTGACAGTCCGCGGCCGTCGTGTGTGCCGGCTTCGCTTCTTGCCAGAACGAGGTGGATGTCAGAGTCGCCGTTGGTGATGAAACGCTTAACACCGTTAAGCAGCCAGCAGCCCTCTTCCTCGCTGTATGTAGCCTTGAGCATAACTCGCTGCAGGTCAGAACCTGCGTCAGGCTCGGTGAGATCCATACTCATTGTCTCGCCTGCACAAACGCGCGGAATATACTTCTGGCGCTGCTCCTCGCTTCCGAACTCATAGAGAGTCTCGATACAGTCCTGAAGGCTCCATATATTCTGGAAACCTGCATCGGCTGCGGCAACAATCTCTGAAGCCATTGAATAAGGAGTTACCGGCATGTTGAGGCCGCCGTAACGGCGAGGCATAGACAAGCCCCAAAGTCCTGCCTTGCGTGTAACGTCAAGGTTCTCGTAAGTTTTTGATGCATAGTGCATGCGACCGTCAACGAGGTGCGGACCTTCCTGGTCAACTTCCTCACTGTTAGGCTCGAGCACGTTAGCAGCAATGTCGCCTGTAATCTCAAGCACTTTTTTATAGTTCTCCAAAGCGTCCTGATAGTCAACAGGTGCGTCTGCATATTCATCCTTGTCGGCGAAGTTGCGCTCCTTCAGTTCGACAATCCTTTTCATTAAAGGATGGTTGAGGTGAAACTCAAACTCAGGATGGTCTGTATAATAGTTTGCCATTGTTGTTATTCTTTTTATGGGATAAATGGGAGTGGTGTGGCTGCTTTGGCCGTGATGCGGCTTCGGCAGCTTGTGGCTTTTTATGCTTATGCAGTAAGACCTTTGATGCAGGTCATATAGGCAATCGGCAATAAGTCACGGCTCCCGGTTTATATGATTATTTGCTGTTTTGCTTGTAGTACTTGATGAGTTTCGGAACCACGTCTTCAACGTTGCCTACAATCACGTAGTCGGCAATCTTGTTGATAGGAGCGTCGGGATCGTTGTTAACCGAAATGATGATACCTGAGTCCTGCATACCTGCAATGTGTTGTATCTGTCCTGAGATACCGCAGGCGATGTAAACTTTAGGATGAACGGTTACACCGGTCTGACCGATCTGTCTGTCGTGGTCAACAAAGCCTGCGTCAACAGCGGCGCGGCTTGCTCCAACCTCTCCGTGAAGCTCTTTTGCCAGCTTGAAAAGCATGTCGAAGCCTTCTTTGCTTCCTACGCCGTAGCCTCCGGCAACAACGATAGGCGCGCCCTTGAGGTTGTTCTTTGCCTTCTCAACATGGCGGTCGATAACCTTAACGATATAGTCGGTTGTGGGAACATACTTTGCGACGTCGGCATAAACAACTTCGCCTTTGTAGTTCTCGTCGAGAATCTCGCGCTTCATAACACCCTCGCGCACTGTAGCCATCTGTGGACGGTGGTCAGGGTTTACGATGGTGGCAACGATGTTTCCGCCGAAAGCAGGGCGGATCTGATAGAGCAGGTTGTCATAGTGCTTGCCCGATTTCTTGTCGTCGTAGTCGCCAATCTCGAGCTGTGTGCAGTCTGCGGTGAGTCCGCTTGTAAGAGATGACGATACGCGCGGACCGAGGTCGCGGCCTATAACGGTTGCTCCCATGAGGCAAATCTGCGGTTTCTCTTCCTTAAACAGATTTACCAGGATAGATGTATGCGGTGCTGATGTGTAGGGGAACAGTCCTTCAGCATCGAATACGAACAGCTTGTCGACGCCGTAGGGCAGTATCTGGCTTTCCACTTTGCCCTTGATGCCTGTACCGGCCACAACGGCGTTGAGGTCAACACCGAGCTGATTGGCCAGCTTGCGTCCTTTGGTGAGTAATTCTTGAGATACTTCGGCAACGGCAGTACCCTCTATTTCGCAATAAACAAAAACGTTATTCATAATTTACTTGCTTTAATTTTGAAAGAAAATCAGGAGCTTGCGTCATTCCGCTAGCGCCGTTATCGCAATGTCAGCAGCCGTTGAGGCTCTGTAATGCCGGCGGCGGATGCCGGCTCCGTTAATTCTTTTTATCCGATTATCTTTTCGTCCAACAGTTCTTTAATAAGGCCTTCAATCTGGCTGTCTTCAGAAGTCAGCGTCTTGCATTCTTTAGCCTGGAACACAATGTTCTTGACAGCTTTCACCTTGGTAGGCGAGCCGGCCAGTCCGCACTGCTGCGGGTCGCCGTCAACGTCGGCCACAGACCATTGGTTGAGAGTAAGATAAGGACGCGTCTCGTAAAGCTCGGCATACGGCATGTCAGGTGTGCGCTCGAGCGGAACGGTGGCGTGTTTGTATTTCATAACGAGTTTTGCGTTGCACGGGCGGCAGGGAGCTGCGCTTCCGTTGACGGTGATGAGCACTGGCATAGGAGTCTCGACAGTCTCAACACCTCCGTCGATATGGCGGCGTATTGTCAGTTTGCCGTCTTCGCACTTCAGTATTTCCTCTGCGTATGTAACCTGAGCCAAACCCAGTTTCTGAGCAACCTGAGGTCCAACCTGTGCGGTATCGCCATCGATAGCCTGGCGTCCGCCGATGATGATGTCGGCTCCGCCAATCTTTTTAATGGCAGTTGCCAGCGCGTAAGAAGTAGCCAGGGTATCGGCTCCGGCAAACAGACGGTCGGTAAGCAACCATCCTGTGTCGGCTCCGCGATAGAGTCCCTGACGGATTATTTCGGCTGCGCGCGGAGGTCCCATGGTGAGGATTCCAACGGTTGAGCCCGGATTCTGTTCTTTCAGTCTGAGTGCCTGTTCAAGGGCATTAAGGTCTTCAGGGTTGAAGATTGCCGGCAGCGCGGCGCGGTTAACAGTGCCTTCGGCTGTCATCGCATCTTTACCCACATTCCTTGTGTCGGGTACTTGTTTTGCAAGTACGATGATTTTCAAATTCATAGATTAAGTTTATAATGTAAATTCTTAGATTGCAAAAATACACTATTTTTGCTTTTTGACAAAGAAAAACGGGCAAAAACGTATGTTTTCGCCCGTGTATTTAGGTAGTTAAAGGTGCTTTCGGCCTGTGTTTCAGGCAGTTTGACATTATTGTCGCGCCATGTCGGCTTTCTTCTTCAGCACCTTCATAATAATGCTCTTATAGGTTTATGCCTGTTATTTGCTGCGCTTCTGCAGAGTCATCAGCACTTTTCCGTCGGCAGATTTCAGAGTAAGTTTCTTTCCGCCTTTCAGCTCGTATGACTTTGTTTCGTTTACAGCCTTGAGCACCTGCTCTTCTGTCTTTATGTCTTCGCACATCATACGTGTGCTGCCTACATTGCCGAAAGATATTGTGCCCTTGTTGGCGTCTGCGTTAAGCTCACCGAAGAAACGGTTGCAGCTTGTGCTTCCGTACATGCTCTTCTTTGCTACATCGAAACCGATAAAAGCCTCATTTGGGTTTTTAGTCTTTGTTATGTTTTGACCGTTTACTTCGGTTATTTTCCATTCTCCGTTAAGTTCTGATGTTGATGTTGCTGCGTTGTTAGATGTCTTGCATGATGTTACGGCTGCAACCAGTCCTGTCATGCACAATGCTACAAATACTTTTTTCATTCCTTTTACCTTTTTAGTTTATAAAAATGTTGTTTCTCAGTGTCAGGCTTCCGTTTCTTTCACATTTCATAGAGGTCGCCTTATCTGATTTTTGTGGCCTTTTTGACCATTTCGGGTGCAAATTTACTTAAAATATCGATGAATAAGTAAAATAAAGGCCATTAAATAACTAATGTTTCGCATAATTCCGTTTTTTTTGCAAATTCATGCCTTCGGAGTTATGCCGTTTTATGAATTTTTACTGTTTTGAATGTCTGAATATATCATGTTGTCATCAGATTCGGCTTGTTATTGTGATTTTAAGCCGTGTTTTACTTACATATTGATTTTAAATTATGTTTTCCTACTGCTATATTAAGAAATAAAATGCCGTGGTATGAAAAGTCAAATAAATGTGCAGGTTATGCAAAAAACGGGCGGCCATCTTGTTTATCTCACTATTTATATTTAATTTTGCATTAGTTCGGCCGCAGTCTTGCCCCGTTATAATGTGGCAGGTAAGACATGGTCAGGCCGTAGCAACTCATTATGATAGACAAGGCAACTATAGACAAGATAATGGATGCCGCCAACATTGTTGACGTGGTGTCAGAGTTTGTTTCGCTCCGCAAGGCTGGCGTAAACTATAAAGGACTGTGCCCTTTTCACAACGAGAAGACACCTTCGTTCGTTGTGTCGCCTGCTAAAGGCTACTGCCACTGCTTTTCGTGTGGCAAGGGCGGCAATGCCGTAGGCTTCATCATGGAGCATGAGCAGATGACATATCCCGAGGCACTGAGGTGGCTTGCCAAGAAATATCACATAGAGATACAGGAGCGTGAACTGTCGGACGACGAGAAACGTGAGGCAAGTGAGCGTGAGAGTCTGTTCATTGTGAACGAATGGGCTATGAAATATTTTCAGGATAACCTGATGAACACAAGGGACGGACAGGCCATAGGCATGCAGTATTTCCGCTCGCGCGGATTTCGCGACGACACTATCCACAAGTTTCAGCTCGGTTACGCCTTGCCCCAGCGCGACGCTTTGGCCAATGCTGCCATAGCAAAAGGCTTCAAGGAGAAATTCTTGATAGACACCGGACTGTGCTATCGCAGGGAGAACGGGCAGCTGCAGGACAGATATGCAGGCCGTGTGATATTTCCGGTGCATACGATAACCGGGCGTGTGGTGGCGTTCGGAGGGCGTATACTTACCAATGACAAGAATGTAGCAAAGTATGTCAATTCGCCTGAGTCGATGATATATCACAAGAGTAACGAGCTTTACGGCATATATCAGGCCAAGCAGGCCATAACGCGCAACGACCGCTGCTATCTTGTTGAGGGATACATCGACGTTACCTCAATGCATCAGAGCGGTGTCGAGAACGTTGTTGCATCATCGGGCACGTCGCTCACCACGGGACAGATAAGGCTTATACGCCGTTTTACGACTAACATCACCGTGCTTTACGACGGCGACTCCGCAGGCATTCATGCGTCTATACGAGGCATTGACATGTTGTTGGCAGAAGGAATGAACGTTAAGGTGCTGTTGCTTCCTGACGGCGACGATCCTGACAGCTTTGCAAGAAAACATACGGCTCAGGAGTTTCGCGATTATATAGAGAGTCATCAGACCGACTTCATCGAGTTTAAGACAAATCTTCTGCTTAAAGGCGTAACCGACCCGATAAAGCGCTCGCAGGCAATAAGCAGCATCATTAAGAGTGTGTCGGTAATACAGGACCAGATAACGCGCGCCACATATATGAGCGAATGTTCGCATCGTCTCGGCATCAACGAAGCTACGCTCGTTAATACCGTCAACAAGTTTATTCAGGGCGAGATAGAGGAACAGCGCAAGGAAGCAAAGCGCGAGGAGGCAAGAGCCGCTGCCGAACCGGTACCCGTGAGCATAGAGGAGAAGCCCGACGTGGAGTCGAAGGTCGAATATATGCTCGCCCAGATGGTGGTGCGCCATGGAGGTGATGTATTATATAAAGATGTGGAGACCGAGGACGGCGGAAAGATAGACCTAAGCGTGTCGCAGTATATCAGTTATGACCTTGGTGCCGACGGACTTAAGTTCCGCAATGAACTGTATAACCGCATATTGCTGGAGGCCGTTGAGCATAATGGCGACGAAGGGTTCAACTCGGAGACTTATTTCACCCATCATCCCGACATTGAGATAAGCCGTGTGGCGACAGATATGGTGATAGATCATTTTCAGCTCAGCCAGAGTCTGCAGGTAAAGAAGGACGAAGATACCCTGCGCAATCAGGTTGTTCATCTTATACTTGACTTCCGCATGGATTATGTTGAGCAGAAAATGGAAGACCTGAAGCGTGAGATAACGCAGTCGGCCGGCGATACTGAAAAAATGATGAAACTGATGTCCGAATACAAGGACATGCAGGCTATACGTAACTCGATAGCCAAGGAACTTGGCAGCGAGATAATAGTGTGATTAGGATGCTGCTGAACAATATGCTTCAGCGTGCATGCTAAGTTTGTCATAGGCTGCGTATCAGCCTTTGGCATAACCGTCGCAGTTAGAAGGAGTTAACTAAAAAGGGCATATTGTATGATTTATGTACATTGGATTTTCTTCTTGATTTATGCCTTCTTTGTATTGGCAGCGATGATAGCCGTGCTGATGGACAACCGTCAGCCGTCTAAGACAATGGCGTGGATACTCGTGCTTGTGTTCTTTCCTGTTATAGGTATAATCCTCTATTTCTTCTTTGGACAGAACACACGCAAGGAGAAACTCATAAGCCAGCAGAGCATGGACCAGCTGACCAAGCGCTCTATGCTCGGATTTGCCGAGCAGCAAAACCTTGTGCTGCCTGATGAACACAGTGTGCTGATAAAGCTGTTTACCAGTCAGAACTGGGCGTTGCCGTTTAAAAGTAACGAAACCGACATATATACCGACGGCTATGGTTTCTTTCACGCCTTGCTGCGCGACATAGCCAAAGCCCGTCATCACATACATCTTGAATCTTATATTATATGCGACGACCCTCTTGGCTATCTTATTTCAGATGCGCTTATCGACAAGGCTAAAGAGGGGGTTGAGGTTCGTTTCATATATGACGACGTGGGTTGTTGGAATGTTCCCAATGCCTTTTTTGAACGTATGCGCAACGCAGGCATCGATGTACATGCCTTCATGCCCGTAAAGTTTCCTGCGTTTACCAGCAAGGTCAACTACCGCAATCACCGCAAGCTGTGCGTAATTGACGGCAAGGTGGGCTATATCGGCGGCATGAACATAGCCCTGAGATATGTGAAAGGGCGCAACGGACAGGCCTGGCGCGACACTCACATGCGTATAAGGGGCGGCGCCGTCTACGGCATACAGCGTGCCTTTCTTGTCGACTGGTATTTTGTCGACCGCACGCTCATAAGCAACCGCTGCTATTATCCTGCTCACGATGATGTAAAACCCAACAACTGCATAATGCAGATAGTTACAAGCAGTCCTATCAGTCCGTGGCCTGAGATGATGCAGGGATATGTGCGCATATTGCTTGAGGCGAAGAAATATGTTTATATGGAAACGCCTTACTTCCTGCCTACCGAGCCGGTGCTCTTCGCCATGCGCACAGCCGCGCTTGCCGGAGTAGACGTAAGACTGATGGTGCCGCTTCATTCTGATGCAAAGTTTGTCGAGTGGGCAAGCCGCTCTTATATTCAGGAGAGTGTCGATGCCGGTGTTAAGGTTTATCTGTATAAGCCCGGTTTCAACCATTCAAAGCTGCTTGTCAGCGACGACAGCCTGTCAACCTGCGGCTCTACCAACATAGATTTCCGCAGCTTCGACAACAATTTTGAAGTCAACGCCTTTATCTACGACCGTGATATGGCCCTTCGCATCAAGTCGGTCTTTATGGAAGACGTGAAGCAGTGTGTCGACTATGAAAAGTATATGAGCACGCGCCGCCTTTCGTTCCCTCACCGTTTGCTTGAGTCGCTGATGCGTGTATTTTCGCCGCTGATGTAGCCAACAATTTTTTATAACTATATCCACTTTGCCATTTAAATTTGTCGCGGTTTAATGTCTATCTTATAAAAATGCATCGTGTTTCGCCTTTCAGACTGAATCGCGGGTTTAGTTAATAAAGAGCAGACGGCAGGGCAACAAAGAAAGATAATAATGTGGCTTAAAGTGTTGATACATAAGATGATAAAACTATATACGGTCTAATGAATGATTTGTGTTAAATGTTTTTGTTGCAACTTATTTTGCCAAATACAATCTAAAAATATTTTCTTTAAAAACTCGTCACTCATCACATTCGTGCGTAACGTGTTGATATACATAGCGTTATGGTGTGATGAGTTGATTTCGCAACTCGTCACACCATGACTTTTGTGGCCTTTCCTGATTTTGGTAGACCTCGATGTGATGAGTTGCAAATTAAACTCGTCACACTATAACATCTTGATTATTAGTGAATTAGGCGGCTTTGTGATGAGTGACGAGTTTTTAACAAAACTTTTTTACGGTATTACGCATTAACAGAATAACTTATTCAGCCGAAAAGCTGTGCTTTGATATTGTAAAAGGCCGTGTTTCAGGATACAAAAGCATACCTTTTGCAATGCAGTTTGCCGTCTTTTGTATTTTATTTATGGAATATTCTTATTTGCTTCAGCCGTAATCTCTTTCAGATTAGATGTTATAATCCGTCATATTTTCAACTCATGTCAGTTGGGTCTGACTTTCAACCGAAAATGCAAATAATAATAGGCTTAGGCCGGACGGCGGTTATTCATCCTCGCCTTCCGGCTCTCTGTTAGAGAAGATGCTTGTAAGCGACGCCAGACTAGACTGTCAACCTGTGGCTCTACAAACATAGACTTCTGTAGCTTCGGCAATAATTGCGTGTATTCTCGCCGCTGATGTGATTTTCATGTCAATATTATCTTTTATGTTCTTTGCTTTTTTGTTTTTTTTCTAACTTTGCAAAATTTAACGACCGCTACAAGCAGATTCCAATGCGAGTCATTCTTATGTCGTGTGATTTGATTCGCGTGATTATAGACGATTTAGCGGTAGTCTGTATGATGAAGTAGGTAAGAGAACTGGTTTCCTGCTTTTTGCACCTGTAAAAAAACGTTTTGACATGAGAAAGAAAAACAAACACAATACCCCCGAACGTATTACCGAACTGTCGAAGTGCGAGATTTTTGTTTTCGGGAGCAACCTTGAAGGTCATCACTATGGCGGTGCGGCACGCACAGCGTATGAGAAATTCGGTGCGGAATGGGGCGTGGGCGACGGCCCTACGGGGCGGTGTTACGCCATTCCGACGATGTTCAGGAACATCGAAGACATAAGACCTTACGCCGATAAGTTTGTCGAATACGCAAAGGCGCATCCGCAAAACAGGTTCTTGCTTACGCGCGTGGGCTGTGGAATTGCAGGCTTCAAGGACATTGACATGGCAAAAATATTCGAGGACTGCATAAATGTACCAAACATAACGCGGCCTGAAGGGTGGGGGCCTTGGATGATAGTAAGCTTCCAACTCGAAATAAAACCACGACGGGAAACCGAAGAAGTGCCGCGTGTGATTTCCGACGATATACTGAAAAGCCTCTGCAAAAAGTACAGTTACCAGATTGGTGCAGGTATATTAGACTTCGTGCCTTACGTAGGGGTGAGGTATGTCATCGACCAGAACAAGTTCGGATACAAGCGTCTCGGCGATTTCTTTTTCCACAACGGGCAATTTTACGTGTGGGACACCGACGACAAATGGGCGGCCGAGCATGACCAAGAGGCTGTTCTCGAAACATTTGGTGACGAGTGTTTTAATCGTGGCTACGCACATAAAGTAATTTTCGCCGGCGTAAATACTAGATACCGGGACAGCCGTGGAGAATACATCTACACTGGAGACGTAATCGGAGTAAAGGAAAACGGCATGTCTAAACCTACCTGTATGGCGCTCGGAACATTTAAATGGAGCGGGAAAGAAGATGAATACACCTTCATGCTTGACAACCATACGCTTGACCTTAAAGACTGCTTCCGCCAGAAATTTAATATGACCCGTGTCGGCACAGTGTTTTTCCGATTGGACAAGGACGCGCCTTCGGTAGACGTGGCAAGGCGCGCCCACTCATTCAACATGGCTCGCTCGGAAGAGAACCTCGTGCTTATGTCGACATACACGCCGAACTTCGACCAGGAATATTGGCACTATTTAGCACTCAAAATATTAGGTGCGGAATATAATTGGAACAAATAAAATTATTGGACATGGCAAAAAATAATCAGTCTGCCAAAGCGCGTATGGGCGCGATTGGCGAGAGTTTAGTTGTTGCGAAACTGATGCAACAAGGTTGGGACGCTTTCAATGCCAACTGCACAATCAAGAATTACAAGTCTATCGACATAATCTGCCTTAACAGCGATCTAAGTGAAGACGGAGATTTAAGATGGAAGCCCAAAACAGCTTTGGTACAAGTAAAAACTTGTAACCCAAAAAACATCCCTATTGGCTTTACGATGGAGCAGACCCAAGATATCAAGTATTTGGAAGATAATGTGAAAGGTCCTTATGTTCTCATATATCAAGAGGAGAAAGACGGGGTTTCTAAATACCGCTTTTTCGTCATTTCACGTAAGGATTTCATAAAACTCGCGTATGAACTACATCATTGGTACATACATGATTGGGACCGGGAAAAGCCTTTGGTCTTGTCTGCCCCAGCCGGATTTCCCATAAAGAACCTTATGGGGGAAGACGAAAAAGAGACTTCAAGGCATAAGGCATTCCACAATCCGTTCAAAGGCATTACATTCGAAGATAAGTGGGAAAACATCTGGAAAGAATAAAACACGAAGAGACCATGCTGTTTTGCCATGGTCTCTTTACCTTAGCATTTTCCAGAAGATTGCCGAATGACATGCCGTGGCAGTAAAACACTATTCACTATCGCGGTATATCAACTTGACACGCAACGGGTTATGTCATATTGTGACGGTGTGATAGTAAAATAAAAACATTTTATAAAAATACGCAGGCAATGCTATTCCTGCACTTCCGGCTGTCGGAACAGGCTGAAGTTCACGCTGCCGTATGCCCTGTGCTCAATGAATCCGGGCACATCCTCAAAGCTGTTGTTCTTGCCGTGTTCAAACACAAATATGCCGTCGGGCTTCAGCAGTCCGCGCTCAAGTATGAGCTTGGGCAAAGTGGGCAGCTCGGGCAGAGCGTAGGGAGGATCGGCAAAGATGAAGTCGAACTGCTGGTGACAGCTCTTTATGAAGCGGAACACGTCGCCGCGCAGGGCGATACATTTGTCTGTCCCCAGCTTTTTAATGCATTGCTTTATGAAGGCGTGATGGTCGCGGTCGGCTTCAACGCTTATCACGCTCTGACATCCCCTCGACAGCATTTCGAGTGATATGCTGCCCGTGCCTGAAAACAGGTCGAGCGCCGTGGCTCCTTCAAGGTCGATATATCCGTTAAGCACGTTGAATATGTTCTCCTTGGCAAAGTCGGTTGTCGGTCTTGCCTTAAACGTGCGCGGTATGTCAAAGTGGCGTCCTTTATATATTCCTGTAATTATTCTCATTTCAGTTTAATCCTAATGTTATTGTATTTTTTCGGTTGAGACTTGCCGTAATCCTAAACACTCTTTACGAAGTTGGTTATCAGGTCGTAAGGAATGTTCTTTATTGCCGTTATCGGGGCACGGTTAAATTCAGCCTTCGGATTGATTACATATACGTTTTGGATAAACGTGTGCAGTTCTTTCGTCAGCGTGTCCCTGTCGGGCAGTTCGCCTACAAGATGCAGCTCGTCGCGCTTATTGTCAAATGAGAGCTGTTTCCATACATTGAGGATAAAATAGACGGCATCCGGAGCAAGGTCGGTGTCAAAGCTGTTTATAAACTTAAACCTGTTTTGCTGAAAGCTGAACACATCGAGTTTCTTGTCGTGAAAATACGCATAAAGTTTCTGCCTTATACCCGTGAAACTGCGGCGATAAAGATGATTCCACACCGATTCGCACACGTGCGCAAACCTTACGTCGCTGAAGTGGTCGTCGATAACCAGTTTGAGGTCTTTGTTTATCGAATACACTGCCACGGCGTTGAGCGACGGCAGCACGCTCGACATCACCACTTCGCCCTCATGTCCGGTAACGGCATAGTGGTAGAGCATTTCCTTTTGGCTGTCTTTAAACTCGTCTATGGGTATCATTATCACGGGCGAGTCTATCATCACCATTGCTCTCTGCCATCCGTTGTTCAGCAGGTCAATCTCCCTGAACGCCTCTCTGAGGTTAGCCGCCATGGATATGCCGCTCCTCACGGTATAAGGCTCAAAGGTTATACCCTCGGGATTTTCTGCGCTCAGGGCAGAGAACGACAGCGAGTGCCTGCCTATGCGTATGGTAAGCCTCGGTTTCTTTGTTATTATGTTATTCCCAGTTTCCTGCATTGTCATTAGGTGTGGTTATATCTCCAATTTTTAGTCCGGGGTATCTTCCGGCGTTGTTTGCATCCTCAATGAGGTTGGCTATGCTGTTTTCGTCGAGTCCCGACAGATAGTCGTTATACATCGCTCCACATTCCATCAGCGGTATCTGTCTGCCCGACTTGCCTATCTGCGTTGTTGCCGTCAGATCGAATTTTTTTTTCTCCGTATATGGTATATACTGCAGCGAGTCGGCCAAATAGCCTTCTTTAACCAGTATGTCGAAACTTCCGCTGTAAACACCGTTTGCCTTGCGGTATTTTTCTTCGGCATACCTTATCTTTATGAGGCGCTCTTTCACAGCCTGTTCGCGTCCGGCCTGCTGCCGCTCAAACCTTATGGGCGAGCAGACGCTCATCACGCACGTTACGGCCAGCACTGCGGCAATGAGTGCCAGAATGTGATTATTGCTGATTTTAATCATTGCTCTATTGACTTTTTTTATGGCCGGTGAGCTTTAAGAATAATATTTTCTTAGTTCACATGGCATAAAATATCAATTATTTTATGTAAGTTTGCATTATGCTTGCACATTCTGTGCATTTGCAAAATTACACTAAATAATTCGTAAAATCAAACCTTTGGCATAAAAACTGATGATTGTTGAAGAACTGGCAACTCAGATAATACAGACTTTCGGCTTTGTGCCCACTGCCGACCAGGCAGAGGCAACGGCCGTGTTCAGCCGTTTCATGCTCGACCGCGACGCTAATTCGGTGATGATTATGCGCGGTTCGGCAGGTACGGGCAAGACTTCTCTTGCCGCTGCCATCGTAAAGACGCTCGTAAAGTTGCGCCATAAAGTCATACTGCTTGCCCCTACGGGGCGTGCCGCCAAAGTGTTTTCGGTCAACGCCGGGCGTCCTGCCTTCACCATTCATCGGCGCATATATCGTCAGAAGACATTTGCGGGCGAGTCGACAGGCTTCAGTCTTAACGACAATATGTATCACGACACGCTCTTCATTGTAGATGAGGCCTCGATGATAGCCAACGGCGGGGGAGCCGAGGGCGCTGTCTTCGGCACGGGCTGTCTGCTCGACGATATGGTGAGCTTCGTGTATGGAGGCCACAACTGCCGCATGATGATTATCGGCGACATGGCACAGCTGCCTCCGGTGGGCGAGGAAGAGTCGCCTGCGCTTATGCCCGACTTTATGGCGGGCTACGGTCTGAAGGTTTATCATTGCGACCTTAACGAGATTCTGCGACAGGCTTCGGGCTCGGGCATACTTTACAATGCCACGATAATACGAAGCATGATAACCCATGATGAGGTTACGCGTCTTCCTAAAATAACTTTTTCGGGCTTTGCCGACATCCGCATGGTGCCGGGCGGCGAACTCATAGAGCAACTTAACAGCAGTTACTCTGAGGTTGGCATAGACGAGACCATAGTAATAACGCGCAGCAACAAGCGCGCTAATGCATACAACGCCGGCATACGCGGCATGGTGTTGGGCCGTGAGGAAGAGCTGACAACGGGCGACATGCTTATGGTGGTGAGAAACAACTACTATTGGACAGAGAAGGTTGCCGCTGAGGAAAAGGCTCTCGAAGAAAACAACAAGGATAATGCTTCTGCCGCTAAGGCAGAGAACCGTGCGCTGCCGTTTATTGCCAATGGCGACAGGGCCATGGTGGTAAGGGTTAGAAACCTGCGCGAGTTTTACGGCCTTCATTTTGCCGACGTGTGGCTTCAGTTCCCCGATTACGACAATTATGAAATAATGGTAACCGCCGTAACCGACAGTCTTATGGCTGAGGCTCCGGCTCTTACGCACGAACAGAGCGAACGGCTCTTCAACGGAGTTATGGAAGACTATCAGGATGTGCCGCTTAAAGCCGACCGCCTGAAAAAGGTAAGACAAGACCCTTGTTACAATGCCTTGCAGATAAAATATGCCTATGCCGTAACATGTCATAAGGCACAGGGCGGACAATGGGCGCACATATATGTTGACCAGGGCTACATGACCGACGACATGCTCTCGCCCGACTATATCCATTGGCTCTATACAGCCTTCACGCGTGCTACAGAGAAACTTTATCTCGTCAACTGGCCTAAGACGCAGACGGAAGGATGACATATAAATTTAATTGTTGCACATAAAGATTTATCAATAATGGAAAAAGATGTTTTGCAAGATTTGAGATTAAAATTAACCAAAGATTCTTTGAGGAATGAAATCCTTCAAAATGGTTATCAAAAGACTTTTGATAAAATTGCAAAAATACTTTTGAATAAAGTCGCCATATGTAAAGGTGAAAAAATCTTTTATATAAAAGACATAGAATTTTATCTGTATGAAAATAATCATCGTGACATCGTAACATATCCGAGGATATGTAAGGCAGGACAATGGTTCTTTCATCCGAGCGGCATAGACATTTCTTTTGAAAGTAGTGTTGATGTAAAGAGTAATGATTATGAGCTTTTTCAGCCTATTCTTCGTGATGATGCGTTTCTCGGCGGTGTGTTGATTAGGGCTATTTATCATGCCGACAAGGCCCCGTCAGATGCTTGTAAGTATAGTCTTGACGGTCCGCATAAAGTTGAATGGGCTTTGTTCGACTGCTTTGACGCATTTAACGAAACAACAAACTTTCCGCATCTGATTGAATGTGAACATAAAATTGAACATATAACAAAGCCCCGTAAAAACTTAATACCTAAGGAAAATGACTATCGTAAAAAAATAGAAACGATATTAAATTATTATTATGAAGATAGTCCTGTCTCAATAGATGAATGGATAAATATCTATAAGTCCTTTGAGAAAAAAACGTATCGTTATATGGTACGATAAAATAGATGCGGATAAATGAAAAATGAATTTCATGATTATGATGTTCATCTGATTGTGATTTCTGACATTGCGCGTTAAGATGGTGTTGGGTATTGTTTCGCGTTGAATATCGTTCATTGCAGTAAGATTAGATATGTATAATTTAAAATAAGAGAAAAAGAAAAATAAATGACTTCGGTATTAATATTTATTGCAGGAGTGCTTGTTGCTTCGGTAGTGTTTTTTATTCTTCTTCAAAACAAGGTTAAGCAGCAGGCGGCACAGACGGCTCAGTTGGCTGGTGATGCCGCCGCAAGCCGCCGCGAGGCAGACATGTTGCGCTCACAGTTGAGTGATGCGCGTGACGAGGCGGAGCGGCGTATTGCCGACTTGCGCCGTCAGTACGACCGGCTCACGGCCGATGCCGAACGCAAGCACGCTGAAGAGAGGGCGGAGCGCGAGCAGCTTATGGAGAAACAGTTTAATGAGAGATTGCAGCTCTTGCAGGAACAGCTGCGCACAACAACAGAGAAACTTCTGAAGCAGCGGGCTGACGAACTGGACAAGAGCAACCGCAGTCAGATGGACTCGATAATAGCTCCGCTGAAAGCCGTAATGACAGAAATGAAAAAGTCGATGGACGACAACCGTGAATCATTCACACGCAGCACGGCTTCGCTCGGTGAACAGATAAGGCAGATGCATGCCACAACGGCATCGCTCGGCGCTGAGGCCGAAAAGCTGTCGCGTGCGCTTCAGACAGGTCCAAAGATTCAGGGCGATTTCGGAGAGATGAAGCTCAACGACCTTCTCGACAAGTTCGGATTTACAAAGGGTGTTGAGTATGACGTGCAGTACACCATGCGCGACGCCAAAGGCAACGTGATACGCAACGACGACTCCAACGACATGATGCGCCCCGACGTGGTGCTGCATTATCCCGACCATAAAGACGTGATAATCGACTCGAAGGCGTCGCTTACTGCCTTTATTAATTATGTAAACGCCGAGACCGACGACGAGCGCCGCAAGGCTCTAGACGAGCATGTTAAGAGCGTTCGCCGCCATGTAGACGAGCTTTCGGCAAAGAACTACGCCAAATACTCAATGGAGGGCGGCACCACTCTCGACTTTGTCATCATGTTCGTGCCGCAGGAAGCAGCCATGCAGCTTGCCGTGTCTGCCGACCCGTCGCTCTGGAACTATGCCTTTGAGCGCAAGGTGGTCATCACCGGTGAGCAGAATCTCTTTTCGTTGCTGCGCCTCTTGCAGATAGCGTGGACACAGCAGCGTCAGGCCGACAACCAGGAACTCGTGTTCGGACTTGCCGACACGCTCATCGAGCGCGTAGGGTTGTTTGTTGAACGTTTCGAGAAGATAGGCAAGAATATTGAAACCGTGCAGAAGTCGTTTGATGATGCGCGCAAGGCCATAAAAGGCAATCAGAGCTTCATCGTGTCGGCGCACAAGCTCGTTGAGATGGGCGCGAAGGAGAATCCGCGCCGTCCGCTGCCAGACATATCGCCCGACGACGACTCTCAGGCCTGACGCCGTCCGTGAGCAGTCGCCGCGTGGCTTCCTTCTTGTGGCGTATTGTGTTGTAACGGCATTGTAACACGTCTGTAATAAATATGAATACAGTTATCATTACTTTTGCAACGGTTATTATAAAAAACAGAATGACTTATGGATAATAATTATCGAATACTGGTGGTTGACGACGAACAAGACCTTTGTGAGATTTTGAAGTTTAACCTTGAGACAGACGGCTATACCGTTGAGATGGCAAACTCGGCCGAGGAGGCTCTCGAGATGAACATCGAGAGTTTCAACCTTCTGCTGCTCGACGTTATGATGGGCGGCATGTCGGGCTTCGCGCTGGCTAAGCAGCTCAAGGCCGAACCTGCCACAAAAGACATCCCAATAATATTCCTCACGGCGCGTGACACTGAAAACGACACCGTTACAGGCTTCAATCTCGGTGCCGACGATTATATCTCGAAGCCATTCTCTATACGTGAGGTGCTGGTAAGAGTGCGCGCCGTGCTGCGCCGTACAGCAGAACACAACGGAGTGCCGCAGTCGAACGTGATAAGTTATCAGGGACTTGAGCTTAACCTCGACAAAAAGACCGTAAGCATTGACGGCGAGGACATACCGTTCACCAAGACAGAGTTTGAGATTCTTCACCTGCTGCTCGACGAGAAGGGCCGCGTGTTCTCACGTCAGGAGCTTATCGACCGCATCTGGCCTAAGGACGTGCTTGTGCTCGACCGCACTGTCGACGTAAACATAACGCGCCTCCGCAAGAAGATAGGGCGCTTCTCAAAGTGCATCGTAACGCGTCTCGGCTTCGGATATTATTTCGATGCCTGATGCGTCTTCACTAATAACATAAATAAACCAACCTAAATGAAAATGTGCAGAACGTCAGTGGGCACGCGCCTTTATGTCAGCGTGCTGTCCGTATTTGTGGTCTTCGCTGTGGCCTTCATCATCTTTCAGCACGCCCGTGAGCGTGAGTATAAAATCAGCGCGCTCAACACGCGCCTTCAGGATTATAACGAGCGCATGATAGAGTCGATGGGCTATCTTGACAGCAAGTCGGACAAGTCGCTTGACCGCTATGTGGCAAACCATTATATCCACGGTCTGCGCGTTACGCTTATCAACCGCAACGGCAAGGTAATCTACGACAACGTTTATAAAAACTACAATAAGATGGGCAACCATCTTTCGCGCATGGAGGTCAGAGAGGCACTCAAAGACGGCAGCGGCTACGACTTCAGCCGTATTAGCAGCACTCTTAATCAAGATTATTTCTATTCTGCCACTTATTCACCTCAGTGCTCTCTCATAGTGCGCAGCGCATTGCCTTATGACAACAGTCTTGCCAAGACGCTTCGTGCCGACCAGCACTATCTGTGGTTCTCGCTTGTTGCCATGCTTGTGCTTGTGCTTATTCTCTACCGCTTTGTGAGTCGTCTGGGCGACAACATCACCAAACTGCGCCTATTTGCCAGTCGTGCCGACCACAACGAGAGTCTTGACACTGAAGACCTTGTGGAGTTTCCGGGCGACGAACTTGGCGAGATAGCCGAGCGAATAATCAAAATCTACAAGCGGCTGCAGAAAACCAAGGAGGAGCAGAATGTGCTGAAACGCCAGCTCACGCAGAACATAGCTCACGAACTGAAGACTCCCGTGGCAAGCATTCAGGGTTATCTTGAAACAATACTCGACAATCCTAATATCAACGACGCAACCAAGGAGCAGTTTCTTCAGCGCTGCTATGCTCAGTCGCAGCGTCTTACTTCGCTGCTTCAGGACATATCAACGCTCAACAGGCTCGATGACGCTTCAGACATGGTAGACTTTGATGTTGTTGATGTCAGCACGATGGTGGCAAACATAACCAAGGAAACTGCCCTGCAGCTGTCTGAACGCAAGATGACATTCAACAACATGCTGCCCGACGGCATAAAGGTTAAGGGCAATCACTCGCTGCTTTACAGCGTGTTCCGCAATCTCACCGACAACGCCATAGCCTATGCCGGCGAAGGAACCACGATAACTCTCACGGCTGTCAGCGACGGCGACTTCTGGCGCTTTGCTTTCAGCGACAATGGTGTAGGTGTTCCTCACGAGCATCTCGCCCGTCTGTTTGAGCGCTTTTATCGTGTTGACAAGGGCCGCAGCCGCAAGATGGGCGGTACAGGTCTCGGTCTTGCCATCGTAAAGAACGCCGTACTGCTGCATGGTGGATCAATAAGGGTAAGCAACAACATTACAGGCGGCCTTCGTTTCGACTTTACGCTGAAGAAGTAAGTTTTGGTTGAGTAACGACGAGCAACGAGTTAAAAATTTAATTCGTTTCCATATTATCAGGTCTGACTATTCATTGCTGTCTGCATATAGGTGAAAACTTTGGATAAGCATCAGTTGAATGATAATGCTTTAACTGCGACATTATACATGCAACGTACTGTTTTAGATAATTGCGAATAAATTATATTGCTTAAACTCATGATGTAGAATTCAACATTCATTTTTATCCATCATTATTATTAATATGTGCCGTAGGATAATGTTTCCTGCGGCACATTTGTTTTATTGTAAATATTTCAGACTATATCTGTCTGTTTAACGCTTCTAGAACATTGATGCCCGTCAGGTATTCGTGATTTTACTCGAAAAATGATAAAAAACGAGCTGTTTTATTAAATCATTGTCAGTCAGCGCGTTATACAATATTCAAATAGAAACGGCAACAGTTAAAAAATATTACTCGGCCGTTTACGATGCAAAAGTGGCCGAGTTACGCTGTCAAACATGCCCTTAAATCACTCGAAAACCATGCTTTTACACCTAAAAATCAATGCTTTTTGCCTCGTTAAGCACCCTTACAAGCAAACAAATGTTAATTATATTGCATTAATATCACAAATAATTAACACTTGTTGTCTTTCGGTTTTCCAGATTGAAAAAATATTTTGTCCTAAGTTTTTACCGAGGAAATGCTTCTCATTATTATATAAAATTTCAAGCTTTTTATATCTCATTGGGTTGTTCACCTTTTCAATGATTGACTGAGACACAAACTCTGAATAATGCTCAGACAAAGTGGATAATTTCTTCTATTATTCTTCAGAATATACAGACTTGACTGAATTTTCAAATTCAGACTAAGCAAGTGTCTTTATTTCATTTCTTAATGTAGAATAATTGTTGGATTGATTAACTGTTGCAATATTAATTTGTTTAATTATTAATCAAAATTTACCTCAAATGTAGTTTCAATTTCTCTTTTTATAGATGTTGTCTTATGAAACGAATTGTCAAGGTGTACTAATCCTTTGATTGCATTAAGAGAGCATGCAACATCAAGAACATTGTTAAGCTCTGATGATATGCATGTAGATTGTTTGAAAGTCTTATTACGAGCTCTTTTTTGCGGATTTCTTGCGTTTAGCAAAGTAGAAATAACCATATCATTCTCTAATCCACATTGTTTAGCTCTCATAAGTGCTGTTTCATACCCTTCTTTATTAACTCCTATTGCTTCATTAGTCCATTCACTTGAAAATTTATGGCTTATTGCTTCTGATTCACTCGATTTCATTCTTATTTGTAAATCCCCTTGTGGGATAACGGCATTAAATTCCTCGTCGATGTCACGCTGTTTAAGTCCAATTAGTTGTGTTTCCCACTTAATGTAAGTCGCACCAAGATCAGTCAAAATGTTTACAATTTCTCGTATTTTTGCCTGTAGAACAGTATCCTCATATTCTTGCAAAAGGATGTAGCGGTCATCGAAAGGACATTTTAAATATGTTTGTCCATATTGACACTTTGCAGGTGAGAGAGACGTAGGCAGAAGATGTTTGTCAAATTCGGGGTCTATAATCATTAGAGAAGATGGAATCTTTTCCGAATTTTCCTCCCATTTCCACGAACCAGCTATTTTTAGTGGTTCGATTCTGATTACATTTGGTTGTATATTCATAATGATATATGAGATGATTTGCTATTTTGTATTATTTGTATTAAGTGAATCTAAAGATATTGAATCTATAGTTTCAATAGTCGTTTTTTGAGTTTTATTTGTTATGCTTGCCACGTGTGTGAAAACGAGATAGCCAATTCCAATTGCTCCACCTATTACTATTGTCATAATAAGAGCCGTTAGAAGGTTCATTTTTTTTTCCATAGATACTCTAATATCATCAGAAACAATCTCAAAATTATGTTCTGAACTGATTGATACCAACCCGTCTTTGGCTTCTTGTAAACTCTTCACATTATTGATGTAAGCCATAAATGGAATTCTTCTTCCATTTTCATCTAGGTTACTGTATCTACCTTTTATGATGTAGGACTTTTGTCCACCTCTACCTTTTATGAATATTTCACATTTTGAACCATTCCGAATTTTTTTAAATGAATCCGTTTTGCATAAAACAGAATATAGTTTTTGAAATCTTTTGTCAGAATGAGAAATAAGAGTCCCATTAAGAAAGAGCTTAGTGTCATCCTTTATGCTGTCTTGTACCCATAAGATATTATTCATATTTTCATTTTATTTTTGAGGTTTTCCAAATGTGATTTATTAGTGGCATTTATTACCATTATATTTGCCTTGGATAATAGATCCGTTAATTTGTAAGCTTGCTTCAACTTATTAGTTATTTCTTTTGCCTGGTTTTTAAAATCTGGAACCTTGTCAGCATATGTAATTATAAGATAAAAAGTATTTTTGTCCAGTTGACTTCGAAATTTGTTCTCTATAAAACCAAGTCTTATAATGACATCTCGTTTGTACGAATCATCATTTAGATAACTATACATACTGAAAAAAAACATCACAGCTTTTGGGGCATCCGTACAAATTGCATCTTTGTAATATGCTTTTATATTTTCTTCTTGCCCACCATAATCGTATCCACTTTTAATCTTTATTGAATCACCATTTTTTTTCTTAAAAGTAAATGATGGAAATGGCTCTTTGTCAAACGTTCCCCCAGGCTCATACTTTACATTCCGCAAAAAACAAAGCCATAAAGTTTTACCAGAAGAAGGAGGCCCCAAAACAATCAACTCTTTTGCATCTTTTGACAGGGCATGCCATGTTCCAAAAATTACAGCTATTACAGCAGCTATTAGAAGGTATAATGGATATCCAAATTGTATCATAAGTATTTTGTTATTAAATTTTAGGTTGATTATATGAGTTTCACATTTAACTTAATATTATTTAGGCATTCTGCCTTTTTGATGTCGATACCGTAGATATGGTAGAAAGCATCAACAACGCATTGACCACTATTGGTGGAGAGAGGGTTACTAATAGTCTGAGTAATTACATCTACTGACATGTCTGGATCTATTCGTATGCCATTGCAGTCCTTTACGTGCTTTTTTGTAATTCTAAATCTTGCCATGGTTATATTGCATTACATGGTTTGTGAATAAAGAAAGATGTATGTAAGCATCCATCACTTAGTGACAGACATCGCCAAACACCTTTAGAACAATGAACAGAAAACTTCTCCTAAGCATGATATTGCTTATATTGTACCACATATCGAAGGAGCGCTGTGCTACTTTCATCTGTTCTATACTGTTTTTGGCGATTTCGTCTCCAGTATGAAGTTTAAACGCTTTTTTTATTCATGCATGCTTGTGCACACATTTATTTTCCAAAATTAGCGAAAATTTCTGAAATACGAGTAGCTTTTGTCCGCTTTTTTGTTCTGTATGTATTTTTTAATTCATTTTAATACAATTCTTGTGATTAAATTTACAATTTTGTACCTCTATTGATGCTTTTTATCTCTTTTGTTTGTCATAATACTTCCAAATATTTCGATACAGAGTATCGTTGTATGAACGAGGGTGATATGCTCCAAGGACGAGTGTGCATACTACCACATCCTGGGCACTTTTGTGGTGCGGAGAAAACAATTGCATTCCACTCAATACCGAGAGACATAAAGCGTTTTCCACACTCACTACACTTAAAAGGTATTGTACCTCTAACCATTTTACTTATTTCGTTTGAATAATTGTTTAATCTTGTTCTTTCTGGAATCATACATCATCACGCAGACCACTAATAGAAAAAATCCTACAACCGCTCCCAAGATTACCATGTATATCCAGAATATAGGAGCAAACCACCAGCTGTCATCAGCCCAATGATGGTATGCTTTTGTTACACTTCCGTACTTATCTGCTTGCCAGATGATAACTCCAAGTAATATGATGCCGTTGAATATGATTTCCCAAAGAAAGCATCCCCAGTTGAATCCGCATCCCTTATTTTCTGCCATATTTTAATCATTAAAGGTTATCCAGGCATACAATAGCCATAGACATCCACGTTTCTTATTCATAGTTACTCACTCAATAATGTTAGTAAAATAAATTCCTTTTCCCCTATTGTTACGTAGACAGGACGTAAGGAATTGATTGGAAACATCTCATTTAAGGGTGTATGGCTCATCAGTATGATTGAAATACCACTCTGTTTTGCCAGCGTAGCAAGTTCTTTGACAAACACTTCTGCAACCGCCTTGTCAACACCCTGATTAAGCCCTATACCCCTAATAGCAGTTAGGTCGTCAATGATGATAAATTTATACCGGGTTCTTGGATTATCCACATTTTCAAGTAACTGTTTTGCGTTCTCTACCAATTCTGAAGCAGCCATCTCCTTATCATATATAAATAAAGGAGTCTTCTCCAGAGCCTTGACAGCATCAGTCATGCGTTTACAGTCTTTTGAAAAGCGTAAATCCGTTTTCAGCAGATTTTCAACTTCACCAAGCTGCTCCATAAGCTTCTTAATAACCGCCACGCTGTCTTCCGTCAAGCTATAAAGCACAGTCTTCATCCGTCCGAATACGGCTATCTCGTTGATAATGGCAGCCGCAATATCCTCTGGTAGATCTTTTGGAGTGTGAATGACCAACACTCTGTTCTCCTTTTCAAGAATATGCAAAGGATTGGTCATCCAACACGGCATACAGATTGGACTATGCGCGTATTTAAGGCATTGTGGCATGTAACTAATGTGCATATCAGATTGTCATTTAGATTGCTGCCTTGTTGCCTATTGCATCAATACCATACTTGCACAAAGTTCCGATTGCTGTTATGCCTGCAAGGATGATGGCTACGATGGCGCCATTGTTGTTGTCCTTAAATTTGTCATAATCGACATCAAATTTGAGATTTTCCATATTTCTTATTCGTTTTTGTTTATTTTTATGTTGCAAATTTGCTACATTTGCAAATAATGACAAAGCCATTCTCTAGATAGAAAAAGGTAATCAAACCAACGTGTAATATAATACACGATACGATGGTGTTTTTCGTATGATTCGGCAGCATTGATATCCATCTCCACAAAATCACAATAAAAACTCTCTTTTACGTTTATCAAGGTATACTATATGACAGATAAAGAAAGACTAAATACGATTCTCCGTCTCCGCTTGTTCTACTCCACGGAGAAGGAACTTGGCGATAAAGTTGGCTTGTCATTGAAGGGAAATCACTTTAGTCGACAGAAGCCCTTTGCTTGTGAAGCATTCTTCAGCAAGTTCTCGGAAGAATGCAAGGAATACACCCAAGGAAAGATGAATCTTGCATGGCTACTTTGTCAATATGAGACCACATCCAAATTCTTCAAGAAATACATTGAGAATACTAGTCATGAAACCAACAAACGCTTCATACCATATCTGCTGAACTACCTTTACAAAGGTGAGACTCCTAACGATGGAGCTCAACACCTAAAGGACATCATCCTATGTGAGCGATATGACGCTTATAACAAGGATGATGAAATGGACATTGGCATCATAATCCTTATGACTTATGGTTTGATACCAACTTTCAAAAACAAGAGCAGTCAGGATGTAACCGATATTATCGATGATTTCAAAAAGGCGTATGACATATTGTTGGAGATTGCACAGTCACACCAGGCCGGTGCCAGCACCAAGTATAAGGAGATGCTATGTCTTAAAGAAATGCGCAAGCTCATAGAGGAAGAGCAGGAGGGGGATAAATATCTTAACAGACTACTTCTAATTTATATCACCAATGATGTGCTAAATAGAATATTCGCATTGGAAATTCCGGCAAAGCTCAGACAATACAGCAAAGAGATTGTACCTATGGACTTTGAACTGCCAAGATTATGGCGATGTGAAGATGAGGCTGACAACATTGTGTGGGAGTTCGTACCACTCAATATAGATGCTTATTATCTCTATCGCAATGAAATAGATTACAAAGAGAAGAAAATACGCTTCACAAAGTATCAACTTACGTTCAAGGATATTGGTTATAAAGATTTCTGTTATACAGTCATCATGCGTCCATCAGCCAATTGGTACAATATGCTTAAACGAGAACAGCCAGAAGATTCCATCTCTTTTGACTGTACTGATATCGAGTATGAGAATGATAGGCACACAGTGAGGGAACTGACGTTCACAAGTGAGTCGCCTGTTAGCGAAAAACCACTTGTCATCAAGGCTGTCAAGAAACAAGATGCATTGAACTACTACACCATGTATCTTGATCACGAAGGTGCTGCCAGTGATTTTGAAGACGAAGACTGTCAAGCACAATATGCAATAGCTTTTGATGTTATAGATGTTGCAGTAACCAATACTGCAATACTCTTCAAAGGCGACAACGCTATCTTCAAGTTGGACAAGTATGATGAGGAAGGCAACGAAACAATTCCCGGTATCAGTGCGCTGACTCATACCGACAACTTCGTCTATGCAGAGCTGGATGAAGATGGTAAGAAACGGCAGTTTTTATGCCTTGACTCAATAAATCAGAACCTCGACGTTGAAGAGTTGTTCGAGAAACCATACTTCCATGAAATTGAACAAGTGTCAGACATATTCTAACGGCAAATAGGACTAACATATAACCTCTGCCGGTCCTATTTCCTTTTCCCTTTTGTTTATCGTCACTATGCTATTGCATCGTGCATCATATTCATATATTTCAAAAGCATATTTGTCTTGTAGCCAAACAAGCGAATAACATTGATACCTACAAATGATTGCTGGTTGGCGAGAATCTCTTTCATGATGTCACTATCTTGGCATATGTTCTGTCGGATATGTTATCAGACAGCATTAAATATAAGAACCAACGGTCAGCGAAGCTAATTTGTGATCCGAAATTCTTACCTAATAATTAAAATAGGAAGCAAGCGGATTGAAATTAGCTACGCTGACCGTTGGTTCCTTATACTCTATTCCGGCAGATTTTTCGCTGCGCTCAACAGCTCGTGCAAATCTGCCGGCACATTAGTCTTGTGGATACAAGTTAAGTGAAAAGCGAAAAGTGAAAAGTGAAAAATCCAAATGCCACGTAAATAGAAGATAATACCCACAAGACATTTGACTTTAACTTCTAGCCAACTTGTTGGCGATAACTCCTTTAACTACTTTAACTCCCAACGGGAATCAATAAAGCTATTGTCTTTTTTCGCTATGCTCAAGGAACTTCTCCTTAACTCCATAACTCCTTAACTCCCAAAAAAATATTATCTTTGCATTCAGATTACATTATTTAAGACATGAAGAGAATCATAACCAACATAACGGGCGGCCTGTTATTGGCCTTATGTATAGTGCCAACACTATTATCTGTTGTATCTTGCGGACAGCAGGCGGCAGA
>ENA-ORRQ01000464-ORRQ01000464.1-human-gut-metagenome-genome-assembly--contig:-NODE-464-length-39762-cov-5.667162_pt1 | contig 39762 bp, 22 predicted proteins | sample MGYA00242177_ERZ509138 | MGnify/ENA primary metagenome ERZ509138 (study PRJEB26280, sample SAMEA2338628) | human gut metagenome | biome: human gut; feature: human-associated habitat; material: faeces... | reverse complement strand
AGCGTGCTTCGCCCGCAACCCTGGGCTGGGGAAACGCAACTCCTACAGAGTTGCCGCTGCTTACGTGTGTTTCGTCATGGAGGGTATAATGTTCGTGTGCATGGATGTAGGAGTTGCCGCTGCTTACTTGGGTTTCGCCATGGAGCCTTATAATGTTCGTGTGCATGGATGTAGGAGTCGCCGCTGGGGGCCATCCCCGTATCTCCCAAGGGGAAGGAGTTTTATCTAAACGCCTTAAACACACCAAGTATGAACTCCCGCCCCTTGGGGAGGGTTAGGGGAGGGGCCTCTCCTCCTGCCGATACCGTCATCGCCACTAAGGCGGAGCCTTCAGATGACGCCATCGGCTTTTTGTGTCTTACTCCATTCTGCCCAAATCTCGTCAATGTACATCGTAAAACGACGCTCATGGTGTGAAATCGTCATTTCGTGGCTTGCATAATGGATGTCCTGGCTTGCAATCACCATTTCACACCACGAAATCGGGTTTTCGATGTGCTCGGGCGTCATTAGGCTGTGCTCGGGACTTTTTGCATGGGTCTCGGTGTGGGTGTCGCCAACCTCCGCCATCACAACAATCATCCCGCTGCTTGCAAATGCGGGAGGAAAAGGGGTGGACGTGGTGGGAAATGGACGCGGGGGAGCCCTCCCACTATGCTATAAGCCAACTCGGAAACGCTGATTTGGCAGTTTGAGGTTTTTAACAGTACCCCGGATGAATAAAAAATGATTAAATATGCCCCCATGGATAACAATTCGTTAAATATTGTGGCTTTCTTATTATAATCTGTTATCTTCTACAGTCGCAATCCTTGATATAAATCATCTGAAAGCTCCTTTAATGGTTAATAAACGTTAATCCCGTAATAATATTTTGTATAATTTTTGCTATTTATCATTAATACTATTAATTTTGCACGTACATATAGTTGCAAAACGACTTAAAAACGGCTCTAAGGTTGTGCTTAAAGGATTGTTTTTTGCGCTTTTGGTTTCCAAAATGTCAGCATAATGCTGCCGGAGACGGTGGTAAGACCCCGAAAACTTGTCATTGAGGATGAAATAATAATAATAGTTAATATAGTTTTTAATTTAAAAGAGAGAGATTTTATGGAAAAAAGACTATCGATGTTTTTTGCCTGCCTCTTCCTGAGCATAGGAATGGCGCTGGCACAAACAAAAGTTACAGGTACCGTAGTCAGCAGCGAAGACAACGAGCCTGTAATTGGTGCGTCTGTTAAAGTCGTAGGCACCAAGACTGGTGTCGCCACAGACATTGATGGAAAATTCTCGCTCGTAGTAAACAGCAAGAACGCTGAACTCGAGTTTTCATCCATCGGTATGGTTACCAAGCGTCTTAAAGCCTCTGCCAACATGATGGTCGTGCTCGACCCCGACAGTCATGTATTGGAGCAGGTAGTGGTTACCGGTTACGGCCAGGCCAAGAAGGTGGGTGCCGTTGTAGGTGCCATCGGTACTGTAGGCTCTGAAAAGCTCGGCAAGATTGTTACCCCTAACTTCACCGACGCTCTTGCCGGTCAGGTTTCTGGTCTGTCTGTGCTCAGCTCAGCCGGTGACCCTTCGACCACAGCTACAATCCGTCTGCGTGGTGTCAACTTCCTGCAGACCACCAATCAGCCCCTCTTCATTCTGGATGGTGCACCTATCAGCTCTACATTCTTCAGCACCCTCAACCCTGAGGACATTGCCAATATCACCGTGCTCAAGGATGCTGCTTCTACTTCTATCTACGGTGCGCGTGCTGCCAACGGTGTGATCCTTATCACCTCTAAGCAGGGTCGTTACAACGAGAGCGCCCAGGTTAGCGTCAAGGCCCAGTGGGGTGTTTCTTCTCCTACTTCCGACGGTGCAGAGATGATGAACTCTGAGCAGTACGTACAGTTCCGCGATATGATCGGTCAGCCCGTGAACGACGAAATCCGCAATCTGGTCAAGAACTACGGCCTCAATACCAATTGGTATGACGAGGTGCTGAGCAGCTCGGCTCCTACTTATGATATCAATGCCACCATGCAGGGCGGTAGCCAGACAGTCAACTACTATATGTCTTACAACCACCACAAGCAGCAGGGTCTGGTAGAGAAGTCTGCTATGCAGCGCTCTGTCCTCAATGCCCGTATCAACGCTCGTCTGAACAAGTTCTTCAAGGTGGGCTACAGCGCCAACATCGGTGTTCAGGACTTCGAGCAGAACGCCGTATGGAGCGCCATGCAGAGTGCGAACGCAATTTATACTAACAACCCTCTGGTATTTGCCCGTAAGGCTCTGCCCTTCGACGTACCTTATTATTATAGCTTCGACGACAGCGGCAAGCTCATCAAGGGCGCCAAGGCCGACTATCTGCACTACTCTCGCATGAAGACCATGGAGCAGGACAGCAGATACCGTCGCTCTTTCCGCAAGCGTATCACCCTCAACACTTCACTCAATGAGGTGCTTACTCCTATCGACGGTCTTACCCTGACCGCCCAGCAGTCGCTCGAGCTGGTCAACCAGACCCTCGACAACCGCAACCTGCCTTGGGAGACTTTCCGGACTCCTATGGGCGACATTGTAGGTGATGGCGCTGTAGGCTCGATGAATACCGGTGCCGTACAGAACCGTTATACCTCTTCTTATCAGTACAACCTCATCCATACAGCTGAATACCGCAAGGGCTTTGGCGACCACAATATCGACGTGCTGGTCGGCGAGGAAACCCGCATCACCAAGGACTGGCAGTTTGGTGCCTTCGCAACAGGTCATGCAGATGCCCGTCTGATGAACATCACCAGCGGTACTAACGTTGCCCTCTCTGACCTCGAGGACGCTCAGACCAAGGTTGTTGCCAACTCACTCTTCGCCACTCTGGAGTACAACTTCAAGGAGAAGTATTATTTCTACAGCTCTATCCGTCGCGACGGTAGCTCTAAGTTTGCTCCCGACCACCGCTGGGGTACCTTCTGGTCACTCGGTGTGAAGTGGGATGCCAAGAAGGAGAGCTTCCTCAAGGACGTAAGCTGGCTCAACGATGCCTCACTGAGTCTCAACTATGGTACTACCGGTAGTGACGCAGGTCCTGGTGCCTACGAGTACTTCGGTCTCTACGGCCAGGGTTCGCTCTACAACGGCCAGACCACTCTGGGTATCGCACAGGCTGCCAACTATATGCTGACTTGGGAGAAGGTGGACAAGCTCAACTTCGGTATCAATGCCCGCGTCTTCGACCGTCTGGGTGTCAACATCAACCTCTACAAGAACAAGAGTACCGATATGATTATGGACGTTCCTTACTCTTTCACCACTGGTTTCTCTGCTGGTGTGGGTAACGTAGGTTCGATGGTCAACAAGGGATTTGAAGCCGACGTCGATGTAGACATCATCAAGACTCGCGACATGCGCTGGACCTTCAAGGCCAACGTAGGTTACAACAAGAACGAAATCACCGAGCTCTTTGCCGGTCGTGACAACTATACCATCGCCAATACCGGTGTACGCTATGAGGTAGGCCGCAGCTATGGTGAGTTCTATCTGCCCCGCCGTGCAGGCGTTGACCCACGCGACGGTGCCCCCATGTGGTACGACAAGGATGGCAACATCACCAAGACCTTCAGCGAGGAGAACTGTACTGTATGGACTGGCAAGAACCGTTATGCCCCCTGGATTGGTGGTTTCGGTACCAACTTCACCTGGAAGGGCTTTGCCATCATCGCTGACTTCGCTTGGCAGAACGGCAAGTACCTGCTGATGAACGAGGAAGTCTTCACAGCCAACCCCGCCAACGCTACTTCATGGAACCAGCAGACCAAGATGCTGAACATCTGGACCAAGCCCGGTCAGATTACCGACATCCCTGCTGCTGGATACAACGTGACCATGCTCGACGACAATCTGCTCGACAACGCTTCATTCCTGCGTATGAAGACCCTGAGCCTCCAGTACGACCTGCCCAAGAAGTGGCTTGCTCCTCTGCGCTATGTCAAGGGCTTCAAGGTATTTGGTATCGCTCGTAACCTCTTCACCATTACTTCGTTCTCTGGTTATGACCCAGAGCCCGATATCAACCTGGTTAAGTTCAACTATCCTAACACCCGCCAGTTCGTGCTCGGTGCCGAAGTTACATTCTAACAATATAACACGATAAATGGAAAAGAATATGAAAAAAATATATTTTTCACTGATGTTGCTTGCGACATTGTTCGTTACTTCATGTAGCATGGACCAGAAGCCCTTCGGAGCTCTCGACGACCAGTCCGCAATTCGCAACGAGAAGGACCTCTATCAGTTCCGTAACATCCTCTACAGCAATCTTCGCGGTCTTACTTCCGGCGGTTGGCTCTACCAGCCCGACCTGGTAGCCGACGAGTTTGTAGGCTTGTTGAGCAACGGTAACCGTAACGGTGAGCTCAACAGCGGTAACATCCTCGCTTCTACCGGCGAAATCGAGAGCATGTGGGGTAGCTGCTACAGCGTCATCAAGAACTGTAACAAGCTGATGGAAGAGGCCGACAAGCTGCTGGGTCAGGAGGGTCTTACCGATGCCCAGGTGCTTGCCATCAAACGCTATCGCGCAGAGGCTTCGTTTACCCGTGCCTATGCTTACTTCTTCCTGGCCGACCACTTCTGCCAGTCTTACACACAGACCAATCCCGAGGCAGAGCATTCTGGTCTGCCCCTGCAGACGGTCTACTATCCTACATCCAATGCGTCCTACTATCCCGACCGCAGCACATTGGCAGAGACCTTCAGTCTCATCGAGACCGACCTTGCCAATGCCTACGACGGCATCAAGGCCTACGAGGCCAGCGGTGCCAGTGATGTAGCCGACCTGCTCAAGCCCAACGCCGCTTACGTATCTTCGTTTGCCGTAGAGGCTATGATGGCTCGTGTGGCTCTCGTCAAGGGCGACTATCCCACAGCTCTTGCCAAGGCCAAGGACGTAATCACCAACGGTGCCTATACTCTTACTACCATTGCCGATTACAAGAAGCTCTGGACCAATGACGCCGGTACCGAGGTGATCTTCCGCCCCTTCATGTCAAATACTGAGCTTGGCGGTTCGGTAGGTGGTGCTTACATCTCTTCCGACAACCAGACTTGCGACTATATCCCCACCTACGCCACTCTGAATACCTTCGCTGTTGAAGGCGACGTGCGCTTCGACACATTCTTCGAGGTCAACGAGGGTGTAAAGGTCGAGGGTAGCACCTATGCTCTGTACCAGTTTGTCAAGTTCCCCGGCAACAGCTCACTGCGTACCGGTAGCGCTAACAACCTGGTCAACATGTGCAAGCCTTTCCGTCTCTCTGAGATGTACCTCATCGCTGCCGAGGCTGCTGCCCGCACCAATGTGGATGGCTCAAGCTATCTGAACACCTTCCTCAAGAACCGTATCGAGGACTATCAGGCCGCTTCGTTCACCTCTGAGCAGCTGCTCACCTCTGCTCTGCGTCAGCGTCAGCTTGAGTTTGTAGGCGAGGGCTTCCGTCTGAGCGACCTGCGTCGTCTGGGTCTCGGCTTCAGCCGTACTGCCGACTATCCTGCCGCTATGGGTATCAACGGTATCATTACCGTGAAGAGCGCAAGCGTTACCTATAAGGCTGGTGACTATCGTTACACATGGCCTATTCCTCAGAGCGAGCTCGACAGCAACCCCAAGCTGAAGACTCAGCAGAACCCCGGATACGCCGATTAATCAGTATAACTATTAAAGAATACATCACAGTATGAAATATAACAAATTGTTTATGCTCCTTGCAGTGACCGCTTTCTTTGCGGCCTGCTCGGACGATGATGCCAGCTGGAACACCAATGCCGACGTAACCGTCGAGATGGGCAAGACAGAAGTCAAGGTCAAGGAAGGTGCAGGTCTTTTCAATGTGCCTATCGTTGTCAAAGGTGAGACTACAGCTCCCGTGCGTGTACATGTGTCAATGAGAGAGTCGGGCAGCAACCCTGCCAAGAAGGACGTCAACTATATGGTTACTGATACCACCATCATCGTTTCTGACGGTGCCGGCAAGGTAGAAGTCAAGACCGTCGATGACGATGAAATCAATGAAAACCGTACCTTCGAAGTATATATCGTTTCTGCCGATGGTGCCAAGGTAGGCGCCAACTCTTCTACCAATGTTGTACTTCGTGACAACGACTCTGAGTTCTATGAGAAACTCCAGGGTGTATGGAAGATGAAGTGCGTCGACGCCAATGGTGCTGCCAAGGAGTGGTCGGTAACCGTGACCGGCGGCGATGAGGAAAGCGAGGACTACAACCACTATCTCTATGTCTCTGGCATGATGGGCTATGACTGGACAATGGCCGTGCTCAAGTATGACTACGACAAGGCTACCAAACAGGGCTCACTGGCATTCGACGAACTGGGTTCTTACAAGTTTGCCGACGGTGTAGACTTCGGTCTTGGCAATGCTCCTAACTACGTATGTCTCTTCTCTCAAGACGGTAGAAATCTTACTACCGAGCCTATCGGTGGTACCTGGAGTGCAGACTTCAAGACTGTCACCTTCGATGCCGACAAGGTCTTGTGTGGTGGTATCTTCGGTTCCGACGGTTCATTCACGGGTTATATATGGTTCTCGGCCAAGAAAATTACCATGGTACGCTAATCGATTAGCAGAAATCTGCGTGATGACTCATGCGGAAATGACAATAAAAAAGATTGCCGGCACAGCGCTGGCAATCTTTTTTTATGCCATGACCTCATTTTGTTGCCCGATGATAGCCGTTAGGTTGGAAAAAATAATTATTTTTGCATACGAGTTTGCTAATGAACACGTTATCGACAAAAATGTCAAATAAAATAATTCAAATCATGATGAAAAGATTCCTTACTGCACTGTTGCTGTTGGTAGCTACAGTAGCAGTCCATGCCGTCCCCGCCGACCCAAGCGTGTGGCGCATCTTCAAAACTGCCGATGGCAAGACTGTTCGCGTACAGCTGTGTGGCGACGAGTTTATGCGTTACTGGAAAGCCGAGAACGGCGCCTGTTACACCCTTGAGAGCAACGATGTGCTGCGTGTGGCAGACATGCAGCAGCTGCAGCTCAACGCCACCAACATGCGCAGCCAGATGGAGCCTGCCCGCAGTCAGGGCAAGCAGCGCAAGTCGTGGAGAGAGAAGGTGGCACAGCGTGTCAACTTCACCGGCGAGAAGCGTTGCCTCATTATCCTCGCCCAGTTCTCTGACGTCGCTTTCACGATGGACGACCCCCAGGCTTACTACAACCGCGTGGCCAATGAGAAAGGTCTCAAAGAAGGTAAGTTTGTAGGCAGCGTGGCAGACTACTTCAGCGCCCAGAGCGGTGGCGTGTTCAACATCACCTTCGACGTGGTAGGTCCCTATACCCTCGGCTCGCAGGTTTCTTATGGTGGCAATGTCAACGGCAACGACCAGAACGCCCGTGGTATGATACTTGATGCCTGCAACAAGGCTTATGCCGATGGCCTCGACTTCTCGCCCTATGACTGGGACGGCGACGGCTTTGTCGAGGAAGTCTATGTCATCTATGCCGGCCGTGGCGAGGCTACTGGTGGCGGTAAAAATACCGTATGGCCCCACAAGTGGCAGCTCGCTTCGCCCGTGAAGTATGGCAACAAGTATGTCAGCGTCTACGCCTGCTCCAACGAGTTGCGCAGTGCCAGCAGCTATATGGGCATCGGCACCATCTGCCACGAGTTCTCCCACTGCTTGGGTTATCCCGACATGTATGACACCCGCGGCAACTCTGGTACCAGCAACACCTGGTATGGCATGGGCACCTGGGACCTCATGTGCTCGGGCAGCTACAATGGCAACGAGTATTGTCCTGCCGGCTACACCGCTTACGAGAAGATGGTCGGCGGATGGATCAAGCCCGTTGACCTCTCTGAAACTCTTACCTGCAGCGTCAAGGACCTGAAGACCACTGCCAAGGGTGGCGAAGTCTACAAAGTGACCAACCCCGGCAGCAGCAATGAGTACTATCTCATCGAGAACCGTCAGCAGGAAGGTTGGGACAAGTATATCGCGGCTTCGGGCATTATGATCAATCATATTGACTATAATCCTACTCTCTGGCAGTGGAACTGCCCCAATACTCCTGATAGAGGCAACGACCACGAGCGCATCACCATCATCCCTGCTGACAATGTCAAGAGCGGTGAAACAGAGGCGGGCGACGCATGGCCCTATGGCGGACACAACAGTCTGGGCAATAACACCAGTCCGGCCTGTGTGGTGTATAACGACAACAACGGCAGGATGCTTATGAACATCCTCATCAGCAAGATGTCTTGCTCGGGCGGTCTGGCTTCGTTCAACTTTGCCAACCTCAACAACGGCGCTTCTCAGGAAGGCTATCTGCTCAAGGAGACCTTCGACCGCTGTCTCGGTACTGGTGCCAACGACGACAAGGGCTTCTACAAGCCCGCCAACCTCCTGCAAGCAAGAAACTTTGCCATTGGTAACTTCGAACCCGATGTTACAGGATGGGAAGCTGGCATGACCCCCAAGGGTGCTTACCAGTGTGCGGTCATCGGCCGCAATGGCAACGCATCAGGCACCTATGATCTGACGAGTCCTTCATTCAATGTCGACGCCAACACGCCTGTCACCATCAAGTTCAAGGCTGCTCCCTTCGACAAGAACAACAGCAATACGCTCACCCTCTCTACCAGCAACGGTACGCTGTCGACCACTACTTTCAACCTGACCGAAGGCCAGTGGACCGACTGCAGCACCACGCTGAGAGCATCGGGCAAGACGCAGCTCACCTTCAACTCCTGCCGTCTCTTCCTCGATGAGGTTGAAATCCAGACCAGCGTAGAGTCGGGTATCGACAATGTCTACACTCCCTCTGCCCGTCCCGCCAAGGTGGGAATCTACACCCTCTCGGGTGTCTATCTCGGCACCGACGCCAGCTCGCTCCCCCACGGCGTCTACATCATCAACGGCCACAAGGTAGTGAAGTAAGGGTTACACCTTATTAATATATATAGGCATCGCCGACATCGTGTCCTCCGTGGACATGGTGTCGGCGATGTGGGTTGTAGTTGTAAGCCCTTTGGGAGAACTGGGGTGGGGTACGCTGCTGGTCCCTTTTGTTGTGGAGCTTGTCAGCAGCAACAACTCTGTAGGAGTTGCGCTTTCCCAGCCCAGGGTTGCGGGCGTAGTCCGCTACCCTGGGTAGCTGCACAACTATTATAGCTACTCTGAAGGAGTTGCGATTAGCCGCAGGCGTTATGCTCAGTTAATAATAATCGTCTACACATTTTTTTCCATTATCCTGCTGGAGGTAACGCCTACGGCTAAACGCAACACTTTACCTTTCCGCGTCGCAAAGCGCCGCGCCGGTGACCTTCGGTTCAGCGTTGCTACCTTTTTTGCACCAATACCCAGGGTAGAGGCGCTTCGCACCTCAACCCTGGGCTATGTAATCGCAACTCCTACAGAGTTGCCGGGGGTGCGTACCGTCTGCGCTGTACTGCCTATGCCGTTGTCAGGTGTCAAATCGCTATTTACCCTCTTGGGAAGGTTGGGGGTAAATTCATGCATTGGCCTCTGCTACTTCCATGGCTTGTCCTCGGTCTATGGCGGGGCTCTCAAAATCTTGGGGGACGGACAGCTAAAAAGCGGACATTCGTTTGGCTCTTTCAGCCAAAATCCTTAACTTTGTGTGCGTTATAACAATCATCAATGTCATGAAGAAAATTTCAACACTACTCCTGCTGATGGTGGCATGCCTTACCGCCTCGGCTCAGTATCAGGCTTCGCCCGAAATCCTCAAGGCCCGTACCGAATTCCAGGACAACAAGTTTGGCATCTACATCCACTGGGGACTCTACTCCATGCTCGGCAACGGCGAGTGGGTGATGAGTAACCGCAACATTAATTATAAGGAATATACCCACCTGGCCGACGGCTTCTATCCCTCCAAGTTCGACGCCGAGGAATGGGTCAAGGCGTTCAAGGCCGCCGGTGCCCGCTACGTCACCTTTACCACCCGTCATCACGATGGCTTCTCGATGTTCAAGACCTCTGCCAACCACTATAACATCGTCGATGGTACCCCTTTCCACCGCGATGTGCTCAAGGAACTCGCTGATGCCTGTCAGAAGTATGGCATCAAGCTCCACCTCTACTATTCTCACGTAGACTGGTCGCGCCCCGACTATCCTCAGGGATGGAGCGGTATGGGCATCGGCAAGCCCAAGGACCAGTACAACTACGACTCCTACCTCGCTTTCATGAAGCACCAGCTCACCGAGCTGCTCACCAACTATGGCCCCATCGGTGCCATCTGGTTTGACGGCTACTGGGACCAGAAGAACAACCCCAAGTTTGACTGGCGTCTCGACGAGCAGTACAGCCTTATCCACCGCCTGCAGCCCGGCTGTCTCGTGGCCAACAACCACCACAAGGCCCCCAAGCCCGGCGAAGACCTGCAAACCTTTGAGCAGGACCTGCCCGGTCAGAACACAGCCGGTTATTCCAAGGGAACGGTGATAGGACAGTTGCCTCTGGAGACTGTGATGACCATGAACAAGGTCTGGGGCTACGACATCACCGACAAGAAGTACAAGAGCTCTGAATATATCATCCAGCACATCATCAAGGCTGCCGGCAACAATGCCAACTATGTCATCAACATCGGTCCCCGCCCCGACGGCAAGCTGCCCGTAGAGGCTGTCGAGCGCCTCAAGGCTATTGGTGACTGGATGGGCCGCTATGGCGAGACCATCTATGGTACCCGCGGTGGCATCGTGCGTCCCCATGACTGGGGCGTTACCACCCAGAAGGGCAACACCCTCTATGTGCATATCATGAACTGCCAGGACCGTGCTCTCTTCCTTCCCCTCACCGATCGCCGTGTGGCCAGTGCCCGTATGTATGACGGTCACCAGAAGGTGCGTGTCAGCAAGAACGCTGAGGGCGTGACCCTCGAGCTCCCCGCTGTGCCCAAGGGTGTGGACACCATCGTAGAGCTGACTCTCAAATAGTCTGCCGCCTCTCCCCACGAGAACCAACAAAGCCCGAAATCATCTGCAGGTTTCGGGCTTTGTCATATCCTTGAGCTTGGGGGTGGGGAGAGGGGGAGGACTCAGTTCAGAACAGTATCAAACATTTCATCTACCGAACTCCATTGGGTCACTCTTCCTTCTACGGCATCTTCTCTGGCCATCTCCAATTCTGTCTTCTTGGGTTTGAGCACAGTGATTGCACTGACACCATTCAGCATCTTTATTGCATTCTTGAGTTTCCCCAGTAGCGAGGGGTCTGAAATAGACACCAGTAATTGCGGTTCGTCCAGCGAGGTGTAGTTACTCATAACAGTAGTTTTTTTATTGTTGTAAGGGGCGTTGCCGTACTTGCCCTTGGGTTTTGGGCACACGTACTCTCTGTCATGCAAAGCTAACACTATTCTTCTAACCGCTCAAATCCTAATCGTTAAACTATCTAAACCCCAGGCGGTAATTATTAGTCCTTGCCTCGCCCCGCCCAGTAATTACTTGAATGAATGAAAAAATAACACGAATTAATGCTAAACTTTTTGTGTGTCACTCTGTTTTTTGCTATCTTTGCCTTATCATGAAGAAGACCGTATCATTCATCCTCATGGCGATGCTGTCGCTCAGCCTCAGCGCCGCCAAAGTGGTTACCTCGGCGTCGCTCAAGCTCGTTGCCGATGGCAAGACCCTTAACACCGAAGCTATCCAGAACGCCATCGACCGTCTGTCTAAGAAGGGCGGTGGCAAGTTGTCAATCAGTAAGGGCCTTTACCTCACCGGGGCCATCCAGCTGAAGAGTGGGGTAGAGCTCCACCTCGAGCGCGGAGCCGTGCTCTTGGGCAGCACCAATCCCGATGACTATTACCAGCTGCAGGTGATGGGCGACGGCGACGTGGTGCGCAAGGACAACTCCAAGTATGCCCTCGTGCTCGCCCAGGGTGCCCGCAATATCGCCCTCACCGGCGAGGGAGTCATCGACGGACAGGGTCAGGAGCTGGCGCTCACCATCGACTCGCTCGTGAAATGTGGCGTGAAGAGTGACCCCAACTACAGCAAGCGTCTGCGTCGTCCCAGTGAGATCATGCGTCCCAAGCTCTTCTTCTTCTCCGAGTGTGACGGAGTCGAAATCGCCGGCCTCCATCTGCGCAACAGCGCCTGCTGGGGTCTCTCCTTCGACCTCTGCTCCAATATGAATCTCCATCACCTCGATGTCTACAACCGTGCCTACTGGAACAACGACGGTATCGACATGACCGACTGCCGCGACTCGCGTATCACCAACTGCCGCATCAATGCCGCCGACGATGGTATCTGCCTGAAGAGCTACCACAAGCGCGGCGTAAGCCAGAACCTCGTCATCGACAGCTGCGAGATACGCAGCTCTGCCTCGGCTGTCAAGTTCGGCACTGCCACTTGGGGTAATTTCCGCGACATCACCATTACCAACATCCGCGTAATCGACACCTTCCGCTCGTGCATCGCCATCGAGAGCGTCGACGGTTCGCAGATCGAGAACATCGTAGTCGACGGTCTCAAGGCAACCAATACCGGCAACGCCATCTTCGTCAAGTTGGGCAACCGTGCCAAGAACGACCAGGGCTATATCCGCAACATCACCCTGCGCAATATGGATGTTGAGCTCGCCTTCGGCCGTCCCGACACCGACTATGATATCCGCGGCCCCGAGGTGAGCTACTTCCACAACCCCTTCCCCTCAAGTATCACCGGTTGGCCCGGTCATCCTGTAGAGAACGTGGTGCTCGAGAACATCAATATTAGCGCTCCCGGTCGTGCCGACAAGGGTATGGCCTATGTCAAGGCGCCCGAGGTTCCCGAAAACTACGACCGCTACCCTGAGTTCACCATGTTTGGCGAGCTCCCCGCCTGGGCTTTCTTCCTGCGCCACGTCGAGGGCATCACCCTGCGCAATGTCAACCTCACCCTGCGCGACCGCGACTTCCGTCCCGCCATCTGCCAGGTCAATGTCAACGGCTACAAGGACGAGGGAGTCAACATCACTCTGCCCGAGCCCAAGCACTGTGGCAAGTGCCATCGTCACGATTAATCTACATATACTTATATAGACATTAGTAACAACCACAACTATCATCGGGCAGACGCTGCCCATAGCAAACATTATGAAATACCGTAACTATATCCTCGTGGCAGCCATGATGCTCGTTGCCACTGTGGCCGAAGCTGCCAAGACCGTGAGCTCTACGGGTCTCAAACTCGTAGCCGACGGTCAGACCGTCAACACTCCCGCCATCCAGCGCGCCATCGACGACCTGAGTCGTAAGGGCGGCGGCACCATCGTCTTCGAGCCCGGCAACTATGTCATCGGTACCCTCGAGCTGCGTTCCAATATCGAGCTCCACCTCAAGAGCGGCGCCACCCTCTTGGGCAGTACCAATCCCTATGACTACATCGATATCACCAAGGAGGGCGCCGACCGCAGCGACCCTAAGAAGTGGAACTATCTGAGCCTCGCGCTCATCGAGGCATACCAAGCCAAGAACATCAAGCTCACCGGCGAGGGTACCATCGACGCCCGCGGCTGCGAGCTGGCTCTCGCTATCGACAGCCTGCACAAGGCTGGCGTGCGCCCCGACCCCAACTACTTTGACCGACTCAACCGCCCACGTGAGGCCATGCGCCCCAACCTCTTCACCATCAATGCCTGTGACGGTATCGAGGTGAGCGGACTCCATCTGCGCAACGGCGCCTGCTGGGGACTCGTCTTCTTCCAGTGCAAGAACCTGCTCATCGAGCGCGTGGATGTGCTCAACCGCGCCTACTGGAACAACGACGGTATCGACATCGTAGACTGCCAGCACGTCATCATCCGCGACAGCCACGTCAATGCTGCCGACGACGGTATCTGCCTCAAGTCAGACAAGCTCGAGCTCGCCTGCGACGACATCCAGGTCTACAACTGCGCTGTGGAGAGTTCGGCGTCGGCCATCAAGTTCGGTACCAACTCTGCCGGTGGTTTCAAGAACATTACCATCCGTGACATCAAGGTCAGCAACACCTTCCGCTCTGCCATAGCCATCGAGGCTGTCGACGGCGGCGAAGTGCGCAACGTGCTCGTTGAGAATATCCACGCCCTCAATACCGGCAACCCCATCTTCATCCGCTTAGGCAAGCGCCAGGCCGACCGCCGCGACGGCATCGTCGATGGTGTGACCATCCGCAACATGGTGTGCGAAGTTCCCTTCGAGCGCCCCGATGTAGGCTATAAGTTGCGCGGCCCCATCACCAACACCATGCGCAACCCTATGCCTTCGAGCATCGTGGGCATCCCCGGCGTCAAGGTGCGCAATGTGCTCATCGACAATGTCACCATCATCTACCCCGGTGGAGCCGACAAGGGTCTGCGCTACCTCACCATGGGCGAGCTCAGCAAGATACCCGAGCAGATTAACCGTTATCCTGAGTTTGATATGTTTGGCGAGCTGCCCTGCTACGGTTTCTACGTGCGCCATGCCGATGGCGTCACCTTCCGCAATGTCAACCTCCTGCTCCGCAACGACGACTTCCGTCCTGCCTTCGTTCTCGACGACGCTTCGAATGTCAAGTTTGAGAACATCTCTTACCCCTTCGGCAAGAAGAACGGACAAATCTACGATAACTCCAAGCAATGAAACGTAAGCTCTTCACCCCTCTGAGCATGGGCGCCATGGCGCTCGCTCTCGTCATGGTGGCCTGCGGCAAGGCGCCGCAGCTCACCCGCGACAATGTCGATGACGTGCTCGCCCACATGACCCTCGACGAGAAGATCAACATCGTCGTGGGCGCCGGCAATGAGACCTTCACCGGCTATGGCAACACCAAGAAGCTCGTGCCCGGTGCTGCCGGAACCACCTCGCCCATCCCCCGCCTCGGCATCCCGCCCACCGCGCTCACCGACGGTCCTGCCGGACTCCGCATCGATACCATGCGCGAGGGCCAGAGCCGCCGCTACTACCACACCGGCTTCCCCATCGGCACCGCCCTTGCCTCGTCGTGGAACCAGCCCCTCATCTATGAGGTGGGAGAGGCCATCGGCAACGAGGCCCATGAATACGGGCTCGACCTCATCTTCGGCCCGGGCATGAACCTGCACCGCGACCCGCTCGGAGGCCGCAACTTCGAGTACTACTCCGAAGACCCGCTCCTCACCGGTAAGATGGCGGCAGCCTTTGTGCGTGGCATCCAGAGCCAGCATGTCGGCGCCACCCTCAAGCATTTTGCCGTGAACAACCAGGAGACCAACCGCAAGGATGTCGATGTGCGCATCGCCCAGCGACCCCTGCGCGAGCTCTACCTGAAGCCCTTCGAGATAGCCGTGCGTGAGAGCGACCCCTGGTCGGTGATGAGTGCGTATAATATGATCAACGGCCAGCAGTGTATGGAGAGCCGCGACCTGCTTACCACCATCCTCCGCGGCGACTTCGGCTTCCGCGGCTTCGTGGTGAGCGACTGGGCAGCCCCCGGATGGCGCGACTCCGGCCGCGAGATCTGGGCTGGCAACGACCTGCTTGCCCCCGGCACCGCCCAGCAGCGTCAGGAGATCAAGGCCGCCGTCAAGGCCGGTACCCTCTCTGTGGCCGCCCTCGACAGCTGTGCCCGCCGCATGCTCCAGTTTGTAGCCCGCACCGAGCGCATCACCCCCCGCACCTATAGCGAGAACCCCGATCTCAAGGCCCACGCCATTAAGTCGCGCGAGGCTGCCGAGGAAGGCATCGTGCTGCTCGAGAACCATAACCAGACCCTGCCCCTCGCCAAGGAGACCCGGCGTGTGGGTATGTTTGGTGTCTCCTCTTACAACTTCATCTCCGTCGGCACCGGCTCGGGTAATGTCAAGACCCCCCACACCGTCAATCTCCTTGAGGGATTTGCCAATGTGGGCGTCGAGACCAATGCCGACGTGGCACAGACCTACCAGCGCATCATCCGCGATACCATCGCAGCCCGCGCCTACGACCCGCTGGGCTACGCCGCCATCCCCGAGCTCACCATTGACTCGGCTGTCATAGCCCGCAGCGCCCAGACCGACGATGTCGCCATCATCACCATCGGCCGCAGCTGTGGTGAGGGAGCCGACCGCCTGCATGCGACAGAGTATCTGCTCTCCGACGTCGAACACAGGCTCATCGCCCAGGTGAGCCGAGCCTTCCACGCCGCCCAGAAGCGCGTGGTAGTGGTGCTCAATGTGTCGGGCGTGGTCGAGGTGGCATCCTGGCGCTCGCTCGCCGACGCCGTGGTGCTCTCGTGGTTGCCCGGACAGGAAGCCGGCGACGCCGTATGCCGCGTGCTCACCGGCAAGGTGTGTCCCTCGGGCCGCCTGACCATGACTTTCCCTCTGCGCTACGAAGACTGCAGCACCCACGACAACTTCCCCTACGACTACCACGGCCCCAAAGCTATCGGTAACTACCCCAAGATACCGCGTACACCGGCCATTAAGAACGTACACTACGTCGACTATGTCGAGGGCATGTACGTGGGATACCGCTACTTCGACACCTTCAACCGCCCTGTGGCCTATCCCTTTGGCTTCGGACTCAGCTACACCACCTTCGCCTACAGCGACGCCGTCTGCCGCGCCCAGGCCGATGGCAACTTCGCCCTCAGCGTCAAGGTCACCAACACCGGAACCTGCGCCGGCAAGGAGGTGGTACAGGTTTATGCCCCCGTGCGCTCGCTGCGCCATCAGCTCGTCGCCTTTGGCAAGACCCGCACGCTCCAGCCCGGCGAGAGCGAGACCCTCAGTCTCACCATCACCCAGCGCGACCTCGCCTGCTTCGACGAGGCGCAGAACGCATGGGTACTCGATGCCGGCGACTATACCCTCGAGATTGGCGCCAATGCCCGCGATGCCCGGCTGAAAGCCCACATCCAGGTGTCGGCACCCCTCGTCGTCGAGCGGGTCAACGGCGTGCTCCGCTAAGCGGTCTGCCCCATACAAAGAGAGCGGGGAGACGTGCCTGTCTATGGCATGCCTCCCCGCTCTTGTTGTATGGGGCTGCGTTATGGCTTCACATATTCGCCGTTGACCTTGACCGGCTCCACGTGCAGATTGATATACGTTTCCTCGCCAAACCGCTCCCTCAGCCGCTGCTCTATGTTGGTGGCGTGCTGATGGGCTTCGTAGAGCGAGAGCGCTCCCGGCATGCGCACGTGCATATCGATGGCGATGTGGCTGCCTATGCGGCGTGTGTGCAGATGATGGATAGCGCTCACCGTGGGCTCTTCGCTGGCGATGTCGGCTATCTGCCGCTCCATGTCTTCGGGCAGACTCTTCTCGAGCAGCTCGCCCATCGACTGGCCCACCAGTGTATAGGCGGTGCGCATGATGAAGACGCTCACCACCACGGCGGCGATGGGGTCGAGCACAGCCCAGCGGCTGCCCAGGATGATGGCACCGCCGATGCCTATGGCTGTGCCGATGCTCGAGAGCGCGTCAGAGCGGTGATGCCATGCGTTGGCGACCACGGCGGGCGAGTCCAACCGTCGGCCTACGCTCACCGTGAAGCGGTAAGCCCACTCCTTGAGCGCTATGCTCATCAGCGCAGCCGCCAGAGCTATCCACCCCGGCTGCTCGAGCGCTTCGCCCCTCATGGCGCTTACTATTTTGGCTCCGCCGCCATAGCAGAGCATCGCGCCCACGATAAACAGCGCCATGCCGATGGCAGCCGTCGCCAGCGTCTCATACTTGCCGTGACCGTAGTCATGGTCTCCGTCTTCGGGCTTGCTGCCCAGCCTTACGAAGACCACCACCACCACGTCGGTCAGAAAGTCCGACAGCGAGTGCACCGCATCGGCTATCATCGCAGCCGAACCGCCCACGATGCCGGCGACAAACTTGAATATCAGCAGCACCACATTGATGATGCTGCCCTTGATGGTCACCCTGTTGATGGCGCGCACCCGCTCGTCGGCGACCATCTGTTCCTCCTTCTTCGTTATTGTCATGATATTTTGCATTTATGTTGGCCCCGAAGATAGGGTCAACGGTGCAAAAGTACACATTATTTATATATATAGTATCATTTCCCCCATTTTTTTTCATCCCCATTTTTGCAGGAATAAGGCACTCCGATTCCCCCATGCGGTGTGGTGTAGGCGTGGAGATGATGGTGCGGGTGGAGTTGTAGGTAGGTGTAGGCGTGGGGATGATGGTGCGGGTGGAGTTGTGGGTAGGTGTAGGTGTGGGGTTGATGGTGCGGATTTAGGTATGTGTTGGAGTAGGTGAGGGCATGATGGTGTGGGTGGAAGCAAAGGTTGGAGTAGTTTAAGAGGACACAAGTGGCCAAGTGGGGGTATAGTACGCACCCAGCGGCAACTCCTTCAGAGTTGCCGCTGCTGGAGAAGGGGCTCATTATGTTTGAAATTAAACAAATTTTAGGGTATGAAACGACTATTTCGCATCCTGCAACGCATAAATCCAAGCCTGAAATAGTGAAATCGCACCTTGAAATGATGATTAATGCCATCTCGGGCTACATCTCTGTGATGCCCCTGCCATTCCCCGTGGCCATATATATAATTATGTGCATCCCCACCGCATCCACACTACATTCTTCGGTTGGCGCCCTGTCTGCGCTGCTTGTCCCAATTATTCCCCTTCTTCCACCAATTATCGTCCTTTTCCCGCCGATTACCACTCCGATTTTAACGATTATTCCCCATTTCCTGTTACAATTCAAAAAAATATTAAATATTAATAGAAGAAATGACATATTTATAAGTTGTTATCAAACTTTAATGCTTACATTTGCGAGTGAAATGGTGTTGACGGGCCCGAACAGCCCCCGAGACACGCCAAAACACAGAAAAAAGTGAGTGAAAGCCAGTGGTCAAATACATCTGGTGCTTGCATAGCGTCAACCGTATCTTGTAAAACTTGGTTAGTTACGAAACTTATATTATTTATTACCTTTTAAATCATAGTTTATGGATGAGAAACTGAAAAAGACTTCATTCAGTGCTTTGAACATTTCGAAGCAGTGGGCATATTTGTTCGCTGCCTCTATGTTGACCCTTGCTCCGCTGTCAGCGTCAGCAAGCGAAAGCAACAACCTGAATGCAAGCAAGTCTCTTGCCGTACAGCAAGACAAGAAAACAGTCAGTGGTACCGTGGTTGATGCCAACGGTGAACCCATCATCGGTGCTACCGTTAAGGAGGTTGGTACGCAGAACGCTACCATTACCGACGTCAACGGTACCTTCAAACTCAACGTGAAGCCGGGCGCAATGCTTACGGTGTCAAGCGTAGGTTTCAAGGAGCAGACCGTAAAGGCCAGTGACAAAGTAGATGTAACCCTGAAAGAGGACGCAGAAGTACTCGAGCAGGTAGTAGTCGTAGGTTACGGTACAGCCAAGCGTAAGGACGTGTCTGGCGCCATCACCAGCGTGAAGTTTGATGACGGCAAGCTGACCAACCTGCCTAACCCTAACGCCCTGTCTGCCCTGTCAAGCCAGGTAGCCGGTCTGCACTACTCTCCTACGAGCAGTGCTGCTGGTGACAACTCTTCTACCATGACTCTGCGTGGTAAGAACGTTATCCCAGAGAGTCCTGCTGCTGCTAAGCAGGCTAACAATGCTCCTCTGCTCATCGTCGATGGCGTTATCTCTTATGGCGGTATCAGCGAAATCAATACCAATGACATCGCTACCATCGACGTGTTGAAGGACGCTTCTGCAGCCGCTATCTACGGTTCGCGTGCTGCCAACGGTGTGATCATCATCACCACCAAGCGTGGCGAGAGCGCCAAGCCTACAGTACGTTTCAACTCTTCTTGGAGCTTCTCTGACTGGAGCCGTAAGCCAGAGTTTGTTAACAACACAGAGCGTTTCTTGATGAACCGTTTCTATGCCAAGCAGGCTGCTGGTGACACGCGTTTCCCCGCAGATGCTACATGGTCTATGGATTTCTTCAAGCAAAACAAGGAAGCCTTCTTCGTTACCACAACTGAAGAGCAGGCTTACGATGCCGGCATGTGGACCAACTGGCTCGACGAAGTAACCCGCACTGGTGTAGGCCAGCAGTACGACCTGAGTGTTGCCGGTGGCAGCAAGGGCGTCAAGTACTACCTCTCTGGCGACTACACTCGCCGTCAGGGTGTACAGCGTGGTGATGACTACGAGAAGTACAACGTAATGTCTAAGATTGACATCGACGTTACCGACTGGTTGAAGGTTGGTTTGAAGGCCAACTACCTCGGCTGGCGTCAGTGGGGTGTAACCGCTACTCTCGGTAACGCCGAGTGGTATTCTCCTTTCTCATTCAAGACTGTTCAGCCTGTTAGAGATGCTGATGGCAATATCGTTGAGAGCTCACTCAAGTATACCTCTTGGTACAACTCTCACCCCGATGGCAATACCCTCAGCCCTCTGTGGGGTTCAGGCCTTAGCGGTGGTGTAGCCGACTCTTATCTCTATGGTGTCAACGACAGAAACGGTAACAACGTCAATGGCGTGTTGACCGCACAGGTTGACTTCCCATTCCTTAAGGGTCTGTCTTATCGCTTCACCTTGAACGCTCAGCGCAACTCAAGCTACCAGGATACATTCAACCGTCCCGAGATGTGGGTAGACACCCGCAATACCGGTCAGATGGACGACCCAACTAAGTTCAACAACAAGGTTGAGGGTATCTCTACAGCTTCTGTTTCTTCATACTGGAATACCGACAATATCTTGACCTATGGTACAGATATCGACAAGCACCACGTTGACGCAATGGTAGGTTACACTCGTGAGTCTTACGACAACAACTACCGTTACCTCAGCTTCAAGGACTTCACCGGTTCTACCTCTCTGGGTTACTACGGTGCTTCTGCTGCCAACACTCAGAATGTAAGACGCGAGCGCACTCGTACCCAGTCAGCTGCTTACCTGGCTCGTTTCAACTACAACTTCGACAGCAAGTACTATGTAACCTTCAACTACCGTCGTGACGGTTTCTCTGCTTTCGCCGAAGGCAAGAAATGGGGTAACTTCTACGGTGTGTCTGGTGCATGGGTATTCAGCAAGGAAAACTTCATCAAGGACAACCTCACTTGGCTCGACTATGCCAAGCTGCGTCTCTCTTGGGGTCAGAACGGTAGCCGTTCGGTTAGCGCTTACGCCACCAACTCTACTATCTCTACCACCAAGACATGGCTTGACAACCAGTCTACTCTCGGTTACCTCGCCAGCACTCTGGGTAACAAGGATCTGACATGGGCTACCATTACCAAGTACAACCTCGGTTTGGACTTCAGCGTGCTCAACAGCCGACTCGATGGTACTATCGATATCTATAGCGGCCGCACCACCAACATGCTGATGCAGCGCTCTGTACCTTATCCTTCTGGTTTCAACACTGCTTACGCTAACGTAGGTAAGGTGAGCAACAAGGGTATTGAGGTAACTCTGCACTCTGTCAACATCAATGGCGACGGTAAGGACAATGTACGTTGGGAGTCTAACCTCGTGTTCGACCTGAACCGCAACAAGGTTATGGAGCTCTACGGCAAGAACTATAAGGGTGTAGAGGCCGACGATGTGGCCAACTTCCACACCTATGGTCCTCAGTCTTACTATGCTCTGATGGTAGGTAGCTCTATCACCGCTGCTTACGACCTGAAGAAGCTCGGTATCTTCCAAAGCCAGGAAGAGATTGACAACTATACATGGAAGAACCCTGAGACTGGCGCCGTTAGCAAGATTCAGCCCGATGCCAAGCCCGGTGACGTGAAGTTCATGGACTGGAACAACGATGGTAAGATTTCTGCTGAAGACCGCCACTGTGTTGGTGACCAGGATCCTCTGTTCACTCTGAACTTTGGCAACACCATCAGCTACAAGAACTTCTCTCTGTACTTCAACTTCCGTTGGATGCCAGGTAGCGACACTCACTTCTTGGGTTACGACCCATACGCTTGGGGTCCCAATGGTGGCAGCGGCAACCAGCTTGACCGCGTAAACCCATGGCGTGCCGACAACAAGAACAACGACTATCCTCGCTATGGATGGAGCAACGAGTTTATGTACCTCTGGTGGAACAGCCGCGGCTTCCTCAAGCTCAAGGACCTCGTGTTCTCTTACAACTTCGACCGCAACCTCATTGCACCTCTCGGCCTCACCGGTCTCCGTGCATACGTATCAGGTACCGACCTCTTCACCATCACCAACTGGTCTGGTCTCGATCCTGAAACTGGTGGTACTATCGCTGCCGGCGCTGCTTCTACCAAGTATGCAAGCAATGGCGCTTACCGCACCATCACCTTCGGTCTTAACGTGACATTCTAACACATCTAAAAGACAACAGCTATGAAATTAACAAAACAGATATTGGGCATCGTCGCACTTGGTGCGATGGCCCTTACCCAGACAGCCTGCCAGAGCGACTCTGACTTCTTGAAGGAGCACTCTTACAAGCAAGACGACTCGGGTATGTTCAATACTGAAAACGAGGTGGCTATGGCTATCAACTCCTGCTATAAGGAGGTCAACTACCTGGTTCTCGGTCAGACCCACGGTTATCACTCTTATATGCTTACGGGTGTAGGTCTGGATACATACACAGAGAACAACAACAACGACTGCTTCTCTAACTGGACCAAGCTCAACTCTGCCAACGGTTACAGCCGTCACTGGTACAATGAGTTGTACTACCTCGTAAACTACGCCAACACAGCCATCTACGCCATCGAGACCAAGGATATCAAGTATACTACTGCAGAGAAGAAGAACGAGCTCCTGGGCGAGGCACGCTTCATGCGTGGTTGGGCATTCCGCATGCTCGCCGGTATGTTTGGTAATGTGCCTTACCTCGACAAGCCTACCAAGAAGATTGAGATGGGTTACAAGCCCAACACCCGTCAGGAAGTATGGGAGAAGTGCTACGATGACTTCAAGTTTGCTGCTCAGAATATGTCTAAGACAGAGCGTAAGCAGGGATGTGTAACCCGTGCTGCTGCCGACCACATGCTCGCAGAAATCTGCTTGGCTCTCGGTAAGTTTGACGAGGCTATCCAGGCTACCAGCCGCGTAATCGGCGGTCAGGACGGTGACTATCACCTGATGACTACCCGTTTCGGTACTGAGGCCAGCCGTGCTACCGACCGCTACGGTCACTCTCTCGCTGCCGACAAGGGTGGTGCTTATTGGGACCTCTTCGCTACACCCGGCAACGGTTCAGGCAATACCAACCAGGACTATGGTGTAACCGGTAACAAGGAGGCTCTCTGGACCAGCCAGTTCTCTGTAGGCAACTATGCTGAAGGTGGTAGCGGTGACGCTTGGTTGCGTATGCGCAACAACACCATGGAAGGCGACTTCATGAGCAACAAGGTTCGTAACTGCGGTACCAACCGTACCGATAATGGTGTGAAGTTCTACCTCTTCGGTGACGACGCTATGTGCTATCCCGCAGGTGTTCAGGGTGGTTCAAGCAGCCTCGGTGTTTCTACCTCTGCTATTGCTGCCGGCCGTTATCAGGCTAACAACACTCGCGACTCTATTGGTGGTGGTTATGCTTACGGTAGCAACCGTAACTGGCCTTGCCGTTACATCTTCGACCCACTGGAGCCTGGTTACATCTGGGCAAAGGCTACCGATCCTGCACAGCCAGGTAAGGCAGACTTCCGTTGCTCAGAGACTATGATGCAGAGCGACTGGTACACTCCCGGTGGTACCAAGTGGAGCGTACAGTGGAAGTATGCTAAGGATCGCGAGAAGGCTCATGCCGGTAACTCAGCTTATGTTTTGAACGCCAGCGATACCCTCGATATCTTCCCACGTTTCTGGAAGTTCTCTCAGGAAAAGCATCCTAACGGTGACGTTAAGGAGTGCGAGTACGAGCCTTACCTGATCCGTATCGCTGAGACCTACCTGCTCCGTGCCGAGGCTTACCTCGCCAAGGGCGACAAGCAGAAGGCTGCCGACGATATCAACGTAATCCGCGACCGTGCCAACGCTCCCCGTTGCTCTGCCGCTGAGGTAGACATCGACTACATCCTCGACGAGCGCACCCGTGAGCTCTTCGGTGAGGAGCATCGTTGCATCACTCTGAACCGTCTGTCTGTTAACCCCAACTGCGGTAGCTACGTTACTTCTAAGTATCCTACACAGGATGAGAAGACCAGCAACACTCTGTATGAGCGTGTACGCAAGTATGGTATGAGCTGGAACAATGCTACTGACCAGGTTAATGCTGACTTCGGCCGTGAGAAGGTTATCTACACCAAGAACGATGGTGCTAAGAGTATCCGCTTCATCCCGAACATCAAGCCTTACAACTACCAGCAGCCTATCCCAGACGATGTGATCAAGTCTAACTCTGGTGCTGAGTATCCTCAGAACTACGGTTATTAATCCTTCGCGATTAATCTCAACTCTTAATACTGGAGTGGCGGCCCTCGGGTCGCCACTCTTTTTTATGGCTACATTCCTCAGCGCTTATTCGCCGCTGCTCTCTCTCTTGGCAACCTCCTTCAGCGTTCCTTCGCGCGCCCCCGCGCCATCTCCCAAGGGTAGTCACTGCTTCGGCGAGCCTTTCTTTGCTCCTTTCATTCATGTCTTATACTTCCCCCCCGCCGTCCCCTATATATATAATAAGGTGTAGTAGGCAGTTGCATACGGTACAATGTTCATTCTTGGTATCCCCTATAGTTATAATAAGGTGTAAAGTGCAACTCCACATGTTGCTTTGGTCATCCCTGTCGTTGTTTCGGTGGTTTTGCTAACCATCGGTGTTGTTCTGGCTCTTTTCTCTGTCATTCTATCGCCAAGCGACATGGTTTTCTTGCAAATTGTCGGTAATGAATAAACTTGCGCAAATTTTGCGCAAATTATTAATGATTGTCAATACGGTCATCTCCTTGCCTGCTTCTGTGATAACGGCCTATGAACCAGTGGTTTCTACCACTTTTGTTCTCGTTCTGACCATCGCGGTTGTCATCCTGACATGGTAAAGACGCGTAATTGTCATAAAAAAAAATAAAAAAACGCTTGCGTTGTTAAATATTATTGTTAATTTTGGTGCCGATATGAGTGCGATGCTTAACCTCATCGTGCTAACTGACCACCTAATGAAACTGCCCATGAACTGAACTAAGACCACGATGTCCCCCAATCTTTCGGCTGTTACAGCAACAGTCGGCATAACCCAAATCGAAAACATAAAAAACAATTCTAATCACCTAATTTAATTCCTTATGGATGAGAAACAGAAAAAGAGCGTGTTCGCTGCTTTGAAGACCTCAAAGCAATGGACCTACCTGCTCGCTGCTTCCATGCTTACGCTTGTGCCCATCTCGGCATCGGCTACAGCTACCGGCAGTGAGAACGAAAACACAGTGCAGGCCGTACAACAGGCCAAGAAAACCGTTACCGGTCTGGTGAAGGATGCCCACGGCGAGCCCGTCATCGGCGCCACTGTAGCCGAGGTTGGCAATGCCACCAATGCCACCATCACAGACGCCAATGGTAACTACCGCCTCCAGATCAAGCCTGGCTCGCGCATCAGCGTGAGCTCCATCGGCTATCAGCAGCAGACTCTCGCTGCCAAGGGCAATGTAGTCAATGTCACTCTGGAAGAAGACCAGGCCATCCTCGACGAAGTTGTCGTTGTGGCATACGGTACCCAGAAGAAGAAAGACCTTACCGGTTCGATGACCGCCGTCAAGGCCGAGAACATCGCCGTGCAGAACACCACCACCGTGAGCCGTGCGCTCGAGGGTGCCGCCCCTGGTATCCGCGTGTCTTCGGTCGACGGACAGCCAGGTTATGATATGGCTGTGCGCATCCGTGGTGTAAGCTCCACCAACGGCGCCTCTGCCGCCGCCCTCATTGTCATCGACGGTGTGGCCCAGCAGACCAACTCTACCTATGAGAACCCCCTCTCTCAGCTTGACCCCAACGATATCGCCTCTGTCTCCATCCTGAAGGACGCCGCCTCTACCGCCCTCTACGGTTCGCGTGGTGCCAACGGCGTGGTGCTCATCACCACCAAGAAGGGTCAGAGCGGCAAGGCCAAAATCTCCTTTGAGAGCCGTTGGGGCTGGAACTCTATCGGAGACTACAATGTCAACTCTATAGACAACGCCGCCCAGTACTACGAGTACGTATGGAAGAGTATCTACAACTCCTACCGCTACGGAGTCAATGGCACGGGTCTTCCCGGCGTAGATGCCAGCGGCCGATACTACACCAACGTGGGCAACCCCAACCACTCTGACGCCGAGGCCCGCCTCTTCGCCAGCCAGCACCTCTTCGACTACAACAACAGCGAGACCGCTTTCCAGAAGAACCTGCTCAAGAACAACATGGCTTACAGCGTGCCCGGTGCCATCTATACCAACACCGGCTCTGGCAGCAACTCCAGCTCTACCATGACCGGAGCCTACCTTATCGACCCCGAGACCGGCCGTCTGAACCCCCTGGCCCGCCAGCTCTACAGCGGCGACGCCTCTGACCTGCTCTTCAGCAACGCTTTCCGCCAGGAGTACAACCTCTCTGCCAGCGGTGGTAGCGACAAGGCCCACTACTACTTCTCTCTCGGCTATCAGGACGACCCCTCATTCCTGCTCAGCAGTGAGTTCCGTCGTTACAGCGGCCGTGCCAATATGGATGCCCAGGTGCTGAAGTGGTTGAAAGTAGGCGCCAACATCGGTTACTCCAACACCAAGACCCGCGCACAGGCAGGTAAGTGGGGCTCTCGCCAGATTGGTGGTGCCTCCGGTAACGCCATGCTCCATGTCAAGGGTTGGTCGCCCATCTACCCCGTCTATCAGATGAACGAAGACGGCACTGTGGCTACCGACGACAAGGGCAACATCCTCAATGTCTACAACAAGTCTTGGTCTCCTCTCGGTGAGAACCATGTAGCCGACCGCAACTTCGGCAGCGACTATATGTATATCACCCGCACCAACATGGAGCGTCAGGATATCATCAACTGGACCAGCCGCTTCTTTGCCCAGATTGACTTCCTCGACCACTTCAACTTCACAATCAACTTCAACATGGACGAGCAGCACTGGCGTCGTACTTCCTATATGAACAGTATCGCCGGACGTGCCAGCGGTCAGGGCAGCTTCGGTCTCAAGACCTATACCCGCCGCATCATCAACACCCAGCAGCTGCTCTCTTACAACCAGGACTTCGGCAAGCACCATGTTGACGCTCTGGTAGGTCACGAGTATGAAGACCTCGACCGCAAGGATGTCAACTTCGGTACTTCCTACGAGCTTCTGCCCGGTTATATCATCCCTGGCAACTTCGTAGGCCACTACACCAACTACGGTGGTGAGAACACCGCTACTCCGAGCTGGGGCCTCAATACCTACCGCACCGAGTCTTACCTGGGGCGCGCCAACTACAACTACGCCGAGCGCTACTATGCATCAGCCTCTCTGCGTCGCGATGCCTCTTCCAAGTTTACCAAGGACAACCGCTGGGGTACCTTCTGGTCTCTGGGCGCCGGCTGGCGCTTCTCCGAGGAGCCCTTCTTGAAGAGCGCCAAGTCCTGGCTCGACAATGCCAAGCTGCGTCTGAGCTATGGTGTCACCGGTAACTCCAACGGACTCACCAGCTACTACCTCAACCAGACCTACGGCTACGGCGTATCGGCCTGGCAGGAGGGTGCCACAGGTACCGGCGTGCCCAAGGTGACCACCATCACCGGCGGTAACCTCGTACGTACCGACCTCACCTGGGAGGTTATCCACCAGTTCGACCTCGGTCTCGACTTCTCTGTACTGGGAAGCCGCCTCACCGGTGCCATCGACTACTACAACAACCTCACCTCCAATGCGCTCTACAACCAGATGGTTTCGCCGCTCGCCAATATGGGCTCGACCACGCTGCAGAAGAATGCTGCCAAAATACGCAACACCGGTATCGAAATCGAGCTCGACGCCGACATCATCCGTACCAAGGACTGGACCTGGAGCGTAGGCGTCAACGCCACCCACTATACCACCAAGCTCGTCAAGGTGCCTGCCGACCAGATACCCAACTGGGACAACACCATGGACGTGCCCAAGGGCACATGGGTCGTACAGACCGAGGATATGGCTCAGGCCGGAACAGCCAGCCATGCCGGACGTGGCGACTTCTACCTCCGTGGCGAGGGCAAGGACCTCTTCAATCTCTATATGTACAAGTATGCCGGCGTAGACCAGGCTTCGGGTCTGCCTATGTACTGGCACCGCGTGACCTATGCTGACACCCATCCCGATGCCAACGGCGCTTATGCCAACGGTGGCCGCTATGCCGAGTACAAGCAGGGCGATAACGTGAAGACTACCGTGGCAGCCGACGCTTCAGAGTACGAGTGCGGCAGCGCCATCCCCGATGTCATGGGCGGTATCACCACTAATCTGCGCTGGAAAGACTTCGACCTCGGTATCGTAGCTGCTTACCAGCTCGGTGGCAAGTTCTTCTCTATGGAGTATGCCCAGCACCTCTTCCGCGGTTCTACCCTCGGTGGCTCCAATATCCCTGTTTCCAAGGATGTCGTAGGCGCTACCTGGACTCCCGACAACACCGGTGCCAAGTATCCTATGCAGTGGTTCAACAGCTCTGGCGGCGACTACTATCTCGATGGTGTCCTCCTCCCCGGCAGCCACAAGTACACCGACATGGCACTCTTCAGCGCCTCTTACTTCCGTCTGAAGAACATCACTCTGGGCTACACCGTACCCAAGAATCTGCTTCGCAAGATAGGTATCAGCAAGCTGCGCGCCTTTGTATCTGCCGACAACCTGCTCATCTTCTCTGCCCAGAAGGGTGTAGACCCCTCTATGTCGGCTATCGGTGGCAAGGAGGTCGATACATACATCTATCCTCAGATGCAGACCATAACTCTGGGTCTTAACCTCGAATTCTAAATCACTGACCATTATATATACAGAAGATATGAAACGAATATATAAGAATATAGTTGCCGCAGCCCTGCTCGTAGCGGGAGTCTCGGCATGTAGCAGCCGCCTGGATGTCAATAACCCCAACTACTTCACCAAGGACGACATCGACAACATCCTCCAGGGTGATGACGAAGAGAAGAAGGACAAGGTGGTGGCAGGACTCGTATCGGTTCTTCCCGGCTACATCAATATCTACAATGCCGCGCTCAACGGCGGCTACTCCAACGGCTATGCCTACGAGTCCAACTTCGAGTTGCGCCGATTCATGCAGTCGGGCGATGTGGTCGAAGGCTCATCTGCCAACAAGGGTACCTACAACCAGTGGTACCAGAACAGCCCCAGCGTGACCTACTGGCAGACTAACGATGATATACAGAACTATGGCTACTACCTCGGCCCCGTCTACAAGATTACCAATGCCATCAAGGCCATGCAGTATCTCAGCGACGACAACGTCAAGGAAGACAAGAAGATGAAGGGCTACCAGGCCCAGGCCCTCACCATGAAGGCCATCGGCTACACCATGCTCATGGAGCGCTACACCGACCTCCAGGACGTCACCTCCGAGACCAAGCAGGGTTGGCCCATCTACAACGACTACGCCTACAACCCCGCCACCGAGCCCAAGTCGGTGGCTGAGACCTGGGCTACCATCAAGGAGTATTTCGACAAGGCTGTCAAGTCTTTCCATGAGTCCTCCATCGGTACCAAGGGCTATCTGAGCGGTCACACTTCCGATGTGGTCTACAGCATCAACTGCGCTGTGGCTCAGTACTACCGTTGCCGCGCCGCCATGGACCGCAAGGACTGGGCTACCGTCATCGATGGCGCCACAGAGCTGCTCTCTTACTATCCCAACTTTATCAAGGCCAGTGACTATGGTATGGACCAGTCTAAGCTCGCCTCTGTAGCTGCCCGCAACGACAACGGATGGTGTGGCAAGGAGTATAACGCCGAGGAAAACGCCTTCTACAACTGGGAGAAGAACCCCGAGGGTATCTTTGGTAGTGCCCGCGGTTCGAGCAACATGTTCTGGACCAACGGCGGCTTCAACGCCCTCAAGCGCGGTCCTTCGGGCTACTATCAGGTCGATGCCGATATCTACAATGCCCTGTCAGACAATGACTGCCGCAAGGCTTGTATCCTCGCCGATGACTTTGAGAACTATCCCATCTACTCTTTTGAGAACAACGACTCTACCTGGTACAGCTATACCATGCCCAAGTACACCAGTCTGAAGTGGGCGGCATCGTCGTCTATCGGTCACAACGGTGAGATGCATGACAACAAGTACACCGTGTCAGACAATATCTATCTGCGCACCTCTGCCGTATGGCTCATGCTCGCCGAGGCTTATGCCCAGAGCGGTCAGGACGCCATGGCCAAGCAGACCCTCAACAAGCTGCTTGAGGCTCGCACCATCGAGGGCCGTCCCACGATGACCTGCGACAACACTATGGCTGGCATGAGTACCATGGATATGGTCAAGTTGCAGTGGCGCATCGAGATGTGGGGCGAGGGCGACTGGGCCTTCTACAACCAGAAGCGTTGGGGCACCCAGCACAAGCGTGGAGCTAACCACTGGAGCAACACTCAGATCAGTCACTTCACATGGGAGATTCCTCAGAAGGAGCGCATCGGCAATCCTTACTGGAAGTCACTCGACTAATCATCCCTTACGTAATCGCCGCAGAGGAGCGCAGGGCTCCGGTCCCCGTCTCCTCTGCGGATGATAAACCTAATGATAACTCAAAACAACGAACAAATCATGAAAAAAAGAATATTGACATACGCCTCCATGCTGGTAGCGCTGCTGGGTCTCGTGGCCTGTAGCGACAATGCCGAGGACGTAAGCGAATCTTCAGAGGCCAACGTGTCGATGAAGAACATCAGTGTCACTGCCCAAGTGCCTGGCGCCAATACCTACGGCGCACTCAAGGCGTTCAGCCTGAGCGACGTGCTCCACGTCACCTTCCAGAAGTCTGACGGCACCCAGACCGGCCGCACGCAGACCCTGCGCTGCGCCGAGTCGACCGGCTCTACCGCCACCTTCAGCGCCCAGCGCGTGGCTGTGCCCAACGACGCCGCCAACATGCTGCTCACCTGGGACAACCCCGCCTGCAAAATCAATTGGGACGGCAAGCCCGTAGTGGTCGAGGAGTTTGGTACCCAGGCAGGTACCGAGGAGTGGGTGCGCCAGCACTCGGTCATCAGCGCCACCACCGCCGTGGGCGAGAGCGCCAATGTGACCCTGGCTTACCAGACCGCAGTGGTCAAGATTGATGTGCAGTTCCCTACCGACGCCGATGAGCCTACTGTTGCCAACACCCGCCTTACCCTCTCTGGTCTTATCAACAAACTCGTCATGGACAATGGCAAGGCCCTCACCGCCGGTGAAGGCGTGACAAGCACCACTGGCGATGTGGTAGTGGCTCCCCCGCCGTGATTGACGCCGCCGCCCGCAAGGTGACCGCCTACGCAGTGGTTTGGCCCCAGGCCAGCTACGACGGTGTGACTCTCGCTGCTACCATCGACAATGCCAACTTCTCTGGTGTCTTCCGTCTCGGTGCGGTGAAGCCCGGCGAGGACAACACTGTGGTCTCTAAGGTAGACTTCAACTCACGCGAGTACGACCTCTGGTACGACGATGCCGCCGCCACCATCGAGGATGTTACCGGCAACGTGGTAACGGCTCCCAAGTGGATGACCCTCAGCGGTGGTGTCATCACCATCGAGGCCAATACTACCGGCTCTATCCGTAAGGGTACCATGGTGCTCGACAACGGTCGCAAGTATATCGTCACCCAGATTGGCGTCAACGACTTCAGCGGTCAGTGGACGCTCTACTCCAAGCAGTTCAACGCCTCCAAGTCATGGGGTGGCTCCACCAGTACCAGCAAGATGCCCTGTACCTTCGGCAAGCCTCGCAAGGGCGAGACCCTCACTGGTCCCGACGGCAATACCTATACCAACAACTTCGGTATCAAGGGCCTCTACTTCGACTCAGTGCTCGACGGCACCATCGCCATCGACTACGAGAAGAAGACCGTGAAGGTAGGTATCATGTTTGACTGCCGCGAGGGTCAGCCCACCGGCAACGACAAGTACAAGTACTGCATGTATCTGCCCGAAGGTTCGGCAAACAACGGATGGAGTAACTACAACTTCCAGCCCAAGGACTTCTCGACCACCAAGTACGACTGGCTGTGGCTCACTCTCGGCTCTGACAACAAGTCGCTCAAGTACAAGTACTTCAAGGCTGGCCAGAAGATGGGTAACTATTATGTTTGCGGTATCTCTATCGTGGCCAGCTCTCAGGCTGCTGCCAGCTCGTTTACCGCCTCTTACGACAACATCTACCAGGCCAACTACAACACCAGCAACGACGAGGGTATGTACTTCCTCAAGAACTAAGGCTCTGCCGACAACCCTATAGCAATACACCGCTTCGTCCCGAGGGATGGAGCGGTGTATTTGTGTTATGGGGGTATGGGCAGCCGGCGCAGTAGAGGTGTGGTCGGTGGGTTGCTCGGTCATTCTCGGCAGCATAGAGGCTGCTCCGACCGTCGCAGAGGCTGTTTGGGCTGCCGCTGTGGGGCTCTTGGCTGGCTCGTGACTTATGATACGTGAGCTCGTATCGTAAGGCACGAGCTTACGTATCTTATGTTACGTGGGCTCGTGCCTTCCGTTACGAGCCGGCGATGGTGGTCAACACGGTGGCTGCAGCCCGCTCTGCGCCTGGGCTGATGGCCTTGCCGTCGGTGGGCTGGTGCTGCGCGTCGGTGGGTTGGTGCTGCGCGTCGGTGGCAAGCCCCGCTGCGGGCAGTACAACAAGAGAGCCGCGGCTGTTGTCAGTCGCGGCTCTCAGGGTTATTGTAGCTTTCGCTGTATGTGATTACTTGTTGTCTTCTATCAGGTTCTCACCGGTCATGTCGGCAGGCTGCTCCAGTCCCATGATGTGGAGGATAGAGGGAGCCACGTCTGCCAGGCGTCCGTTCTTGACGGTGGCGCTGTTGTTGTCGGTGACGTAGATGAAGGGCACGTGGTTGAGCGAGTGTGCGGTGTTGGGCGTACCATCAGCGTTGATGGCGTTGTCGGCGTTGCCGTGGTCGGCTATGATGATGGCCTCGTAGTCGTTGGCCTTGGCAGCCTCGATGACGTCGCGCACGCAGCAGTCTACGGCATGCACAGCCTTGGCTATGGCGTTGTAGACACCGGTGTGGCCCACCATGTCGCCGTTGGCGAAGTTGACCACGATGAAATCATACTCCTGGGTGTTGATGGCACCCACCAGCTTGTCCTTCACCTCGTAGGCGCTCATCTCGGGCTTGAGGTCATAGGTAGCCACCTTGGGAGAGGGTACCAGTATGCGATCTTCGCCCTCGTATGGAGCCTCGCGACCGCCGTTGAAGAAGAATGTCACGTGGGCATACTTCTCTGTCTCTGCGGTGTGCAGCTGGCGCTTGCCGTGCTTGCTGAGATACTCGCCGAGAGTGTCTTCTACGTTCTCCTTGGGGAAGAGTATGTTCACGCCCTTGAAGTTGGCATCATAGGGAGTCATGCAGTAATACTGCAGACCCTTGATGGTGTGCATACCCTCTTCGGGCATATCCTGCTGGGTGAGCACCTGGGTGAGCTCCTTGGCGCGGTCGTTGCGGAAGTTGATGAAGATTACCACGTCGCCCTCCTCGATGGTACCGTTTACGGTCGAGTTGACGATAGGCTTTACAAACTCGTCGGTCACGCCGTCGGCGTAGCTCTCCTCCATGGCCTTAACCATGTCGGTGGCTTCCTTGCCCTTGCCCTCGACGAGCAGGTCGTAAGCCTCTTTCACGCGGTTCCATCGCTTGTCGCGGTCCATGGCGTAGAAGCGGCCGATGATGCTGGCGATGTGGGCGCCGTTGGCTGCGCAGGTGTCAGCTATCTGCTGGATAAATCCGGCTCCGCTCTTGGGGTCGGTGTCGCGACCGTCCATGAAGCAGTGTACGAAGGTCTTGTCCAGGCCATACTCCTTGGAGATTTCAATCAGCTTGAAGAGGTGGTCGAGCGAAGAGTGTACGCCGCCAGTTGAGGTCAGACCCATCAGGTGGAGCTTCTTGCCGTTCTCCTTGGCATAGCTGTAGGCTGCCACGATGCCGGGGTTCTTCAGGATAGAGCCGTCCTTGCAGGCGCGGTTAATCTTGACCAGGTCCTGATAGACCACGCGGCCGGCGCCGATATTGAGGTGACCCACCTCTGAGTTGCCCATCTGTCCGTCGGGCAGACCCACATCCTCGCCCGAAGCTGCGAGCTCAGAGTGGGCGGAAATAGCGGTGAGATAATCCAAATAAGGTGTCGGGGTGTTGAAGATAACGTCTCCCTTACCATGCTGTCCGATTCCCCATCCATCGAGAATCATCAATAAAGCTTTCTTTGCCATAATTGTCTTAATATTTTGATATTCTTTAGTTTCTGAGTGCAAAGTTACTGCAAACCGCAGACAACGCAAAGAAAATCTCTCAGTTTTTTATCTTTGCCCCGCAGCGCGGTGGAGGATGGGGCGGAAACCACCTCGCTGGCTGCGGCACCACCATGTGGTATTGCGGGAGTGGGGTAGGTGGCGTCCAGACCCGAGGCGGGTAACGCCTACGGCTAATCGCAACTCTTACAGAGTAGCAATATTAGTAGTACAGCTACCCAGGGTAGCGTGCTTCGCCCGCAACCCTGGGCTGTGTAATCGCAACTCCATTACCTTTCCGCGCCGCACTGCGCCGCGCCGGTGACCTTCGGTTCAGAGTTGCCGCTGCTGATACGAGTGTACCTCCCACGTACTCATACCATGCTCAGGGGTGTATGTTCCGCCATTATATATATAATAAGGTGTGACGAACATGGTTGTCCAGACGATGGGATGCTCGTTGTTGGCGGCTCGTGTCTTCTCTCGATTGGCGCCATGGTAGTAGTTGGTATCCCGATGCGCAAATCAGATAATCGAAAGGTGGATGATAGCGCCCTATGGCGAACTCCCAACCCTGGGGGAACGGGCATAGAAAGAAGCAACGCTGTAAGTCTTGCGTTTAGCCAAGCGTTACTCGCAGATGCAGGTCACAACAGACCAACTATCTTTGACGCTAAAGCTAATCACAACACCTACAGCGTTGCTAATATAGGTCGGAAAAACCCCAAAGCCCAATCGCGGCCACCATTCTAACTATCTAAGAAACAGCAAGAATGAGCTCCCGCCCCCTGGGGAGGGTTGGGGAGGGGCTTTTGGAGGGCCGGGGAGGGGCTCGGTTTTATCCCTATCCCCTTATCACTTCACTCCCATCTCCTTGAGCAGGCGGTCGGCGTGGCCCCAACGATCCATCATGTAGAGGACGAAGCGGATGTCGACGCCGATGCAACGAGCGAGGCGCTTGTCGAACCAGATGTCGCTGGAGAGCGAGTCCCAGTTGCCGTCGAAGGCAAGACCGATGAGGCGGCCCTTACCATCAAACATGGGAGAGCCCGAGTTGCCGCCAGTAATGTCGTTGTTGGTGAGGAAGCAGAGCTGCATCTTGCCCGTGGTCTTGTCGGTATAGTTGCCAAAGTCCTTGGCGCCGAGCAGTTGCTTCATCACAGGCTCTACCTGGTAGTCGATGGTGCCGCGGTCGCCAGCCTCCATCTTCTTGACGATGCTCTCTGCCTCGGTGTAGTAGCCCGAGGGCTTGCCGCCGAGCATGTAACCACCCACCTGGCCATAGCTGAGACGCATGGTGAAGTTGGCGTCGGAGTAGTGGGGCAGTTCCTGTTCCATGCGCACCTTGGCGTCGCAGAGATACTGCTCCTGCAGGTCGATGGAGTCGGCATTTTGGAGGTACGACTTCAATATCTCGGTGCGGATGTCCATGAGCTGCTTGCCATACTGGTATCCGGGGTCTTTGAGGAGCTGCTTGCTGTTGAGCATAATCTTCTTGCCGCTCTTCATGAGGATGGTATTGTCCCACAGCCAGTCTACATACTTGCGCGTGTCGCCTCCGAAGCGGTCGGCGATGGTCTGGTAGAAGGCGGGCAGCTTGTCGGCAGCCACATACTTGCGGTAGTTGTCTATCAGCGTAGCCATCACGTCGCGGTCGAGCGCTTCATCCCACTCGGCGCTGTTGTCCTTGAATACATAGTACTGCTTCTTCTTGGCAGCGGTGGGGTTGACGGCGGTGGGGTTGCTGGCTATGCGCATGGCGCGGCTGTTGAGCTCGGCGGTGCGGCGGAAGGTCTCGCCCCAGACGGTGAGCATGCGTGCAGCGTCGAAACGCTGGGCGTAGAACTTGGCGAGCTTGTCCATGTCGAGCTTGCCTTTGAGGTATCCCGTCCACTTCTGGTATTCGACAATGCGGTCTTCAAAGTCGGCTTTCTGGCGGATAATGCCCACAGAGTCGATGCACTTGTTCATGCCGAGAGAGTTCTTCCAGTAGTTGGAGCTCTGCGCGTACTTGGAGTCATACTTGATGCGCACGGCTTCGTCGGCGCGCATGTGGCGAATCATCACCTCCTGCTTCACACCACGTATCTGTGCGCGGGGAGCATTGTCGGCGTCGCGCATCTCACGTATACCGTATGAGGAGAGGTAGCGCTCGGTAGAGCCGGGGTATCCCACGGTCATGGCGAAGTCTCCCTCCTTGTAGCCGTCGAGCGAGACGGGTGCCCAGTGCTTGGGACGGTATGGCACGTTGTCCTTGGAGTAGTCAGCAGGGCCGTTGGTCTTCGGGTCGGCATAGATTCGGAACACAGAGAAGTCGCATGTCTGGCGCGGCCACATCCAGTTGTCAGTCTCGCCGCCAAACTTACCCATCGACTTAGGCACGGTGAAGACCAGTCGCAGGTCGGTGAAGTCTTGATATGTGGTGGCGTAATATTTGTTGCCCTCGTAGAACGGCTCAACGGTGATGTGGAGCGTGGGGTCGATCTTCTTGATAGAGTCGGTCATGGCGTTGGCCACCGAGTCGATCATCGCCTCCTGACGTGCGTTGCTCCAGTCGTGAATGCGGAGCGCCTCCATGTGTGCAGTGATGTCTTTCTGCTCCTTCATGAAGCTCACGAACATGTTCTCGTTAGGCAGCTCCTCGGCGAAGCTCTTTGCGAAGAAGCCGTTGAGCATGTAGTCGTGGTCTACGGTAGAGTGGGAGCGTATGCCCTCAAAGCCACAGTGGTGGTTAGTGAACACCAGTCCGTCGGGTGACACCACCACGCCTGAGCAGTAGCCCGAGAAGTTGACAACAGCGTTCTTAATTGCGTCGGGGTTAGAATACAGACTGCCGTAGGGCAGCGTAAAACCTTCTGCCTGCATCTGCTCATAGACAGCCTGCGGCAGGTTGTAGAGGGTCCACATGCCCTCATCAGCATGGGCGGTTGTGGCAGAGAGAGCCAGACCAGCCATAAGGATAGATAATTTTTTCATTCTTTTGTTTTATACTTGATTTTTTGATTTCTCTTTTCTTTTTTTTGCTGTTTCTTCTTTCTTCAGTCTTGCCGCTATCTTATCTCTTTCTTATTTTCAGCCCTTCCTTCTTTGTGATGAAAGCCGCAAAGAGAACAACGAGCAGCGTGTTTGTGGCGAGTGCGCCCAAGCCGAGATGGCTGTTGGCCATGACCATGAGCCAGAAGAAAACGACCGCTATGAGGGTGTAGATGGCGATGTCCTTCAGCGGATAGTTGATGGGGTAGTGTTTCTGTCCCACGAGATAGGAGATGACCATTGCTGTGCCATAGCCCGCAAATCCTGCCCAGGCGCACGCCATGTAGCCGTAGCGAGGCACGAAGATAAGGTTCACGGCAATGAGCACGGCACAGCCGATGCCCGAGAACCATGCACCCCAGATGGTCTTGTCGATGAGCTTGTACCAGAAGGAGAGGTTGAAGTAGATGCCCATCATGATCTCTGCCGCCATGACGATGGGCACCACACGCAGACCGCTCCAGTAGTCGCGGCCGATGATGTGTCTCAAGATGTCCATGTAGCCCACCACCAAGAGGAAGGCGAGCAGGGTGAAGATAATGAAATATTTCATCGCCTTGGCGTAGGTGTCGCGGTTGTCCTTGTCCTTCGATTTTCCGAAGACGAACGGCTCGTAGGCGTAGCGGAACGCCTGGGTTATCATCGCCATGATCATGGCAATCTTTGATGCGGCGCCATAGATGCCGAGCTGTGTGTGAGCGTCGTTGCCCTTGTAGATGTATGGAAACAGGATCTTGTCGGCTGTCTGGTTCAAGATGCCCGCAATGCCGAGCACGAGGATAGGCCAGCTGTAGGAGAGCATGCGCTTCATGAGCTTACGGTCGAAGGCGGGCTTGAAGCCTGTCAGCTCCTTCCAGAAGCAGAACGTTATGGAGCCTGTGCACGCCAGGTTTATGTAGAAGGCGTAGCCTGCGCCCACGGTGGGGTCGTAGATATTGCCCACGGTGTCGGGGTGTGAGACATAGAGGGCGGGCAGCACGAGGAAGAACAGGATGTTGAGCGCTATGTTGAGCACGATGAAGAGCAGCTTGAGGGCAGCAAACTTTATCGGGCGCTTCTTGTAACGCAGGTAGGCGAAGGGAATGCACTGGAAGGCATCAATGGCCACGGTCATGGCCATGACCCAGATGTAAGACGGGTGGTCGCCATAGCCCATGAACGATGAGATGGGTGTGATGAACGTGAGCACGAGGGCCACGAACAGCAGGGAGGTGGTGCCCACCATGGCGAGGATGGTGCTGTAGACGCGCTGTGGGTCCTCGCCTTCCTTGTTGGCAAAGCGGAAGAAGGTGGTCTCCATGCCGTAGGTAAGGATGACGAGCAGCAGGGCAACGTAGGCATAGACGTTTGTTATCACGCCGTAGCCACCGCTTGCTGCCGACAGTTTCGCCGTGTAGAGCGGCACTAACAGATAGTTGAGAAAACGCCCGAGGATGCTGCTCATGCCATAGATGGCAGTCTCCTTTGCGAGAGATTTTAAACTGGCCATAATTTTAAAGGTAAAAAGGTAAAAAGGTAAAAAGGTAAAAAATCTGCTTGCTTGAGAAGGGTGGGGCTTTTCTTTGCTTCTTTGAGCTTGCCTTTGCTTCTTTCAGCTTCGCTTCGTTTTCATGTTGCTTTTCTTACCTTTTTAGCTTTATACCTCTTTGTTATCTTTTTTGTTTTTTATTTTATTCTTATTTTCTATGATTTTTATTTTTAACTTTGTTGCATTTTTGTTTTATTTTTCAGTTTATTTACGATGTTGACGAGTGTGCCAACAATTGTTTTGGCATCATTGTAGAGAGAGTCGAATTGTTTTTTATTTATGAAATCGGCTTCATGCAACAATTCCAACCAATACATTGTTTCGCTTGCTTCTTTTAAAGCTATGCTCAATTTGCTTATATGGTCAGCATCGCTTTGACCAAATCTGCTTTCTGCAATATTAGCTCCAATGCTCGTTCCACATCTGTATATTTGTTTCGACATGACAAATTCTTTTTGTTCATCATGAAGGTAAAGGTAAAGCTTCACTATTCGCAGAGCGAATTTTTTGCTTAAGGAATAGATAACGTTGTCTGCCATGTTTATTTAAACCTCATTTAAAATGTTTCGTTAAAGCAATCATGCTTCAAGTAATCAGCTTTTAAAATAAAGCAAAAAGTCCAAAGTTCAAAAGACCAAAGTTTTAAAAGACCAAAGTTCAGAATCTCATTTTTATCTTTCAAGGCGTCAGCCCTTTTTTACCTTTAAAAGAATAAGAATTCCATTTTTATCTTTCAAGGCGTCAGCCTTTTTTACCTTTAAAAGAATAAGAATTCCATTTTTATCTTTCAAGGCGTCAGCCTTTTTTACCTTTAAAAGAATAAGAATTCCATTTTTATCTTTCAAGGCGTCAGC
>ENA-ORRQ01000452-ORRQ01000452.1-human-gut-metagenome-genome-assembly--contig:-NODE-452-length-40596-cov-14.771170_pt1 | contig 40596 bp, 32 predicted proteins | sample MGYA00242177_ERZ509138 | MGnify/ENA primary metagenome ERZ509138 (study PRJEB26280, sample SAMEA2338628) | human gut metagenome | biome: human gut; feature: human-associated habitat; material: faeces... | reverse complement strand
CGGACATCTTGGCGGTTTAAACTTTGCTAATTTGGGAACATGCGGACATTCATTATTATAAAAAAGAAACGTTTATTTTTTAGTAATTTAATCCTACAGCATTTTTTATTCACCGAAACTTCTTAAATCAGAGTATTTTGACTCTTGCAATGTTGTTATTACATCAATAAAGGCGTCCCTTAACGTGTAAAAGGGACGCCTTTATTGATTATGGTATGTCTTTCTGTTTAACTTTTCACTCTTTCCGAAACCATTTCTATTTTGTGTCCGTGTGGATGTCTTTTGGCTATGAAATAGTTGAGCACCAGATTTACTAATATATAGACAATAACGTCGATGATGAATACCGAAGTGTTACTCATTACCATAAGCATAAAGTGATTTGCCACAATATATAGAACAGCCAGGGCCAAAATGGCAACAAGAGCTGTGTGCTGTGTGCATCCGGCATTCATAAACTTGTGGTGAATGTGGGTCTTGTCTGCCGAAAAAGGCGACCGCTTGTGATATATTCTAACCACGAAAACCCTTACCACGTCGAACATAGGTACTAGAAGAAGGGTGAAGGCTATAAGAAAGTCGAACTTATGGTTTGGCATTACGGCCGTGTTGTTCATGGAATATTTTATACACAAAAATCCAAGCAGATAACCCAGCGTAAGACTACCCGAATCGCCCATAAATATTTTTCGGTTCTTTTCTACAGACCCGAAAAGGTTGAAATACATAAATGCCACGAGTACGCCAATAAGTCCAGCTATGAGGATTGAATAGCTCCAGACATTCTGCACGATAAACATATATAGAAAGCCCGAAAGTGCTATTATTGACAGGCTTGCGGCAAGACCGTCTATGCCGTCAATAAGATTAATGGCATTGTCGATAAACACTATTGTCAGTACGGTCAGAGGAAAACCAATATAATAAGGTATTTCATAAATTCCAAGAAAACCGTACATGTTGTTTATGTATAGCCCCGACATAGGCAGAGTGCATGCAGCAATAATCTGAATGATAAACTTTATTAGAGGTGACAGTCCTAGAATATCATCGACGATGCCCATAACATAAATTATGAGAATACTCAGCAGAAAATAAATGCTCCACAGGTTTATCGTAACCTGTTTGTCGGTGTTGTCGATGACATACATTGCCGCGGCAAATGACAAAAGCATACTTGGCATGAAGGATATTCCTCCAAGCCGCGGGATGGCACCGTGATGTATTTTCCGCGCGTCGGGTATGTCGTACAGTTTACGCGACTTGCAGAAGTTAAGTATCAGCGGGATAAACAAAAATCCGCAGATTGCACTTATGATGAATACCCCGATAATGCAGTATATATATATGTTCATAAAATTTCTTTAGTGCGATTACATATTATAAAACCATAATAATCGTAAAATATTGCACTATCAGACAAATTTATTTCAAAATGTGTCTATATTTATTCATGTTGGTGCATAATTCAGTGTGCTATTTTGATACTTATTTGGATTTATTCTACTCTTCTAATATTCGTATTATCTGTCCAAAATTTACTTTTGTTGCTGTTTTCGTGTGCAAAATGGAATAAATTATAGATGAAAAGTTTTGTTTTTGGAGAAATTTACTTAGATTTGCAAAATTCACAGATTTATTAATTATTTACTTATTAAACTATGAGAAGAATATTTTTTACGTTTTTGAGTTTGTTTGCTGCATTCGCTGCAAATGCCCAGGTGTGGGACGGAACATCTAAGATTTGGACTAACGGCAAGGGTACAGAGGCAGAGCCTTATCTGATTGAGACTGCCGAAAATCTTGCTTGTCTTTCAGAAAAAGTCAGGGCAGGTGAAACTTTTGAGGGAATGTATTTTAAGCTTGTAAATGATCTCGACATGGGCAAGGACAGTCATAAGTTCTCGCCAATAGGACTTTTCTATGAATATGCCGATACAGAGAATCCGGGTGTAATGATTGACGACTCTAAGTATTTTCTTGGAGTTTTCGACGGTAACGGTAAGAAAATAGATAATGTTCACATTTATTATGTTGACACAGAGAATTCTATAGGAGGCACCGGTCTGTTTGCATGCATATCTAAAGATGCCGTAGTTAAAAATCTTACAGTTGGTTCTAATTCTGTTGTTGAAGGAACTAACGGTACGGGAACCTTTGTCGGTGCAATGACCGGAGGTAAGGTTGAGAATTGTGTAAACATGGCTTCGATAAATATTACACAGGATTTAGGACAAGGCGGTATTGTCGGCACTCTTTATGGCGGTGTCGTGTCTGGATGTATCAATTATGCCGACATAAAAGGAAGTACAAATGTTGGTGGAATTGCCGGATATGTAGATAATGGAGCATTGATAGAGAATTGCTATAACCGTGGAGTTATAGATTTTAGCGGCTTTTATGCCGGGGGACTGGTTGGCTTCTTGTATGACGGCACTTTGAAAAACTGCTATAATGGGGGCAAGACCGTTGACAATTTTACGGGTTCTGCGGTAGTCGGCACAACGGAGAAAGGTGCGAAGATTGAGAATTGTTATTATCTTGGCACAGACGATGGTGCGTCAGACGATAATACTGGCGTGGCAAGAAAGACTGCTGACGAGATGAAGAGTGATGATTTTCTTGCTGCTCTTGACAACGGACAGAATGTTTGGAAGAAAGATGTAAACGGAATCAACGGTGGTTTTCCGCTTCTTGCATGGCAGGATAGCGGTACGGCTTCTGTAGGTTCGCCTGTTAAAGTTGATAAAGTTGCCGTTGTCGTTGACGGTCACAATGTTTCGGCACAGGTAGACGGTCCGTATAAAATTACTGTTACTGATCTTGGCGGAAAGACCGTTGTAAATAAGGTACTTAATGGAGGCACATTGTTTGTTGCTGAAAAGGGTGTCTATGTGGTTACTGTTTCAGCAGGCGGAAACACTTCAAGCAGTAAAGTTTTGATAAAATAATAAGCGCTTTTTAAACATAATAAGTCCACAACACGGAAGCTGATGTCCGTGCTGTGGATTTTTATTAAATACGATTTTGTGCAATGAGAAAATATATATTTACGTTTCTGCTACTGTTGTGTGCCAATGTCATGTCGGCACAGACTGTAAGTCGTGTGTATAGTCCTAAAATATCAGAAACGGCAGTTTTGAGGATAAGCGAGCATGCATCTACACGTAGTGCTGGCAGGTCAAACCTCATAAATGTTTATCTCCGACTTTCACCCGGAGCCGATATTAATCGTCTGCGTGCAGATTATGGCATAAAGTTTAACGTCGGTTTCAATGATGTCTATACAGCTCTTGTTCCCGTTGAGGCTATAGAGAAAATTGCTATGGACGCGGACGTCCTGTTCGTTGATGCTGGATATGAAGCACGGCCGATGATGGACAAGGTAAGGACGATGACGCATCTGGATGAGGCACATATCGGCACATCGTTGTCTATTACGTATACGGGAAAGGGAGTTATTGTGGGTATTGTTGATGCCGGATTCGACTTTTTGCATCCAAATTTCAGAAACAGCGATGGCGAATGTAGAATAAAAGCTGTTTGGGATCAGAATAATTTTATGGCAACAGACAGCAAATATGGTTATGGAAAAGAGTATAAGACTACTGCAGAAGTAGTTGCGGCTAAACGTGACATGGAACTTTCGGGTGACACTCACGGCACTCATGTTGCAGGAATTGCGACCGGCAGCTTTGACGGGGCTTATCTCGGTGCGGCTCCTGAGGCTGATATTGTGTTGGTGTCAACCAACAAGACGGAGCAGGGTATTGTCGACGGCATTGACTATCTTGTTAAATATGCAGAAAGTCACGGACAGCCACTATCCATAAACCTAAGCATCGGCACCGTGCTTGGATTTAAGGACGGTACTGATAATTTCACTATGCTTATAGATAACATAATGAAAGATGCTAAAGGCAAGATTCTGTCTATTGCGTGTGGCAACGAGGGTGACAGGCGTTCAACGCTTGCAGGATTTTTCAGTGATGAATCAAATAGCGTTACTAGTTATTGGACTCCGCCTTCATACAACAGCGATAATCTGTTTGTTCAGGGAGAGAGTTGGGCAAAATATGTGTTCACTATAACACTGAAGAATGTTTCTGACGGTAAGACGATATTTACAAAAACTTTTGACGGCAATGAAAAGCAGACTGTAAGTTTTGAGAATTTTGGCTCTCTTTCAGGCACTAACGGGCGTATGGGGGTAACTGTTGCTGAGAATCCTGCCAACGGCAATCCTTATTTCAGAGTGTCGATGAATTATGCCAAGCCGGATAATGAAGCATGGATTATATCTTTGTCTTCTGATAAAGGCAAGTATATGATTAACAGCGACTACGGCGAATTTTTGTCTAATGGTGAAGCAGGATATTCAGACGGGACGAATGATTATTCAATAGCATCAACAGCTACAGGCTTTAACACTGTCTCAGTAGGCGCTTATGTGTCAAAACGTACTTACAGAGACTTGTCCGGCAAAGAGCATGACAAGGGTTGGACTGTTGGCGATATATATCCTTTGTCAGGCAAAGGTCCTTCTTATGACGGACGCATTAAGCCTGACGTGGTTGCGCCCGGAGCTGCGGTAGTTTCTTCTTACAGTTCATACGCTGGCGCATATTATGTACGTCAGGAAGATAAGGTGTATGAATATGCAGATCCGGACAATGGAAAGAAGTACACATGGGGCGTTATGAGTGGCACGTCAATGGCAACACCTGTTGTAGCCGGAACTGTTGCTTTGTGGCTTGAGGCTAATCCTTCGCTTACTCTCGATGATGTGCTGACGGTGATACGTCAGACTTCTGTTCCCGGTAATATGGCTATGACCGAACCTGATGGCGTTTTTGGATATGGCAAACTTGATGCTCTTGAAGGATTAAAGTTAATTGAACAGACATCTTCTGTAAAACAGCCTTCATACAGCAATATTAAATATAGCTACAACGAGGGCTGTTTGAGCATCTCGGCAAATCCTGGTCTTGAAAAAATAAACGTATATAATTCAGCCGGAATGATGGTTGGTTCGAAAAAGACAAGCTTAGGGAATGTAAACTTCAGTCTGCCTTCAGGTTATGTTTATCTCGTGCGCATGATTTATGCCGATGGAGTTAAGACATTTAAGCTTGCATTGTAAATATGCCTGGTTAATATGGTAAATCTGTTTTTCGTTTAGTTTACATTTTGCATAGAAAATAATACTCCTTTTTAATGTTTTGGTCAAACAAAAGCGCACCTTTCATAAGGTAAAAGGTGCGCTTTTATATTGTAAAACATGGCATATTGCATTGTAAAAGGTGGCTAATCATCTCCAGATATAAAATGGTAAATATAAATTTTAGTATATATAATTTTGTTTGTATTATTTGAAAATAATTCTGATTTAAACTCGTCACTCATCACATTTCTTTTTAATTGGTTGATTATCAGAAACTTGTTCTGTGATAAGTTGTCTTGCAGACTCATCACATTAGCCTGTATCCTCCTGTCTGTGATGAGTAGGGTGTATTACTTATCACATTGTATCTTGTTCTGTTCCAATATTTTATATGCAATTGTGACGAGTGATGATTTTCTTTTTAAAAGAATATATATTTTCTGTAATGTGGACTATGGATGAAAATCCATTGAATTTTTACTATTTTTCTATATTTACACCATATCCATTTGTTGTGTTTTGTAGAGATCTTAAATTATACAAAATATCTTTTTATTTACATCCAATATACCGTTTACAGAATTTGATTTTTATGTAACTGGTATAGGATATTCGCGAATAGTGATTATGTACAATACTCTAAAATTTAATGGAATATTTTTCTTTTACGTAAAATATATTTATAAATAAAAGCTCTAAATTGAACAGGAATAAGTCTCACGATACTTCTGATGGCTGCATTGTAGATAAATTCTCTTGTATTTAGAAAGCCAATTTTATAAAAATTGATTTGTGCGCGGATATCATCCTTCGCATATTTCCATCCTCCACGTCTTTTGTATAAGTCTTCTGAAAATCTAAAAAATAGCAGGCTTTCTTGTATGTTGTAAAATTTGCAGCCATTTTTTATCATCTTTATCCATAAATAATAGTCTTCAGGAAAATCTTGGTATCCTCCTAATTGTATTACTTTATCACGTTTATAAATCACAGTTGGGTGATTTACAGGACATCTAAATTTTGCATATTTTATTATTTCATTATGCGTTTCGGGAATTCTCCTTTGTGAAACGACATTGTTTTTATCATTTTCAAATTCATCTATCCATGAACTGCATATGTCAATATCTTTATTTGCATACATAAACTTAACTTCTTTCTCAAATCTGTTAGGTTTGCATATGTCGTCACTGTCCATTCTTGCAACTAAATTGTATTTACAATGTTTAAGTCCTATATTTAAGGCATATCCTAATCCATGGTTTTTTTCAAGGGGAATAACTTTTAATTCTCTATGTTTTTCTGAAAATTCTTTTATTACAAGATATAAATCATCTGTCAAAGGTCCATCTTCTACCAAAATGACTTCATTCGGAGGTAATGTCTGTGTGAAAACGCTATCCAATGATTCTTTGAGGTATTGCGGCTTTTCTTTAAAATAAACAGACATTAAGACAGAGAAATACATGTTTTCCATAATGATTAAAGTTTTATTATATGAATTGACTTTTTGTTATTCCATTATAATGTTCATTAATTTGAATTTATACGGATAAATATAATTTCTTATATGCAAGTCGTATCTTTTCAGGGTTAAATATACTCATTATTTTTGTAATTTCAACATTTTCTCCTATGGTTTCTTCTATTTTCTTTATGAAATCTTTATTGTCTCCGTATTTGAATATGCTATACCCCTTGATTCCTTTTAAATGATCCGCGATTCTTACATTTTCAGACATTACGACAGGTGTGCCATAGCACAGGCTTTCCAATGTTACATATGAAAAGGCTTCATATTTAGATGGAACGACTACTAATGAAGCCTGAGCGTAAAGTTGAATAAGTTCCTCATTTGGAATATTTATATGTTGTATAATATCTCCGCGTTGCTTTATAGTTCCCTTTCCTACACAATGAATTTCGTATTTCCCTTCAGGTATGGAATATAAATGTTGGAAACCTTTAACTGGGTCGTCAACTCTTCCAACAAATAAAATCATATTCTTTTTTTTCTTTATGTTTATTCTTAAATCTTGTGGCTTATACCAGTGTGGTATCTTTACAACATTTTTATGGAATTTTTTAAAATAGGCATAGTCTTCATTGTTTATTGTTGTAACTGCAGTCGCGCACAGTTTAATAGTATTTCTAAGGAAAATATTGAAAAACAATTTTCCGAACAAAGGATGCGCCAATCTGTTAAAAGGATGCCAGTGGGCAGTGTATACAATTTTCTTGTTAAGAAATTTAGCCGTAATCAGCGCTTGAACCGTACCCATAGCTGTATATCCATTGATATGTATGATATCTGCTCCTTTTATTGCATCGGTTAAATCTCTTTGTCTATAATAGTAATGAAATAGTCTCGATTTTATTTCTGGATAGTTTTCTATCTTTACAGCCATACAGTCTTTGTCATCATGAAAAAAATTAAATAATGACTGACAATATGTATCTGTACCATCACATCCTCCTTTTGGAGATTGTCTTATATATAATATTTTCTTCATTTTTTGTTTATTAAAAAAGTGTGAAACTCAGGACGGCAATAATCGTATAGGCTCTTTACAAATAGTACGTATCGTTTATAGCCTAAAAGCTTGTATAGAAATTTAAATAAAATTCCTATAAGTTTTCTTTTCTTATTAATATTACTAATATTACGATGAGTATATTTGTCAATATTTTCATCGTTAATCATTTTTCTTTTTTTCAGTTTATTGTAAAATGAATTTGCTTTTGTTGAAAATGGGTTAGGTATATTATAGCCAGATAACGTTAATCCATGGTATATACGCCTGTGGAATGACGCAATATTATCTCCGTTTTCATACTTGGCGTATGAATATTCCAATGGAAGATATTTGTTAAATGTTTCTGCATTTTGGATGATCAAATCCTTATATATATTTGTGGCTAATTTTAAATCATCATATTCTTTTAGATTTTCAATTCTTTTTCTTGAGATAATCCCTTGTTTCATTTTGTCGTAATCGTACCCGGCAAAATGTAAGAAAACGAGAGGATCTTCCCTATATTCATTGTCATTAGTTCGATATTTTACTATAATTTTGTTGTCTTTTATAAATAACTGGCGCTCAAAATAATTCCATGGTGCCATATTCATTCCAAGGTTTCTGAAAACATAAAGATGTTCGTTTCCTAACAGAGCGGGAATCCAGTCCATCCATTTTTGATCTGTAAAATCGCCTACACTTCTGTCTACAAAGCATTCTCGTTTTAATCTTTCTTTCCACCATGACAGAATTGTTTGAGATATGGCTGATTTTCGCATGCCACAAAATCCAAGATTAAAAATACCATTTACGTTCATGGCCCATTCCGGGTGTTCTCCGGTATAATTTATATGTATTCCTACAATTTGTGGTGTAAGGACTATATCGTACTTATTAAGTTTTTCTAAAATTTCTGTTATTGGTGAAAATATACAAATGTCTGGATCAAAATATATAGCATAGTCATACCCATTTTTAAATAGGTATTGAAAACAGAATGGTTTAACTGATGTGCAAAATTCAGTCAAATCATATTTAAATGTCATGTCAGTCCATTCTGCTTCTGTATAATCAGTTACATTTTTAATAGATATGACATTGTCTAAAGACGATAAATCTTCTTTATTTATTTCATCTGCAACAAATATATAAAAATCCATTTCTGATTTATGGAATTTTAATAAGGTTTGTTTTAATATTAATCCTAAACCTATATAATTTTTTGCTACTATTGTAAATGAACATTTTTTCATCTTATTGGGCTTTAGTTTTGTTTAATTATTTTTGCCGGATTTCCAGCAAATACGCTATATTCAGGAACATCTTTTGTTACGACACTGTTTGCGGCAATTATAGCTCCTTTTCCAATAGATACATTCGGTAAAATTGTTGCTTTATCACCGATCCAGACATTATCTCCAATGACAACAGGTCCTTTTGAATATATAGGACGTTGTGTTGGTGGCATATCCATCATGTCGTGTGTTGTCTTACCGTGAGAGTTGTCGGAGATTGTAACCCAACGTCCTGTTAGAACGTTATTTCCAATAATAATTTTGTTAGTGCTTGTTATGTGATTGTACTCCCCAAAATCACAATTATCACCAATCTCAATGTGTGGATTTAACTTTATTCCATTATATTTCTGCCATGCACAGATTATGCAATGTTTACCAATAGCAGTATTGTTTCCGATGGTTATATTATTTCCACCAATAAGTTTTATTGGACGATAAAAAATTGTACCATGTCCGACTCTTTTAAAATTAGGTATTATCCAAAAAGTATAAATATAGGAAAAGCAAAGACCTAAATAATTATTAATCTTATAATTATAAATATAATGACATATGGTGCATATCGTGCGTGCGACAGGTTCCATCTTTATTCTTAAAAAATGAGTTATATTCATAGTCTTCTATATTTATTTGTTCCATATTCCATGGGTGTTACCATGACTTATTTTATAAAATTGAATTTTATTTGTTATAGCGCTTATTAAATTTATTAATGTAAGAGCTAAAATAATTCCCACCAGACCAAAATATTTACTAAAAATTAATGCTGTAGGTATGTAGAACACAGCTTCAATTATTGTAATAATTGTCAAAAGCCTTATTTTGCCTATTCCGCATAAAATATTTGAATAACATGTTCCGTAAATAAGCACAAGCATATATAATGCCATCATTGCAGACATGTTGAAAGGAATTTGGACACTTTTACCTACCCATATATTATATATTGGATTTGCGAGTATAAGCATAAATATGAGAATTATTATAAAAATCTTTATAATAGAATTCATTTTCTTTGTCATATTTAATATCCATGTCCAATCATTTTTTGCATATGCATCTGTTGTTGCAGTCCAAAGTGGAGCTGAAATTATTGTAAATAATATATTCACCAATGAGAAGTATCTGAATGCAACCTGATAAGGGGTAACTTCTTTAGGTGAGAATATATGAGAAATGATAAAGTTTGAGGATGCAAAAAGAATTAAGGCACCAATTTGTATAAAAAAGAATTTTATACCTAAATCAAACAATTTATTTAGTTCTCTTTTATTGAAAAGAAATATAGAAGGGCGGAGATATTTATACTTTGTAAATGTTATTGGATAAGATATTGTGTAAACAATTAATGGTGATATAGTGTAAATTAATGCAACATGTATCAGATCAGTTTTTTTTGTCGCATATGAAAGACAAAAAATACCTATTAAGGACAATGTATGTCCTAATGCTATTAATAAATTACTTATTGCAGGTAGTTGCAGGGCTAAATAAATATTTCCAATAGATTTAAATATAAATGTTGCACCAACCAACGACAATGATAGAATTATCGTTTGGCTTAGATTTGGTACATATGATTTGTTTACGTTGAGCAAAGAGTAACAGTCAATGTGATTTAAAATTAAACATAAAATGGTGATGAGAGGTACAACAATTATTATCAACATTATAAATGTTGTGCTAACTTGTTGCCTGCATAGTTCTTTATTGTTGGCTGCAATTGATTCAGCCAATCTATTTCGGAGGCCATTTCCTAATCCAATGTCAAATGAGTCTATCCATAATAAGATGCTGTTTATCGTGAGCCAGATTCCATATTCATATTGGTTTAGACATCCTAAGGTTAATGGTACCAATAATAATTGTACGATGCAGGTCCACATCTTAATTATAAAAGAGCCAATAATGTTCTTTTTAAGTAAGACTGTCCGTTGATTGCCTTTAAATATGTGAGATAAAAAAAAACTTCTCATAAAATTACATAATTTGTATTATACCATTATAAAATACACTGATGCAGAATAGAGTGATGCTTATAGTTATAACGATTATTTTTGCTAATAACTTTGGTTGTACTGTATAAAAAATATTTGTAAATAAAATAATTTCAACAATTCCGTAAAGTTCACTTATACGAAAGGCTAATACAGGTAGAGAAGACAATGCCGTAAAAGAAAATAACGAAAGAGCCATTAATTTAATCATTAAAGGGAGATATTTGTTATGTTCTTTTATCAAATCATACATATATAAAATATAAAAGAAGATAATTATCCTTACAAAGAAGACTAAATTAAATACATTTACTTCATCTATGTATCCTTGATCTTTCAGACCTTGATATGCATCTAATTTTTCACTTATATAAGGAATTGGAAGTGATGTGATATTAATGTTTAAAAAGTAAAAAATATATCCTATAGGTATCAGTGATGCCCAAATGAATTTTTTTTTGCCGGTTAATTCTTTATTGCTTAATAGCATTAATGGCAATAATATTATAGAAGAGTAGTGAAAAAATATGGCAAAAGAAAACAAGAGAAGTACTTTCTTGTAATCTCGTTCACTTAACGGTTTAATAGCTAATAGTAATAAACCGGAGGCTACACCTACTCTTATTTGTGTAAACTCATGTAATATATAGTAATTGCCAATGTATACAGCAACGGCTAATAAAGGTAATGGTGTTAATTTTTTAAATGCAATAAATTTTAATGATAATCCTAATATCGCATATAAAAGGAATATACTATGTACGTCGTGAAACCAGTGATAAAACCATTTGCTTATAATCCTGAATGAATATTCTACAGTAATAACTAATAACGGGTGGTCATACCTTACAAAATACAATTCATAGTTTTCAGAATCATTATCCATTCCTATTGGACGTATTGCTGCAAATAACACTAAAAGAACACCTATTCCAATATAAATTTTCCATTTTATATTGAATAATTCTTCTTCGAAAACCGCAACAATACATGAGAATAAAAACAGGATAGATATAGCAATAATCATTGATTCGATTTATTCTTGTTTCTGCTTTTTATTTATAGAATATATAGATGTAATTATAAAACTTAGGAACAACATAGCCAGAACAAATAGCATCCTTTTAGGTGAAGATGGCTTGTTTGGAACTGATGCACTTTGTAATGTTGTAAATGCAGGAGTCTTTTCCTGAACTTTTGCTTTCGCTGCTAAAAGCTGTTGGCAAATACTGTTATAATTATTATATTTTAGTTGCATTTCATTTTCAAGATCTTCTTGTTTTGCTTTATAACTTTCCAATATTAGATCTTGATTCTCATCAGAAAAAGTTGCATACAATTGTCTGGCCTTATCGTATGAACTTTTAGCTTCAACGTATAATTTTTTTGTATATTCCAAATCTATTTTTGCTTTATTTGTTCTATAGTCTGTAATAAATGATTGCAGACGTGACTTTACAGAATCTGCCATTGTGGCACAGACTAATGGGTCTTGATCTGTAACAATGATAGATATGACATTTGTCTTTTTATCAACTTCACAACTTATTTTTTGTTCAATTAATGATGCTATATCTTTTTGCTTTTTCGTAAGTATGAATGGATCGATTTTTTTAGAACTGTCAAATGGTTTTGAATCTTTGTCTGAAAATACTTTCTTAAAGTAGTTTATAGGGATAAACCACCAAGCATATTTTTGGTGTTTCTCCAAGTAATCGTAATATGTTGTTTTAATTAATTTATTTTTTGTTTGAATTTTTACCGGGAATAAACTTACTTTGAAATCAATAGAATTCATAAGATCTGGATATAGTTCAGGGGATATGGCATCCTCATTATCCAGCTTGTTTGCCAAATTAACGCCGAAGGACGAGGCTAAGGCACCAATAGAGCCTATACCTGAAGATGTCGTTTCTGGAGCAAGTTTGACTTCACAAGAATAACCTCTTGGTATGCTTATAATGATAAGTGATGAAACAATAAAAACAATAGGTAGTGTATAATAAAATGCTTTTTTATTTTCAATTATCGCTTTGAATATAAACCTGAAATCTATAGGCTTTATTTCTTTTTCCATAATACTTAATTAATTATATAATCATTATGTAAGTTTCAATTTTACAATATGTTAGCCAATGTCGCAATCATTGTTGCTATTGATGCGACAGATGTTCCTATTGTCATCTTTTCTGCTATAGTCATCTTGTTGATTTCCTTTTCTGGTACGACAAATTCGCAGCCGGGTTTTGGCTTGGCGTTCTGGCTTACTTTGGCAATAGTTCCGTTCATATATACAATATATGTCTGGCTCTTTTTTGCCTTTTGACTGAATCCGCCGGCTTGGTTAATATAATATTTGGCTTTCTTGCCTTTTTGGAAACCTACGGTGTTAGGATACATCACGGCACCGTTGATTTTTACCGTTCCGTTATATTGTGGTACGATAATCTTATCGCCCTCACGCAAAACGATGTCGGCGTCACATCCCGGATTGGCAAGAGCCTTGTCAAGCTCAATACCTACAGAATAGAACTCCGGAACTTCAAATTTCTTTATCTTTTCGCTGTCCTTCAGGTCAAGTTTCTTATTTTCTTTGGCAGCTTCGATTTCCATCTGTTCAGCCTCCTCTTTTGCCTTCTTCAGTACCGCCTCCATACGTGCGCGTTCACTGTCGTTGACTTTTCTTTCAAGACGTGCTCCGGCTATGTATCCGCGGTCGTTCACACCTCCGGCACTCTTTATAAGGTCGCTCAGGCGCTGATTTTTCTTTGATAGCGTATATGTGCCGCTGAACATCACTTCGCCTTCAACAACGACATTCTGCTGCTTGTAGTAACCTGGACTCTTGCGGACATACACTTCGTCAAACGGCATGAGCTTAAAGCCAGGTGTTCCGTCAATGACAAAGCCGTCTTTGAGCGCAAAGGTATAAGTGCGTGCAATGACAGAATCGGTCGTGAGAGCCTTCGGATTTACAATACGTCTCGATACATCAACCTTGACTGTTGAGGCTGTCTGCTTTAAGCCGCCTGCCTGCAGCACAAAGTCTTCAAGCGTTTCGTTGTCAGCATATTTGTAAATACCAGGATATTGCACCTCACCATGAATTGTTATGGTCTGTTCTTCCATCATTTCCTGCTTTGTAGGAATGAAAAGAACATCATTATTTTGTATCGGTATGTCAGGAACAGTGCCGTCCAATATGCCTTCAACATCTACCGGCACAACCTCTAGCGTGCGGTCTTTTTTCATTCTGTGCATTACGGCGCGTGCTGTAAATGCCTCCTCGCGTAGTCCGTCAGCATGCTCAATGAGCGTTCTTACGCTGTTGATGTCGCCGCCTACCTGATACATGCCGGGGCGGAATACCGCTCCTTTTATTTCAACCATGTTTGAGAAACGGGGCAGGATAGAGTCAACGCTAACTGAGTCTTCATCTGCAAGTTGGAATGCGCTCATATCAAATTCGTCGACATTGTAGACAGAATATTCTCTTCCTGTCTTTCTTACAATGCGTACCGATTTCTTGTATGCATCGCCTGTAAATCCTCCGGCATATTTCAGCAAGGTGCCTACGCTTTCGTTACGTTTCATTTCGTAGAACATAGGTCTCTTAACCTTTCCTGTGATATTTACCAGGCAGTCGTATGGGCCAACTGCAATCACGTCATTGTCTGCAAGTCTTACGTTTCCTGTAAGCTTTCCGTTCAGAATGTAGTCATAAATATCCACTACCGAAACAAGGCGGTTGTTTCGATAGATTTTGATATTACGCAGAGTTCCTATATCATTAGTTCCTCCGGCCATATACAGAGCATGGAATACTGTCGCAAATGCAGGCAGTGTGTAAGTTCCCGGGTTTTTGACTTCACCCATCACATTAATCATTATCGAGCGTGTCTGTCCGACAGTCAGTTTAATTTTAGAACTGCTGTATCTTGCTCCGAGAGTAGAGCGCAGACGGGCATTTGCCTGTGCTACGGTGAGTCCGCTTACCTGAACAGGGCCAAATCCTTCAATTGTAACTTCTCCGTCTGGTGATATGGTACTTTCGATAGTCTTTTGTGAAGCGCCATAAATATCTATATAAACGGCATCACCCGGGCCGAGTATATAGTTTTGTGGTGTTGCAATATTCATGTTCGGCTCGAACGTAAGTTCTTTATTATTAAATATATCGCGTCCGAACACCTTTTTCTTTCTCTTTTCAGCAAGAAGTTTCTCGAGCATGGCTGTAGTGTCAGGTATAAACGTGTTAAGTTCATCCTGCATCATGAGCCAGTCTTCGTTGGTCTCGTCGTAGACCACTTCCTCGTTTCTGTTCTTTTTCTTCTCTCTTGTATCTTTCAGTCTGTACTGCGGTGATTCCTCGTCGTCATTGTTGCTGGATTTTTTCTTGCTGTTGTTCTTCCTTTGGCGTCCGTCCGACTCTTCTTCATTTTTTGGAGTTACGGTTCCCAAGCCTTTATTCTTTGCCTGACGTTCATATTTATCCTTTACACGCCTTATCTGATCTATGGTGACGCCTTTCTGCATCAGTTTGGTTACTATCTGTGCCTGTGATGTTCCGTTGGCGTTTTCTTTCATTACGAATTGCAAAATCTGCTCGTCAGTCATTGACGACTGTGCTGCGGCTACAGTTGGCAGCAGCATTGCTAAAAAGAAAATTATTATATATTTTTTCATATTTAATTTATTTTCAACTTAAAACTTCTTGCCGCATATAATACTTGCAGCAGTCCGCATGATTATGCTAAAGTCGAGAGTCAATGAACGGTTTTCAAGATAATGAATATCCATGTGCAGCCTTTTCAGCATTTTTTCGATGTTGTCGGTATACCCATTATATAATGTAGCCTCCGACGTGAGCCCGGGTCTCATTTGGTAGATGAGCACATACGAGCTGTCTTTTTCCATTATTTTGTCAATATAGAACTTTCTTTCAGGACGCGGACCTACGAACGACATATCGCCAATAAGCACATTCCACAACTGTGGCAATTCGTCGAGATGATGCTCTCTCAAAAAACGTTCTGTCTTAGTCGAGTTGCTGTCATCGCATTTTGCTATCAGCTGCGGTTCCTTTTCTGTCTTGCTGAGAGTTCTGAATTTATAAATCGTAAACGGCTTGCCTTTATATCCTATTCGTTCTTGCGAGAATATTGCCGGTCCGTTTTTTTGCCTTTTCAGCATTATGTATATTATGAGGAACAAAGGTGATAGTATAATCAACCCCAAAAAGGCTGATATAAAGTCAAAAGCCCTTTTTATTGCCCTCTGTGTGGCGTTCATTGCATCATGACTGTAATTTATGCAGTTCGCCTCCTTAGTATAGACGTTGTTCACCTTCTAAAAAAATATTGTTTCTCTATATAACCCTAAAAAATCGATTTTGTTGCAAAGGTAACACAAATAATTTGAAAAAAATATTTGTAGCACTCTGATTATTGAAAAAATCGCCATAAATTTGCATATTATCGCAGAAAGCACTATCTTTGCAAAGATTACGCGTAGCTTTGGCTCGTGAGGCAAACCGGGGTTGACTGGATTTGACAGCGGGTTGGAATGGTACGTAAGCACGCGGAGCGTGGTCTGTTGGCTCCTAAATCTCAGCGGTCAAAAATTTATCTGGCGAAAACAATTACGCTCTCGCTGCCTAATCGAAGTATAGTAGATTATCGGCTTAATCCAGTCACAAGGTGACAGGACGAGACACTGCTCGAAAGCTGTTGTTCCGAAGCGTTTCGGTAAAGCGGTGCGGTTAAATCGGAAATAGTCGTGTGTGGCCTCGCGCGCATGATGAAATTTTAGAGGATAAGGTTGCAGTTGGTGGTCCGGGTCTTGCTGCAACTCGAAAACCGAAGGCCGGAATAAGCGTGTAGAAAGCGTATGGTTTCCCTGTTTGGACGAGGGTTCGACTCCCTCCAGCTCCACTGTATAGATTATCAATAACTTACAACAATAGTGCCCAATTTTACACCCTAAAATGTAAAGTTGGGTACTATTATTTTTTTAAGAATAGCGCATTATTATAATAACGTGGACGCGTTCTAAAACGAAAAACTGATAATAGTAAAACAGGCGGAGGAAACATTAAACTTCCGCCTGTCTATAATTCTACTTTGAGCAATATCAGAATGTTAGGCCAATTCCAAAGGAAATGGAGTGACGTGTACTATTACTCTTGAAAAATTCAGTCTTATCTGTTGCCTCATTATAATAAGCAGTTGTAATATCACGAAAGTTTTTCAGGTCATAAGCAATTTGAAAATTCAGCCCGAAATGCCGCATTATCATCCAAGTATAACCAATACCTAATTTTCCTGAAAAGCCAGGATTGCTGTCGTCAGCTAATTTCAGGCCATAACCTAAATCAGTAAACAGATATGCCTGTGGCAGTTTTTTTACTGGCTTATAGCGCAATGTCGCAAACACAGGGTATGTATTAAAGTCCTGTTCGGTATAACGGGCTAATCCCATGCCAATGCCAACTGACCATCTTGCCGCAACATCATAACGTGCTGAAACTTGCAGTAAGTTGCCACCCATCTTATATGAGCCTCTGTTATAAGTATATCCTGCGAATTTTTCAGACATGCCAAGGCTGTATTGGTAGTCTAAGTCAAAGTGTAATTTTGATTGTGCTAAAGCAGTTACAGAAATAAAAATTGACACTATTATTGATGCAAATATTCTTCTTGTTTGTACCATAGATATAAATTCTAATTGTTTAATTTTTCTTGATATACATTCCGCCCCAATGACTTTCTAGTTTCCCTGCTAATAGAGCTTCACCGCCAATAAGTTTTTTTATAGGCATCTTTTAATACCTTATACGTCGTTTCATGCTGAAGACGATTTTTTAAATTAGCTCTTAGCGTTCCAAATTCAGTAATCTTATACGCAGAGTCGTTGAGCTGTATTTCACGATTTGAATACAATAATTTAGCAAAGCTAAGACTCGGAATATAATCTTCACATCCAAACATATCATAATAAGTTATAAGTTTTTTAATTTACTTTTTTAATTGTCTTTTTATATCGCGATTCTATAAAGACGATGCAAATATATAATAAGGCAAATAGAATTGAACATATAATTAAAGTGAAACGGAAATATTTAGATATAAAACTGACATTCTTGTAAGTGGAATAAATTACCAGTCGTCTATTTATCAATTAGCACCTTATTTTTTTACTATAGGTGATTAAACGATTAATGGAATGGTATTCTTTGCAGATGTGGCCAAATTCATTAATTATTGGCACCCACTAAAAATCAAAAGAGATTGTCATATATGCGCCATGAACGTTTTTTGCTTCCGGATAAAAGCTTCCGAAGGCAATATTTTCATACGACATGTTCCTGCGCATAGAATAAACGTCCAACGTCGAGAACAAATAACCAATAGAGATATTTAGTGGTTCTATCCTTGCCGAGATACCAATTCGCGCATCAAAAAAGCACCAATTGCCTTTGGTGCTGCTGATGTACTGGTAGGCGTAAGGAATGAGGAATTCATCCGAGGACACGTCTATGCAGGCTTTGTCGTATGGAATTCCAAACATTAGTCCTGGCTCGGCAAACAACCGAAGAGAGAAATCGTTTCCGGCTATTATCGTAGGAGAAACGAACAACAATGATGGACGGAAATATAAACTTGACGGTAATTTGTATTTCTCGTTCACCTTCCAATACTTACCTTGAGGAACGGCGTCAGTGCTGAACTGTTTCCAAAAGCCGATGCCGCCGCCAATACCGACATATCGTATCGGAAACCAATGGTAAGCAGCCTCAAGTTGCCAAGTATCGCTTGATGTTATTGCCGCACTTATCCCTACTGAATGCATATCACGCATGTCCCTTTTATCCTGCGCATCTGCCCTAAAATGAGCGGACATAAAAATGGAAGCCAAAAACAAGTATTTATATAATGCCATTTTTATTTAAATGTTTACAAATTCAACCATTCTTTCAACCGCGAACTTTTCTCCTTGCTGACAATAATATGTTCATCCTGGCAGTGGTATAGCTGTACAATAAGTTTGGAGTTAAAAAACGGGCTGACTTTCTTCAATGCTTTTATATTGATTAGATATTTACGGTTTAGGCGGAAAAAAGAGTTAGGATTCAGTTGTTCCTCCATTTCTTGAATGGTAGAAGATAATTTGTATGTATTGCCGGTACTTGCTGTAACCGTTGTGCAACCTTCATTCTTGCAAATATAAAAGATGTCGCGTACTGAAAGTGAAATCATGTCTTCTCCCTTATAAACTAGCAAACGCTCTTTATATTTGCCACCGCTATCAGTGATAGAGCCAGTCCGAGCCTGAAGCGACGGGCGCAACTTGACTTTGTTTATTGCCTCGCAAAGCTCTTCCTCATCAATAGGTTTCAACAAATAATCTATTCCATTGCTCTTAATGGCCTGCATGGCATATTCATCGTAAGCGGTAGTGAATATGACAAACGACGACGGCATGACCTTACTGAAGGCCATGAATACAGTACCGTCAAGAAGACGGATATCGGAAAAAACGAGATCGTAGTCGTCATGTGATTGAAAGTAATCTACAACCTCCTTGACACTCCTCAACGGGCCATCAACCTGCAATGTATCGTCTATATCAAGTATCTTTTTCTTCAACCTTGTTGCACTAAGCAACTCGTCTTCTATAATTACGACCTTTTTCATAGTTTTGCTTTTGTTATTGGAATATACACCTTAAATTTATCCGGACTCTTCTCGACAATTATATCTTGATGAAGTTTCATTCTATTCCGTGCCATTAGATTTGTCAGCCCAACTCCATATCCGGCATTCTTGCTGGCCATGTCTTGCCGACGCAAGATGTTGTTACTGACAACTATGTTATTTCCTTCCCTGTTGATACTGATTGACAGTTTTTCGTACGAGTTTGGGGCATTGTGTTTTACCGCATTCTCTATCAGCACTTGGAGGCTGAACGACAGAATATACTCGTTATCATCATATTTAAACACGGGCATTTCTAACTCGATATTTTCATAACGCAACTGCAGCAATGATACATAATCCCTCACAAATGCAAGTGCCTCCCTGATAGTTACAACATCTGCATCCATGTGCCTAAGAATATACCTGTAAATCTTGGATAATCTTACCACATACTTTTCCGCCAAGTTGGGATTGGTTGATATGAGGCACGCTAATGCGCTAAGGCTGTTGAATATAAAATGCGGGTTAAGTTGCATTTTCAAAAGTCGCATTCGTAGTTCAGCATTCTCTTGCTGTCTTTTTGCCGACATTTTTACATAATGCTCAACCGTGAAAATCAACGATACTACCGTTGATGTCAGGCCCATAAAATAAGCGTTCCCCCACGTATCGCCATCATCGATTGGTTCAGAAAAGAAGTCCATTATCCCTTTTTCAAAGAAAATTGCCAACAACATATTAAATGCAAGCATAATAAGGCCGAAGGTCATTGCACGCCTATGCTTAATCCTATCTAATAAGTTATTCCTTATGATGAAAGAGCTAAATAATATACTGAAAAAAGAGAACAACGCACTATATGACAAGTCTATCCACAACGGCATAAAGCTGTCAACAGATACTTCCTTTATCCAATCATTATTTGCAAATACCCAAATAATATCATAAAGGAAAAAAGTCAATATGGTAAACCCAACCCAGATAATTATGTAGTTTCCACACCGTTTCATATTCATACCGCAAAGGTACATTTTTGTCTTTTAATAACAGTCAAAACAGGAATGAAACGGTATAATTTTTTGTTCAAATGGCATTATTTTACAATGAAATGTTGTTTTAAGTTCATAATATCTAAAATTATCTACTATTATTTGAAATAATAATTCCAAGCTTATATATTATATTTTAAATCCATTATTTTGTCTTTTATAAATTTTTTCCATCATAATCAGTATAAAACAACGGAACTTTCGTGTATGCTTTTCGGTTAAAAAATAAGCTGAAGACGCTGCTTCTCGTTTGAAAAACAGCATTTTATGTACGTCTTAACCTTAATGCAACAAATATTAATGTATTGGTTACAAATTGTGTCGTGCCTCAGAATTATTGTGTTTATCTTTGTACTCGTTGTGAGACTGATAAACCTTTTGACATTTGGTGATATGTTCATTTAGGTTGCTAAAGTCCTAATACGTTTGTGAAAAACTTTAATATTCTGATATAAACATTATGAAAAAGATTAAGATTAGTTGCATGCTCGCGTCAATGTTGCTCGCTGTTTCAGCACAGCATGTGTGCGCTCAGGGCGCAGAGTCTGGTCAGACGCCTGCCGCCGTTGCCCATACGGCATTATTCGATTATTTCAGCTATAGCGGAAACGATGATATTTACAAGTCAATAAAGCTTGAAGGAGACGGCGGATATTATAACCCGATACTCCCGGGCTGGAATTCTGATCCGAGTATCTGCCGTGCCGGCGACGACTATTTTATGGTTACGTCAAGCTTTTCTTATTATCCGGGCGTGCCGTTGTTCCATAGCCGTGACTTGGTAAACTGGAAACAGATAGGCTATGTTCTTAACCGTCCTTCACAGCTTCCTCTTAACGGACAGAAGGTGTCAGCAGGAATCTTTGCTCCTGCCATTTCATATAATCCCCACAACAAGACATTCTATATGATAACCACCAATGTGGGGTGGGGAAACTTCTTCGTTAAGACGAAAGATCCGTTCGGTTCGTGGTCTGAGCCTATCCGTCTTCCTGACGTTAAGGGCATCGACCCTTCGTTCTTCTTTGACGACAACGGCAAGGCTTATATCGTTAACAATGACGAGCCTGAAGGCAAGGCCGAATACGACGGACACAGAGCCATACGTGTGCGCGAGTTTGACGTTAATACCGATAAAACCGTTGGGCCCGAGAAGATTCTTGTAAATAAAGGTGTACATCCCGAAGACAAGCCAATATGGATAGAAGGTCCTCATATGTATAAGATTAACGGCAAATATTTCCTTATGTCTGCCGAGGGAGGCACAAGCGACATGCACTCTGAAGTTATATTCAGAAGCGACAGTCCGTTCGGACCGTTTGTTCCTGCAAAGAAGAATCCTATTCTGACTCAGCGTGACCTTAACCCTAATCGTCCTAATCCGGTTACATGTGCCGGTCATGCCGACCTTGTTCAGACACCTTCAGGCGACTGGTGGGCTGTGTTCCTTGCATGCCGTCCTTGTGACGGAAAGTTTGAGAACCTTGGACGCGAAACATTCCTGCTGCCTGTTAGCTGGACTGACGAAGGTTTCCCGCTCATACTTGAGCAAGGCAAGGTGGTGCCTATGTCTGGCACGGTTAAGGGAGCTGTACGCGGTAAAAACGTAACATTCGGTAATTTTGCCTATACAGACGACTTTTCTGAAAAGACATTGCCGCTCGACTGGATGTCTTTGCGCAGTCCTATCGATTCAATCTGCACTACATCTGCCGTTCCGGGTTATCTGTCAATGAAATGTGTTGAGACTACAACAGCCAAGAAGGCTGTGCCCTCTTTCTTATGCCGTCGCATTCAGCATCATAAGTTTGAGTCTTCTTCACGCCTCGTATTCAATCCTACAGCAGACAAAGAGCGTGCCGGAATGTTGCTCTTCAAGGACGAAAATCATCAGTATCTGCTTTGTGTGGCCAAAACTCAGACAGGCAAGGCCGTAGAGCTTAGAAAAACATCTGAAGGCGGTAAGGACGAGATACTTGCAAGCTATGCTCTAGCATCTGCCGATAAGGACATACGTCTTAAGATTACTTCAGATGGACTGACGTTCAGTTTCTATTATGCTGTTGGCAATGGCGATTGGAAATTGCTGAAGAACAATGTCGATGCAGGCTATCTGTCAACACGTAATGCAGGCGGATTTACAGGTACTACAATAGGTCTGTATGCCACACGCGGATAAATAAATTATTTATGTATTGATAACTGTTTTATCTCCAAACTGACCGTCAGACTGCTTTTGTCATGTTTCAGTCAGTCTGTCTGCAAGATTATTTACGGCACAGGTTGAGCATGCAACATAAATACAGAGTCATCAATGGTCTGGCGGCCGGTTTGAGTTAAAAATACAAGAATAAACAAAAAAGAGTCTTTTTTAGTAAATATATAAGCATAAACAACGTTACAAATCAAATCTGTTTACGTTATTAGTCTAAAAAACGTATAATGGGCAGATATTTAAAGTCTTTATTTTCAATCATTGTGATGTTGCCGGTGTTTGCCTCTGCGGCAGATTCCGGCAACATTGTTGTTGTACCGGAGAAAGAAAATGTCGGCGCATGCGCCATGCCTGATGAGATTGCTCCTGTTGACGAGGCTCCTTTTAAGATGAAAAAGCTCGTCCGTCCTGCGTTTCCTTGTCGCCGTGACACCTTATGTACCTCTGACATATCATCTGACGGAAAGATAACAAAGGCTGTCAACAGCATGATAGAGCGCATTTCGCGCCGTGGCGGAGGCACCGTCGTAGTGCCGGCAGGAAGATGGCTTTCGGGCAGAATAGAGTTAAAAAGCAATGTGGAACTTCATCTTGCTGAAGGCGCAGTTATAGAATTTTTAGGTCAGGTGGCCGACTATCAGCCTGCAGTGTTCACCCGTCATGAGGGTGTTGAGGTTATGGGAGCCGGCGCTTTTATTTATGCTAATGGCGCAAAGAACATAGCCCTAACAGGCAAAGGCGTCATAATGGGGCCGCCGATGGACGTGCCCATGCGCAAGTTTCCCAACGGAAACAGTGTAGTAGAGAAAGACATTGACTATCGTATGCCTGTGTCAGAACGTCTCTGCGACGGCTTGAACGGTAGAACATTCTATCGCCCAAAATCATTTTCGCCAATCAACTGCAAGAACGTGCTGGTTGAAGGCGTAACCTTTGAACGCAGTCTGCTGTGGAACGTAAATCCCGTTTATTGCGAGAATGTGATAATACGCGGCATAACTGTCAACTCTACTGATGTGCCGAGCGGTGACGGAATAGACATCTCGTCGTGCCGTAATGTGCTTATCGAATATTCTACGCTCAACTGTGGCGACGACTGCTTTACCCTTAAAGCCGGACGATGTGAAGACGGATTGAGAGTAAACCGTCCGACAGAGAATGTTCTCATACGCTATTGTCTGGCCAAAGACGGTCACGGAGGAATAACCTGCGGCAGCGAGACGGCAGGAGGAATACGTCGTGTGTATCTTCACGACTGCGTGTTCTACGGCACGCGTACAGGTTTCCGTTTCAAGACAAGACGCAATCGCGGAGGAACCGTTGAGGATATAACTTACGAGAACGTCAGACTTGTCAACGTGCGCGAAGCTTTCACATGGGATTTGCTTGGCTCCAAGATGTATATGGGCGAACTTGCACGGCGCAACCCGCCGCTCGACATTACACCGCTTACGCCTACGGTCAAGGATATAACCATACGCAACTTTATTGTTGAGTCGGCCGACAGGATGATGACCATTAACGGCATACCTGAAATACCATGTTCGGGAGTGCTTATTGAGAATGGAAGCGTAAGGACTAACAGAATAATAAAGACGCTGAACGATGCCGACGGAATAATGCTGCGCAACATGGAGATACAGGCTACGGACAATACGCTCGTTATAGACAACAGCCGAAATGTTACATTCGATAACGTTACATTTTATATTCCCGGTAATGCCCTCAATATCGACTTCCGTGGCAACAATGTCTCCGACATAATAATCCGCTCAGGCGGAAAAGAACGTCAATGTCACAACGGCATCAACCTTCTTTGATTTAACCTAAATAGCTCGGTTGGGTTTCAATAATTTCATTGAGTTGTATTTCTGTTCAATAACTGTCAGGCGTCGGTACGGATATGTTTCCGTGCCGGCGCCATTTTTTTGTTCCATTTATATTGTCCTTTTACTTCTTATTATATTACTTTTATTGCTGTATCCGTTTCTTGGCTAATTTAATTTCTGCAATCATAATATCCATTTATTCTTACATTATGTTATTTGTTACGTGTATGCGCTTTTACGCAAAATAGAAATACGGGAATCATTTTTATGCCTTTACATTGTCAAAACAAACCTTTGTATTGGTAATAGGCCGTCTTTCGTGTCGCCGTTTGTGCCCTTTCAACTGCCAAAAGGCCGTCTTTTGCAATGCCGTTTGCCGCCTTTTTCACCGCTGTTTGGGGGCTTTGAGAGTATAATTTGAGCCGATATGATTTAAAATAAATAATGTGGAAGTAAGATAACATGTTGTGGTTCAGCCACTTGCCTTTATTGATAAATCCTGCATCTTTTGCGTCCTTTATGTCAAAAATAATTTCATGGAGCAAAAAACACATATTCTTAAAAATCAGAATGTAAGTAAAATGCGCTTTTATCCTGCAAACTGAATTTTAGCCGAATTACACGTTTAACAAAATAATTGCATCTTCAGTATACGGTTATAGAGCAACAGCCACTATTCTTTTTTAGTAGTATTATGATGCAAAAATCAGTTTGCTCATCATTATTTTTCAGCCTTTCTCCTTTTATATTCGTTCTGGCTGTAGACTATCCGTATGTTCACGTTGGCAGTTTTGTTATGTCATTTCATTATTTTGCTGTCGCTCATGAACTTCTCAAGATAGTCAAGTCCCTTACTTGTGCAGCATCCTCTCAGATAAACCTTTATGAATGTATGGAAAATCTCTTTAAGCGAATATTTCCTATACATCTTTGTCTGCATTACATAATTCATTGAAGCGTCGCTCATCCTATGAACAATGTCATAGTTGATGTCGTCTCTGAAGAATCCGTGCTCAATGCCTTTCTTCATAAACATATACGAGTTGGCGCGCTGTCTCTCGTTATATTCCTGCAAGAAAGCCACAATCCTTTCATATTTCTGCGTGTCAAGAAAGAATTTAGGATTAATGGTTCCAAGATCCTTAAGTCTTGTCTTCAGAAAAAAAGCAATGACGTCCATCTCGTTTTCCGCCTTTTCGGCATACTCTTCAAGCTGTTTTGTCATCTTCTCAGAATCGTATTTAACACATTCGTAAAGCAAGTCCTCCTTATTGCTGTAAATCTCATAAAGCGTGCGTTTTGATATTCCCATGTCGTTGGCAATATCATCCATCTTGACAGCTCTTATGCCTTTCTGTTTAAATAGCTGCATGGATGTGTCAAGAATCTTAATCTTCAGATTTTCGCGATAAACGGTCATGTCCCTGGATTTAGGTATAAATACTATTCTTATTTTATTTGCAAAGTTAATAATTTTTCTAAAAATACTATTTGTTTTCCTTTATTTTTATTACATTTGCATGACTTTTCATGATAATATGAAATGCCTTAAAAACAAATGCTATAAAAATAGATAATAACAAATACCTATGGTAAATATTACAAAAGAGGCCGCTCTTGAATACCACAAGAGTGGGAAACCTGGAAAAATAGAGGTTAAACCTACAAAACCTTATAGTACTCAAACAGATTTAAGTCTGGCTTATTCGCCCGGCGTTGCGTTTCCTTGCCTTGAAATACAGAAAAATCCTGATGACGCTTACAAATATACCGACAAAGGTAATCTTGTGGCAGTTATCAGCAACGGCACCGCAGTGCTTGGTCTTGGCGACATAGGTGCCGTAAGCGGTAAGCCCGTTATGGAAGGCAAAGGACTTCTGTTTAAGATATACGGCGGAATAGATGTATTTGATATTGAGGTAAATGAGAAAGACCCCGAGAAGTTTTGTGAGGCAGTAGAGAAGATTGCTCCTACATTTGGAGGAATAAATCTCGAGGACATCAAGGCTCCTGAGTGTTTCTACATTGAGGAACGTCTTAAAAAGACGCTTGACATCCCCGTTATGCACGACGACCAGCACGGTACGGCCATAATATCTGCTGCCGGACTGAAGAACGCTCTCGAGGTTAACGGAAAGGATATAAGTAAGGTAAAGATTGTTGTTAATGGTGCCGGTGCCGCTGCCATTTCTTGCACAAAGCTATATGTGGCTCTTGGCGCAAAGAAAGAGAACATCGTGATGCTCGATTCAAAGGGAGTTATCACCAGTGACCGTGAGAACCTTACAGAGCAGAAAAAGCTCTTTGCGACCGATCGTCGCGATGTTCACACTCTTGCTGAGGCAATAAAGGGTGCCGACGTGTTCGTAGGTCTGTCTAAGGGCAATGTGCTCACACAGGATATGGTCAGGTCTATGGCCGACCAGCCTATCGTATTTGCCCTTGCTAACCCTGTGCCCGAAATTTCTTATGAGGATGCTATGGCAAGCCGTCCTGACGTGCTAATGTCTACAGGACGTTCTGACTATCCTAACCAGATTAACAATGTAATCGGATTCCCCTATATCTTCAGAGGTGCGCTCGACGTTCATGCTTCTGCCATTAACGAAGAGATGAAACTGGCTGCCGTCAATGCCATTGCAGACCTTGCAAAGCAGCCTGTACCTGATGTGGTTAATGATGTTTATCAGGTTAACAACTTGACGTTCGGTCCGTCTTACTTTATTCCGAAACCCGTTGACCCGCGTCTTATCACTGAAGTGTCTGCGGCTGTTGCCAAGGCTGCCATAGACAGTGGAGTGGCACGTACAACAATAACCGACTGGGACGAATATAAGAATCATCTGCGCGAGATGCTCGGACAGGAAACCAAGCTCACTCAGAAACTTTATGACACAGCCCGCAAGCATCCGCAGCGTGTTGTCTTTGCCGAGGGCATACACCCGACAATGCTCAAGGCTGCCGTTCAGGCAAAGAACGAGGGCATCTGTCATCCTATCCTTCTCGGCAACGACGAGCGTATCACAAAGCTTGCAAAGGAGCTTGACCTAAGTCTCGACGGCATTGAGATTGTTAATCTGCGCCATGATAACCAGAACGACCGCCGTGAGCGTTATGCACGCATATTGGCAGAGAAGCGCAAGCGTCAGGGTTACACCTTCCAGGAGGCTAACGACAAGATGTTTGAGCGCAACTACTTTGGAATGATGATGGTTGAGACCGGTGAGGCAGACGCCTTTATCACAGGTCTTTACACAAAATATTCAAACACCATCAAGGTGGCCAAAGAGGTTATCGGCATACAGCCCGGCTACAATCATTTTGCCACAATGCATATCATTAACTCAAAGAAGGGGGTGTTCTATCTTGCCGACACGCTTATCAACCGCCATCCCGACAAGGATGTCCTTGTTGATGTTGCACGTCTGAGCGCAATGACAGTAAGATTCTTCAACGATGAGCCTAAGATATCCATGATAAGCTATTCTAACTTCGGTACAGATGAGAATGGAAGTCCTGCACAGGTTCATGCTGCCGTTGAGGAGATGCAGACACGTTATCCCGATTTGGCCATCGACGGCGAGATGCAGGTCAACTTTGCTCTTGACAACAAACTGAGAGACGCCAAATATCCGTTCTCACGTCTTAATGGCAAGGATGTCAACACACTTGTGTTCCCTAACCTCAGCAGTGCCAACAATGCTTACAAACTGTTGCAGGCAATGGATTCTGACGCTGAGATTATCGGCCCGATCCAGATGGGACTTAACAAGCCTATCCATTTCACCGACTTTGAGTGCAGTGTCCGCGATGTTGTCAACATCACTGCCGTAGCCGTTATCGACGCTTACGTACAGAAGATTAAGGAAAACAGATTATAACAAGAACACCTCGTGTATTCTTTTATATTCTCATGATATATTTGGCCCTGAAGACTGTTCTATGCCTTCGGGGCCGTTTGCTTGTTGTGCCTGAGGAGTTTTCTTCTGGTTCATTTACCGCTTTTCTTTATGTTTGTCCGTATCTGTCCGTTTGTCGCCTTCTTAATGTTCCGGTTTGGCTGCAGCGGTATGTTCAGATATATTCTTTGCTTGCCGCAATGTCTTATCATGATAGGGTAGAAAAGTGCCATTATTGTTAAAGAATATAAAAATATAGATATTCTATGTCACAGATTGCGGCAGTAAACGTATTCAGAATAAAACAACAAGAAATATATTATTGTAAAAATTAAAACTTACGATTATGAAAAAACTATTTGTATTTGCGTTGGCAGCAATGTTCAGTATTGCCGGATTTGCTAAGAACACACAGGATGTAATCAACGACATACGTCAGGCTACAAATGCTCAGGTGCTGACACTCAGTAAGGAACTTATCCAGGTACAGGCCAAAAATTTGCCTGAAGACCTGAAGGGTATTCTTGATAATATTGAAGAAGGCACCATTGTTGTCTTGTCAGAAGGTTCAGACGAACAGATCAAGCTCTTCAACGACAAGTTGGGCGAGCTTGACGCCAAAGAGTATAAAACAATGGCAACGTTTAATGACGACTCTGACAATATCAAAGTTTTGGGCAAGTCTGATGGCGACAATGTTACCGAACTTGTCATTATCATGACTGATGATGAAACTTGTGCCCTTATCGATGTAACAGGCAAAATCAACAAGGATAATGCCTCAAAACTCTTGGATAAGGACACGCTGAAGTCGCTTATGTAGGTAGCTGATACTTTGTCTTTATCACAGGCCCGGCCTGCCATATAAACGCAAGACGGACAAATGACGCCTTTTTCAGGCTTTGTCATTTGTCCGTCTTCTGTTTTTATCCTTAATCGTCCTGTCAGGACTTATGTCCGGCATTGCCGCTTAGGCTTTTCTGTCAGCCTTCATAGGGGCGTTCGTCATGCCGTTTTTTTACATTCTTATAATCTGCTTCACGCCCTTAACATTGCGCAGCTTCTTTATCAGCTGTTCCAGTTTCGACGTGTCCTCAACGTCCACCACCAAGTTACCGCGGAACAGTCCGTCGTTGCTGTCGATGTTAATGCTTCGCATCATTATCTTCTCCTCCTTCGATATTATGCTCGTTATGTTATTTACGATACCGATATCGTCGTTGCCGATAATCTTCAGCGTGATAGAGTATTGCGAGTTGCCCTTGCCGCTCCATCTTGCCTTCACAATTCTGTATCCGAAACGCTTTCTCAGTTCGGGAGCGTTGGGACAGTCGGCACGGTGAATCTTTATTCCGCCGTTCACAGTGACAAATCCGAAAACATCGTCGCCGTATATCGGGTGGCAGCATTTAGCCAGCGAATAGTCAACGCCTTTCAGGTTCTTGTCTATCACCAGCACGTCATCGTTAGAGTAGGCAATCTCCTCATTTGGGTTCTCAAAGTTAAATTCCTTCGCGCTTCTTACCGGGCCGGTCGGGGCTGTGTTGTTGTCGTGCATCAGCACCTCCTGATACTTCTCTATGGTCTGGTTCAGGTCAAGACTGCCGTCAGCCATGTCCTTATAGAAGTCGTTTGCCTCCTTATATCCCAGTTTCTTTATCAGGTGCGATACCGTACTTTCGTCAAATTCAATCTTGCGGTTCTTCAGTCGGCGTTCAAACATCTCCTTTGCATAGGCGCCGTCTTTCACCATCAGCTCCTTTATCGCCATTCTTATCTTGGCTTTGGCGCGGCTTGTCTTCACTATGTTCACCCATTCCTGCTTAGGCTTCTGGTTGTTCGACGTCATTATCTCCACCTGGTCGCCGTTTTTCAGCACATATCTGAACGTAACCACCTTGTTGTTTATCTTTGCTCCCGTGCAGTGGTTGCCTATGTTGGAGTGAATCCTGTATGCGAAGTCGAGCACTGTTGCGCCTTTAGGAAACTTCATGAGGTCGCCTTTTGGAGTGAACACAAACACCTCGTCCTCATAAAGATCCATCTTAAACTGGTCTATCACCTGCAGGTCGTCCTTGTTCTCCAGTGCCGTCCTTATGCTGTTCAGCCATTCGTCCAGTCCGTTCTCGCCCTTTATGCCTTTATATCTCCAGTGTGCGGCGAGTCCTCTTTCTGCCACCTCGTCCATGCGTTCGGTTCTTATCTGCACCTCCACCCATTTGTTTTCGGGTCCCAGCACGGTTATGTGCAGACTCTCATATCCGTTAGACTTCGGCACGCTCAGCCAGTCGCGCATACGTTTAGGGTTAGGCTGATACATGTTTGTTATTATGGCGAACACCTGCCAGCATTGCATCTTCTCCTGGTCGAAAGGCGAGTCAAGGATAATTCTTATTGCAAACAGGTCATAGATGCCTTCAAATCCGCACTGCTGTTTCTTCATCTTCTGCCAGATGCTGTGAATACTCTTGGTGCGTCCCTTCATGTGGAACTTAAATCCGGCTTCCTCCAGTTTCTTCTTTATAGGCGCAATAAACTTCTCTATATATGCGTCGCGGCTCTTTTTGGTCTCGTTGAGCTTGTCTTTAATCATGTAGTACGCGTCGTGCTCCAGATATTTCAGGCTCAGGTCTTCCAGTTCGCTCTTCAGTTTATACAGACCGAGCTTGTGTGCCAGTGGAGCATACAGATAGCTTGCCTCTTCGCTCACCTTCATCTTTGCCTCGGTGTTCGTGGTGTCTCTTATCTGTCTCATCAGGTTCACCCTGTCGGCAATCATTATGAGTATCACCCTCATGTCCTCGGCAAACGACAGCAGCAGGTTTCTGAAGTTCTCGCTCTCAATCACGGGATTCTTCTTATACAGTTCCTGTATGCTCTTCAGTCCGTGAATGATGGTAGCCACGTTCTTTCCGAAGTTCTCCTCAATTTTTTCCAGTGAGTTGTCATTCTCAGCCACGCAAGTGTACAGAAGTATGGCCATCACGCCGTCGCGTTTCAGTCCGATTTCGCTTATTGCAATCTGAGCTGTCTGCAGACTAAGCAGAATAGGGTTCATGCCGAACACGTCGCGCTGAATAAGGTTGCTCCTCAAGGCATCCTTCAGATGATCAAACACATTCTTTTCGTCTTCTTTCTTCAGCATCCCTTTGGTGCTTTCGCGCAGCTCATGTATGATATTTGCGATTTCGTTTTTCTCTTCTTTTGTAAAAAACAGTCTTTCAGCCATATTCTATAAGTTTAATCAGGTGCAAAAGTTTACGCATCAGCGCGTAAATATTAGTTCAGGCAAAAGGTCAGCCCGCCCCGAATTGTCCGTTTTTCCGCCTTGTCCACACTGCGTTTTTCTTCAGTGTGCCGTCGTCGTTCCGGTGTCATTTACGGGCGCGTTGATTATTTTGTCTATGCAAACTTACACATTTTTCCTGATATTCTCTGTTGTTGTTTCAAATAAATTAAGTATTATGCCCTTTCTTTCGTTAAGTAATAACTTTTTAATATCAAAAGTTATCCTTTTTAAGAAAAAATCTATATATTTGTAACTGATTTACTGAAACCTTATAAAATAATCATACATATGTTATCACCAGAAGATTTAAAACAAATTGCCGAAAAGGGCATTACCGAAGAACAGGTACTCAATCAGCTTGATGAGTTCAAAAAAGGTTTCCCTTACCTTAAATTAGAAGCTGCTGCCGGCATTGGCCGCGGTGTCATCGCTCCTGATGACAATGAGCGTAACGCTTATATTGAAAAATGGGACGCCTATAAGGCTGAGGGCAAGAAGATTGTTAAGTTTGTCCCCGCCAGTGGTGCGGCCAGCCGTATGTTCAAGGATATGTTTGCTTTCCTTAATGCTGACTATGACGAACCTCGTACTGACTTTGAAAAGAAATTCTTTGACAATATAGAGAAGTTTGCCTTCTACGATGAGCTTAATGCTGCCTGCCGGAAGAATGAGGGCAAGGACATTCCTGCTCTTATCGCCTGCGGCAACTATAAGGCTGTTGTTGCCAACATGCTTGAGGCCAAGGGCCTTAACTATGGACAGCTGCCTAAGGGCTTGCTGCTCTTCCATAAATATGACGACGGCGTGCGCACTCCTATGGAGGAACATCTCGTTGAGGGCGCTTTATATGCTGCCAGTGGTGGTGAGGCTAACGTTCACTTTACTGTCAGCCATGAGCACAAGGCTCTCTTTGAGCAGAAAGTAGTCGATAAGAAAGACATTTATGTTGCCAAGTTCGGCATCAACTATAACATCTCTTTCTCTGAGCAGAAGCCAAGCACCGACACTATTGCCGCTAATCCCGACAACACTCCGTTCCGCAATGCCGACGGCTCTCTGTTGTTCCGTCCGGGCGGTCATGGCGCTCTTATCCAGAATCTTAACGACATCGACGCCGACGTGATCTTTGTTAAGAACATCGACAACGTTGTGCCCGACCGTCTTAAAGGCGACACAGTAACCTATAAGCAGCTTCTTGCCGGCATATTGGTTACTCTTCAGGAGAAGGTCTTTGCTTATCTGCGTCTTCTCGATAGTGGCGAATACAGCCATGCACAGCTTGAAGAAATCATACGTTTCGTTCAGAACGACCTGTGCTGTCGCAAGCCTGACATCAAGAATCTTGAGGATGCCGACCTCGTTATCTATCTGCGCTCTAAGCTCAACCGTCCTATCCGTGTATGCGGCGTTGTTAAGAACGTAGGTGAGCCTGGCGGTGGTCCGTTCCTTACCTATAATCAGGACGGCACAATAAGTCTGCAGATCCTTGAGAGCAGCCAGATTGACAAGAGCAATGCCGAGTATATGAAGATGTTCACCGAGGGCACTCACTTCAACCCCGTTGACCTTGTTTGTGCTGTTAAGAACTACAAGGGCGAGCATTTCAATCTGCCTGACTATGTAGACAAGACAACAGGCTTTATCAGCAGCAAGAGTAAGAACGGCAAGGAATTGAAGGCTCTTGAGCTTCCCGGCCTTTGGAACGGAGCCATGAGCAACTGGAACACTGTCTTTGTTGAAGTTCCTCTGTCAACCTTCAATCCCGTAAAGACCGTCAACGATCTTCTCCGCGAGCAACATCAGTAAGATAATTGAGAATTGAAAATGTAGAATTGAAAATTATGATTTGCTTTGAGGTTTTAGACCTTTGTGTAAAACATGTTTTATAAAAATCTTGCACAACCGTTTTAATATCCTCAAAGCAAATCATTTATTATAATATCCCAGTTTCGTACAAGCCAATTATACTAAAGACGGTCACTTGGATTTTTCACTTTTCACTTTTCATTTTACTCTAACTCCTTTAACTCCCCCAAAATACCCCACAAGGCACATGAATTCTTCCCTCTTCACTCTTCGTTCTTCACTTAAATATTCTCTTCACTTTCCCCGGTATCACCGTTAGTTTTATTTCTCCGTTTTCTTCAATCTCCACTTTCATATATCTCGCTTCAGCCACGATTTTGCCGTCAATCTCCATTACGCCCCATTGTTGCGGACTGTCTTCAAAGGCGCATATATTGCCTACGGGCGGCATAATCATTCTGTATTTCGGCGGCACCACAATGCGGTCGCCCGACTTCAGTCCCCATTTCGTTCCACTCTTATAGTCAAAAAGAAATGGTTTGCGAATTAGACAAACGGAATTTAAGAGTCAGAAGTGACTCCAACTCTTCTTTATAGTTTCCGATATTGTCGAAGAAATCCTTAACGGCCTGCCTGAATTTCTCTTTTGTCCTGTAGAAACCGGTATTGATGACCTTCTTGCGGAGGAATTTCCAAAGCCTCTCAATCAGATTGAGGTTCGGCGAGTAGGGCGGCAGGAATATCTGCCTGATTTTTGTCCCGTCCACCCATTCCTTGAGCTTTTTGTTGTGATAATAACGGGCATTGTCGGAAATGATATAGATGAACGGGGCCTCCGGATGCCTGTCCAAGGCCGCCTGATAAACTTCTTTTGTGGATTCGGCATTGACGCTTTCGCAATCATGGGCTATCACGTCTGTCACGTCATGCGCGTTAAGCAACCCGTTGATGTTCACCCTGTCACGACCGCTGACGGTCGGTTGTTCCAACTTTTCGCCTTTCTCTATCCACGCATAAGTGGAACGGCTGTTGTGGGTCGGATGAACACCGTCGGCATAATAAACCACAGCATCTTCCGGCATACCGGAAAGGATTTCGGAAAGTTCTCCGACAAAGGCTGCCTGCTTGGAGGCATCAGCCTCGCAAGGGACTTCCGATGTCTTCTTATAGGTGAAACCAATGCGGTTCAGCAGGTCTACAACCCCCTGGGGCGTGTACTCCACGCCGAATGTGGACTTTATCCACTCTGCCACACTCTTGGCATCCGTATAGATATGCTCACGAAGTTCCTTGCGCAAGGCGGACAACTGTCTGCTGTCAAGAAGCCCCCAATAACCTTTGTGGCGGTTTTCCAGAAGTTCATTGGCACCGCCGTGCAAATAAGCGGAACGGTAACGGTATACGGTGGAAACGTCTATTCCAAGGCATGAAGCCACGAAGGAAGGAGAATTGCCCATGCCCAACATCAGAATGCAAGTCACACGGGCATAGTCGGAACTTCCGGCTAGATTCCGTTGAAGTTTACGTAAATTTTCTATTTCTGATGTCGATAACTGCATTTCCATGCCGTAAAGATACAACTTTTAAACGAATTATTCGCATTTCACTTACTTTTGACTATAAAAGGCATTGCGTCGGCTATCTTTGCCAGCCTTTGCCGCCTCTTGTCCTGTTCCGCTTCAGCTCTCTTGCGCCGTGTCTCCGATGCCTTGGCGTCAGCCTCCGCTTTCAGTCGGCACAGTTCGGCGCTTATGTCGCCGTTGTAGGCTATACGTTCAGGAGCTGCGCCCTTACTTACGTGATAGAATATGCCGCCATTGTCAGCCGTTATTATACTTCCGTCAGCCAGTCTTCCGCAACACCAGTACGCCCTTTCCTCGTCATTCTCAATCACACACGCCGACGTCTCGTAGCCCATACTCAGTGTCAATGCCGCCTTACGGCATTGTTCCGGCACGTTGCAGTCAGGTATCTCCAGATAAAAGCCGCGCCACACTATCTCGCCGCGTCCTATACCCTGAGCATTCACATACACCTCTTTCGTCCTGCTGTATATAGTCCTGCCCATCTTCAGCATCTCCACGTTGCCGAACTTCATCACCTCCGGCTTGTTCTTATACAGCTTGTTCGTCCTCAGGTCGATATAAAACAGACGGTTGCTGCTGTCCTTCACCTCTACAAAGTCATTCTTCACAAACCTCATGCCCTCATAGCGGTCAATCCTCATCATCACCTTGCCGTTGCCGTCAACAACACCCACGCGCATATCCCCGAATCTCACGGCTGCCAAGTCGTCCTTAATGTCAAACACCGCTACATATTGCGCCTTTACCGTAATCTTTCTTCCGCGTTTCAGTCCCCATGTTCCGCTCCTCCTGTCGCCGTATGCCGTCAGAGCCGTTTCCTCTGTCGCGTCCCTGTCCTTTGTCCTTTCTATATACGGCAGCAGTCTGTCGTGGCTCATCACAATCTCCATCTCGTCGTTGCCAATGCATGTTCCGTCAGTCATGGCAGCCGTTTCAGCTATCCTCTTTCTGCGCTTCTCAGGTTCAACCTTTCCAGCCAGTCGTCCTTCAAACATAGCCTGCCAGTCATGCTCCCTTGTAGGCAGTCCGAACACACGATACAGTCCCACGTTGTCTATAATCACGCACGCCTTCTTGCCTTCGCTCATTCTCAGTCCGCGTCCCACCTGTTGCAGATATTTAGCCAGTGACAGGGTAGGGCGAGCCATCTGTACAAACTCCACGTCAGGACAGTCGAAGCCCTCGCTAAACACGTCCACGTTAACCATCACCTTAATCCTTCCTGCCTTAAAGTCGTCCACCATCACCTTTCTTGCAGCCTGTGGCGTCCTGCTGTCTATCGCCACCGCTTTTACGCCCCGTCTGCTGTAATATTCCGCAATGTTCCTTGCGTGTTCAATACTTATCGCGTACACAATGCCCTTTTTGCCGTCGGCATATCGTTTCATTGCGTCATACAGTCTGCCTATGCTCGTCTGCCTGTTCAGCTTCTCGTTCATCTCCTTTATCTGATAGTCGCCGTCGGTTCCCCGTTTCTTCAGTTCGTTTATCAGTCTTTGCTCCTCGCTCTCCCGTTTTATCGACACATAGTCGAACACCGACAGATAGTCCCTTTTGATAAACTCCGCAATGCTCCACGACGACACCAGCTTATCAAACAGATCCGTAAATCCCTTGCCGTTCAGTCTGCAAGGCGTGGCGGTCATCCCCAGTTTCTTAGCCTCAGGATACCTACGCCACAGTTCCATATACGACTCCGCCAGCGCATGGTGTGCCTCGTCAATAACAACCAGACTCGGCATCTCGTCCTTCACATCCTCCCAATGCCGTGACAGCCATTGAATAGACAGGACGCGGATCTCACTGGCATGAGATAATTGAGAATTGATAATTGAAAATGGAGAATTATGATTTGCTTTGTTGCTGTTTACAGGCCCAAAACAATGTTCATCACTATCCATTTGTGAAGCCTTGTTCGGCATAACCCAATTATGAGATGCAGTTTTGTCTAACCCAGTTATGAAACGTAGTTCAGCGTTAGCTAATTGTGAAACGCAGTTCGATCTAATCCAATTATGAAACGCAGTTCGGTTTAACCCAATTATGCATTGTGAAACGCAGTTCGGTCTAACCCAATTATGAATTATGAATTGCTCAACCGTTTCCCTTATCTGTTCCACTAGTTCTCGTCTGTGCGCGACAATCCACACGCTACGCGTCCGTCCCGGATTTTCATCTTTTGTATTTAGTTCTTCATTAACGAGTGCAGCTAGTACTCTCGTCTTTCCGGTTCCGGTAGGCATCTGCACCATCACGCTCTTGCATCTCTGCCATTCGTCCATGATGCGTGCCTTAATATCAGTCTGATAGTCGCGTAAGTAAGACATTTAAGTGAAGAGTGAAGAACGAAGAGTGAAGAATTCAAGTGTCTTGTGGAGTCATACTCTTTGGAGTTATAGTAGTTAAAGTAGTTATCGCTCACTGGGGTGAGCTAGGAGTAGCTCCTTGAGCGCAGCGAAAAAAGTCAATAGCCAACGTAGTGCTTGCGACAAGCAGGCGGTAAGCGCAATTAAAAATTAAGAATTAAAAAGTAAGAAAATTACTTTTGTTGGTTTATGTCAGCAGTTAGGGTGGCTATCGCAAACGCCAATGTAGTACTTGCGACAAGCAGGCGCAGAGCGCAATTAAAAATTAAGAATTAAAAATTAAGAAAATTACTTCTGTTGGTTTATGTCAGCAGTTATGGTGGCTATAGTAAACGCTAATGTAGTACTTGCGACAGGAGTCCACAAAGTACATAACAATTGTGAAACGCAGTTCAGCGTCAGCTAATTATGAAACGCAGTTCGGTCTAACCCAATTATGAATTGTGAATTATGAATTGTTAATTATGAAACTCCGTTCAGCGTCAGCTAATTATGAAACTCCGTTCAGCGCAAGCTAATTATAATCCTTTTTCTGAAATTATTTTATGATTATATCACAGCCTATATTCAGTCTTACGCCATGCTGATTTCGGAAACGTTGCATATCTTCTTTATTACTGAATGCAAATCTCCTGTGACGTTTGTTGCAGGCATAAGCCAGTTTATGCTTGAATAAAGAAATGTCATGCCACTGTTTAAATACTTTGATTGTTGTTGCCAACTGATCTTCTACGGCATGTTTAATCCAGTCCTTGTTCTGATCCTTAAGTTCTATGAATATAATATATTCATCATTGTGCAGCATGGCATCGCAGCGGTTTTCCATTTGTCCGTTTTCACGCCTTATCTCAATCTTGTTGTCTACGGCTATAAACGAGATTATCTTTCCAGACTTGTTAGTTACTATGGCTGTCCATTCATCTTTATGTTTTGCGTCGGTATCCACATAAGCCGGAGTCTTTGCTGCTTCATCCTCATCATCACATATTCCGAATAAAGCATCTCCAACAGGCATTTCATCCTTAAAGAAATCAATCACTCTTTCTTTCATCATAGCTGTCCAAGTCCTCCTCAATCTCCAATAAGTCGTCAAAAACGCTATTGGTATCTCTCAGTTTGATGTTAAGATAATTGTCGTCAGAAGGCAATCCCTCATAATCTTTCAGTTGTTCAACGGTGCCGTCATGCAATTCATATATAATCAGGTCGTCAGCATTAATCATTCCTGACATTGGTACAACATTATAGATACGTTCCAGTATATCTTCCAATCCTTCAGCACGTTTTGCCAGTTGCATAGCTTTAACAGACAGCGTAAGATAGTTTATCACATAAGGACTATGTGTTGTCATTATTAGTCTGTTTCCATTCAGTTTATATGCGTCAGCCACAAGCTCGTATAGTACATTTTTTTGAGAGTCTGGAAACAGATTAAGTTCCATCTCTTCTACAACGTTTACAAAGCGAGAATATCTATATTTTGACGATACCCTTCTCAATGATGCCATTTTTACTTCATCACTCAGCGTGTTGTCACTTAATATCATATTCACTTCTTTTTGCAGAGCTTTACGTTCCTTGTCTGATAGTTCAGCCTTTGCCGAATTGTCGCGTACAATATTCGACAGATTTTCTGATACAAGCAGTAAAGGCAATGCTGATTGAAATCCGCTTGATGCTTCCGACAGTTTTATTTCATAGTTCTTATGTTTAAGTTTGGGTATGTCGTTCAGTTTGTCATACTCAAAATCCACCTCGCCGAATGGCATCTTATATCCGCTTTTTATATCGTTTTTGGCTTTATCATATTCATCAAGGAATGTCATCATTGGATCGCTCAGTTCACGCAATCTTGTAGGATGCTCAACACTTCCAAGTATGTTACGTTCAGCCGGCACATACATCACTTTGGCAATATTAAACAAATCGCCATCTTGATTATTATCTATTATAGATAATTTTTCATTCTCATAAACAAACGAATAGTGAAAGCCGTTGAATCTCAACTCCGTATCAGGCTTAAAGTATCCGTCAATACCGTTATATGCAGCATACGTCTTTCTGAATCTCGAATACTGCGTAACGTAGAGTTTAGTAATAACATGTCGCATCAGCGCTTTTTCAAGCCATGAAAAAAGAGAATAGAGCTTAGCCACGCAACTCTTTCCGGCGCCCTGTTCGCCAATCATGACAGTAATCTTACTAATTCTTACGTCAGCATTATTTATTGGACCGAAATTCTTAATACTTAAAATTTCTGTATTTTGCATCACAGTATTTTTCTGCAAAGATAGCGAAAGGCGAGTGCAATACAAAAAGAAAAAACATAAATTTTTTCTTTTTTATTGCCGAGCCGCCTCCTATCTTATTCAAAGATAGCGCAAGGCGAGAGCAATACAAAAAGAAAGAACATAAATTTTTTCTTTTTTATTGCCGAGCCGCAGTTCGTGCGAAACAATTCGCACGAAAATTAAAAATTAAAAAGTAAAAATTAAACAACGCCGGAGGAAAGGAAAAAGAGGTTTCCTTTGGGGGAGTTAAAGGAGTTAGAGTAGTTATCGCCAATAAGTTGGCTAGTAGTTAGAGTCAATAGCCAACGTAGTGCGTGTTTAAGTGAAGAGTGAAGAACAGGCGCAGAGCGCAATTAAAAATTAAGAAAATTACTTCTGTTGGCTTATGTCAGTAGTTAAGGTGGCTATCGCAAACGCCAACGTAGTACTTGCGACAGGAGTCCACAAAGTACATAACAATTGTGAAACGCAGTTCGGTCTAACCCAAACGAAGTTCAGCGTTAGCTAATTGTGAATTATGAATTATGAAACTCCGTTCAGCGTCAGCTAATTATGAAACGCAGTTCGGTCTAACCCAATTATGAATTGT
>ENA-ORRQ01000451-ORRQ01000451.1-human-gut-metagenome-genome-assembly--contig:-NODE-451-length-40606-cov-3.761264_pt1 | contig 40606 bp, 29 predicted proteins | sample MGYA00242177_ERZ509138 | MGnify/ENA primary metagenome ERZ509138 (study PRJEB26280, sample SAMEA2338628) | human gut metagenome | biome: human gut; feature: human-associated habitat; material: faeces... | reverse complement strand
GCAAGCAAGCTTGCATCTCTGCTCTCGGTTTGCATTATCTTTGCATAAGATAAGCTGCACCTCGGCATAACGTTCAAGCAAGCTTGACGTTCTGCTCTCGGTTTGCATTATTTGTTTTTCATTTTTTTTGAGTCTTGATATATGTGGAACAGAATAAAATATCTTTTATCCTATTTTTTGCTGGTGTGGGGATTCTTCCTCATACAAAAGCCTGTGTTCATGGCCGTGAACGCATCTAAGAGTTATGCGCTGACCGACTATCTGAGCGTCATGTGGCATGGCGCCGGACTGGATGCCACCACCACGGGCTACCTCACCATCCTGCCGTTCCTGCTCACCGTGGTATCGGTGTGGTACCGGTATCTGCCGTTCCGCAAGGTCATGACGCCATATTATGTCATCGTGATGCTCCTCATAAGTGCCATCTTCGTTGGCGACCTGTCGCTGTTCTCGTTCTGGGAGAGCAAGCTCGACGCGTCAGTTTTTATCTATATCGACTCGCCGAAGAACGCCATGGCCAGCGTGTCGGGCGGTTACATAGCTGCACGCATAGGCATGATCGTAGGGCTGACTGCCGTGATGAGCGCTCTGCTGTGGCTCATCACGCCGAAGACTCTTGAAAAGATAAACATGATAGGTCAGCAACTCGTTGCCACGCTGTGTGCTCTACCCTTGGGCGCGTTGCTCTTTCTTGTTATAAGAGGAGGCATCCGCGTGTCTACAGCCAATGTGGGCGATGCCTATTTCAGCAACGACCAGTATCTGAACCTCTCGGCCATAAACCCGGCGTTCAACCTGTTTGCAAGCACAGAACGACAGGCACGCTATGAGGACGAGTTCAACTTTTATGACGAGCAGCGACGCGCACAGCTCATGAAGGGCCTGTATGACACCAACGACACCAACACCACACAGGTGCTCGAAACGCAGCGCCCCAACATCCTCGTGATCTTCATGGAGAGCTTCGGCGCCACGATGATTGAACGTCTTGGCGGCGAGAAGGGTGTGGCGCCCAACCTTGAGAGTCTGGCCGACAACGGTGTGTTCTTCTCGCGCATCTTCGCCAACAGCTTCCGCACAGACCGAGGCACCGTATGCACGTTCAGCGGCTTCCCCGGCTTGCCCACGCTGTCGCTCATGAAGGTGTCAAACCTCTGCCAGCAGTTGCCCAACATCGCAAACACGTTGGGACAGGCGGGCTATGAGACCGACTTTCTCTATGGCGGCGACATCAACTTCACCAACATGCAGGGCTATCTGCGTGCTGGAGGATTCCAAAAAATAACATCGCAAGACGACTTCTCCCTGACCGAGCGCAACTACAGCAAGTGGGGTGTGCCCGACGGCATAACCTTCAACCATCTCTACGACATGCTCAAGGAGCGCGAGAACAGCAAGAAACCGTGGTTCACAACGTTCCTCACGCTGAGCAGCCATGAGCCGTTTGAGGTGCCGTACAAGAAGTTTGAAGATGCCCATTTCAACGCCTTTGCCTACACCGACCATTGCATTGGCGAGTTTATAAGACGCTTCCGCAAGACCAGACAGTGGAAGAACACGCTTATCGTCCTGCTGCCCGACCACGGCATACCTTATCCTAAGGAGGGCGAGAGGTTCAGTCCGCGCTTCTTCCGCATACCGATGATCTGGACGGGCGGTGCCGTGCGCCAGAAGATGACGGTTGAGAAGATCATGAACCAGACCGACCTTGCTGCCACGCTCTTGGCACAGCTCGGTCTGAAGCACGACAACTTCTTGTTCAGCCGTAACGTGCTGAGCGAGAGCTACACCTATCCGTTCGCGTTCTACAGTTTTGTCAACGGCTTCTGCTTCCTCGACAACACGGGCGTGAGCGTTTACGACAACGCCTCGAACAAGGTGTTCTTCAACGTGGCTCCCGAGGGCGACAGCGTGCGCGTGCAGAAGGGCAAGGCCATCTTGCAGACGCTCTACGACGAGGTGGGACAGATGAACAGCAAACGTTATAAGTAGGTGTTTAAAATAAAAAATAAGTTGGCGTCATGCAAGATTTTTCTTTCGCTCACGTTTCGTTATTAAAAACGAAGGAAAATTTTTATAGACAGCAATGACGATAAAACAAATAACGACATATCTGCTCATGGCTTTGGCTGTGCTCGTGACAGGCTGTAGCGATGAGGCACAAGAGAAAGAGTGGCTTGGCGCCCCGAATGCCACCACCTTGGTGGCACGATATGAGGGCGAGTGGAAGGTAGGCAATCATTATGCCGGCAAGGGCGAGGTGGGTGTCTACTCTACGGGCTTTGACCTCTCGACCGTCCCTTACGCTGCCATCTTGCGCATGGCCATGCCACACCGTAACGTGGAGTGTGACGCAGACAAGGGCTATGTGGTGCCTTACAACAACATTGGCTATTCGCAACACGCCGTCTACATGAAGCTTGGAGCAAGCCAATGGCTCACAAAGGCAACCGTTGACGGAAAAACCTATTCGGCAATATTGTATATGGCGCAGCCCTCGGGACAGCAAACGGCTTATCCCAACGCCACGTTCTCGAAGGTGTCGGGCGTCTACAGCATGGTGTTTCCGCTGCTTAAGGTGGAGCTTCTTGGCAGCAAAGGTGAGCTGTGTGAGACCGTGGATGCCGACTTGCAGATTACGTTTACAACAACAAAGAAAAAATGATGTTGGTTTCGCGTGGCTAAAACATGTGAAACTTTAATAACAAGGAGATTTTGGAAGCAGAAGAGCTGCTCGTAAGTAGGATAAAGGAGGGCGACCGCACAGCCATGCGCACGCTCTACGACCGCTATTCGGGATATGTCATGGCCGTTGCGCTGCGATATGTTCCGGACAGGGACGATGTGCAAGATGTTGTGCAAGACAGCTTTGTCAAAATCTTCACATCAATAGGCTCTTTCTCTTACCGTGGCGAAGGGTCGCTGAAGGCGTGGATGGGGCGTATCGTGGCAAACATGTCGCTCGACTTTCTGCGGAAGAACAAGACGCTTAGCTTCACCTCCGATTTGCCAAACATTGCCGATGAGCCCGAGCCCGACATCGGCGGCGTGAGCGACGAGGCGCTCATGAGCATGATTGCGCGGCTTCCCGATGGCTACAGGGTGGTGCTCAACATGTTTGTGTTTGAGCAGATGAGCCACAAGGAGATAGCGCAACGGCTCGGGATAAAGGAGAACTCGTCGGCATCGCAATATTTTCACGCGAAGAAATTGCTCGGCAAGATGATTAACGATTACATTAAAAAGCAACAATAAGGCAACAATATGAAACACAACGGTTTTGCAGAACAGATGCGACAGCGGCTCGGCAATGCTGAGGCTGACGTGCCGGAAGGTCTGTGGGATGCCATTGAGCAGAAGCTCGACGCGCAGCCTGCGGCAGCTCCGCAGATGACCATTGCCAAGACACCGCGACGTGTGGTGCTCAGACGATGGGCTGTGGCTGCATCGGTGGCTATTGTTGCCGGTGCTGGGCTGTGGTGGTATGCGCACGATGATGACACGCTGCCTGGCGGAGCAAAGGCGTTGGGCGTGGTGGCTTATGACAACGCCGAGGTTAACCCTGCGGTTTCGAAAAGGGCTGACAGGACGGGGCCTTCGGAAAATTATAATCTTTCTGTGGGTTCCAATTCTTTAAACGGATCCAATTCTTTAAACGGATCCAATGTTTCTGTAGGTTCCAATCTTTCTGACGGTTCAAACCATTCGGGTGGTTCAAACCTTTCAAGCGGTTCAAACGCCACAATGGTTGCCCAGTATATGTCTCGTCGCGCTGATGGTGGCGCCGACATGGTCGCGATGGCCGATAACGACAGCAAGGCTGTTGCTGCTCAGACTTTCACAGATGAAAGGGGCAATGGTGTCGCGCCTTCTAAGGATGTGACGGACCAAGAAGCAAAGGCTGAGGCAAAGCGTGGGTTAAAGGAAGGGAGCATGACGACTGCAAGGAGCATGACGAACAGACAGACGCAGACAACGGCGACGGGGCGCTCTGCCGCAACGGCGATGAGGCGCTCTGCCGAAACCGAAGAACAGTTCGCACGACGCGCAGCAAATGGTGGATCAAAATGGCAGTTTGGTGTTGGCACATCGGGCAACATGACTCGCTATTCGTCAACTAACGGCATCATGCCTATGCGCTATTCGGATGTAGCCATGGCTCAGGGTAGCAGCAACGCTTATCTTAGTGCAGAACCTCTGCAACGTGACTGCAAGGAGACGACGAAGCACAACATGCCCGTGTCGTTTGGCGCAACGGTGTCTTATGCCCTTAACGACCGTCTCGCCCTTACCTCGGGCCTTGTCTACACGCTTGCCACCTCGTCTTTTGAGCACGGCACGTCAAGCAACGCCTCTAAGGATGAGCAGACTCTTCATTATGTAGGCATACCACTCACGGCAAGCTACACCATCTGGAGCAACAGTTGGCTTAAAACCTATGTTAATGCGGGCGGACAAGCCGACTTCAACGTGTCGGCAAAGGTGGAGACGGAGGGTCACACCACCGACATAGACAAGGATCGTGCGCAGCTGTCGGTAGGTGCTGCCGCTGGCGTGCAGCTAAACGTCATAAAGCAGATGGGTATGTATGTGGAGCCCGGAATGAGATATTATTTCGACAACGGCAGCAACGTGCAGACCGTGTTCAAAGAACATCCTTGCAACTTTAGTTTGCAGATGGGATTGAGGTGGAACTTTTAAAGGTAAAAAGGCTTTTTAAAGGTAAAAAGGTAAAAAGGTAAAAAAAAGGCTGGCGCCTTTGGAAGAGAAAAACGAAAAGGGAAGAGTGAAGAATCTTTTTAAAGGTAAAAAGGTAAAAAAAAGGCTGGCGCCTTGGAAGGGAAAAACGAAAAGTGAAAAGTGAAAAATCCAATGATTTATTAAAAGCTGAGCCTTCTTTAAAAAAAACGTAAAAAGGTTTTATGGCGTTAGCCTTTTTTTACCTTTTTACCTTTTAATTTTTTTTTAGCAATAATCTAAAATAGCCTTAGCTATTGGATTTTTCACTTTTCACTTTTCGTTTTTCACTTAATTATTTCTCTCCCACCGTTTCCATGGTCTTCTTAAGCAGTTCCCAGAATGGAGCAACGGTAGATATGCAGCAACGCTCGCCTGTTGTGTGTGGAGAGCAGAGCGTTGGACCGAACGACACAACGTCGAGGTGAGGATATTTGCCGAGGATGACAGAACACTCCAGACCTGCATGGTCGGCCTGCTCTGTGGCTTCCTTGCCAAACATCTCCTTGTAGTTCTTCTTCAGGAGGTTCAGAATGTCGCTGTTGGGGTTTGGATCCCAGCCGTTGTAGCTGCCGCTGAGCACAACCTTCATGCCTGCCATAGAGAAGCAGCTCTCGAGAGTGGTGGCTTCATATTCCTTCATGGTCTCGTTTGACGAGCGTGTGAGGAAGAGAACAGATGCCTTGCCGTCGGCGATGTTGATGATGGCGAGGTTTGAAGAGGTCTCAACAACGGTGGGGAACGACGGGATCATGCGTGTCACGCCATTGTGGCAAGCGTATATAGCGTCGACGATGTTGTCCTGAATTTCCTCGGGCACCTCGTGAGAGGGTGTCTCTACAGCTGTAGCGAAGAACTCTATGCCGCTCTCGATGCCTCTATATTCGTTTTCAAAAGTCTCTTTCCATTCGGCAACAAGCTCCTTCAGAGCCTCCACGTTCTCCTTGGGCAGCGTGAGCACGGTCTCACACTCGAAAGGAATGGCGTTGCGCATGTTGCCGCCGTGCCATGTAGCAAGGCGTGCCTCACACTCGGTTATGGCGTCGCGAACGAAGCGCACCATGAGCTTGTTGGCGTTGGCGCGACCCTCGTGAATCTCAAGACCGGAGTGGCCACCACGCAGACCCTTAAGCGTAACCTTTACGGCTGAATCCTCGGGATCGGTTTCTACCTCTTTATAGTCGAGCGTTGCGCTGATGTCAACGCCGCCAGCGCTACCGATAACAAACTTGCCCCATGTCTCTGAGTCGAGGTTGAGCAAGATGTCGCCGTTAAGCTCGCCTTCGGGCAGACCGTTGGCACCGAACATACCTGTCTCTTCGTCGGCTGTGATCAGTCCCTCAACGGGTCCGTGCTTCAGGTCTTTAGCCTCCATGACAGCCATGATGGCAGCCACGCCCAGTCCGTTGTCGGAACCCAGGGTTGTGCCTTTAGCCTTTACCCAGTCGCCGTCGATATATGTCTCAATGGGGTCGGTAACGAAGTTGTGTGTGCTGTCTTTGCTCTTCTGCGGCACCATGTCCATGTGTGCCTGCAAGATAATGCCCTTGCGGTTCTCCATGCCAGGAGTGGCGGATTTGCGCATGACGATGTTGCCGGCAGCATCCTTGAAAGCCTCCACGCCAGCCTTGGCAGCGAAGTCGAGCAGGAACTGCTGTATCTTCTCAAGATGTCCTGAAGGACGTGGAACCTGTGTCAGTGCATAGAAATTTCGCCAGATACACTCTGGTTTTAGATTCTTGATTTCGCTCATAATTTTTTATGTTTTATGTGGTTTAAAATAAGAAATCAGTTTGTCTGTACCGCAGCCGTCCTCTTCTTTGTGAACGACAGGGCGATCCATGCGTACACGCCCAAGGCCACGACGAGAAGTGTCTGCACCGTGTGAACGATGAGCACAAAGTAGAGGGCGTTGTTGTCGGCCACGCCATAGAGGATGAGCATGGTCTTCACGGCAAAATGCCACGGGCCGGCACCGTTGGGGGTGGGCACGATGACGGCAATGCTTCCCACGACAAATGTGACAAGTGCGCAGGACATGCCGAGGTGGGCTGTCGACTCGAAACAGAAGAATGTGAGATAATAATGCAGGAAATAGCTGCCCCAGATGGCCATGGTGAAGAAGATGAACAGCGGAACGTTCTTGACCTTGCGAAGCGACATCACGCCCTGCCATATTCCGCCGATGGTGTTTTTCACCTTATTATATATAGTGAGCTTGCGTACAAGCACCCATAAAAGAGCTAACGCCGCAACGCCGCACACACCGGTCACGGCCCATCCGGCAGGAGAGAAGCCACGAAGAATGGTGTCGATGCTTGTGCCCGTCTTGTCGAAGAACACGTTGAACACGCTCACCTGCCAAAGAAAAGTGAAGGCGGCAACAAAGGCCACAAGCAGCGAGTCGATAGCACGTTCGGTGACAACCGTGCCCAAGGCTTTGGGGAACGACACCTTGTCGTAACGGCTCAGCACGCCGCAACGTGCAAACTCGCCGATGCGGGGTATGACGAGGCTCAGAGCGTAAGACAGGAACACGGCGTTTATGCTTGTAGAGTGGCGAGGATGCTCTCCAACAGGCTCCAATGACATGCGCCATCGCCAGCCGCGGAACATCTGGGCCAAGATGCCGAAGGGGAAGGACAGAAGCATCCACGTCCAGTTCATGTCGTGGCGAAGCACGTCGGCAATGTCGCTAAACTTGAAATCGTGATACATCCAGAAGAGTATTAGGCCGCCAAGCAACAGCGAGAAAGCCACTTTTGATATGTCGCCAACAGTTTTATTTATTTTTAAAGACATCGTTTGAGTTGTTATTCTATCTGCAAAATTAATAAAAACAATTCAAAAACAGCAGTTTGCTACATTTTATTAAGGTATTTATTGTTTTTTGCCTATTTGCTGTCTGTTTTCTTCTTTTAGTGACAAACTTTCGCTTAATGTGTCAAAATGGTTTCAAGGAAATTTCCTAAATGTGACAGAATGACATCGTTATTTGACTTTAGTCAATAAAAAGGGGTAGTTGAGTGTGTTTTTTGTTATTTTGTTTGCGCACACAGCAAAATTGTAGTAATTTTGCATCGTCTAAAAGAGAAAAGATATATATAAGATTAGTTTAAGGATAACAATTTAAAGAAAGGAAATTATTATGATGACATTAGTTGTATTCGCCATTGTTGCTGCAACTGTAGCACAGGCAATTAGTTTGGGTCACAAGATTGATTTGCACAAGTAAACAATCTTGGCTTACTTAAAAAGCAAGCTGACACCCCTTTCCATTTAGGAAGAAACATTTTGAAAGTATTTATATAGAAGATGGCGAGTCGCTTCAATTAGCGACTCGCCATTTTAGGTTTATGACAGAAAGCGTTTTATAACAGAAAGCGTTTTGTAACAGAAAGCGTTTTGTAACAGAAAGCGAAAAAAGAGTTTGTTTTTGGTTATATGAAATAAAATCCGTACTTTTGCCAACGGAATATTAGCTTTCAGAAAAACCATAATCTGTTTTTTTAAATAAATGCAATCTATGACTAACAAACAACAACTCGTGATGTCGATCGTGGCGTGTGCTTTGGTTTTTTCTCCAATGGCAAATGCACAGAACAAGACAGCGATAAAACTGTTACCCAAACCGCATGCTCTAACGTTTGGAAAGGGCGTGTTCGCAACCTCTGGTGCTATAAAGGTGGAGAACACCGTAGGCGAGATGGCAGAGAACGTGTTCGTGCCGTCTTGGGCTGCCGATGCTAAAGGCCAGACAGACAGGGTGGTGCGCTATGCAAAGTTCGTAGGCGCTTCATCGCCAGAGGCTTATCGCCTGCATGTCGTAGCCGACACGTTGCAGATAGAAGCTGCTGCAAAGGAGGGATTTATGCGTGCTTGGCAGACCGTAGGCCAGATAACGGACAAGAAGGGTGTGCCGTGTGTTGACGTGGAGGATGCTCCTGCTTATAAGTGGCGCGGACTGATGCTTGACGTGGTGCGCCATTTCTATCCGCTGAGCTTCATCAAGCGCCAGATCGATGTGATGGCTCAATATAAGTTTAACCGTCTGCACCTTCATCTCACCGATGCCGAGGGTTGGCGCATGGAGATAAAACGCTATCCGCGACTCACCGACAGCGTGGCATACAGACCGATAGAAAATTGGGCCGATTGGCGTGAGGCAGGACAGCCCTATTGCTCTAAGGATACCCCCAATGCTTATGGCGGTTTTTACACACAAGATCAGTTGCGCGACCTTGTGGCTTACGCTGCTGAACGAGGCATAACCATCGTGCCAGAGATAGAGATGCCGGGCCACTCGAGCGAGGCGACGACAGCCTATCCCGAACTGTCATGCACGCACGAGAAGCATAAGCAGCCCGACTATTGCGCTGGAAGCATTGCCACATACGACTTCCTTGAGAATGTCTTGAAGGAGGTGATGGATGTGTTCCCCTCTCATTACATTCATGTGGGTGGCGATGAGGCAGCAAAGAAATCGTGGTCTTCTTGTCCTCTGTGTCAGAGCAAGATGCGCGAGCTGGGCACCACAAGCGTGGATGACCTGCAGGCTTATCTCATAACCCGCATAGGACAGTTCCTCAACGAGCACGGACGCCAGCTCGTGGGATGGGACGAGGTGATCGCAGGAAACCTGTCGAAGAACACCACAGTGATGGTGTGGCGTGACAAGAATCGCGCTCACGAGGCCATAAAGCACGGCTATGACGTGGTGCTCTCGCCAGCCGAATATTGCTATCTCGACCATTATCAGGATGCTCCAACCACACAGCGCCCCGCCATTGGTGGCTATCTGCCCTTGGAGAAGGTCTACAATTATGTTCCTGGAGAGGATCTGCCTGAGGCTGAGCGTAAGTTGATAACCGGTGTTCAAGGCAACCTGTGGACCGAGCATGTAGCAACAAGGGAGCATGTGGAGGCTATGTTGTGGCCTCGTGGCCTCGCATTGGCTGAACAGGGATGGACGGGTTCCGAGAACAAAGATTATAAAGAGTTTAAGAAACGCGCGTTAGTCCAGATAGACCGTCTGCGCAACGAGGAAGGCATGCATCCTTTTGATCTTAGAAAAGAGGTGGGAGAGCGTCCGCAGGCCTTGGGCACAGTAAAGAACAAGGCTATAGGCGCGAAGATCACTTATAACAAGCCCTACTATAAAGGCTATAACGCCGGCGGCGACAATGGTCTCATCGACGGCAAGTGTGGCGGCTGGACCTATAGCGACGGACGCTGGCAAGGCTTTCTCGGCACGCCTGCCATCGACGTGGTCATTGACCTCGGCAAGATGACAAGCATAAACAATGTTGAGATGAGCTTCATGCAGATGAAGCGCACCGAGGTGTTCCTGCCTTCTAAAGTGCAGGTGATGCTCAGTAATGATGGACAGACTTATGATGAGGTCTACAGCAAAGACGAGCCTCAGGAGGACACCGAAAATCCGTTATACCGCACACACAAGTGGAAGGGCCACAAGAAGGCACGTTACGTTCATGTAAAGGTTGAGAAATCGACCTTTGGCGGATTTGTCATGTGTGATGAGATAATAATCAGGTGATAACCGTCTCATCGCCATTGTTACAATAAGATTAAAAAAAAGCCTCTTGCCATTAAAAAACAATGGTAAGAGGCTTGCCGTCTCGCAAGAATTTATTACTTTTGCACCATAAAAGAATTTATCATTAATTAATAATATGGACGACTATCACGCGGAAAACATGAATTTCGTAGGATAGAGCCGCTTTTATGAGTAAAGCAAGGCTCCATCCTATTTGCATCGTCATGGAGATTTTGCTTTATGAGAACATATTGGAACACCAACTCGACACTTAAGACAATCAGCGATTGGCAGCCCAACTGCTGGATTCAAGTAACATGCCCCACAGAAGAAGACCAAGAATATCTGGAGGACAAGTTTAACATTCCCGATTATTTTCTTTCCGACATCAGCGATACGGACGAACGTGCCCGTTATGAGTATGATGACGGATGGATGCTCATCATCCTCCGTATACCCTATGTCAAGGAGATACGCTCGCGCACGCCTTACACCACCGTGCCTCTCGGCATCATTCATAAGCGTGACGTGACCATCACCGTGTGTTATTATGAGACAAACATGATGATCGATTTTGTCAGTTATCAGCAGAAACGTGGGGTGGGATTCACCGATTATGTGGACATGATCTTCCGACTGTTCCTTTCGTCAGCGGTGTGGTACCTTAAGCGCTTGAAGCAGATTAACACGCTCATAGAGAAGGCAAAACATAACCTCGACCACGGCGTGAACAACGAGTCGCTTATAGGCCTGAGCCGTCTGCAAGACTCGCTCACTTATTTTATAACCTCAATTCGCGGAAACGAGACCTTGCTTGCCAAACTGAAGTTTAAGCTTCAGGTTGATGAGCTTGATGCCGACCTCATTGAGGACGTAAACATCGAGATGTCGCAGGCACGGGAAACAACAAATATCTATGCCGACATCCTGGAATCGACGATGGACACCTACTCGAGCATCATCAACAACAACATGAACACCGTTATGCGTACCCTCACTTCGGTGTCGATAATCATGATGTTTCCGACGCTCATCTCTTCAATCTTCGGTATGAACCTCATCAACGGCATGGAGGAAAGCCGCTACGGATTCCTTATTGCCATGGTGCTCTCTGTCTTCGTGTCAGGCATATCGTGGGTTATCTTGAAACGCAAACGCTTGCTTTGACGCAGGTTTTAAGATTGGCTTGAAAGCTTCTCACGGCGGCTTGTTGTTGATGTATACAAACGTGCAAGAGTGCTTTAAGAAGGGCTTAAAAGCCTTATAAATAAGGTATATTGGACTAAAAACGAAAAAAAAACGCATTTTTCGTTGCTATTCAATTTTTTTTATTTAAGTTTGCACTTTAAAGAATGTGAAATGGTCATGCCGACAGACAGATTGCCCTCTTCACAGGGCTCTGTCCTACTGCCTTTTTGACGAGGCGCGGCGTGGCATTTATTTGAAAGATTACCTTGTCATAAACTAAAACAGTGAAATGATGGACTCTCAAGAGAACACCCTGAATCAGGGAACATTAGAAAGCGAGAAGAACGTGGAGCAATCTGCCGTTCAAGTGGAAACTGCCGATGAAAGCGCTACTGCAGCTCCCGTGGCTACTGATCCTCAAGCTAACGAACAGCCTGTGGAAGAGGCTGCGCCGGCAAAGGTCTACAAGACAAAGAAAGAGGTCATTGAACGTCTAAAGGAGATTGTGGCCAGTGACGAATGTCCTGCCAAGGAAGAGATAGACCATCTCAAGACCGTGTTCTACAAGCTGCACATTGCGGAGCGCGAAGCAGCACTAAAGGCTTATATCGACGGTGGCGGCGATCCGGAAACTTATCAGATCGTGCCCGACGAGGACGAAGAGGTCTTCAAGGCCGAGATGAGCGTTGTGCGCGAAAAGAGAGCCAAGGTGTTCCAGCAACAGGAGAAGGAGAAGCAGGAAAACTTGCAGAAGAAGCTTGACATCATTGAGAAAATAAAGGCTATGGCCACCTCGCCTGAGGAGGCAAACAAGTCGTATAACGAGTTTAAGGAGCTGCAACAGCAGTGGAAAGAGATAAAGGCTGTGCCTGCAGAGCGCGCAAGCGAGCTGTGGCGCAACTATCAGCTTTATGTGGAGCAGTTCTATGACCTGCTGAAGCTTAACAGCGAGGCACGCGAGTATGACTTCAAGAAGAACCTCGAGATAAAGACCAAGCTGTGTGAGGCTGCCGAGAACCTGGCTAACGAGGAAGACGTTATAAGCGCGTTCCACCAGCTTCAGGAGCTGCATCAGCAGTATCGCGAGACCGGACCCGTGGCCAAGGAGCTTCGTGAGAAGGTGTGGGCCCGCTTCAAGGCTGCCTCTACTGTTGTGAACAAGCGTCATCAGCAGTATTTTGAGACCTTGCGTGCTGGCGAAGAGGAGAACCTCAACAAGAAGACCGAACTGTGTGAGAAGGTTGAGGCCCTCATAAAGGAAGAGAACAAGGGTGCTGCCGATTGGGAGAAGCACACAAAGGAGATAATTGCTCTTCAGGCAGAGTGGAAGAACATCGGTTTCGCTCCGCAGAAGATGAACGTCAAGATTTTTGAACGCTTCCGCGCTGCTTGTGACGATTTCTTCGGTCGCAAGGTAGAATATTTCAAGAAGATGAAGGCTGAGCTTGCAGAGAACGCCGAGAAGAAGCGTGCTCTCGTTGAGAAAGCAAAGGCTTTGCAGGACAGCACCGACTGGAGGTCGACAAGCGACAAGCTCGTTGCTTTGCAGAAGGAGTGGAAGACCATCGGCATGGTGCAGAAGCGCCTTGGCGACCAGCTCTGGAAGGAGTTTCTTGACGCCTGCAACAAGTTCTTTGAGGCCCGTAACGCAGCCAATGCCGGAACACACAACGAGGAGCGTGAGAACCTTGCCAAGAAGAAGGACGTCATTGAGAAGCTGAAGGCTGTGCTTGAGGCTGCCGCTGACGATGCCCAGCAGCAGGTGCAGAAGCTTGTTGAAGAGTATAACGCCATCGGCCATGTGCCTTATAAGGAAAAGGACAAGGTGTATGATGAGTATCATGAGGTGCTCGACAAGATTTATAAACAGCTCAACGTTTCAGCTACACGCCGTCGCCTGAACAACTTCAAGAACAACCTTAAGAACGTGGCCAAGCGTGGTGAGGATGCTCTCGACAACGAGCGTGGCCGTCTGGTTCGCCGTTTTGAGCAGCTCAAGCAGGAGGTTCAGACTTATGAGAACAACCTCGGCTTCCTCAACGCAAGCAGCAAGAAGGGTAACAGTCTGGTGGAAGAGATGAACCGCAAGGTACAGAAGCTCCGCGACGACATGGAACTTGTCAAACAGAAGATTAAGGCTATTGACGCTGAGAACAAGTAAAGAAGCTACAAAGAAAAGCTACATTTTAAAAGCTTATAAGCAAACAAAAAAAGGGATGTGTCTTTCAAACGACACATCCCTTTTTTGTAAGCCAATGAGTTCCTGTTTTATTCCTGTGCTGCAAGATAGCGCTCAGCCTCAAGAGCAGCTTTGCAACCGCTGCCCGCTGCCACGATGGCCTGACGGTAAACAGGGTCGGCACAGTCGCCAGCGGCAAACACACCTGCCACATTGGTGCAAGGCGAGTTGTCGTGGGTCTTGATGTAGCCTGTCTCGTCAAGCTCCAGCCACGGTTTGAACACATCGGTGTTGGGCTTGTGGCCGATAGCAAGAAAGAAACCGTCGATGGGCAGGTTATATGTCTGCTCGTCAGCCTCGCCCTTACGCTTCACGAGGTGTGCGCCCTCAACCTTGTCCTCACCATAGAGGCCAAGGGTGTTGTGCTCATACAGGATCTCTATCTTCGGGTTCTCCTCGACACGTCGACGCATCACCTCGCTGGCACGCAGATAGGGTTTGCGCACAATCATGTAAACTTTCTGACAGAGCTGTGACAGATAAGAGGCTTCCTCACAGGCTGTGTCGCCACCGCCCACCACGGCAACGGTCTTCTTGCGGTAGAAGAACCCGTCGCAGGTGGCACATGCGCTTACGCCACGTCCGTTATATTTCCGTTCGTCGTCAAGCCCAAGATATTTGGCTGATGCGCCAGTGGCAATGATTACGGTGTCGGCCTCAATTTCTCCCTCGTCAGTGGTAATGAGGTAAGGAGCTTTGGAGAAGTCGACCTTCATGACCATGCCGCTACGTATGTCGCATCCAAACTTTGAAGCCTGCTCTTGCAGGTCCATCATCATCTGGTTGCCGTCGACACCCTCAGGATAGCCAGGGAAATTCTCCACCGTTGTGGTCTGCGTGAGCTGTCCGCCCATCTGCATGCCACAAAGGAGCACGGGGTTAAGGTTGGCGCGTCCCGCATAGATGGCGGCGGTGTAGCCAGCCGGTCCACTGCCAACGATGAGGCAGCGTGTATGTTCAATGTTGCTCATTGTGATGTGTTTTTTTTGTTTTTTATTTTGCCAATTCCTCTTCAATGGCTTTGGCAATGACCTCAAAACTCTCTGTCGGCTCAAAACGGGCAACGACCTGTCCTTTCTTGTTGACAAGAAATTTTGTGAAGTTCCATTTTATGTCTGCCTTCTCTGCATAGTCGGGATCAGCCTCGCCGAGCATCTTCTCAAGCACAGGTGTGAGCTTGTGGTCAGGGTTGAAGCCTCTGAACCCCTTCTGTGTCTGTAAGAAAGCGAAGAGAGGGTCGGCATCGGGACCGTTGACCTTTACCTTTTTGAAGCGTGCAAACTCGGTACCGTAAGTGAGCTTGCAGAAGTTGTGAATCATCTCGTCGGTTCCGGGAGCCTGCTGCCCAAACTGGTTACAGGGAAAGTCGAGCACTTCAAACCCTTGGGCGTGGTATGTCTCATAGAGTTTCTCCAGTTCTTCATACTGTGGGGTGAAACCACATTTCGTTGCTGTGTTGACAATAAGCAGCACCTCGTTGGCAAAGTTTTGCAGTGACAGTGTGCCGCCTTTTCTTTCTTTTACAGAGAATTCGTAAACCGTTCTCATCTTTTAATAAATCGTTATTTTAAAAAATGTTTGTTGTCTTATCCTTTTGTTTTTGCAAAGTTAGCTATTTTATTTTTAATTTATTGCCAAATATCTGTCTTTATTGCAATTTTCTTTGCCCCTCACAGCCGAAATGTGAAAAAAAATATGTAAGTTTGCGACATGAAAAGTGTAAGACCTAAAAAGAATCTCGGTCAGCATTTCTTGACCGACCTCAGCATAGCGCGCCGCATCGCCGACACGGTGGATGCCTGTCCCGACATTCCAGTGCTCGAGATAGGTCCTGGCATGGGTGTGCTTACACAATATCTTGTCACCAAAGACCGCGAGGTGAAGGCGGTGGAGATAGACAGCGAGAGCGTGGCCTACCTACATGCCAACTTCCCCAAGTTGCGTGACAACATCATTGGCGACGACTTCCTGCGCATGGATCTCAACGAGATTTTTGCAGGACATCAGTTTGTGCTCACAGGCAACTATCCTTACGACATTTCGTCACAGATTTTCTTCAAGATGCTCGATTATAAGGATCTCATACCCTGCTGCACGGGCATGATTCAGCGTGAGGTGGCGTTGCGCATGGCGTCGGAGCCAGGCAACAAAGCCTATGGCATCTTGTCGGTGCTCATACAGGCGTGGTATGATGTGGAATATCTGTTCACCGTCGACGAGCATGTGTTCAACCCGCCACCAAAGGTTAAGAGTGCGGTCATACGCATGACGCGCAACGGCGTGACCGACCTCGGCTGCGATGAGCGTCTGTTCAAGCGCATCGTGAAGGCTGTGTTCAACCAGCGCCGCAAGATGCTGCGCGTCAGCTTGCGTCAGATCTTCTCAGGAACGCCCGCCCGTCCAGAGTTTTACACCAACGAGGTTATGACCAAGCGCCCCGAGCAATTGTCGGTGGCACAGTTTGTCGAACTCACCAACATGGTTGAAGCTGAGCTTGCTGCCGTGGCAGAAAAAGGCGAGGACAAGGGTGCAGATTTATAGATGCCAAGGTGCAGATTTTTAGACTTCAGGGATGCAGAAGAATAAAAGTTGTGAAAATCAACTTTAAAGAGTTGCATAATTCGGAGAATATAGCTAAATTTGTGAATAAATTCTATTTTTTGACACATCAAACAACAAACACAACAAATATATGATTGACGTAAAAGAGACATTAGAGGGTGCCAGCGAGCGCATGGAGATGGCTGCCATGTATCTGGAAGAGCAGCTGGCACGCATCCGTGCGGGACGCGCCAACGTAGCCATCCTCGACGGAATAAGAGTTAGTTCATACGGCTCTATGGTGCCCCTGAACCAGGTTGCCAACGTATCGGTGCCCGATCCGCGCACCATCGCCATACGTCCTTGGGACAAGAAGGCCATCCGCGACATTGAGAAGGCCATCATGGACAGCGACGTGGGCATCACACCCGAGAACAACGGCGAGATCATTCGTCTTGGCATTCCTCAGCCCACAGAGGAGCGTCGTAAGGAGCTGGTCAAGCAGTGTAACAAGATTGGCGAGAAGACCAAGGTTGAGGTACGCAACGCTCGTGGCGATGTCAAAGAGAAGCTGAAGAAGGCCATCAAAGACGGTTTGTCTGAGGATCTTGAGAAGGATGCTGAGGCCGAGCTGCAGAAGATCCACGACAAGTATATCAAGCGTGTGGACGACCTGCTGGCTTTGAAGACCAAGGAAATCATGACCGTGTAAAAAGAAAATCATGACCTTGTAAAAGAAATTCATGACCGTGTAAAAGAAATTCATGACTTTGTAAAAGGCATTATGACCTTGTAAAAGGCATTATGACCTTGTAAAAGGCATCATGACCTTGTAAAAGGCATCATGACCTTGTAATTAAAAAAATAATAAAGGTAAAAAAGTAAAAGACGTAAAAAGGTGAAAATGTAAAAACGGTGAAACAAACAAAGAGTGAAGAAAGCCTGCATCACACAGCTGTTCAGGCTTTCTTCTCACATAGCTGACAAGGTTTTTACAACCCGCAGTTGTCAAGCATTTTAGCGACCCGCAGTTGTCAAGCATTTTTCAGCATCTTGTTTTTTTACCTTTTTACCTTTTTACCTTTTTACCTTTAAATAATGAAGGGATTAGTAATAAAGAACACAGGCAGCTGGTACACGGTGAAGACCGACGACGGTGCCATTGTGGACAGCAAGATAAAGGGCAACTTCCGCCTCAAGGGCATACGCAGCACCAATCCTGTGGCTGTGGGCGACCGTGTGGAGATCATTCGTAACCAGGAGGGCACAGCCTTTATCAACGCCATCGAGGACCGTCACAACTACATCATCCGTAAGTCGCAGAACCTTAGCAAGCAAAGCCACATCATTGCGGCAAACGTAGACCAGGCTTTCCTTATCGTGACGGTCAACTATCCGCAGACAAGCACCACCTTCATAGACCGCTTCCTCGCTTCTACCGAGGCTTACAGCGTGCCTGTGACGCTTGTGTTCAACAAGACCGATCTGCTTTGTGAAGAGGAACGCCATTATCAAGACATGATGATGACGCTCTACAACACTGTGGGCTACAAGTGTGTAGCCATCTCGGCAGAGACAGGCGAAGGCGTTGAAGCGCTTCTCCCCATGCTTCATGACAAGATCACGGTGCTCAGCGGCAACAGTGGCGTGGGCAAGTCGACGCTCATCAACCGCATTCTACCCGATGTTAATCTTCGCACAGCCGAGATTAGCGACACCCACAACACAGGCATGCACACCACCACCTTTAGTGAGATGCTGGAACTGCCGCAAGGGGGCTACATCATCGACACGCCGGGCATTAAAGGTTTCGGCACGTTCAACATGGAGCCAGAGGAGATAACAAGCTATTTTAAAGAGATATTCAAATTCTCCAAAGACTGCCGCTTCAACAATTGCACCCACACTCATGAGCCTGGTTGCGCCGTGCTCAAGGCCGTTGAAGACCATTACATTGCAGCCAGTCGCTACCAGAGCTATCTGTCTATGCTTAATGACAAGGACGAGAACAAATATCGCGAGGCCTATTGATGCTCGTCATTATCGAGCATATACACAAACAGCCGTTTTGCTGCACCACAAGGGTTAGCAAAACGGCTGTTTCTTTTTACCTATTTGTCACGTCGTTGACGCATTGATAACAGGTCGTAAATGCTCAGATGTTTCTTCGTAAAATCTAAAAAGTTTTGTCAAACATGCTCTCCTTGTTTTTTGACCATTCCGCTCACCCACAGTCCAGAGAAGGTAATTAGTCCGTTGAGCATAAGTAGCTCGTAGCCAAACTTATAGCCAGTGGTGGCTTGAACGGTGGTGTCGAGAGCGAAACAGAGCAATGGCGATGCCACGGCAATGAAGGGCACGGCGCGGTCTGCCACGCCACGGTGTGTCAGCAGACCGAAGGCAAAGAGGCCGAGCAACGGACCGTAGGTGTAAGAGCACAGCACATAGATGGCATCGATGACGCTCGTGCTGTTGATAAGTCGGAAGAGCAGAATGAGCACCACAAACATGGCTGCCATGCCGAGGTGAACGCGCCTGCGCAGACGCTCGTCGCCGTGACGGCCGCAGATGTCGACACAGAAGCTGGTTGTCAGGGCCGTCATGGCAGAGTCGGCACTGGAGAACGAGGCCGCCACCACACCAATGGTGAAGAGCACCACGACTGTCGTGCCCAGCTGGCCTGTGGCAGCAAACATGGGTAGTAACTCATCGCCAGATGCAGGAATGGCCATGCCCTGACGCTGTGCCAGGTAGATGAGGAGCACGCCGAGGAACATGAACAGCAGGTTGGCGGGCACAAAGGCGAACCCGTAGGTACACATGTCCTTCTGTGCCTCGCGCAACGACTTGCAGGTGAGGTTCTTCTGCATCATGTCCTGGTCGAGACCTGTCATCACGATAACTATGAACACACCGCTGAGAAACTGCTTCCAGAAGTATTGGCGGCTCACCCAATCGTCGAAGACAAACATCTTGCTGTGGCTGTCTTCCCACACCGTTCGTATGGCCACGCTGGGAGTCATGCCCAGAGCCGTCACCACATTATATATAATAAGGATGAGAGCCGTGAACATGCAGGTGGTCTGGAAGGTGTCCGTCCACACCAGTGTCTTAATTCCGCCGCGACGGGTGTAAAGCCAAATCAGCGACACCATGGCCAGGACCGTGAGCCAGAACGGCACGCCTATGCTGTCGAGCACAAACCGTTGTAATATTATGCACACCACATAAAACCTCACCACCGAGCCTGTGAGCTTGGAGAGCAAGAAGAACGACGCGCCCGTCTTGTAGGACCATTTTCCCAATCTCTTGCCGAGGTAGGTGTAGATGGTTGTGAGATTCAGACGATAATAGACGGGCAGGAGGATGAAGGCCACGGCAAAATAGCCCAATATGAAGCCGAGGCATGTTTGCAGATAGGTCATGTCGGTCTTGAGCACCATGCCGGGCACCGACACGAAGGTAATGCCCGAGATCGATGCTCCCACCATGCCGAACGCCACCATGTACCACGGTGAGCGGTTGCCGCGGAAGAATGTGTCGTTGTCTGAGCGCCGCGCTGTCAGTCGGCTGAACGCCATGAGGAAGGCGAAATAAGCAAGTATGGTTATGACAATAATCATGTCGTTTTTCTTTCTTTGTTGCGTTTTGTTCGTTAATTGAACCGCAAAAGTAATAAAATGTTTTGTTATAACGGAATTTTGTCTTAACTTTGTATTTGAAAGTTTTGCATACGACCAACCGGGCAAGACGGTAACATTAAAAATGAATCATTAAAAACCGATAGCTATGAGTAAACGTAAGAAATTTTTGCTTGAAGAAGACCAGATACCTACGCAGTGGTATAACATACAGGCCGACATGCCCAACAAGCCGCTGCCTCCTCTTAACCCTGCCACGCGCAAACCGCTGAGCGCTGAAGACCTCGCCCACATCTTCAACGAGGAGTGCTCGCGTCAGGAGCTCGACCAGGAACATGCGTGGATCGACATCCCCGAAGAGGTGCAGGACAAGTACCGTTATTATCGCTCAACGCCGCTCGTGCGTGCCTATGCTCTTGAGAAGGCTCTCGACACGCCTGCCCATATCTATTTTAAGAACGAGAGCGTGAACCCGCTTGGATCACATAAGATCAACTCGGCCCTGCCACAGTGTTACTATTGCAAGCTGGAGGGCACCACCAACGTCACCACCGAGACGGGAGCAGGCCAGTGGGGTGCTGCCTTGAGCTATGCCGCCAGCGTGTATGGTCTGTCGGCAGCTGTCTATCAGGTGAAGATCTCCATGCGTCAAAAGCCTTACCGCAGCAGCATCATGCGCACGTTTGGTGCCGAGGTTACAGGCTCACCGTCTATGTCGACCCGTGCAGGCAAGGACATCATAACCCGTGATCCCAACCATCAGGGTTCGCTCGGTACAGCCATCTCTGAGGCTGTGGAGCTGGCCACCACCACGCCCCACTGTAAGTACACGCTTGGTTCCGTTCTCAACCATGTGTCTCTTCACCAGACGGTTATAGGTCTTGAGGCAGAGAAGCAGATGGCCATGGCAGAGGAATATCCCGATCAGGTGATTGCCTGCTTCGGTGGCGGTAGCAACTTCGGCGGTCTTGCCTTCCCCTTCATGCGTCATAACATCCTTGACGGCAAGAAGACCGAGTTTATTGCTGCTGAGCCAGAGAGCTGTCCTAAGCTCACACGCGGCAAGTTTGAGTACGATTTCGGCGATGAGGCCGGCTACACGCCCCTCCTTCCCATGTACACCCTCGGCCACGACTTCAAGCCTGCCAACATCCATGCTGGTGGTCTACGCTACCATGGCGCTGGCACCATCGTGTCGCAGCTCATCAAAGACAAGATGATGCACGGCGTCGACATTCCGCAGCTTGAGAGCTTCGAAGCCGGACTGCTGTTTGCCCGTACCGAGGGCATCATCCCTGCTCCCGAGAGCTGTCACGCCATCGCTGCCACCATACGCGAGGCAAAGAAGTGTAAGGTCAGCGGCGAGAAGAAGACCATCTTGTTCGGTCTTTCCGGTCACGGTCTTATCGACATGACGGCTTACGACAGCTACCTCAACGGCGACCTGCAAAACTATGCTGTGAGCGATGCCGAGATCGAGAAGAACCTTGAGGATGTGCCTAAGGTGTGAGTTAGACAAAAATAAAATAAGAAAGCCTTCACCGACATGCTTAACATGTTAGTGAAGGCTTTTTGTATGCTTGTCTTTCTTATTTGTCATCAATGCTTCTCAGCACCTTTACAGCCTCGCCCACGGTGGCAATATCGTTCACCACCATGGAACGTTTGCCATTAATCTCTTTCAGATTGCAGCTGCGCAGATGGCTGCCAATATATTGCAGCACCTTGTCGAAGGCGGCGCTGCGATAGTAGGGACTGTCGGGGTTGCTCACAAACTGCATCTGCATGCGTCCTTGCTTAAGGATAAGCTTTTCGCAGCCCAGACGTTTGCCCAGACGGCGCAGCGGAACCACTTGCAGAAGTTCCTCTCCCTCGTGAGGTATCGGTCCGAAGCGGTCGATGAGTCGTTGACGGTAAGCGTCGAGCTCGCGGTCGTCGCCAATGTTGTCGAGCTCGCGGTAGAGGAGCATGCGCTCGCTGCTGCCCGGCACATAATTGTCGGGGAAATACATCTCCAGGTCGCTCTCCACGGCACAGTCTTCCACAAACTCGTCGCCCGTAAACTGTCGTCCTTCTGCCATCTCCTCGTGGTAGAGGTCTGCAAACTCGTCGTTCTTCAGTTCGGTAACAGCCTGATTCAGAATTTTTTGATAGGTCTCATAGCCCAAGTCTTCCATGAAGCCGCTCTGCTCCGCGCCCAACAGGTTGCCAGCACCGCGTATGTCGAGGTCCTGCATGGCGAGGTTGAAGCCGCTGCCAAGGTCAGAGAATGTCTCCAGAGCCTCCAGGCGTCGTCGTGCGTCTGCCGACAGCACCGCCTTGGGAGGTGCGAGCAGGTAGCAGAACGCCTTGCGGTTGGAGCGTCCCACACGTCCGCGCATCTGGTGCAGGTCTGACAAGCCAAACTTGTGGGCATCGTTTATGATGATGGTGTTGGCGTTGGAGATGTCGATGCCGTTCTCCACGATGGTGGTGGAGAGCAACACGTCATAGTCGTAATTCATGAAGCCCACCAATATCTTCTCCAGCTCCTCCGGGTTCATCTGTCCGTGCCCAATGGCCACACGAGCGTCGGGCACATAGCGGTGGATGAGGTTCTCGATCTCTTGCAGGTTGTTTATCCGGCTGCACACGATATAGGTCTGTCCGTTACGGCTCATCTCAAAGTTTATGGCGTCGGCAATGGTCTCTCCGCTGAACGTCGTGAGCATGGTCTGGATGGGGTAACGGTTTGGTGGGGGAGTGCGCATGATGCTCATGTCGCGTGCTCCCATGAGCGAGAACTGCAACGTGCGGGGTATGGGCGTTGCCGACATGGTGAGCGTGTCGACATTGGTCTTGAGCTTGCGCAACTTCTCCTTCGTTGCCACGCCAAACTTCTGCTCCTCGTCAATGATGAGCAGTCCGAGGTCTTTCCACACCACGCTCTTGCCGATGAGCTTATGCGTGCCTACCAAGATGTCGACCTTGCCGTCTTTCAGGTCTTCGAGCACCTGCTTTGTCTGCTTTGTCGTGCGGGCGCGGGAGAGGTAGTCGACTCTCACGGGGAAATCTTTCAGTCGCGACTGGAACGACTTGAAGTGTTGGTATGCCAGCACCGTTGTGGGCACGAGCACCGCCACCTGCTTCGAGTCGCATGCCGCCTTGAAGGCAGCTCTTATCGCTACCTCCGTCTTGCCGAACCCCACATCGCCACACACCAGACGGTCCATGGGTTTGGCTTGCTCCATGTCGGCCTTCACGTCCTGTGTCGCTTTCAGCTGGTCGGGCGTGTCTTCATAAAGGAAGCTGGCCTCGAGCTCATGCTGCATGAACGAGTCGCCGCTGAAGGCGAAGCCTTTCTCGTGCCGGCGTTTGGCGTAGAGCTTTATCAGGTCGCGGGCAATGTCCTTGATCTTCTTCTTGGCCTTTTCCTTAAGGCGCTCCCATGCTCCCGTGCCGAGGGTGCTCAGACGCGGTGCCTCGCCTGTGGTGCTGCTGCGATACTTGCTTATCTTGTAGAGCGAGTGTATGCTCACATCCACGATGTCGCCGCGTTGGTAAATTATGCGTATGACCTCCTGGTAGGAGTTGCCCACAGGCACACGCACCAGTCCGCCAAACTTGCCGATGCCAAAGTCGACATGCACGATAAAATCGCCCGGATCCATCTCTTGCAACTCTTTCATGGTGAGCGCCATCTTGCCCGCCCTTGCTGTGTCGCTCTTCAGACTGTACTTGTGGAAACGGTCAAAAATCTGATGGTCGGTGAAGAAGCAAGCCCTTATGGTGTTGTCGGCAAAGCCCTCGTGCAGCGTGTGGTCCACGGGTGTGAAGGGCAGGTCCTCGCCTTTTGTCTTTACCTCGTCCGAGTCGAAAATGTCGCGCAGACGACGTGTCTGCTTCTCGCTGTCGGCAAGGATGTAAATCTTGTAGCCCATGAGCACATAGTCGGCGAGCGACCGTGTGAGCAACTCAAAGTTTTTGTGAAACAGCGGTTGCGGCGTGATCTCAAACGTTATTGTTGCCTGTGGCGTGCCGAGCGGCTTGTGACCCATGTCTATTCGTCTGAAGGCAGCAATGCCTTCCTTGAAGCGTGTGCCGCTAACCAGTTGGGTGTCGCGGCTCAGCGACCTCATGATCTCTTTCTGCTCCTCTTCTGTGGCGCCCTCCAAGCGCTCTGCCACAGCCTGTTGCGCAAATCCTTCGTCGTAGATGCGTGCTATTGTGTCGGCCACATAAGCCAAATCTTTCACGGCCACAACGGTGTCGGTAGGGAGGAAACTGGTCAGGGGCATTTTCTCCTCCGTCATCTTGGCAAGCTCTGGCACAATCTCCACCGCGTCTTTCTTGTCCTTCGACAGCTGATCCTCAACGTTGAACGTGCGTATGGTGTCGATCTCGTCGCCGAAGAAGTCGATACGGAACGGTAGCTCCGAACTGAACGAATAGACGTCGAGGATGCTTCCGCGAACGGCAAACTGTCCCGGCTCATACACATAATCCACTTGTTCGAAGCCAAACTCGCGCAGCGTCTTTTCCGTCTCCACAATGTCAACGGTCTGGCTCACGGCGAGCGACAGCGTGCGCTCATCGAGTCGTTGCTTCGACACCACCAGTTCGCTCAGCGCCTCGGGGCATGTCACGATGTAAAGGGCCTTGCTTGCCTTGCTGCTTCCTGCCTTTGCGTTCTCAGCCTTGCTTCTTGCTTCTTCGTTCCCAATCTTTCTGTTTCCCTTTTCGTCATATCCGTTGTTTCCCCCTCTTTGTGCCAGTCGGCTCAGCACCTCTGTGCGCAGAATTTCGCTTCCCGCATCTCGCTGTCCATATTTCACGGCGCGTCGATATGAAGAAGGGTAGAACAGCACCTGTTGCGTGCCCATGAGTTGTGTAAGGTCGTGGTAGAAATAGCCTGCCTCGTCGGCGTCTTGCAACACGAACATAATGGTGTCGGCATGTCGGTCTGCCAAAGCGGAGAAAAACATAGGGCCAGATGAGGCCAACAGTCCCTTCAGGAAAACGGTCTTTACGGTCTTGTCTTCCAGCATCTTTACAAGGGCTCCACATTGTGGCATGCCTCCATAAATGTCTCTAATTTCTTTTATTTCCATCTAACAAATAGGTGTGTTCTTGTAAAACTGCTACAAAAGTAGCTAAAAAACATGAGATAAAGCTGTGATAAACTAAAAATCAGAGCTTCCACTATGAGGTTAACAGGTTTTTGTTTACAACACCAAGTTTTTTGTTAATCGAAAGTAAGAATTTCGCTTGTGTAAACGACCCATACTTTGTTTGTGGACTTGCCAGTATTGGCTTTTGCTGCTAAAATGATGTTAGGAGTATTCATAACTTTCTAATTTTAAGAGTGAATGGCTCATTTTACACATTCTTTTTGCGTTGATGTAAAAAAAATACATCATTTGTTTGAAGATATTGAAATTATAGCTATATTTGCATGAGATGAATGAAAAAGTTTTGCGCGAGCTTCCGCCATTGCATGATAACGATTTTATGTATGTGGCCGACAGATGTAAACAGAAGTTTACATACCCTATTCACAAGCACGAGGTGTTCGAACTCAACTATGTGGAGAATGGGGCAGGGGTGGTGCGCATTGTTGGCGACAGCACTGAGGTAATAGGTGATAGCGAGCTTGTGCTCATCACCAGTCCCGACCTTGAGCATGTGTGGCAGCAAGGTTCATGTGATAGCGATAAGATTCGCGAGATAACAATCCAGTTCTTTTTCTATTTCGACAATGCTGACAGCATCTTCGGGCGCACCCCCATGCTGCCAATCAAAAAACTGTTTGAGAAGGCTCGCAAGGGCGTGGCGTTTTCTCAAGAAGCGATAGCTAAAGTAGGGCCACTCCTCAAGTCGCTTTCAACCATCCGCGACAAGTTCTATTCTGCCATCCAGTTTTTGACCATCCTTTATGAGTTGGCCCTTGCCGATGGCACTCGCGAACTGGCCACATCGTCGTTTGCCAAAGTTGAGGTAAACAGCGATAGTCGCCGAATATTAAAGGTGAAAGATTATATTAACAAGCATTATAAAGAAGATATTCGTCTTGCCGACCTCGCCGACCTTGTAGGCATGTCACCAACATCGTTCAGCCGATTCTTCAAGTTGCGCACAAGCAAGACACTGAGCGACTATGTTGTGGACATACGCTTGGGCATGGCCGCACGCAAACTGGTTGACACCACCGATAGCATCAGCGAGATATGCTATGGCTGTGGCTTCAACACATTGAGCAATTTCAATCGCCTTTTTCGTAAGCACAAGGGGTGTAGTCCCAGCGAGTTCCGTGAAAACTATTTTAAGACCAAGATAATAGTGTAGTCAACACCTCCCTATAAGGTCTATTTTTTAGTTATTATCATTTGCCAATAAAGAGGCTTTCATCGACAAGAAGAGGCTTTCGTCGACAAGAAAGAGTCTTACATCTGCAGGAAAAGTCATATATCTGCAAGAAAATGTCATACATCGTTAAGAAAAAGTCATACCTTTTTGTCAGAATTGGATAATTTTGCACCCGAATAATAACTTAAAAACGATAAACAATTCAACAATGCGTAATTTTATCCAGCACATTGTCCTTTCGGCAATGGTCATGATGTCATTGACGGGTGTGGCTCACGCTGAGTACATCAGCGTGTCTACCCCTGCCACCTCTCTCGTGGTAGATGCCACGAAAGGCTCTTCCCTTAAGTTTGTGTATTATGGCGACCGTCTCTCTGATGGCGACATGTCCACCCTGACGTCTCTCAGCACAACAGGCAAAGATGCATACCCTGTATATGGTCTTGGTGGAGCGTCAGAGGCAGCACTCTCTGTGTGCCATGCCGATGGCAATCCCACCTTACAGATGGATGTAGACAGCTACAGTGCCACAACAGACAGCCACTCGAAGCTGTTGAAGGTGACGCTGAAAGACAGAGTCTATCCCTTCTACGTCACCGTGTGCTATCGCGCGTATAACAATGTAGACATCATTGAGATGTGGACAGAGATAAGCAACGGTGAGAAATCGACTGTCACCCTCACACAGTTTGACTCAGCCTATCTGCCCATTCGTCGTGGCAACGTGTGGCTCTCTCACCTCTATGGCTCATGGGCTAACGAGGCGCAGCTGTCGGAGGAGGAGCTGAAGCCAGGCACCTTTGTGATAGAGAACCGCGACGGCACACGCAACTCGCATACCTCACATGGCGAGGTGATGTTTTCGCTCGATGGTAAGGGTCGTGAAAACTCAGGACGAGTGATAGGAGCAGCCATCTGTTACTCTGGCAACTATAAGCTTCGCATGGTGACCGACGACTCAGAGTATCATCAGTTCTTTGCTGGCATCAACGATTACAACTCAGAATATCATCTTGCCAAAGGCGAGACATTCACCACTCCCGTCACAGCCTTCTCATATAGCAAGGATGGTCTGAGTGGAGTGAGCCGCAACTTCCACCGTTGGGGCCGCGAGTATAAGCTGATGAATGGCAACCGTGAGCGTAAGATTCTGCTCAACTCATGGGAGGGTGTCTACTTTGACATCAAGGAACCCGAGATGGCGCAGATGATGGCCGACATCAAGTCGATGGGTGGCGAGCTGTTTGTCATGGACGATGGATGGTTTGGTGACAAGTATCCTCGTGTCACAGACAACTGTGCTCTTGGCGACTGGGTGGTAGACACCATCAAACTGCCTCATGGAATAGGAGGATTGCTCGATGAAGCCAAGAAACAAGGAATAAAGTTTGGTATATGGCTCGAGCCCGAGATGTCAAACACCAAGAGTCAACTGTTTGAACGTCATCCCGACTGGGTGATAAAGGCTCCCAAGCGCGACCTACAGCTCGGACGTGGTGGCACACAGGTGGTGCTCGACCTCAGCAATCCTAAGGTTCAAGACTTCGTGTTCTCTATCGTTGACGACATGATGACCAAGTATCCGGAGATTGACTACATCAAGTGGGACGCTAACATGAACATCTCCAACCATGGCTCACAGTATCTCACCGCCAACAATCAGAGTCACCTCTACATCGAATATCATCGTGGCTTTGATAAAGTACTCCAACGCATCCGTGCAAAGTATCCAGACCTCACCATTCAGGATTGTGCATCGGGTGGAGGACGTGTCAACTGGGGTGTGCTGCCTTACTTTGATGAGTTCTGGACCAGCGACAACACCGATGCTTTGCAGCGTGTGTACATGCAGTGGGGAACCTCCTATTTCTTCCCTGCCATAGCCATGGCCTCACACATCTCCAATGCCCCCAATCATCAGACGTTCCGCACCATTCCTTTGAAGTATCGCATCGATGTGGCCATGAGTGGCCGACTGGGTATGGAGATTCAGCCCAAGGTGCTCAGCGACGACGAGAAGACGCTCTGCCGCAATGCCATCGCCGACTACAAGAAGATACGTCGCATTGTGCAGATGGGCAACCTCTATCGTCTGCAGTCGCCTTACGACAAGAAAGGTGTGGCTTCACTGATGTATGTTGATGACTCCAAAGCCAAGGCCGTGTTCTACTGGTGGAAGACTGAAACGTTTGTCAACCAGCATCTGCCACGCATCCCCATGGCGGGTCTCGACCCTCAAAAGCAGTATCTTATCACCGAGCTCAACCGCATCGACAACCATCCTCTCGCCTTTGAGGGCAAGACGTTCTCAGGTGAATATCTCATGCAGAACGGTTTGGAGATACCATACACTCATAATGTTGATTACCATAAACTCAACGATTGGGCGAGCCGTGTGCTGCTGCTCGAAGAGGTTAATTAACCCAACTCGGGCATCAGGTCGTTTTATGAAGTTCTTTTCCTGACATCGTCATTGCGTCACTCAAGAAATATAAATTATATTTATCGGCAAAAATGCCAATTTAGATTATTTCTCATATAGAGTGGCGAATTATCTCAAGTAAGCATCGCCGAAGGCGACGCTTGCTATTTCCTTTCTTTTTGTGCGTCACCCCAAACAATAAGAATAACCATTGATTATCAAATATTTATAAATGCGTCTTAAAAAAGTGACGAAGTCAGGAAAAAAGCCCCTTATACCTCGCGTTGAAGTGCATCCCAAAAGTTTCTTGTTCAACTTTTTGGGGTCACTTCACGTTTATTAGCCGAAGTATAAGGGGCTATTATTTATGTAAGCAAACTTTTTCCTTCAAAAGTCTTTCAATCTTCAAAAGTCTTTCAAATCTTCAATAGTCCTTTATGTCTTTTACGAACAGCGTTTTTTTGTCTTCATAGAACAGTTTGAAATCTTGTTCCGACGGTTTGCCAGGTGCAGCCATGTAGTTTTCGTTAGGCTGATCCCATGCGTTACGCCATATCAGCACATAGCACAGAGGATATTTTTTGATCACGGGCAGTAATGTTTGTGTGAACCACGTTGGGTCGGGCACATTGTTATAGCCTGTCTCAGTAAGTGCAATGAGCTTCTTGTGCTGTTCGCCCACTTTCTTCACGATATCCAGCTCTGTGCGTAGCCATCCTTGATACTGTGCGTTGTTAGGTTCACGCTGGTAAATGTCTATGCCGATAAGGTCGACAACGTCGTCGCCAGGATAATATTTCTCATAGTGTTCCACCGTTTCAGTTTGGTCAGCAAGATTCGGGGAGTAAGCCCACACTATGTTGCTGCATCCGCGGCGCATCATGAAACTGTAGGTGTAACGATAGAGCTTCTTATATTGCTCGGCGGTGCAATGTATGTTGCCCCACCAGAACCAACCGCCACTCATCTCGTGCCACGGACGGAAGATTACAGGCACCTTCTGTCCGTTGTCTGTTTTCAGAGAATTGATGAATTGTGCGACCATTGTTAGCCACGCGTTGAGCTTGCCATTCAGCTTTCCTCCTGGTAGAATCTTGCTCACGACCTCCCCTTCACAGTTCCAAGCGTTCTTGCCCGTAGCGGGGTTGTTTGTATGCCAACTCAGTGTCACTATGCCTCCACGTTCATGCTGCGCCACAATCTCGTGCCGCATGCGGTCGAACGGCACACCATCGAGGTTCTTGTCGTTGCCAAGCTCCAGGTCACCCAGGTCGAATCCCATCACTGCAGGATAGTCGCCGCACACCTCCTTCACATCGGAGCGTCCTTCCTCCCATTTCCATGTGCATCCATACACAGGGTCGTCTTGATGTCCAATCATGATGCCTTGTTTCTGTATGGTCGCCAATCGGTTTATAAGTTTTATAGCTGGTTGTCTCGTTGCTGCCATTGATGCTGTAGTGATGACGAGAGCAGCCAATGTTGTCATTATACTATTCATATTTATTCTTTATTTTAGTTTCATTTGTTTCAGTAACCAAGCTTCCCACTCGTCCCACTGCTCCTGCACCCAGAAATGACGAGTTATCTGATATGTGTGAAGTTCCTTAGGTGCGGTAACAATATTGTAGGTTGCGTAGGTTGTTGTCGGTGGTACCACATCGTCGTTATATCCAAACGAGAACCATCCAGGACAAGTGATGCGGCGTGCAAAGTTTACCCCATCATAGTAGCGTGACGTCTCCACCTTTTTCTGGTCAATGTTCTTCGTATTATAGTAGAAGTAGTGAGGCCATCCGCATGCAACCCCCTTTAGAGATGCTGTGTGGTCACACATAGCAGCATGCACTGCTCCATAGAATGTTACTCGTTTGTCGAGAGCTGCACAAACGAGTGATAGCATACCGCCCTGTGACGATCCCGTAACACCTAATGAAGAACCGTTCCATTCAGGAAGCGATGCTATATAGTCGATAGAGCGCACAGCCCCAACAAATACACGCTTGTAATAGCAGTTGTCGCGGTCGTTCATATTTGCATCCCAGTAGCCGTTAAGGCAACCATAGAACATGTCATCGTAGACCGACTGTTGCATTGTCACAGGCACGCCGTGTATGCCAATTTCAAGAGTGATTGCTCCTTGTTCTGCTGTCCATACATCTCCATTATAAGGGCGTACACCAGCACCTGGCACACGCAGCAATGCGGGATACTTGCCTGGTTTTACAGGCACACATAGAATGCCGTAGGTGCGACTGCCTTGACGAATGTTTTGAAAGCTCACTTCATAGACGTTCACTTTCTCTGTGCAACGGTCTGGAAGCAGGCGACGTTTTGCTTCAAGTGGTGTCTTTCGTGCATCAGCGAGAGTGTTGTGCCAGAACTCATCAAAGTCTTTAGGGTCTACTGTTGTGGGTTCTATCTTCTCTGGCGAGAATGCTGCTGTACACATCCCCATATAATCTTTACCGTCTACATGTGCAGTCACTTTTAGGCGGTAGAATCCGGGGTGTTTCATTGTGGCAGTCCATTTCATTGTGCCGTCTTTCAGTGTTACCTCTTGTTTCTTTACTGTTGGATACATTTCAGGCCCTGCTTCATAGTCCACCTTCACGTTGTCAATGGTTGTGCCCGATCTCTGCACCTCCACCTTGAAATGTGCGGTCTCGCCAAGCTTGTAGTTCCAGTCTTTATGGTCTGGCTTGATTGCCACGTTAATGCTGCTCCATCCATTTTGAGCAATTGTGTTAATAGAATAGCCTAATATTAGTGCAAAGAGCACAAGGCCTTTTGTCAATTGTGTCATATTAATATAATAATGTGTTATTAGTTATGAAAAAATGATTTTTTTATTCGTTATTTTTGCAAAGATAAATAAAAAAACAATAAGCCATTCGTACTATTTTGCCAATATCTAACACAAAGATGTTTTTTTGAAAAAATGCGCTAATAGGTAAATACAGCCATTTTGTAACATTATTGCAAAATATCATAATTGTGTCAATTGTTGGAAATAAAGTGTTAGTGTTTTTTTATCAATAATATTAATTTTGCAGCGTGATAACTAACTAAACCGATTTTAAAAAATGAACATACGCAATTCAATGCTGATAGCTGTCTTGTTGTCAACAGGATGCTTGTCTTGCTCAGGCGAGAATGGCAGCTACGACAGTCAGACCAACGCCAGACCAGAAACGGAGCAGATTGTCATGTTACATAAACTTGCCAATCCTAACGCTACAATTGAAGCACAGCGACTCTACAATGCTCTTTGGTCACAATATGGCAAGAAGGTCATATCTGGTACTGTGGCAAGTGTAGACTGGAACACCAAGGAGGCCGACATCGTGAAGGGATGGACAGGCAAGTATCCTGCCATCAATGTGTTCGACTTCATAAATATCTATGCCTCGAAGGATGTCAATCCCAATGGATGGATAAACTATAGCGACGACAGCGTGGTGCGCAACTGGGCTAAGTCTGGCGGCATTGTGGGTTGTATGTGGCACTGGCAGACACGCGCCAACAACGGCACCGACTACACCTGCACTCCAGGCACGGCCCCTGGCGAGACATCATTTGATCCCACCTGCATCAATGATGTGTCGTCGGCCTGCTACAAGCAGCTTGTCAGCGACATCGACCAGGTGGCGGGCTATCTTAAACAGATGCAGAAGCGTGGCATCCCTGTGTTATGGCGTCCTCTGCATGAGGCTGCTGGCAACACTTATGAGTATGAGGGTGGCAAGGCATGGTTCTGGTGGGGCATAAAAGGTGCCGATGCTTATAAAAAACTGTGGCGTTTCCTTTACGACCGTCTTGTTAATCATCACAAGCTCAACAACCTTATATGGGTGTGGAACTCACAGATGGGTGACCACGACTGGTATCCAGGCGACGATGTTGTAGATGTTGTTGGTCGCGACTCCTACTATGCGTTGCAATATCCGTTGATGAAGAATTTCAAGCAGTTGCAGAAAGAGTATCCCACCAAGCTTATCACGCTTGCAGAGTGTGGCAATGGCGACGATGTTCACATGTCGCAGTGGAGCGATATCTGGCATGAAGGCTCGCGTTGGAGTTGGTTCATGCCGTGGTATGACTACGACTACGACAATGGTCACTCCGACACTCATAAATATGCCGACAAACAGTGGTGGCAAAACGCTTTCAGCACAGGCGTGGTGCTCGACCGCGACGAGATGAAGGCAATTATAGAGAACACAAAATGAAAATCGTTTCAGTGAAGAGTTTTTGTAAAACAAATCACCAACCAATGTTAAGCCAGTTTTAAAGCAGGCTGTCAGTAAGCGAGAACTTATTTACCATCCGCATTCTGTAGGCATGCGACACTAAATAACTAACAAATGAAACAGTTGAAAACATTCTTATTGCTGCTTGTCTGTGTCTTCTCAGCAACAGTAGGCTTTGCAGAAGAACGCGTCGTGCTTGTTGGTCCAAAAACCATTGGGCCAGCATGGAAAGACAAGATTGTGCTTGAGCCGCGGCTCTTTGCCAATGTTGAGGCAGGCGATGTGCTGACCGTCTACACCGACAGTTATAAGCGCTCCTCTCAAGGCACATTCCAGAACCCCAACAATTGGCAAGCCATAGCCGAACAGTATAAGTATTTCGGCATTGCAGGGCCCTTTCGCATGGCAGTGACCACCGACATTGTGCCATTGCTGAAGCAATATGGTGTGTGCATAGGTGGACACAACTATCGCATACTCTATGCCACACTCTCAAAGGCTTCCGATTATAAGGAAAATATTGTGTGGACAGGCCCCACAGTCGAGATGGACAGCAACTGGGGCGGATGTGCTGAGATAAAAGGAAAAGCATTGGCAGGACTGAAGGTGGGCGATGCTCTGAAGCTTCATGTCAGCAAGACCAAGCCTGGCTCGGCGGTTAAGATTATGGACTTGACATGGAACCCCATCGACAATAGCGTTGATGGCACTCCCATAGGTGGCGACTCATTCACATATTATATAGACGATCAAGCACCGCTCATCAAGCTTCAGCTTGCAGGCATAGGCGACAATGTGGCCATGCGCATAGGTGGCAAAGACTATCATCTTGACAAATTGGGAATAGTGTCGTTCGTTGGTCAGCGTTCTGACGATATGTCCACCGCACAGCGTGCACCAAAGGAGTATAAGTTGAAACCTGGCGAGCTGTTTCATGGTGAGCAGACCTTTCCAAACGACTGGAGCGGTAACCTGCGTATAACAGCCGAACCGTTTCAACACTCCACAGAGAGCGATGCGCTTATCATCAGCTATAAACTGCTGCCAAACGAGGAAGGTGTTATGCCTCAGCTATCGTTGCGTAAGAACCACGGCAAGTGGACAGACCTTTCTGGCGCTGCAGAGCCACAATGGCAGACTCTCGATGGCAATGATGTGGTTGTGACCTTAGATGCCATCTCGCTCGACAATGTGAAAACATCGGGCTTGGTTGTGACAGGCCGTGGCTTCGTGTTACAAAAAATAGAACTTGTTAATATTGAATAAACATATTCTTGTTAAGATAATAACTTTTAAAAATAATTATAACTTAAACCAATGTCTAAAAGATTATTCTTATATGCTGTGCTTTTGCTGATAAGCATAAGCGTCAGCGCACAGACAGCCATTAAAGGTAAGGTGTTTGACGCTTCCATGAACGGCGAACCAATGATAGGTGTGAGCGTTCAGGTGCCAGGCACCAGTGTTGGAGTCGTGACCAATCTTGATGGAGAGTTTGCGTTCACACTGCCTCATGGCAAGACCATCGTTCAGTTTTCGATGGTAGGCTACAAGACACAAGTGGTTAATGTGAAAGGCAAGTCCTATGTCGAGGTCACTCTCAAGGAAGACACCGAGATTATGGACGAAGTAGTAGTCATCGGCTACGGCACGATGAAGAAACGCGACCTAACAGGCTCTATGACGCAGATAAAGAACGAGGAGCTGATGAAGGGTGGCACAACAGATGTGGCCCATGGCTTGCAGGGCAAGATAGCAGGTGTTAACATCTCGCAGAATGATGGCTCGCCAGGTGCAGGAGTGAGCATCACCGTGCGTGGTGCCAACTCGTTCACCACCTCGTCGCAGCCTCTCTACATTGTTGATGGTGTGCCTTATGGCACCGACCCCAACGGTGCTCCCAAGAGTGGCGCCAACGATGGTAACAACCAGACCACCTCGCCGCTATCAATGATTAACCCCAACGACATTGAGAAAATTGAAGTGCTCAAGGACGCATCGGCCACAGCCATTTATGGCTCGCGTGGTGCCAACGGCGTGGTTATCATCACCACCAAGCGCGGACAGAAGGGCGATGGCAAACCCAAGGTTGAGTTCAATGCCAAGTGGAGCGTGTCAAACATTGCCAAGCGTGTGAAGGTGCTCGACGCACGCACATACGCCCTCTATCAGAATGAAGCTAATGAAAATAGTGTCTACTATGAGGGCGGCACTCAGGCCAATCCTTATCGTGGCGAATGGGAATATCCCTATGTGGGTAATGGCTACGTCTATACTAATGGCAAATATAATCCTTCGCCCGACGATTTCCTCAACCCTGGCATCCGTCAAGACGAGTATGGCAACGTTGATGAGGTGGCAGGTGCCGACTGGCAGGACGAGATTTATCGCACAGGTTGGCAGCAGGACTACAGCCTTAGTGTCAGCGACGGTAGCGACAAGGGCTGGTATAGCTTCTCTGGCAACTACACCTCACAGGATGGCATCATCCGCAACACTGGTTTCGACCGTTACGGTGTGTCGCTCAACATCGGTCGACATATCAACAACTATCTGGAAATTGGCACCAGCTCGTTCTTCACCAACACTGTGACCAACTTCCAACGCACCAACTCTGAGAACACTGGCATCATACGCTCTGCTCTCATCTTCCCTTCAACCTACGGTGTGCACACCTCCACAGAGCAGCTCGACGAGCTCAACTGGCTCGCTGCCAACCCCTATAATTATGTGCACGGCGCAAAGGATGAGTTGAAACAGATATCATGGTTCTCAAGCTCTTATCTTGAAGTAAAGCTCGCGTCGTGGCTCAAGTTTCGCCAGAACCTCGGCCTCGGCTACAACGATGCTCATCGTGGCACCTACTACGACCGCCACACACAAGAAGGCAAGGCACCATACAACGGTAAGGGTGGAAAAGCATCCAATATATGGAAGAGCCTCACGGCAGAAAGCATCGTCACCTTCGACAAGACATGGGGCATACACGCTGTCAATGCAGTGGCAGGTATGACCTTCGAGAAGGGAGTAGGCGAGTCGGAGTCGATGACAGCCACCAACTTCCCATCCGACATGACCAAGGATTCAGACATGTCATTGGCTCTCGACCGTCCGGTCATCAACTCAAGCAAGACCGAGCAGTCTCTCGAGTCGTTTCTTGCGCGCATCAACTACACACTTAATGGCAAGTATATGTTCACGGGTAGCGTGCGCACCGATGGTAGTTCATCGTTTGCCAAGAACCATAAGTGGGCCACATTCTTCTCTGGAGCCTTTGCATGGCGTGCAAGCGACGAAGCGTTCATTAAGAATCTCAACGTGTTTAGCAACCTTAAGTTCCGCCTTAGTTATGGCGAGACAGGTAATCAGGGCATTGGAGCCTATCGCACATTGAGCATTCTCAATGCTGCCAACTATCCTTATAATGGCACACTACAGAATGGCTTCTCGCTCATCGACTGGCGCGGTCCAACCAATCCCGACCTTAAATGGGAGACCACAGCACAGTTTAACGCTGGTGTCGACTTCGGTTTCTTCGACAATCGCTTGCAGCTCACCGTCGACTATTACTATAAGAAGACACGCGATCTCTTGCAAAATGTTACCATCCCTGCAAGTTCTGGTTTTGGACAGATGATGATCAATTCGGGCAACGTGACCAACGAGGGCCTTGAGTTTTCACTCAACTATGCAGTGTTGACAAAGACACCTGTCAAGTGGAACATCTCTGCCAACCTTGCCATGAACCGTAACCGCATTGGTGGACTCGACGGCGACCAGTATGCCACTGCTCTTTGGAGCAAGGCCGACCAGATGTATTTGCAGCGCAACGGTTGTCCTATAGGCACAATATATGGATATGTGGAGGATGGCTTCTTTGACAACATTGCCGAGGTGCGCTCGTTCAAGGAGTATGCCAACCTCTCCGACCGTGAGGCTCTTAAGCATGTGGGTGAGATAAAATATCGCGACCTTAATGGCGATGGCTACATCACCGAGAAAGACCGTACCATCATTGGCAACACCAATCCCGACTTCACCTATGGTCTCACCTCCAACCTGTCATGGAAGAACTTCAATCTGTCGTTTATGTTGCAGGGTAGTCAAGGCAACGACATCTTCAATTATAACCTCACAGACATTCAGATGGCAAACATTGGCAATATCACCGTCGATGCATATAACTCGCGTTGGACAGCCGAGACGGCAGCAACAGCCAAGTGGCCCAAAGCGACTGCTGGTTATACCCGTACATGGCTGATGAGCGACCGTTTCATCGAGAACGGTAGTTATCTGAAGATGAAATATGTCACCCTGGGCTACGACTTCATACGCCCTACGAAGTTTATAGAGAAGATTGGTTTGACATTTACCGCCAACAATCTTTTCACCATCACTAACTACAGTTGGTTTGATCCCGATGTGAACGCTGGTGGTAACAATGCTGCCTGCCCAGGTGTCGATAGCTACTCTTACCCAAGTTCACGCAGCTTCTCATTGGGATTGAATATCGTTTTCTAATCAACTAAAGACTCATAAAAATGAAAAAGAATATATTATCTGTCATCGCCCTTGCAGCTGCAACCCTGTGTCTCACCAGCTGTGAGAGTTGGATTGAGGAGAACCCCGATGGTCAAATCACCGAAGAGAAGGTTGGTGACAGCGAGGATGCAGCCAAGTCGTGGGTCACAGGCGTTTATAGCAAGTGGATTTATGACATGTTCTGTTGGGGCTATTTCCCTCGTGTTCTTGAGATTGATGCCGACTATATCTCTGGTCCCGACTGGATGTTCAACAAGTTTGGTACAGGCAATTTTCAAGGCGAGAACGATGTCACTGACGCTCTGTGGAAGGGCTGCTACGGCATTATCTCGCGTGCCAACAAGGCCGAGAATCGCATTGATGAGATGAAGAGTCTCACCGAGGCTCAGAAGAACAACTTCATCGGCGAGGTGCGTTTCCAGAAGGCACTGGCCTACTTCCTTCTTGTGCGTGCTTACGGCGAGGTGCCCATCCAGGCAAACAACTCTAAGTATGAGAACATCTGTCAGCCCCGTCAGTCGGTAGATAAGGTCTACGAATATATCACCTCAACCCTCGAGTCGGCTGCCACAATGATGTATAAGAACACCGATGCTGCATGGCAAACAGGTCATGCCTCAGCAGGTGCGGCAGCCGGACTGCTTGCCAAAGTTTATGCCACAGAAGCAGCCTCTGCCATGCCAGTTGGCACAGAGATAACTATTCGTTCTGGCAAGACCTACAACGGCTCGGGAGAATCCAAGACCTATGCTCCACTGCGAAGCATCACATTGCACAAGCAGGCAGTGAGCGGATATGAGCAACTCGACGCCAAGGCTCTCTATCGTAAGGCGGCTGATTGGGCAAAGGATGTTATTGACGGACATTATGGTTCTTACGAGCTGCTTGCCTATGATAACCTATGGAAGAAGGTGAACGCTACAGCGAGCGAGTTTATGTTCTCTGTTGGTAGCATCAGCGGCGATGCCACTTACAAGAATGCTATTCACACACAGTATGCTGGCTACAAAACAGCTACAGGCTCCGACTTTATACAGGAGGGTGGATGGATAGGCTGCACACGCCATTGGTACGACCTCTTCGAACATGACGACCTACGCATTGTGAAAGGTGTGAAGCACCGTTGGCGGGCATACACACAGCAGCAGTCGAACTCGGGTTTCTACTATCCCAAGAACGAGGAATACACCTTGAAGGCCACAGGCTACAACCTTAATGGCGACAAGGTGGCCGACCCATCTGGCATTTATGCCGATGGTGTGAGCTACTACTATTCAATGGACGCTCAGTGTCTTGCCTTCACCACCAAGTATGATGATGTGACCAATGATGCCATTAAGGATGCCGACTGCAACTGGCCGTTCCTGCGCTATGCCGATGTGATGCTCATATATGCAGAGGCCATGAACGAACTTGATGATAAGGATGAGGCTATCTTCTATCTCAACGAGGTGCGTCGCCGCTCTCATGCCAATGAAGCATCGCTCGAAGGTTCTGGTGCTCTTGACACACAGGCCAAACGTCGCTCTGCCATCATCGAGGAGCGTGCTAAGGAGTTTGCATGTGAGGGCGACCGACGTTGGGACCTCATACGTTGGGGCATCTACCTCGACGCCATGAACGCTCTCGAAGGTTCAGATGACTCGGGCGTGAGCAAGGTGCGCCAACAGCGTTGTGTGCTCTTTCCTCTTCCTGCCTCTGAGATTAACACAAACAAGTATATAACGAAGAATAATCCAGGGTGGAATTGATTTTGAATTTTAATTTTTGAATTGTCGGCTGTGCCAATCTTGAGTTTTAAGTTTTTACTTCTCATTTTTGAGTTTTAAGATTTTACTTGTTGGATATCCGATATTGAGTTCTAAGACAATGAAACATAACAGATTTTACATACGAGCAATAGCCGCCTTTTTCGCAGGTGCAATGCTCTCTATGTCGCTTGCCTCGTGTGACGATATTGTTGAATATGATGATGGCTACATAGCTGCTGATAAGATTGCTAATAGTGCAGCACCCGTAATAACGGCTGTTTATAATATTGGCGACACAGCATTGACCACACCCATCACAGAGGCCGAGATAGGCACAATGGTGCGCATTGAGGGAAAAAACCTCAACTACGTCAAATCGATAACGTTCAATACCGTGCCTGTCGATCTCTCACAGGCTTACACAGCCTCTACTTATGCCAACGTGCGTGTGCCTGAGACCTTGTCGTTCGAGCATGTTAATAAGATTGAATATACCACCGACCGTGGAACAGCATCGCTCGATTTCATCGTACCGTTCCCCACACTCATCGTAGGACATCTCGACAACGAGTTTGTAAGCGCTGGCGGCAATGTGACGCTGAGTGGTGCCAACTTTGATGTCTACGAGTTTGGCACACAGTCGAAGGTGTTCGTAGGCGACAAGGAGGCCTCTGTGAGCGATGTGACAAAGACATCGATGAAGATTCTAATCCCCGAAGGCACTCCCGACAACACCGACATCACGCTCAAATGGTCGGCAAGCGATGGCACAGCACAGACTGTCAGTCTGCCGTTCCGCCCAACCACCAATCTGCTCTTTGCCAATCTTGATGGTGTGCAGATAAGCAAGGATGGTGCCGTGAATGTCGCTGTTGAGGACGACGAGGCCACAACTGCTTCATCAGCTCTCGGACATAAGCATCTGCATTTCACAGGCAACTTTGGCGCTTGGGCGTGGAACACTGTCGACCTGAGCTGCAACATGATTGATGTTGGCGACCTGACAAATCTCGACGATTATGTGCTTAAGTTTGAGGTGCTCAACACAAAGGACCATCCTCTCACCGAGGCCACAGGCCTGAAGTTCAACTTCAATTGGGGCAAGGAGTATGCATGGAACCCTGCCGATGGAGCGGGCATCAACACCTTCGACCAATGGCAGACCGTCACTCTACCACTCGCACCTATGGCCACTAATGGCATCAGCACAGCTGGGTCATGGCAGACATTGCGCATCATCCTTCAGCCATCGGCAGACTATGTTGCCGACTTCCGCATAGGAAATGTTCGCATTGTGAAGAAGTGAAAACACCAAATACTTATAATAAGTGACGCTAAAAAAATAAATTGGTATGATTTGAGCTTTATATTTTTGAGCTATTTTTCTCAC